>Ga0182030_10003717_pt1 | contig 32630 bp, 24 predicted proteins | sample 812S3MmetaG_FD_121299 | JGI IMG/M metagenome (GOLD analysis project Ga0182030, IMG submission 121299) | Permafrost microbial communities from Stordalen Mire, Sweden - 812S3M metaG (Illumina Assembly) | ecosystem: Environmental > Terrestrial > Soil > Wetlands > Permafrost | place: Sweden... | reverse complement strand
GGGTACTGGCAGATCGTCCGCGACGTTGAAGAGGCGTTCACCGCCGGCGAGCGTCATGATTTCCTGGTTCAGGCGGTACTCCGGGCCTGCACCGAGGAGCAAGACGGCATGCAGCGGATGGCGCGCACGCAGGTGGCGCAGCACCTCGGCCCAGCGTTCCTGCGGCCAGTACTTGTGATTGGCGGCGAGACGCTTGAACCCGCGACGCAGGGTGCGTTTGTTGCCCGCCTGAATCGCGATGAGCGGCGCTGACTGCAGTTCGCGCAGCCGCAACCAGGCCTTGACGTCGGCGCGCTGCCGCTCGCTCACCTCGAGACGGCTGCCTCCCGCAGGCGCGGCGGCGGCGCCCACACTGCGCACCTCCCAGCGTTGTACCGCCTCAGGAAGCAGCGCCGCGAGCCGCAGCCACTGCTGCGTGGCGTGCTCGCCGGGAAGCAATGGATGATCCTTCACGTCCACCGTCAGGTGATCGCCGATGCCCGCCCTTCGCACCAGCGACCGCGCTGCTTCGTTGCCGTCGCAGTACCAGGTGGGTCCCGCGCCGCGTGCGCGCAGCAACCCGACGACACGGCGTTGATCTGCGCTCAGCCAGTAAGGTGTCTTGCGGCTGCGGACGCTGTAAATCTCGCCGACTCCCGGTTGGCCTCGCAACAGCGGGTCGCTCCACGGACCCGAGGTCAGTACGTCCACCTCGCATCCGAATCGGTCGGCCAGGGCCCGGATCAGCGGCATGATGAGCACCATGTCGCCGAAGGCGCCGCAGCGGACCACCAGCGGACGATCGGCGCGGGGGCCCCGCCGTTGCCCCTGGCGCCGGTCTGTGCCGTTAAACACTCGGCACCACATCGGCGTTCGCCTCGGCCACTCCGAGACGCAACCTGCGCCAGCCGCCGAACCGGTAATAGGAGCCCGCCATGACGAGAGAAGTCAGGGACGCGAGCGGGAAACTCCACCAGATCGCGTCGGCTTCCCAGTTATTGACCATCAGATAGGCGAACGGAACGCGAATGCACCACAAGGAGATGATCAGCATGAATAGCGGTGGCATGACGGCACCCGTGGCGCGGACCACGCCAAACAATACCATCGACATGCCAAAAAAGACGAACGACCAAAGCACGATGGCGTTCACGTGCATGGCAATGGCGAGCGAGGCGCCGTCTGCCGGCAGGAACAGGCCCAGGACGGCACGATTGAACAGGTACAGAACGGCTATCACCAAACCGCCGAGGAGAAAATTGAAGGTCACGCCGGTGAGGGCCACCCTGCCGACGCGATCCCATCGGCGGGCACCGACGTTCTGCGCAGCCATCGACGACACCGCACTGGAGATCGCAAGGGCAGGCATCTGCACGTAATTCCACAACTGCATCGCCGCGTTGAAAGCCGCGATTTCCACCGATCCGAAGCGGTTCACCAGCGACGTGAGCATGATCATGCTCGAGGAGACGACGAACATCTGCAGTCCCATCGGAATTCCCTTCGTCACCAACAACCTGACCAGTGACCAGTCGACCACGAACAGGTGCAATTCCCGCCGCCCTATGCGCAGCGGGTTTCGGTTCCGGTACAGATGCGCGACCAGGGCGAAGAAACTCGTCCCCTGGGCGATCAACGTCGCGGTCGCCGACCCGGCAATACCGAGGCGCGGGAAGGGACCCCAACCAAAGATCAGCACCGGGTTGAAGCCGATGTCGAGGACCACCGACAGGCACAAATAGAGAAACGGGGTGCGCGAATCGCCGGCCCCCCGCAGAACCGCCATGAGAAAGAAGAGGCCGCCCATGAATGGAAATGCGAGAAAAATGATGCGCATGTACGCCAGGGCGAAGGGCAGCGCGTCCGACGGCGTTCCGAGAGAGGCAAGCAGCCGACCCGACAGCGCCCATCCCACCACACCCACGGTGAGGGACAGACCCAGAAAGAACACCGCGCTGGTGCCCACCACGCGTTTCGCCTCGGCCAGGTTCCTGGCGCCCATGCACTGGGCGACCATGACCGTGGAGGCCATGGAGAAGCCGAACAACACGCCGAAAAGGAGAAACATCACGACGTTGCAATTGCCGACGGCGGCGAAAGCCGCCTCGCCCAGGTATTTGCCGACCCAGACGGCGTTCACCGTGCCGTTCACCGACTGCAGCACGTTGCCGAACAAAATGGGCAGCGAAAAGGCGAGCAACGCGCGCGGAATCGACCCCTCCGTCAATGAGACTCTGGCTTGCACGAGTTCCCCGCTGAGTGTGCGGCCGAGGCGGACCGCCGTGGCCGGTGCAGAATGCGAACGTCATTATAAATGAATGGCCCGCTTCCGGTGCTGCGCGACCCGCGCTCGTCGCGCACCGGCGCCTAGTTCAGGGCGCCCGCGACCGGCGCGGGCTGTCCGGCGCGCTCGAGAAATTCGCCGACGATGGGGTTCAACCATTCTGCCCGTCCGGAGAATGTCGCGTGATCGGTACCGGGAAGGACGCAGAGTTCGGCGTCGGGGAGCGCATGGAAAATCGTCAGCGTATGCTCGAGCGTGATGGCGTCGCGATCCCCTGAAATGACGAGCACCGGCTGCGTGATTCTCGCCAGCAGACCCAGATTCAGCTCCGCATCGGTCGGGGAGGTGAGCCACAACTTGGCGAGCTTCTCGTCGATCGTTTTCGGCCTGGGAATCTGGGAGGAGCGCAACTCCTCGAGATCCTCCGGCCTCAAACCGTCCGGCGCGATGTTGACACCGCTGATGACCAGCCGACGCACCAGCTCGGGGTGCCGAATCGCGAGCATCAGAGCGAGAATTCCGCCGTCGCTGAATCCCACGATATCCACGTGATGCAGTTTGAGCCGCTGCAGCAGCGCCGCCGTGTCTTCCATCATTGCCGTGTAGCTCAAGGGGCCGGGCACGTCCGGTGTGCGTCCCTGACCGACCTGGTCCGGAGCGAGGATGTGGTGATGTTCCGAAAACACGTCCATTTGGCGGGCGAACGAATGTTCGCCCGAGTCACCCCCGCCGTGCAAGAACACGAGCGTGGGGCCGCTGCCGCGAACCGCATAAACGAGGGTATGGCCATGAATTCGCGCCTTGTTCCATTGGGTGGCTGAAACCGGGTGAACGGCCTCCACCCGAAAAACGGCCAGGCACAACACCATCGAGAACACGCCACGACTCCATCGGCGCATGGGCCCTCCAAGCAATGATCAGCGCGGTAGTCTAACCCCGCGGCGGTGTATATTGTGTCCATGACCTGGTCCCCGCGAAGAGCATTCATCTCCCTTGCCGTCTGCGCCATGGCGGCGGCTCCCGCCGTCCCGGCCGTGACCGGTATCTCGCCGGTTGGAGTGTGGAAGACCTACGACGACAAAACGGGCAAGGAAAAGGCGCTGGTACGCATCTACGAAAGCGACGGAAAGCTGTTCGGCAAGATCATCCAGAGTTTCAAGCCGGGCGCGGAGACCCGCGTCTGCGTGCCCTGCACCGATGAACGCAAGGATCAGCCCATCATCGGTCTGGTGATCATCCGGAATATGAAGCGGGACGGCGACGAGTACGACGGAGGCGACATACTCGACCCGGAATCCGGATCCGTCTACCACTCGAAGATGCATTTGGAACTCGACGGCGCGCGCCTCGTGGTGCGGGGCTACATCGGGTTTTCGCTCCTGGGACGCTCACAGACCTGGGACCGCCAGACCTGATTGTTGAGGCGCGACGTCGATCCATATCGGATCGGTGTAGGCGGTGAGTCCCCGCACGTCCTCGACCACGAGGGCGTACCAGGCGGAGGGTCTGCCGGACAGGGAAAAACCCACGCGAGCCTCGTGCGGCGCACCGCGGAGGAGCCTGCGGTTCCACACCCCGCCCCCGCCGACGAGATCCACCCGTCTGAGGCCGTTCACGGACTCGAGGTCGAACGACAACGTGAACGGCTTGCCGGTCTCGACGCGCAGTTCGTCGCCGAACATCGCAGAGGGGTAGATCAGCGGACCCCGTGTCACGTAGGCATGTCCGGCCTTGAGCGCCGCGGCAAAGCCCTCGGCGCTGACCGGCCCGTCGACGTGGGCGACGGCTCGCACACGTCCCGACTCCCCCTTCCACACGTCGTGAACATCCGTCCCGGCCGATAGATAACGGCGAATCCCCCGGTCCCAGTAGCCGCGCAGCGTTTGCAGCACCTTCCCGTCGTCAGCCGGTGCGGCCTGGTTGATCTCCAGCAGATCGAATCCCGGATTGAAGCCGCCGGGTGCGACGCCCGCGGCCACACTGGTCAGATACCCATAGGGAATGAACGGATGATTGACCTGGACGATCATGGCGCCCTGACGCCGCGCCTCGCGAAAAATCTCCTCGACGCCGGCGACACCCGTATCCACCCGTAATTCCTGTCCCGACAGAAGCGGATAGGCGTTGAAATGACCCCACGACGGCGACAGCTCGACGCCTGCGATGAACGGCAGGCCGCGGCGATCCGCGATCATCTGCAAGGCCCGATGATTGACGGTCGAGTCGTGATCGCTCACGAAGAGCAGATCCAATCCTGCCGCGAGTTGGGATCGGGCCAGGTCGGCCGGAGGGGTCACGGCTTCCGCCTGATCTGCGTGGTGATGCAAATCAGCCCCGTACCAGCCTCGCCTCGTCGGATCGAACTCCCGCGTCAGCGTGACGTCGACATCTTGAGTCCCGCCGGACAGCACGTCGACGCCGACCGGGCGCGTGGGGCCGAGAAATCCGCCGCCGGAGGAGACAGTAAACACGTACCGGCCGGGGGCGATCGGAAGGTCCAATTGCCCCTTGCGGTCGAGTTCGGTGAAGAAGGTTCCGCGGCCCAGAAACTCGACCGGCGATCGCGGCCCCTCGGCCATGACGAGACGGGCGTCCAATGGCAGACCCGTGCGCGTCTCGGTGATGTGGAACCGGACGCGGCCCGGCCCGGCCAGAGACCGGAAATTGCGCACCTGCGAGGAGTGTGCCGCGACGGTCACACGGACCCTGCGGCTCAGAGAATGATTTTTTGCGGTCGCGTACAGCACATAGTCGCCGCGCGGCAATGTGAGATCATACCCATCCACGCCGCCCATCACCCACGCGTAGGGCTTTCCGCCCCGTTCGACGACGACGACGGGATGGTCGATCGGGTGGCCGCCCCGCCGCTCGCCGCCGCGTGCGGCGACGACTCCGTGCACTCGCCCCGATGGCAGGCCGCGACGCTCGATTTCCGCGCGCACGATGGGCGCGAGATCGCCGCTGGGCCGCACCTGCAGCCAGCCCTCGAAGCTGTGGCTGGCGCCGGGTTCCAGGGTGTGCAGCCGATACAAGTCCATCGAATCGTCGCCGACGTGATCGAAATACGGCGCGTGAAGTGCGATGGCCCAATCCTCGTCGTAAGCGACGACGCGGTCGGCCAGGGCACCGTCCGCCTTGCCCTCCGCAACGCCGTTCATCCCCGGCACGCTGAACAGGTACCCGCTGCTGGGCCACAATGTCAGACCGGAGAGCAGCCCCGGCAAGGCCACGTCGCCGTCATTGCGCATGGTCACCTGTAGGTCGAGGTGGTCCGCATCCGCGGCGAGACTATAGCGGGTGATCACGGCGACCTTCCCCCAGTCCCGGGTCGTCCGGATCACGACACGGGCGGGGCCCCGCTCGAGTATCTCGATTTGCTGGTGGTCGTTCGGCCACGCGGACCAATGGTTCGGTACGAAATCCGCAAACACGACCCGATCGCGGCCGATCGTGCCGCCGCTCACCGGCGCCAGATCGATGAGCGCAGCGCGCGGCACGCCGTACGGCACGGCCGATTGCACGGCCAGGGCAAAAGCCAGATGTTCGTTGACCACCGTGATGTCCCCGGCGGCCCTCGCGTTGCCTGCCACGATCGGCGTCGGCCCGACGATGACAGAGACGCCGGCCGCCGCAGCGCCAGCGCACGCGAGGACAGCCGCGAGCGCCATGGCCGGACGGGTGCGCCAGTTCATGCTGTCGCGGGTGCGTCGCCCCATTCAGTGCAGGAGAAGCGGCTCGAGCTCAGCCTGGCGCAACGACGTGCCCATGAGGCGAGCCAGCGTCGGCGCGATGCGGCGCATGTCGATTTCTCCGAGCGACCGGGCGGCCGGGACGTGAGGCCCGACCAGAAAAAAGGAGGAGCGCATCTCGGCGTGCTCCGGCGCGTAGCCGTGCATTCCCAGGTTGGCAGGCTTGGAAATCAGCGGCGGTACCCTTGCGGACCCCATTTCGTACCCGATCTTGAGCTGCACGAGGAACGCAGCATCCGGGAAGCCGCCGGTGGCGGGGACCGCCTCGCGTGGAATGACGCGCTCGATGCCGTTGTCGGGATCCGCCGCCAGCCGGGCGAGCAGATCGCCCACCTCGGCACGCACTGTGGCATCGGCGGGGTCCGCCAACATGACGGCCGCCATGCCTCCGGCGAGCCAGGGAAACGCCCTCCAGGAGACGATCTTGTGGGCGTCGTCGACGCTGAACAGACCGGCCGCGAGAAACGCGGCTTGCAGGTTGACGTCATGCTCGACGGCGGCAAAGCCATGATCGGAAACCACGCAAAAAAAGCCGCGACCCCGTGCCGCCTTCTGCGCCGCGGCTCGCAAGTCTCCGATGAGCACGTCGATCCGTTCGAGAACGCCGTTCGAGGCGGCGCTGAAGGGTCCCGAGCTATGCTGCTCGGTGTCGAGTCCCGTGAAATACACCGTCATGAATCCGGGATGACGGGTCTCGATCAAGCGCACCGCGAAACGCGACCTAACCTCGTCCTCGGCGACCGTCTCCTCCATGCCGCCCGGATATCGGCCCAATGTCGCGGACAACGCGCGTTCCACGCCGGGCGTACTCAGGGCGCGCTGCAGCTTCAGATCATCGGCGGTGCCGGTGCGCCAAATCTGCGGCAGATTCCAGGTGACGTGCGCGCCGACGCTGGTCGGCCAGTAGACGTTCGCCGAGGTCAAATGCGCGGCGGTCGCCGCGTCCCACAGGGTCTCGGCACGGCCGTCCTCGGCATACCAATACCAGCCCTTCTCGTTGCGGTCATACGGATCGAAGGTCGTGTTGGCATAAATGCCATGTCGCGCCGGCGACGCGCCCGTGAGCAGCGTCATGTGGCTCGGATATGTCAACGTCGGCACGACTCCGCGAACGCCCGTTGCATAGGCGCCATCCGCCGCGAGCGCACGCAGATTCGGCACCTTCAGGCCGTGACGACCGGCGTCGAGGACCGCCTCGGGCTTCAGTCCGTCCACCGATACCAGGAGCACCAACGGCGCGTCGCGCGGCTGCGGAGGTGGCGCACCCGCGGCGGCCGCCGGGTATTGCGCGGCCGCCGCGATGAGCAGCGCGAGGAGCAGACCGCAGCGTCGCACCTCGGCAAGGCGGTCTCCCGGAACCCTGGGAGCCTGGCTCACGCTCCTAATTCTGGAGGTGGCCGGTGAGCACTGCAATCACTATCCCCACGCCGAACAGCAACCGATACCAGACGAAGATCCACGTGCTGCGCCGTTCGAGGTAATGCAGCAGTCCATAAATGGCGACGAACGCGGTGATGCTCGCCACCGCCAATCCGATGAGCAGCGTAACCCAACCGTCGGAGCTCAATCCCGCCTTGAACAGCACGCGCAGCTCAAAAAGACCGGCGAGCGTCACGGCCGGCAGCCCGAGCAGGAAGGAAAAGCGGGCGGCGGTTTCGCGCTCCATTCCGCAAAACAGCCCTGCGGTCAGGGTGGCACCGGACCGCGAGACGCCCGGAATGAGTGCGAATGCCTGGGCGACACCGACGATGAGGCCGTCGCCGAGGGTGATCTCGCCGAAGCCGCGGCGGTGCCGCGCAAAGCGTTCGGCGACGCCCAGCAAAAGCGCCATGACGATGGAAGCAAAGCCGACCACGAGCAGCCCGCGCAGCGGCGAGTGGCAGCCGTTCAGCACCGGCTTGAGCAGCAGACCGGCCACGGCCACCGGAATCGTGCCGAGCAAAATGCCGAGCACGAGCCGGAAATCGTGTGACGCCAGGTTTCTGGAGGCGACGGCCCGGAGGCTCGCGCCGCAGAGGTTGCCGATGTCCTTGCGGAAATAAGCGATCACGGCGGCGAAACTCGCCAGCTGCATGGCGGCGGAGAACGCCGAGCCCGGGTCGCGCCAGCCCAGAATGCCCGGAATGACACGCAGATGGGCGGTGCTGCTGATGGGCAGAAGTTCGGTGATGCCTTGAATCACGCCGAGCACCGTCATCTGCAGCCAGGACAGTTCCACGAATCCGAGGTCGACGGCTGCGACCTGGTCGCAGGAGACATCAAGTGCGTTGTGGTGGGTCACGACTGCGAGAGTACTTGATTGGCGCCGTCGCGCACAGCCCGATAGAGCCTGAGAAACTCGTCGGCTGCCTTGTGCACGTTGCACTGCCAGTCCGCGGCGGCCGCATGGTCGGCCCCGTCCGTCACGTATTTCACACAGGCGAAGCGCGCGCCCTCGAGCCAGCAAACCTTGGCCAGGGCGTAAGCCTCCATGTCGACGACCGCACACTCGAGCCCAACCCCGCGGGTGACGAACGAATCGCCGCTGCCGCAGACGGCGCACGGCAGATCGGTGAAGATCGGATCGAACTTGAGGCACGCCGGAGCGGCGTCGAACGGAGTGACGCCGAGCGCAAAGCCCAGCCCCCTCACATCCATGTCCCTCTGCATGAACTCGTGACAGGCCAGCAGGGCTCCGCCTTCGTGAAGGGAGCTGCCCGCGGTGCCGAAGTTCATGACCAGCGGCAAGGTCACGCCCGCGTGAAGATACCGCGACAATTCGCGGGTCAGCGCGGCGGCGGCGTTGACCTTGCCGACCCCGCAGTAGAGGACGGGCACGCCGGCGGCCTCGAACACGCCGTCGGATTCCGCCGGCAATGCCATGACCACCCGGGTCCGGGACAGGGCCGCCGTGTCAATAGCTCACCACCGTCCGCAGGGCCACGTCGCGCCAGCGATAGTCGGGGATGATTCGCAGATCGATCAATACCGCCAGTGCCTTAACGCGGTAACCGGCACGCTCACACAAATCCGCCGACGCTGTGAGGGTGCCCCCGGTCGCCAGCACGTCGTCGATGAGCAGAACGCGGCCGGACCCGCGCTGCATTTCGAGGACTCCGGAACCGTATTCGAGATCATAGGAGACATCGACGACCGGCGGCGGCAGCTTTCCCTGCTTGCGCACCAGGACGAAGCCCTTGGCGCGCTGCAGCGCCAGGGCGGCGCCGAGGATGAACCCGCGGGACTCCACGCCCGCCACCACGTCGATTTCCGACCACTCCGCATCGTCGAGAAGATGGTCGAGAGCGTCGATGGTTGCCCCGAAATGGTCGCGCAGGAGCGGTGAAATGTCGCGGAACAAAATGCCGGGCTGCGGGAAATCCGCAACGTCGCGGACGGCTCTTTTCAAGTCCATCACGACAGGCTCCTATCGACCCGGCGTGCCATTGTTCGTTTTCTCGATGAAGGCGGCCACGTTGGCGTGCAAGGCCTTCAAATCGGGTTCATGGGCGTACACCATGTGTCCCGACGTATAGAAGTGCATCTCGATGTTGTCCTCGAGCGACGACTGGATCGGCAGATGTTGCAGCTCGTAAACCGCCGCAAAATACGGGGTCGCCAGATCGTAATAGCCGCCGTTGAGCTGCACCTTCAGGTTTGGATTTTGCTTCATGGTCACCGCCAGATCCGGGATGACGTTGGTCGGACCCGGCACCTTCATGGGCGCACCCGGCGGCTGGTGGAGAAAATCCCAGTTCTTTTCGACGTCGATCTCCGGCTTGTAGGATTTTTTGTCGCCGAACTTGAGCGTGCCGCGCACATAGTCGTTGAACGCCGAAACATACGCCGACGAAATGGCGGCCGATTGCGGGTCGTACTCGGCCTCCTTGCTCAGGGGATCGATGGTGGGGCCTGAGAAGCGGGTGTCCAATCGCCCGGTGGTGATCTCGCTGCCGAGCAGGTTCTTTTCGAACTGGCCGCCGTTCACCCGGAGGTTGGCCCGCTCGATGTAGTCCTGCGGCAGCCCCGTGTAGATGCTGAGCTTCGCCGCCACCGCGGTTTTGCGGTCCGGCGGCAGGCGCGCGCCCTGCGCCAGCGCATCGGCGTATTCCGTGAGCGCAAAATTTTCGACCTCCCGGAGCAACGGCTCGAGCGTTGCGGGCGGGTTCGCCAGCTTGTGGTGGTACCACGCCGTCGCGGTGTACGTCGGCAGCGACAGGACATACGGGAGATCGACCCCCGGATTGAATTGCGGCGCGTCCGCACTGGTGTCGAAATTCAGGATCTGCGACAGCAGAATCACGCCATTCAAGTCGAGCGACTTCTCGCCCTGCAGGACGTTCGCCAGAACCGCGGACCGCGTCGTGCCGTAACTCTCGCCGAACAGGTATTTCGGGGAATTCCAACGGTCGTGGCGGGACAGGAATTCGACGATGAAATTTGCAAATGCATGGGCGTCCTGGTCGACGCCATAGAACGCCTTTTCCTTGTCGGCCCCGCGCAGGTGGCCGAACCCGGTGCCCGGAGCGTCGATGAACACGAGGTCACTCGCGTCGAGCAGCGTGTATTCGTTGTCGACGATGCGGTACGGCGCGGCGGGGACGTGCTTGTCGTCCGGCGTCAGGACGCGCTTCGGACCGAACGCACCCATGTGCAGCCAGACCGTCGAAGACCCCGGCCCACCGTTGTACAGGAAGGTGATCGGCCTGCGCGCATCCTCCTTGTCGCCCCGGAAATACGCCACGTAGGACATGCTCGCCTCCGCCGGCTGTGGCGGCGGTGGACCGCTGCGGTCCTCGCGCGGCAGCGGTGGATCGTCGTCCATGGGATCCTTCACGTGCACGACCAGCGTCCCGGCTTCCGCCTGATAGCCGATGGCGCGACCGCCGATCGTCACGGAGCCCCGGGTGGTCTGATGCTCGTCGTGCAGATTGCGCGACGACTCGCTCGAATCGGCCGCATTCGCCGCCCTCGTGTCCGGTGCCTCGTTCACGGTGTGCTCGGCCGCCCGCCCGGCCGATGCGAGCGCTGCCGCGCCGAGCAGCGAGGCGCACACCAAACACCATATCCCATGTTTCATGGACAGTTCCTTCGAGCATTTCATCAGTGAACAGCCCCGGCGGGCTCCCGCGGAATCGCGGATGATAATATGCGGGGGGCCGCGGCGCCCGCCGATTTGCGCCGAGACGGCCTGCACCGGGAGGGAATGCTATCCTTGAACGATTTGGCGCCCAAAGCCGCCGTGCGAAGGTCATAAGGTTTACCATGATTTTGGTCATCGACGTGGGTAACACGCGCCTGAAATGGGCCTGGCTGACCAGCCGCGGGTTGTCGGATCAACAGGCCATCGTGCACCGGGATGCCAAGCAGGGAATTTGGACGGCCGCCCTCTTCGAGTCCGGGCAAAAACCGAGACGGGTGTTGGTGTCCAATGTCGCCGGCACTGCGATGGCGAAGACCCTCTCGCACCTCGCCAAGGAGCAGTTCGACGTCAAAGTCGAATTCGTCAAGGCGGCCCCGGAATTCGACGGTCTCACCAACGGCTATCTGGATCCCTCTCTGCTCGGTGCCGACCGCTGGCTCGCCCTCATCGGGGCGTGGACGCTCGCCCATTCGGCGTTGTGCGTGGTTGATGCGGGCACGGCGGTCAAGGTCGACAGCGTGGACGCGGACGGTCAGCACCTGGGAGGTTTGATCGCACCCGGCATCCATATGATGCGCGAGGCGCTCATGCGCAAGACCAGCGACATCGCACGGGCGGCTGAACACAGCACACCGTCATTGGCGGGCGTGCTGGCCAACAACACCATCGGCGCCGTCTCCCGCGGCGCAGTGTTCGCGCTGGCCGGCATGGCCGACCGGGCGGCGGAGGTGGTCGAGCTGAGCACGGGGGTCAAACCCCGGCTGTTCATCACGGGCGGCGACGCCGGGATGATCACCGGCACGATGAAATCCCATGGTGAGATCGTCCCCGATCTCGTCCTGCGCGGCCTCGCCGTGATCGCCGCTCAACTCGGCTAGCAGCTGGCATGTTCAAGGCCGGTCCGAAAAACCTCATCACCGATGTGCAGGGGCTCCTGGTCGGTCATGCCACCGATGAGGCCGTCCGGTCGGGCGTCACGGTGCTCCTGTGCGCGGCGGACTGGCGGGCGGCCGTCGACGTCCGCGGTGGCGGCCCGGGCACCCGTGAAACCGACGCACTCGCGCCGGAGAACCTCATCGGCCGCGCCCACGCCATCGTCCTCGCCGGCGGTTCGGTCTTCGGCCTCGCGGCTGCCGACGGAGTGACGAGTGCCCTCTCGGCGCGCGGCGACGGATTGCGGCTGCGCCCCGGCGCACCGCCCATTCCCATCGTCCCGGCGGCGGTGCTGCACGATCTCGGCAACGGCGGCGACAAGGCGTGGGGAGAGGATCCCCCCTACCGCGCGCTCGGTATTCGAGCGCTGCGCAATGCCGCCGCGGATTTTGCATTGGGTTCGGTAGGAGCCGGCCGCGGCGCCATGGCCGGGCTCATCAAGGGCGGCATCGGCTCCGCCTCGATCGACCTGGGATCGGGCATCGTGGTCGGAGCTCTGGTCGCACTGAACTCGGTCGGCTCGGCTCTCATGCCGGACGGCAGCACGTATTGGGCGTGGCCCTTCGAGATCGACGCGGAATTCGGCGGTGCGCCTCCGCCGCGGGGAGGCGTGACGTCGGGCGACCCGGCGCCCGACGACTCTCGCCTGCTCGAGATCGGGCGGCTGCAGCCGGGTGCGAACACGACCCTGGTGGTCGTCGCATGCAGCGCGGCTCTGGCCACGGGGGAATGCAAGCGCATCGCGATCATGGCCCATGACGGCATTGCCCGCGCCGTGCGGCCGGCCCATACGCCGTACGATGGCGACGTCGTCTTCGCGCTCGCCGGAGGCGGCGTGCCGGTCGCCGGTCAGGCGCAGCGGGAGGCGCAGATCGGACGCCTCGGATCGGCGGCGGCGGATTGCACCGCCCGGGCGATCGCCCGGGCGGTGCATCTTTCCCGATGACCGGGAACAACCGGCTGCTCGAGGAATGCCACTCGCGATCGATCGCACTGCTGAAGCGGAATCTCACGCCCGGGGGAATACTTGCGGCCACGGCGGCGCCCCGCGCAGAGAAACGCGGTTACGCGGCAATTTTCGGCCGCGACGCCGCGGTGTGCGCCATCGGGATGGCGCTCTCGGGCGATGCGGAACTCGAGCGCGCCGCGCCGGCCGGTTTGCACACATTGGCGGAACACCAGGCGCCCAACGGTCAGATTGCGAAATTCGTCGACCTGCATCGACGCGAGGCGGACTTCTGGTATCTGGGATGCATCGATTCGACCTTGTGGTGGCTCATTGCGCTCGCCTTTCTGGACCGCCGGACCGCCTCCTCGACACTGCAGCGGCGTCACGCGAGGCGCATCAAGCTGGCGATTCAGTGGCTTCTGGCCCAGGAGCATCAGCGGTTTTTTCTGCTGCAGCAGAACGAGGCGAGCGACTGGGCGGATATCATGCCGCGCTCCGGGTTCGTGCTGTATACCAACGCGTTGTGGTACACGGTGAAGCGCCTCTACGGCATCGGTCACGCAAACGCCACGCGCGACAATTTCAACGGACTGTTCCATCCTTTTTCCGCGCGCCTCGCCGAATATCGGCGCGCGAGGCTGCTCAACGATTACGTGCTGCGGCGGGCGCGCGATCGCAACCTCTATCTCAGCTTCGTCAATTTCTCCTTCTTCGGCGAGGAGGGCGACGTGTTCGGCAACGTGCTTGCCGTGCTGGCCGGACTCTGCGACCCGATCGCAACGGAACGCACCCTCGATGCCCTTGGCGCGGCGCAGGTGGGCAATCCCTACCCGGTGAGGTCCGTGACGCATCCGATCAAGCGCAGCAACGTCCTATGGCGTCCGTACATGGCGCGCCACAGGCAAAATCTCGTGTGGCAGTATCACAATGGGGGAATCTGGCCGATGGTGGGAGGCTTCTGGATCGCGGCGTTGGCGGCCTCGGGCCGCGCCGCACAGGCGCAGGCGGAACTCGTGAAATTGGCGCGCGTTTGCTCGCTCAAGAAGTGGTCCTTCACGGAATGGCTCCATGGCAGGACCCTGGCCCCGCGGGGGATGTCCGGACAGTCATGGAACGCGGCGGCCTTCCTCATGGCCGAACACATGGTGGCAACCGGAGCGACGTTGTTCGCCGGCCGGGCGGCCCGGCGGCGTCCGTGACCACGGAGCCGCCGAACCCTCGTTTCAAGGCTTCTTGAGCGCCTCGAGAATTTTTTCCAGCAGCACTTCCTGCCGGGGCGGCGGGGCATCCGGCGCCGGAGGCGGCGGGGTCTTCAATTTGTTGATGCCCCGGACGGCGGCGAAGATGACGATGGCGATTATCAGGAAGTCGAAAATCGTCTGTAGAAACGCTCCGTACTTGAGGAGAACCGGCGCCCCTTTCGGATCCATCCCGAGCGTGAGCGCCAGATCGCTGAAATTGATCCCTCCAATGAGCAACCCCAGCGGCGGCATGATGACGTCGCCGACCAGAGAGGAGACGATTTTGCCGAACGCGGCGCCGACGATGACGCCCACAGCCAGGTCGACCACGTTGCCCTTCATCGCAAATTCTTTGAATTCCGTTCCGATGCTCAAGATTATTCTCCTTGTTGTCGATGAAACAGACGGGATAAGTCAATTCAAATGAGACAGCTCGCGTAAACAAAATCCCCAGCCGGTGTCCCTTCCATGCGGAACCGCCACAGCGGCCACCCTCACGGCGCGCAGGACGCCGCGTTCGCATCTCAGGGTCGTCGTGAGATCCTCGAGCGCTTCCCGCCGGCTCAACAGCGCGCCCAATCGCGCCTGATGCATCGCGGTCATCGTCAGCCAGCGTCCGATCGGCTGACCCAAAACATCCGCCTGATTGCGTGAGTCAATCAGGCGCAGAAAGACCCGATTGGCATATTCGACGAGGAAATTCGTGTCGGTGACGAGAAAGCCGATCGACGCCTCATGAACGGCGGAGAGAACGCCCGACGATGGCGCCGCGAAGACGGGGCCCGCGTGAGGACCCGACCGAGACGACGGGTGGACCAGCAGGTAGGCCCCCGCCCCCGTGTGGCACAGCGACAGGCGGATGCTCACCTCGGCTCCGCGCGAGGTGGCCACGTCACACGTCTCGGCACGTCCGCTCTTGCACGCAAGCTCGCTGCAGCCCAGGACGGACGGTGCGGCCGAAGAAGCGAAGGATTCCAGGAAGCTCGACCCGACCAGCGCGTCGCGCCCGACATGGAACAATCGGGCCGCGGCGGGATTACACTCCTCAATTTTCCCCGTGGCTGCGTCCACGATCATCACCGGCACCGTCGATTCCGCGAGCAGCGAATCGAGGCACAAGGACCCGGCTTCCACTGCGGATGCCGCGACGCCTCGAATGCTCAGCGCCCCGATAAAGCTAATCGATGGTTTTGCCACGCCCACAGCCTAGCGGCTGTCGGATGACCGGCACATTCCCGCAACCCCGAGGACTGAGTACCGGGAAGCAGGTATTGCATTGGCGGGTAAAGGATACTAAAGAGAGACGATACCCTCGCGTATCGCATGTTTGGTGAGCTCGGCAACCGTTCGCACCCCGAGTTTTCGCATGATATTGCGGCGATGGACTTCGACCGTTCCCACCGACACGTGCAGCTGCTCGGCGATCGCGGGTGAACGCACGCCCTCGGCAATGAGCCGCAGCACCTCGCATTCGCGGCGGCCGAGGGGCGCCGCCCCGCCGGATTGACGCCGGTCGCGGACCTCGAGCACCAGGGCACCCGCAATTTCCGGCGAGAAATAACCCTGGCCCGCCGCCACCGCGCGTATTGCGCGGACGAGTTCGGTCCCTGCGGCAGACTTCGTCACATAGGCCGATGCACCCGAGCGCAGCATCGCGGTCACGAATCGCTTGTCGGAAAACGCGGACAACGCGACGATCCGCGCACCGACTCCTGCGTCGCGCAGGCGGGCGGCAACCTCGATTCCATTGACGTCGGGCAGGCGGATGTCGAGCACGACGACGTCGGGTACGAGGGCGACAGCCTGTGCAATCGCCTCGCGCGCGTCGCCCGCCTGCCCGACCACCTCCACGTCGGGAGATTTCTTGAGCATTTCGCACAAAGCCTCCCGCACCATTGTGTGGTCCTCCACGATGAGCACCCTGATGCTCATGCGCCGTAATCCGCCGGCGTCGAATCACCCGGCGTCAGCGGGGCCGTAAGCACGGCCACGGTGCCGTTCCCCGACGTCGATCGCAGATCCATGCCGCCGCCGATGAGTGAGAGGCGCTCCCGGATGCTGATGAGCCCCAGTCCCCGCGGCGTTCCGAGACGTGGCGCCTGCGCATCGAAGCCGACTCCGGCATCCGAAACACTGACGACGATCCGATCTTCCCGACGCTCGATCTCGACGGTGGCCGTTTCGGTCCTGGCGTGTTTCGCGACATTGATGAGCAGCTCGCGAACCGCGCGATACAGGATCGAACGCGAAACGTGAGCGAGCGGCTTCGGATGGCCATCGTCGAAAGTGCTCACGCTGAGCCCGAAGTTCCGCTCGACCTCCTCGCCCAGCCACTCGAGCGCCGCAACCAGTCCCAACTCGTGCAGCACCTCCGGCGCCAGTTGGGCCGCCAGCGAGCGGATGGAACTTCCCGCACGATCGATCAGGTCACCCACGGCGTTGGCTGTCGAACGAACCTGGGGATCGCTGTCGTCGCAGAGGACGGCGAGCCGGATCCGCGCCGCCGCCAAGGTCTGTCCCAGATCGTCGTGCAGGTCGCGCGCGATCTGTCCGCGCTCCCGTTCCTCCGCCGCCTCCAAATCGGCGGCCAGACCGTGCAACTGGTCGGTGCGCTGCGCGACGCGCTTCTCCAGTTCCTCCGCCATGGCCTGGGCCGCCTCGTACGCGCGTTCCCGCCGGGCAAAATCGACGCTCTTGAGCACGCTCTCGAGAAACACCACGCGCAGCGCTTCGGCTCCCTCCAGATCGACCTCCGACCACGGTGCCGACTGCGATCGCGTGACCTCGAGCCACTCCGCGAACGAGCCGCGCGGGGTCAACCGGGCGCCGTGTCGGTCGGTTTTCGTGGGCTTCGACGGATCCCCGGCCCAGCGCACCGTGAGACCGATCTGAGGACGAAACCACAACACATAGTCGCGCGGCTCGCGCGACAGTCCCACCGCGAGCAGGCCGCTCGCGATGTCGGCAAACTGCGTTGCGGGGGCGTAGACGGAGGACAGATGCTCCGTTTCGAACAGCGGTAGTTTGATACCGTTGAGCCATTCGACGAGCGCCATGATCTCGGCGGCCGACGGCGTCTGTCCGACCCGATGCAGTCGTCCTTCGAGGTGGACGACCGCGCCGGTGGCGTCCAGGTAGCGCAGCAGATCGCCGGACGCCAGGACACCCCCAATATCGGTGGCTTCGGTCAGTCGGACGACCAGGTCCTCGCGCACCCGGCGCGCGGCGCCGCGCAGTGCGGCGATTTCCGCCTGCATCTTCGCCTCCACGTGCATGGACAGGATTTGCGCAAAGGTCTCGCAGGCGACGCGCAGATCCGCGGAAACGTGCCGCGCCGAGTAGTGGTGCAATACCAGCATTCCCCACAGTTTGTTCTGGCACACGATCGACGCCGACAACGACGCGCCGACTCCCATGTTGCGCAAGTATTCCAGATGGATGGGCGAAACGCTGCGCAGGTCGCAGTGGCTCATATCGATGGGTTCGCGCGTTCGCGGATTCGTCTGCGGGAACAGCGGAGCGGCGACGTAATCGATGTTCGGTATCGCGCGCAGCCAGTTCCGCCGGTACAGTTCCCGCGCCTGTTTCGGAATGTCCGACGCCGGGTAATGCAGCCCCAGGAAAGATTCCAGGCCCGCATTCGCATCCTCGGCCACCACCACGCCGCTGCCGTTTGGCAAAAATCGGTACACCATGGCGCGATCGAACCCGGTCACGCTGCGCATGGCGACGGCCGCGTTCGCGCAGCACTCCTCGAGGCCGGCAGTGTGCTGGACGGCGGTCAGCAGGCTCTTGAGGCGTTCGATGGGGTCGCCCGCACCGGTCGCCGTTCGTCGCGCGGGCTCGAGTTCGAGGATCGCCGTCCGTCCCTGCGCGTGCATCGCAAGATCGAGCGGCGGCGACACCAGTCGTGCGCGTACGCCGAGCCGCATGAGCGGCGCGACGAATTCGGTCGCGACTCCGAGATGAACCTCGACGAACGCGGCGGCATCGGCCGCAAATATCTCAGCAACGGTCCGGCCGGGCAGGATCGTTGGGGCCAGCCCAAGGAGCGACGCCGTGTCACCGGCAGATTGTTCGACGGCCAGCGTTTCCCGGTCGATGACCAGCAGGACTCCGTGGGGCTGAATCGACCCCGGGATGTGGATTGGTTCGCGATCGCACGTGGTGAGGTCGGCCTCACCGAATTTGACCGCCGCGACGTTCACGCCCGGCCTCCGCAGAGCCAGTCGTTCAGGGCGTCGAAAGTCGCGAGTGCCGCCGTCGCGGCACTCGCCCGGGCTTCCGGCTGGGCGCACCAGTCGTCGAATGCCGCCCCGAAGACACTCCACATCTCAGTCACGTTCTGACCGTAGCTGGCGAAGAAGGCCGCTCCGTGCTGAGGGGTCAGCCCGAGCCGCTTGTGGATCAGCGGCAGCATCGTCCGCCCCCCGAGCGTCGCACCCTCGAGCACATAGGCGGAGCCAAAGCTCGCCGCGAGATCGGCACAGTCGGGGAGCCGCTCACAGCTAGGCAGCGCCTGCAAAAGGAATTCATCGGCCCCCAGGGCGGTCAAATCCGCTCCGAGCATCGGCAGTTTCCGACGTGACGCATAATCCGGGAGCGCGCGCTCCCCCAAAGTCAGTTCGAGCCTCCGTTCGAGTCCCGAACAGAATCCCCACATGCGTTCCAGATAGGTGCGATAGCCATGGATGCTGGAAAGCCGCGCACCCATGTCGAGCGCCTTCTCGAGCCGCTGATGCGACGGCCAGGTGGCGGCACGCATCGAAGCGATGGCGCTCATTCGGACGCCATCGCCCCCGCCATGCTGTGGCCTCTCAGTCATCGTTGCATCGTAGCAAACCGCCCCGTCATAGTCGCCGCCTCCATCATGCGGCGGTCCGCAGCAACGACCGTGCGGCCAGGGCCATGACTTGGGCGGCGGCCACCATGTCGTCGATCACGACGTACTCGTCCGGCTGGTGAGCGAGCGCCAGCATCCCCGGGCCATAGGCGATACAATCCTGAAGGCGGCCCACGCGGTCGATGTGTTTTTGATCGTAGGTGCCCGGCGAACAGATGAACTCCGGCTCGCGACCGACGACCCGGCGGATCGCCGCAGCGGTCAGACGTGCGACCGGTCCGTCGCGGTCGGCCATGGTCGGCATGACCTCGAAAATGTCGCGCAGCGTGTACCGAAATCCAGGTCGCTCGACGACCAGCCGCTCCAGAAGGTCGACCATCTCGGCCTTGACGCCTTCGAGGTTTTCCTCGATGAGCAGCCGCCGATCGACCACCATCCGGCACGAATCCGGCACGCACGGCGCGGGATACGCTCCCCCCCGTTCGCCCTGACCGCCGTGAATGGAATTGATGTTGAGCGTCGAATGCCGCGCGGCGGCCGGGACGACCGGCATGTCCGTACGCCGCGCCTGCAGCGCCGGACGCAGGTCGCGGTCGAAGCGGTCGAGGACGGCTTGCATGTGCCGTATCGCGCAGTCGCCGAGGAAGGGCATCGAGCCGTGCGCGATGCGTCCATGTGTCTCGATTTCCGCCCACCACACGCCCCGATGGCCGATGCAGACCCGGTCCACGTCGAGCGGCTCGGGGATGATCACGTGATTCACCCGCGGTGCCGAGAACCAGCCGCGCTGCGCCAGGTAGTGCACTCCGCCGTAGCCGCCCGACTCCTCATCGACGGTGCCCGAGATTTCCAGGGTTCCGGGCAATTTTGCGTCCGCATCGAGCAGCGCCTCCACGGCGATGACGGAGGCGGCGAGACCTCCCTTCATGTCGCATGCGCCCCGGCCGTACACCTTCCCGTCCCGGACCGCCGCCGCGAAGGGGTCGACCGTCCATCCACCGCCCGCCTCGACGACATCGAGGTGGCTGTTGAAGTGCACGCAAGGACCCGAGGCCCCGGCGCTGCGCCGCGCGACGACGTTCACACGAGGATAGCGGTCGCTGTCGCCCGGCGTCCCTTCGCCGCGCACGTAGGTCACCTCGAAACCCCGGGCGGCGAGCCGGCGGCCGAGAAATTCCGCGCATGGCTGGTAGCCGTCCCCGGGCGGGTTCACCGTCGGGAACTGGATCAGCCGCCGCGTCAAATCGACGAGTTCCTCGCGGCGCCCGTCGATGCTCCGGATCAGGATGTCATCGATGTCGGAATGCATCGTTCGATCATACCTCACCGCCATCGGCCCCCGCCGCAACCCGCTGTAGGACTGGATGCGGCCGCCCGCCCGAATTTTGCATCCTGCCCGATCCGGGTACACTAGAAATTCGCCCAGCGGGTCCCGTTCCGCTCCTGGCGTCGTCACGAGGATCTCAGATGCCGCGGTATGCCGGATTGATGGTGCTGGGCGTTGTGCTGCAGGTTGGCGTGCAGGACCGCGGCGTCGCCGAGTCGCCGCTGCCGAAGGCCGGTTACGGCATATCCACCGTCTGGAAGCTTGGCGGGGTCGGCGGCTGGGATTACCTGGCCCTCGAACCGAGCGGCGCGCGGCTGTTCGTCAGCCGTGGCGACCGGGTCGACGTGATCGAAACGGCCGGCGGAAGGCGCCAGGGGACCGTCTCTGACACCGCGGGCGTGCATGGCATTGCCTTCGCCCCGGAATTGAAGCGGGGCTACACCAGCAACGGCCGCGCCAACACCGTGACGGCGTTCGAACTCGACACGTTGCGCCTGATCAAGGAGTCGACCGTCGCGGGGAGGAAACCCGATGCCATCTTGTACGAACCGCGCGCGCAGCACGTGTTCGTGGCCGACGGAACGACCAACGACATCAACGTGCTTGATCCCATGACGCTTCAGGTGCTGACGGTGATCACCCTTCCCGGCCCTCCCGAGTTCATGGTAACCGATGCCGCGGGAACCGTTTTCGTCAACATCGAGAACGACGCGGGCCGCCTCCTCGCCATCGACGGGAAAAGTCTCAAAGTGAAATCCAATTGGCCGCTGACGGGGTGCGCGAATCCGACCGGTCTCGCGATCGACACGGAACATCAACGCCTGTTCTCGGTGTGCGCAAACCAGGTCCTGGCGGTCACCGATGCGGTGTCCGGGCGACCGGTCGCACGCGTCGCGATCGGGGACGGTCCGGATGCCGCGGCGTTCGACGCGGATCTGGGCTTCGTTTTCAGCTCGAACGGCGTCGACGGCACGCTCACCGTCATCCATCAGGAAACGCCGGACGAGTACCGCGTCGTCGCCACCATCCAGACCCAGAAGAGCGCGAGAACCATGGCGCTCGATCCCGCGACGCATCGCATTTTTCTGGCCGCGGCCGGCCTCGGCGCAACGCCCGCGGCGACCCCCGAACAACCGAATCCGAGGCCCGGCGTCGTGCCCGACAGTTTCGTGATTCTCGTGGCGGAGCCAAAATGACGGCGGCGCCGAACGCCGCGGTGCATGTGGTCTGCGGGCGCTGCGACGCCGTGGTTCGCCTGCCGCGGGATCGGCTGGCAGATGCGCCCCGCTGTCCCAGCTGTCATTTGCCTCTGTTCAGCGCCAAGCCCGTCGCGCTCACCGCCGCCAATTTCGACCGCCATGTCGGACGCAACGACCTGCCCGTCGTTGTCGACTTCTGGGCGCCCTGGTGTGGCCCGTGCATCGCCATGGCGCCGTTCTATGAGGCGGCGGCGCGCCAGCTCGAGCCGGGCATTCGATTTGCGAAGCTCGATACGGAGGATCAACCTGCGGTCGCCGCCCGCTTCAACATCCGCAGCATCCCCACACTGATTGTCTTCCGCAACGGTGCGGAAGTCGCGCGGCGAAGCGGTGCGCTGGATGCGGCAACCCTGGCCGGCTGGTTGACGTCGACGGTCGGCGCTGCCGCCGGGTGATACCTGCGCCTCATTTCGACGGGTTTTTGATGAGCAGCAGCGCGACCAGCGACAGCAGACCTGCCATCGAGAGATAAAAGCCGACGTAGCGCAGACCGTATTCGGTGGCGAGGCGCGTCGCGATGTAGGGCGCGAGCGATGCACCGAGAATCCCCGCGAGATTGAACGTGAGCGACGTACCCGTGTAGCGCACGGGTGTGGGAAAGAGCCCGGCGAGCGCGCTGCCGAGCGGCCCGTAGGTCAGGCCTGTCACCGAAAACCCGAGCGCCACGAACAGGAAGACCTGCGCGGCGGCGGGTGCGCCGAAGAGGGGTGCGAACAAAAAGCCGAAGGCCATGATGGCCAGCGTGGCGATGATCAGCATCCGCCGCCCGCCGATGCGATCGGCGGCGAGCGCCGAGACGGGGATCATCAGGGCGAAGAAAAGCACGCCGACCATCTGCATGACGAGATAGTAGCTTCGGGCCATCTTCAGAGCGGTCGTTGCCCAGTTCAACGCGAAAACCGTCATCAAATAGAACACCACGAACGTTGTGGTCGCCGCGACCGTGCCGAGCACGAGCTCACGCGAATGCCGGGTGATGACCGACCAAAAGGGAACCCGCACGCGCTCACCCAGGGCGAGACTGCGTTCGAAGTCCGGCGTCTCCACCAGCTGCAGGCGCACGTAGAGGCCCACGAGAACCAGGAGCGTGCTCGCGAGGAACGGCACGCGCCACCCCCAGCGAAGCAGATCCGCGTTGTCGAGCTGGGTGCTGATTATCAGGAATACACCGGTCGAACAAATGAAGCCGAGCGGCGCCCCGAGCTGGGGGAAGCTTCCATACCAGGCCTGCCTGCCGGGCGGCGCGTTCTCCGTGGCGAGCAGCACGGCACCGCCCCACTCGCCGCCGAGGCCGAGGCCCTGGCCGATCCGGCAAAGCGCCAGCAGCAGGGGCGCCGCGACGCCGATCGAGGCATAAGTCGGCAGCAGCCCGATCAGCACCGTCGAAACGCCCATGGTCAGCAGCGCCGTCACCAGAGTGGCCTTGCGGCCGACGCGATCGCCGAAATGACCGAACAGCGCCGAGCCGACCGGCCGGGCGAAAAAGGCCAGGGCGAACGTGGCGAGCGACTGCAGCGTCGCCGTGGCGGGATCCTGTTTCGGGAAGAACAGCGTGGGGAAAACGAGCACCGCGGCGGTGGCGTAAATGTAGAAATCGAAGAATTCGATGGTGGTGCCGATCAAGCTGGCGAGCAGGATGCGGCGCGCGGGCTGCGCGTCCTGTCCCATGGTCGAGTCTTGCAAGGTGGGAAAACTCCAGGTCAGCGGCTATTTTTCTAAAGTGGCCGGTCCGGTGCCGGCGCCATCGCCTCGTCGTCCTGCCGGATCAGGTCGTCGGGTTGGATTTCCCCCTCAGGCACGGGTGGAGGATTGGGGACCGACCCCTTCGAGTTCGCGGCGGGAATCGGCGGCTCCGTACCCGGCACCCGGGCATGGAGCGCCCGACGTGCCGTTGCATCCAATTGCGACGCCGCCCAGCCCCCGCCGAGATCTTCGATGAGAGTGACGCTCGCCGTCAACTGACGCAGCTGGATCGCGAGCTCGGTCTCGCGGGCCGTCAGAAACGCGTTTTGCGCCGAGATCACGTTCACGTAGCTGTCCACCCCGTTTCTGTAGAGCACCACGGTGAGTTGCACCGCGCGCTTCGCGGACGTCGTCGCCTGATGCGCCTGACCGAGCTCGACGGACAATATCCGCAGGGCCGCGAGCTCGTCCTCGACCGATTGAAAGGCGGCGAGCACCGTTTGCCGGTAGGTGGCCGCCTGGCTCTCGTTGAGCGCGCGGGCCTGCGCGGTCGCCGCCCGGCGGGCGCCGCCATCGAACAGGACCTGCGCCAGACTCGGTCCGACCGACCAGAAGCGGTTCGGCAGATTGAACAAGTTTGACAGCTGCGTCGACTCGTAGCCGCCCTCTGCGCTCAAGGTGAGGGTGGGAAAGAATGCGGCGCGGGCGACGCCGATTTGTGCGTTGGATTGGGCGACCTGCCGCTCCGCGGCGGCGATGTCGGGCCGCCGCTCGAGGAGGTCGGCCGGCAGCGTCACCGGTATCAAGGGGAGACGTTGATCGAAATGGGCGTACGCAATGGAGAATTTCGCCGGCGGGACGCCGATCAACACGGCGATCGCATGCTCATACTGCGCGCGCGCGACGCCGACGTCGGTTGCCGACGCCAATGCCGACTGCAGCTGAGTTTCAGCGGTGGCCACGTCGGCCTCCGAGTCCACGCCCGTCTCGACCAGTTTCTTCACCAGGCGCAGCGAGGCTTGATAATCCCGCACGGTCGACTCGAGAATCCGCCGCTGTTCGTCCGCGACCCGCAGCTGAAAATAGTCCTGTGCCAGGGTCGCCTGGGTGGTGAGCAGCGCGTTGGCGAGCTGGGCCGCGCTCGCCTGCGCGGCAAAACGGTTTTCCGCCACGGTGTTGCGGATGCTGCCCCACAGGTCGATCGTATAGGAGGCCTCCAGGGGGACCGAGAAGATATTGTGGGCGGCGGTGGTGTCGCTGCCGGTCAGGCCTGCGGGGGTGCCGGTGGTGGTGGGTGCTGTCGTGGTGGGCGCCGTCGTCGCGGTCGAGGCGGTCGTCGCAACCCCACCTCCGATGCCCGTCAAGGCCGCGCTCGATTTTTCGCGCGTGACCGAGGGCGCCAGATTCAATGTCGGAAACAGCTGGGCCCGCGCCTCGTCGGCGAGCGCGTGCGCGGCGCGATAACTCGCCTCGGCCGCCGCGATCGTCTGATTGGAAATCGCAACGCGTTCCTCGAGATCGTCGAGCTGCGGGTCGCCGTAGACCTGCCACCAGCTGGGCCGGATCGCGGCGTCCTGCGGATCCGCCGCCTTCCAGCCCTGCGCGGATGCCTCCCCCGCAGCCGACGCTTCCTTGAATGCACCCGGAGAGCTGGTCCCGGGGCGTTCGTAATGGGGCGCCAGGTTGCAGCCTGATGCGGCGAGCAGGGCTGCCGACAACGTCAAACGCCAATGCCGGCTCGGTCCGTTCATGTGGGTTGCGGCTCCTCGGTGGACCCGGTGCCGCCCGGCGACGCCGCAAAGCCGAACCGGGATATCCAGGAATTGAGGCGGTCCATGTAAAGGTAGATGACGGGAGTCGTATACAGGGTGAGAACCTGGCTGACGATGAGTCCGCCGACGATGGCGATTCCGAGCGGCCGCCGGAGTTCCGAACCCATGCCCGTACCGACCGCCAACGGCACTCCGCCCAGCAGCGCGGCCATGGTCGTCATCATGATCGGTCTGAAGCGCAGCAAGCTGGCCTGGAACACCGCCTCCTTCGGGGTCTTGTGGTCCCGCCGCTCCACCTCGATGGCGAAGTCGATCATCATGATCGCGTTTTTCTTGACGATGCCGATGAGGAGGATGATGCCGATCAGCGCAATGACGCTGAGCTCCGTATGGGTCAGGAGGAGCGCCAGCAGTGCACCCACGCCCGCGGAGGGAAGGGTGGACAATATGGTGATGGGATGTATGTAACTTTCATAGAGCACGCCCAGCACGACGTAAACCGCGGCGATCGCCGCGGCGATCAGCAACGGTTCGCTCGCGAGGGAGGCACTGAAGGCCTGGGCGGTGCCGCTGAATGAACCGGTGACCGTGGTGGGCACACCAGCGGTCCTTTGCGCCGCATTGATGAGATTCACGGCCGTGCCCAGCGCCACGCCCGGCGCGAGGTTGAAGGAAAACGTCACCGACGGAAAGACGCTCGAATGATTCACTGCGAGGGGCGCCGTGCCCGGCTCATAATGGGTGAAGGCCGCGAGCGGCACCATTCCCCCGCCAGCGGCGGACACGTAGACGTTGCGCAACGCCCCCGGGTCCTGCCAGAACGTCGGGTCGACGACCATGACCACGTAATACTGATTCAACGACGTATAGGTGGTCGCGATTTCGCGCTCCCCGAAGGCATCGTACAGGACGCTGTCGATGGCCTGGGGCGTGATTCCGAGGCGCGCGGCCGTCGGCCGGTCTATCACGAGATTGGCAGAAAGTCCGCTGTTTTGCGCATCGCTGTTGACGTCGGTCAACTGGTGCAGCCCCTTCATCGCCTTGAGCAGCACCGGACCCCAATGATTCAAAGTCGCCAGGCTGTCGCTTTGGATGGTGTACTGGTACTGCGCCGCCGACTGTCTGCCGCCTATCCTGACGTCCTGCACGGCCTGCAGGTACAGCGTGGCACCCGGCACGACGGCGAGCTTCGGACGCAGCCGCGTGATGATCTGGTCGGCGCTGACCTTGCGCTCGGCGAGCGGCTTCAAGGCGATGAAGACCCGGCCGGTGTTGGTGGTGGTCCCGCCGCCGCCGCCGGTGAAGATCAGGACGGTGTCGACCGCGGGATCCTGCTTGGCGATGGCGGCAAAGCGCGTGATCTTTTTCTGCATTTCCTCGAATGAGACCGCCTGGTCGGCCACGATGTTGCCGTTCAGGCGCCCCGTGTCCTGCTGCGGAAAAAAGCCCTTGGGGATCTCCACGTACAGATACACGTTGAGACCGAGGGTCGCAATCGCGATGAGCAGCACGAGCAGCGAATGGTCGAGCACCCAGCTCAGGCTGTGTTCGTAGCCCTTCAGGATGCGCTCGAAGACCCGTTCGGTCGCCAGGTACAGCCGGCCGTGGACGGCCTCCTTGCGCAGCAGCACGGAACACATCATCGGTGTGGTGGTCAGGGAGACCGCGAGCGAGACGAGGATGGCGATGGAAAGGACGACCGCGAATTCACGGAACAGCCTACCGATGATGCCTCCCATCAGCAGGATGGGAATGAACACGGCCACGAGGGAGATGCTCATGGACAGCACCGTCGAGCCGATTTCCGCGGCGCCCTTCATCGCGGCGGACTCCGCGTCCATGCCCATCTCCTGGTAGCGGGTGATGTTCTCGAGCACCACGATCGCATCGTCGACCACGAATCCCGTCGAGATCGTGAGCGCCATGAGCGAAAGATTGTCGATGCTGTAGCCGCACAGATACATCGCCGCCAGCGTCGCGATGATGGACGTCGGAACGGCCACCAGCGGGATCAGCGTCGCCCGGTATTCGCGCAGGAACACGAACACGACGAGCACCACCAGCACCACCGACAGCACCAGCGTGCGCTCGATGTCCGACACGGACGCGCGGATCGTCTGGGTCTGGTCGAGACCGATGCTCATGATGATCGCCGGATCGATGCTGGCATGCAGTTGCGGCAGCGCAGCCTTGATGGCATCGACCGTGGTGATGATGTTGGCACCGGGCTGGCGGAAAATGATGAGCAGCGCCGCCCGCCGGCCGTTGGCGAGGCCCAGTGATCTGACCGTCTGCACCGAGTCCTGGACCGAGGCGACATTCGACAGCCTGACGGGCTGCCCGTTGCGGTAGGCGACGATGAGGGGCGCGTAATCCGCCGCATGCATCAGCTGGTCGTCGGCGCTGATGGCCCAGCGCTGATCCGCGCTGGAGAAGCTGCCCTTTGCCTCGTTGGCGGTTTGCGCGACGACGGCGGTGCGCACGCTGTCGAGCCCGAGCCCGTATCCGCTGAGTTGGGTCGGGTTGATGTTGATCCGCACGGCCGGCGCGGAACTGCCGCCGACCACCACCTGACCCACCCCCGGAATCTGCGAGAGGCGCTGTTCGAGAATCGTCGAAGCGGCATCGTAGAGGGCCGACGGCGGCAGTTTGTCCGACGTCAACGCCAGGATCATGATGGGCGCATCGGCCGGATTGACCTTCCGGTAGGTCGGGTTGCTCGGCAGGTTGGCGGGCAGGAAGCTGCGGGCGGCGTTGATCGCCGATTCGACGTCACGGGTCGCGGCATCGATGCTGCGGGAGAGGTCGAACTGCAGCGTGATGCTCACCTGGCCGAGCGTGCTCTGGGAGGTCATTTCAGTCACGGCCGCGATCCGGCCAAACTCGCGCTCCAAGGGCGTCGCGACCGATGACGCCATGATCTCAGGGCTCGCCCCCGGCAGGGAGGCGGAGACCGAGACGGTGGGAAAATCCACCTGCGGCAGGGGAGACACGGGAAGCACCCGGAACGCCGCCATTCCCGCCAGCAGCAGCGCCGTCGTCAGAAGCGTCGTGGCGATCGGACGCCGGATGAATGGCGCGGAGAAGTTCATGACTGCGCCGGCGATTCCGCGGGCACTCCGGGCGGCGGTCCCCGCCGGCCCCGCCACGCCGCGAATCTCACCGCCAGGCCGTCGAAGAACAGGTAGATCACGGGCGTCGTGTAGAGCGTGAGCAGCTGGCTGCAGATCAGGCCGCCGATGATGGTGATGCCGAGCGGACGCCGCAGTTCGGATCCGACGCCGTGGCCGAACGCCAGCGGCATGGCGCCGAGCATCGCCGCCATCGTGGTCATGAGAATGGGCCGGAATCGCAGCAGACAGGCCTCGCGGATCGCGTCGAAGGCGCTCTTGTGCTCCTTGCGCTGCGCCTCCAGCGCGAAGTCGATCATCATGATCGCGTTCTTCTGGACGATGCCTATCAGCAGCACGATGCCGATGATGGCCACCACCGTCAGCTCGTCGCCGCACAAAAGCAATGCGAGCAGCGCCCCGACGCTCGCCGACGGCAGCGTCGAGAGGATGGTCAATGGATGGATATAGCTCTCGTAGAGGACACCCAGAACGATGTACACGGTGAGCAACGCGCTCAGCACGAGAATGCCCTCGTTGGCCAGCGAGCCGACGAACGCCTCGGCCGTGCCTTGGAAGCCCCCGATCATCGCCGCGGGTGCCGGCATGTCCTGCTGCACCTGCTTGATCGCGCTCACGGCCGCACCCAGCGAAACGCCGGCCGCCAGGTTGAACGAGACGGTGGTCGCGGGAAACTGTCCCATGTGGCTGATCAGCAGCGGCACGGCCCCTAGCGAGGCCTTGGTGATCGTACTCAGCGGCACCGCGGTGCCTCCGGGGGCGTTCAGATAGACGTCCCCGAGATGGCGGGGATCCTGCTGGAATTCCGGTTGGACCTCCAAAATCAGGTGATACTGGTTCAACTGGGTGAAGAGGGTGGACACCTGCCGCTGGCCGAAACTGTCGTACAAGGCGTCGTCGATGTTCTGCGTGGTCAAGCCGAGGCGCGATGCGGTGGGCCGGTCGATCTGCAGCGCCACCTCACGCCCGCCGTTTTGCAGATCGCTGGCCACATCCGAGAGTTCGGGCAGCTGCCGCAGCCGGTCGACGAACCGGCCCGCATATTGCGCCAGCTCCGCCGCATTCGGATCCTGCATGCTGAACTGGTATTCCGTGCGGCTGACGATGTCCTCGACGGAGATGTCCTGCACCGGCTGCATGTAGAGACTGACGCCCTCGACGCGGGCGGCTGCGCTCTGGATGTCGCGGATGACCTCCGCAGCGGGCCCGCGATCGGCCAGCGGCTTGAGGTTGATCTGGATGCGGCCGCTGTTGAGCGTCGTGTTCGTGCCGTCGACCCCGATGAATGAGGACAGGCTCTCCACCGCGGGATTTTCGAGGATCGACGCCGCCAGCTGTTGCTGCAGCTGCGCCATCCTCGTGAAAGACACGGTCTGGCTGGCCTCGGACACCGCTTGAATTTCGCCGGTGTCCTGCACCGGAAAAAAGCCCTTGGGAATGACGAGGAACAGAATGAAGGTAACGACGAGGGTGCCGACGGCCACGAGGAGGGTGAGACCGCGCCGGCCGAGCACCCAGTCGAGAGTGCGCTCGTAGAAGTTGACGATGTTCCTGAAGACCCGTTCCGACCAGCGGTAGAAGCGGCTCTGCTGATCGGCCTGCTGATGCCTGAGCAGCTTCGCACACAGCATGGGTGTGAGGGTCAGGGAGATGGCGGCCGAAATGAGAATGGTGGCGCTCAGGGTGACCGCGAACTCCCGGAACAGGCGTCCGGTGATGTCGCCCATGAACAGCAACGGAATCAACACCGCAATGAGCGACACCGTCAGCGACATGATGGTGAAGCCTATCTGCTCGGCACCCTTGAGCGCCGCCGCCAGCGGCTTCTCACCCTGCTCCACGTAGCGGGTGATGTTCTCGATCATCACGATGGCATCGTCGACCACGAAGCCGGTCGAGATCGTGAGCGCCATCAGCGTGAGATTGTTGAGACTGTAGCCAAGCGCATACATTGCGGCGAACGTCCCGACCAGCGCCAGAGGCACAGCAACGCCCGGTATTATCGTCGCGGCGACCGTGCGCAGGAATACGAAGATTACCGCGACGACCAGCGCGATGCACAGCAGTAGTTCGAATTCGACGTCGGCCACCGAAGCCCGCACCGTCGTTGTCCGATCCGTGAGCACGGCCACCTTGATGACCGGCGGAATGGTGCTGCGCAGCTTCGGCAGCAGTGCCTTGATCCTGTCGACCACGTCGATGATGTTCGCACCCGGCTGCCGTTGAATGTTCACGATGACGGCCGGCACGCGGTTCATCCAGGCGGACAGCTCGGAGTTTTCGACGCCGTCGATCACGTGCGCCACGTCCGACAGCATGACGGGCGCCCCGTTGCGGTACGCGATGACGATTTTCCGAAAATCCTCGGCCGTGGTTATTTGATCGTTGGCGCCGATTTGGAAGCTCTGCGCCGGTCCGTCGAAGCTGCCTTTCGCCGTGTCCAGGCTGGTTGCGGCGAGCGCGGTGCGCACGTCATCCATGTTGAGCCCATAGGACGCCAGCTGGGTGGGATTGATCTGGACCCGCACGGCCGGCTTCTGTCCCCCGCTGATGGTCACCGCGCCGACGCCCGACAATTGGGAAATTTTCTGTGCGAGGCGCGTGTCGGTGTAATCCTCGACCTGGCTCAAGGGCATCGAATCGGAGGTCAACGCCAGCGTCAGGATCGGCGCATCGGCGGGATTCACCTTGCTGTAGACGGGCGGCATCGGCAGCTGCGACGGCAGATAATTCTGCGCGGCGTTGATGGCCGCCTGCACGTCCTGCTCCGCGACGTCGATGTTGAGGCTCAGGTTGAACTGCAGCGTGATGACCGATGCGCCGGCCGAGCTCGTGGAGAGCATCTGGGTGAGACCCGGCACCTCGCCGAGCTGGCGCTCGAGGGGTGCGGTGATGGCCGTCGCCACCACGTCCGCACTGGCGCCCGGATAAAACGTCATCACCTGCATGGTCGGATAATCGACCTCCGGCAGTGCGGCGATGGGAAGCTGTCGATAACCGATGATTCCAATCAACAGAATTGCGGCCATCAGCAGGGAGGTCGCGATCGGCCGGAGAATGAACGGTCTGGAAGGATTCATCCGGTCGTTTTGGCCGCCGCGCCGGCCTTAGCCGGGGCGGTCTGCCGGCGCACGATTTTCGAGCCGTTCTGCAGCTTGTCGAACCCGTCGCTCACGAGTTGGTCGCCGGGATTCACGCCCGTCACGGCCGAGGTCTCCCCTTCCGTGGCCAGGATGGAGACGTTGCGCTGCTGCACCGTGCTGTCGGGCTGCACCACGTAGACGAAGGCCACGTCGTTGTTGTGTTGAATCGCCGCCTGCGGCACCAGATTCACCTGCCTGAGGGTCTTGACCAGCAGCCGCGCGTTCACGAATTGATTCGGGAACAACTCGTTGTGCGCGTTGGCGAACGTGGCCCGGGCCCGCACGGTTCCGGTGGTCGTATTCACCTGGTTGTCGACCGTGAGGAGCGCTCCGGTCGAGATCGTCTGCTGCTTCGAGCGGTCGAGGGCGATCACGGTCAGACTGCGCCCCGTGTTCATCTGGGCGAACACGTCGTCGATCGAATCCTCGGCGATCACGAATATGACCGTGATCGGCTGAAGTTGCGTGACGGTGACCAGCCCGGTGGTGCCGTTGGCGGGCACGATGTTGCCGGGATCGACGGTGCGCAGGCCCACCCGGCCATCGATGGGCGAGACGATGCGCGTGTAGTCGAGGTTGACCTGTGCCGCATCAAGGTTCCCCTGATCCAGTTTCACCGTGCCCTCGTCCTGCTCCACGAGCGCCTGCTGGGTGGCCAGTTGCTGCTGGGGAATCGCGTGCTCCTTGAAGGAGTTTTCGTAGCGTGTAAGGTCGATGCGGGCATTCTTCAGCGCGGCCTTGTCGCGGTCGAGCTGTCCCTGCGCCTGCTCCACCGCCGCGCGGTAGGGCCGCGGGTCGATGACCGCCAGCAAGTCCTTCTTTTTGACGATCTGGCCTTCCCGATAGTGCACCTCGGTGAGCTCTCCGGCGACCCGGCTGGCAACCGTGACGGTGTACACGGGCGTGACGTTTCCAAGGGCGTCGAGATACACGTCGATGTCACCGCGGACCACCCCGACGGCCGCCACCGGGATCGGCGGCGGCGGCGCGGGCGGCGCCTTTCGCTTGGACACGGAATGCCACCAGAACCACACGCCGATCAGCAGCGCCAGCACCAGGAGAGCGACGATCCAACGGCGCCGATTGCCGCCGGGAGTCGCTGTCATGCCGGAAACAACAGCCGGTTCAATGGCCGTGTCCGTGACCGCCCGGAATGGAGGGTGCTGTGCGACCGCCGCCACCCGCAGGGCGCCCGCCGCCGCGGCCGTCCCCGCC
>Ga0182030_10003716_pt1 | contig 32631 bp, 22 predicted proteins | sample 812S3MmetaG_FD_121299 | JGI IMG/M metagenome (GOLD analysis project Ga0182030, IMG submission 121299) | Permafrost microbial communities from Stordalen Mire, Sweden - 812S3M metaG (Illumina Assembly) | ecosystem: Environmental > Terrestrial > Soil > Wetlands > Permafrost | place: Sweden... | reverse complement strand
GCCGACGATCACTCCACGCAGCGGCGAGACGTCGCCGAAATCCCGGCCCCAGGCAATCACGATGTGGCCGCAGTCCACCCGCAGGTCGTTGGTGGGGTCAAGGTCGATCCAGCCGAACGGGGGACAGAACACGGATTCCCAGGCGTGCGACGCATCGGCCCCCACGTAAGCCGCATCCGCTCCGGGCGGCGGCAGCGTGCGCAGGTATCCGCTGACATAGCGCGCCGCCAGGCCGCGCGCGCGCAGGCAGGCGATCATGACATGGGCGAAATCCTGACAGACGCCCCGGCGCTCCTCGAAGGCCTCGACGGCCGATGTGCGGATGCTGGTGGTCCCCGGCGCGTACTTGAACTCACGATGAATTTTGTGCATCAGCGCCTCGGCCGCGACCAGCACGGGGCTGTCCGGCGCAAAGCAATCGTCCCCGTAGTCGCCGAAGCGCTGCTTGATGCTCACGTAGGCCGATTCCATCCGGTAGCGGCAGGCGTCCAGCTGTTCGGCGCCGAGTTCACGGCCGGAGAAACGCAAGGTATCGCGCACGACCTCCCACGCCTCGCCGTCCGCCGCGGCGATGGCGGGCGCCGGGCACACCTCCACGCTGACCTCGGCCAGCACCTCCAGCCGGTCGTGAGGAGAATCGTATTCGAGACGCGTCACGTGGTTGCCGAAGGCGTCGACGTCCTCGCGCAGCGTGCTGGGCAGCGGCTCGAGCGTGATGGCACGCCGGTGGCAGGTCTGCCGTGGCGCGTCCCGCGGCGTGAGATGCAGCAGCTGGTGCGAATGCGCGACATTGCCCCCGTAGTTGTACACCGTTTCGTGCCGTACCCGGTAGCGGACCGCGTCACTCATGCGGCGACCGTGCGCACTTCGATGTCGATCAGCGTGAAATGCTTCAGCGACAGGCGGTCGGACAGGATCCCGGCTGCCGCCTCCAACGTCTCCAACCGGCCGGCGAGCGCCTGCCGGGCTCGCGCCGCTCGCGGACTGTCGCCATCGACGGCAGCGAGCTCCATCTGCTCGACGCCGGCAACCGCATCGTCGATGCTGTCGTCGGGTGTGCCGCCGAGCGACGCGGCGATTCTGACGAGCGAGTACTGCATGTGGTTCCACTGGTAGGCAATCGCCCGAGGATTGGTCTTGTCGAAGACCAGCAGGTCGATCGTGGAACCGAGCAGTGGCGAGGCCAGATACCGCGTCCGGTACGTGATGGTGCTGTCGCCGATGTCCAGCCACCACTCCAGCTCACCCTGGCCCGGCTCCTCCCCGGACTTGAGCCGCAGTCCGAGCAATTCGGCGAGAAACTGCAACCGCTCGAGACGCCGTCCGAGCATCATCAGACGCCAACCGTCGTCCTGGGTCATGTCGTCGAGCGCGAACCCGGACAGTGCGGCGAGCGACAGCAGCAGCGCATCGAGGGTTTCGCGCGCGTCGCGGCGGCGCTCGGCCGCCTCCTGAAACTGCCGCTGCATGACGCTGATGGCGCGCCAGTTCTCGGCCGACAGCCGGCTGCGCGCCTGCGCCGCGCACCATTGCAGGCGCTGCAGGTCCGCGCGCAGGCCGAGCGGATTGCCCTCCTCGAACACCGGCAGCGCCGCGTCACCATCCTTCGCCATCGGAATGAATTTGCGGCAGGTCTCGAGCGCCGGCGGCCACAGCAACGCGTTGCTCCGCACGCTCAAGGTGGCGCGCAGCAGCCGCGCCTTGTTCTCGCAGCGTGCGCTGTAGCGCCCGAGCCAGAACAGGTTCTCGGCCAGGCGCGACGGCAGTTCGTCATGGCGCGCGAGCGGCCGTGGCGCGGGGCCGGCATGGGCTGAATCGTCGGTGAACCTGCGGTCCGGCGCCAATACCCACACGTCCTTGCTGCCACCGCCGCGCTGCATCGAGACGATGTCGGCGGCGTCGCCGGCGATGCGGGCAAGTCCGCCCGGCATGACCCGATAGCCCGTGGCGGTCGCGACCGCATAAACGCGGATGCCGAGCGCGCGTGCGGCGAATCCCTGCGCCGTACCGTCACGCCACACCGGTGCCTGGGAAAAGGCCAGACGCTCCTGGGCCACGTAGGCCTGCGGACGGCCGATCAGGCGCTTGACGAGGTCGGCGCGCTGCGTGGCGTCGAGATCGCGGCCGAACACAGCCTCGAATTTCTGGTTCGGAAACGCCGGTTTGACCACGAGCCGTGAGAGGTTGGCGAGGACGTAATCGAGCGCAAGCCGCTCGCCGCACCACCACGTTGCGACCGACGGCAGCACGAGTTTCTCGCCGAGCAGCCGCTCGGCGGCCGCCGGCATGAATCCCATCCACGCCGCCGACTCGAGCACGCCGCTGCCCAGTGCATTCGCGATCACGACGCGCCCCGCGCGAACGACCGCGATCAAGCCCGGCACGCCGAGCGCGGAGTCGGCGCGCAATTCCACGGGATCGCAAAAATCATCGTCGAGCCGTCGCAGAATCGCATGAACGCGGCGCAGTCCGCCCAAGGTTTTCAGGAACACGGTGTCGCCACGCACCGTCAGGTCGTGGCCCTCGACCAGCGGCAGCCCCAGCTGGCGCGCGAGGTACGCATGCTCGAAGTAAGTCTCGTTGAATGAACCCGGCGTCAACACGACCGCGAGGGGAGCCTCGCCGTCGGGGGCGTGACGCATCAGGTTCTCGCGCAACGCGCCGAAGAACCCGCCGAGCGCCCGCACGCCCAGATCGCTCAGCAAGTCCGGGAAAATCCGCGACACGATCTGACGGTTCTCGAGCGCGTAGCCCGGGCCCGACGGCGTCTGGGTTCGATCGGCGAGAGCCCACCAGCGCCCGTCCGCCGAGCGCGAGATATCCACCGCGTACACCTGGAGGCGGTTGCCTCCGACGGCCGGGATTCCGTGGCAGGGCCAGAGAAAATTCGGATGACCGTAGGGCAGCTCGGCCGGCACGGTGCCCTCGGCGAGCAGGTGCTGCGGTCCGTACAGATCGGCGAGCAGTGCGTCGAACAGTCGCGCCCGCTGCACGACGCCGCGTTCGATGTCCTGCCACTCTGCCGCCGACAGCAGGATGGGCAGCGGGTCGAGCACCCAGGGCCGGTCGCGGCCCTGGGCGTCCGCATACACGTTGTAGGTCACACCGTTTTCGATGATGAGGCGCCGCGCCAGCTCCACGCCGCGACGCACACCCTCCGGGCCGTCGCCGGCCAACCGCTCGATGAGCGGCCGCCAGTGCGGGCGCACGTCACCGGAGCCGTCCAGCAACTCGTCGTAGCGGGTCGCGTCGCTCAGGTAGGTTTCAATTTGTGCTGCGGCCATTGCTCACTGTGCGCAGGTCGAGCGTGAACGGAAATTCGGCGTCGATGCGCGGCGCGGACACCGCCATGGTGCCCGGCGTATGCCCGGTTCGGAAAAAGCGCGCCAGCCGCCGGCTCTCCGCCTCAAAGGAATTGACCGGAAATTTTTCGTGGCTGCGGCCGCCCGGGTGAACGACGTGGTATTGGCACCCGCCCGATGACCGGTTCATCCAGGAATCGAACAGGTCGAAGGTGAGCGGCGAATGAACTCCGATGGAGGGGTGCAAAGCCGACGCCGGCTGCCACGCGCGATATCGCACGGCACCGACGTACTCGCCCACTTGCCCGGTCGGCCGCAACGGCACCGCATGGCCGTTGCAGGTGACCTGATAGCGATCGGGTGCGAGACCGCTCACCTTCACCTGCAGTCGCTCCACCGAAGAGTCGACATAGCGGACCGCGCCCCCGGCCGCGCCCTCCTCGCCCATGACGTGCCAGGGCTCGAGCGCCTGCCTGAGTTCCAGCCGCATGCCGCGGGTCGCAAAGTCGCCGTATTTCGGAAACCGGAATTCGAGGTGCGGGGCGAACCACGACGGCTGCAGCGCGTAGCCGTCGCCCTGCATGTCGGCGATCACGTCGTTGAAGTCCTGTTCGACGAAATACGGCATCAGAAAGCGGTCGTGCAGTTCCGTGCCCCACCGCACCAGCTTCGCCGGGGCGTAAGGCTTGCGCCAGAAGCGCGCCACGATGGCCCGAAGCAGCAGCTGCTGGGTCAGACTCATGCGCGCATGGGGCGGCATCTCGAACGCGCGCATCTCCAGCAGTCCCAGCCGGCCGGCGGGACCATCGGGCGAGAATAGCTTGTCGATGCAGAACTCCGTCCGATGGGTGTTGCCGGTGACGTCGATCAGCAGATTGCGCAACAGCCGGTCCACGAGCCACGGCGGCGCCACGTCGCCGGCCCTGGGAAACTGCCGGAACGCGACTTCGAGTTCATACAGGGAGTCATTGCGGGCCTCATCGACCCGCGGCGCCTGCGACGTGGGTCCGATGAACAGGCCCGAGAACAGATACGAGAGCGAGGGATGGTTCTGCCAGTAGCTCAACAGGCTGCGCAACAGGTCGGGACGGCGCAGGAACGGCGAATCCTGCGGCGTGGCGCCGCCGAGCACGATGTGGTTGCCGCCGCCGGTCCCGGTGTGCCTGCCGTCCAGCATGAATTTTTCGGTGGAGAGGCGGGACTCGCGCGCCGCCTCGTACAGAAACGTCGTTCGATCGACGACTTCGTCCCACGCCGCCGAGGGTTGGACATTGACCTCGATGACGCCGGGATCGGGGGTGACCTTGAAGTTCGCCAAGCGCGGATCGGCCGGCGGCTCGTAGCCCTCGACGATGACGGGCTGCCGCAGCGCCTCGGCCGCGGCCTCGACGGCCGCAAGGAGCTCAAGATAATGTTCGAGTTCGCGCGCCGGCGGCATGAAGACATAGAGCACGCCGTCGCGGGCCTGCGCGCACATCGAGGTGCGGGTGAGGGAGGCGGCAGATTCGCGCGGCGTCGGCACGGCATCGGCGGCCACCGGGGCGCGCGACGCGTCCCGGTCCTGGAACAGGCGGCGTATCACGGCGTGCGCCGGCAACGCGGCGAAACTGCGGGACGGGTCGGGTGCGTGGATGAAGGGATAGTCGCCGGTCGCTGCCCATGCCTGGGAATCGAGCGGCAGCCGGTAACCAATCGGCGAATCGCCGGGGATGAGATAACAGCGCTCGCTGCGCAGGAACCACGGACCCGTCTGCCAGCGCCGGTCGTCGGCAGTCCGCGCCACCGGCAAGACGTGACCGACCACGGCGTCGAGGCCCTGTTCGAACACCCGCGCAAGCCGCTCGCGTTCCATCGGATCCTTGAGTTCAGAGTCGAAGGGATCGACGTTGGCCGGCAGACGGCGCTCGCGCCACAGGTAATAAAATGCATCTTCATAGGCGGGAAACACGAACTTCGGATCGAATCCCAATTCGAGCGCGACCCTGCCGAGGAAGCGAGACGCGCTGTGCGCATCCGCGCCGGTGGGAGCGGACTCATCGGCAACCAGAGCCGGATTCACCCAGAGAGGCTCGCCGTCCTTGCGCCAGTAGCAATTCAAGGACCAGCGGGGCAGCTGTTCACCCGGGTACCACTTGCCCTGCCCGAAGTGGGCGAGTCCGGCGGGGGCATAGCGCTCCTTCAGGCGACGGTATAGCGTGGCCGCTCGCGCCCGCTTCGTCGGGCCGAGCGCCGCCGTGTTCCATTCCGCGCCATCCGGGTCGTCGACCGCCACGAAGGTGGGTTCCCCACCCATGGTCAGGCGTACGTCGAACGACTTGAGGTCGGCATCCACGGCGTGCCCCAGGCCTTCGATCGCCGCCCATTCCGCGTCGCTGTACGGCTTGGTGACGCGCGGAGCCTCCCACACACGCCGCACCTGCATGTGGTGTTCGAAGACTGTCTCGCACTCGTCGACCGCACCGCTGATGGGCGCGGCCGCCGAGGATTCCGGCGTGCAGGCCAGCGGGATGTGACCCTCGCCTGCCAGAAGACCCGACGTGGCGTCGAGGCCGATCCATCCCGCCCCGGGCAGATACACCTCGCACCAGGCATGGAGATCCGTAAAGTCGTGCTTGGCGCCCACGGGACCGTCGAGCGCCTTGACGTCCGGGACCAGCTGAATCAGGTAGCCCGAGACGAATCGCGCGGCGACTCCGAGATGCCGGAAGAGTTGGACCAGCAGCGCGGCCGAATCTCGGCACGAACCGGATCGCTTGGCCAGCGTCTCGTCGGGTGTCTGGGTTCCTGGCTCGAGGCGGATGAGATATTGCACGTCGTTGGCGACGCGGCGATTGAGTTCGACGATGAAATCGATGGTGCGGGTCCGCAGCGGCGGCAGCCCCGCGAGATAGGCCGCAATCAACGGCGTGGCGGGCGACTTGACCATATACGGCACCAACTCCCGCCGCTCGTTCGATTCATATTTGAAGGGAAAGCCTTCGGCGTACGGCGCGAGAAAGAAGTCGAATGGATTGAGCACCGCCATCTCGGCGACCAGGTCCACCTCGACCTTGAATTCGCGCGTCTCGTCGGGAAACACCAGGCGCGCCAGATAATTGGCCTGCGGATCCTGCTGCCAGTTGATGAAGTGATCGGCCGGGGTGACCTTCAGGGAATACGAGAGGATGCGGGTGCGGCAGTGCGGGGCGGGTCGCAAGCGGACGAGTTGTGGACTTAGACCCACCAGCCGATCGTAGCGGTAATGGGTGACGTGATTGAGAGCAACATGGATGGACACAAATTTTCTCCGTACGCCGGGGCTTGAGTCCGCGACTTGACATAAGATTTCACGCGCCGGCGCACCACGATGGTGCAGCCAACCCCTGAAGCCAAAGCCTGCACGGCGCCGCGTCCGGTTCAGTGTATAACGCCGGCGCCCCGCGTTTTCGGCCACGTTGTTAAGATCGCGCAGGATGCAAGATGTGCGCGCAAAGCCTTGGTTGCTCTCGGCGGGATCTGGACTCGCCGTGCTGTCCTTGATCAACCTGTTCAACTACCTCGACCGCTACGTGATCTCGGCGCTCGTCGAGAGCCTCAAACATTCGGCACTGGCGTTGTCGGATGCACAATCCGGTTCTCTGATGTTCGGCTTCCTCGCCGTATATACCCTGGCGGCGCCGCTGTTCGGCGTGCTCGGCGACCGCGGCTCGCGGCCCCGGCTGATGGCCTTCGGCGTCGGCTGCTGGAGCGTCGCCACAGTATTGTCGGGCTTCGCCGGCAGCTACCTCGGGCTGCTCGCCGCCCGCGCATCCGTGGGCATCGGCGAGGCGGCCTACGGCACGATCGCTCCCAGCCTCTTGTCCGATTATTACCCGATCGCGCAGCGTGGCCGCGTCATGGCCATCTTCTTCTGTGCGATCCCGGTGGGCTCCGCACTCGGCTATGTCGTGGGCGGCCTGATCGACAGTCACTTCGGCTGGCGCGCCGCCTTCTTCGCGGCCGGCCTGCCCGGCTTTGCGCTCGCCGCCCTCTGTTTGCGGCTGTACGATCCGCCGCGCGGCAGTCAGGATGCGCCGGGGGCGGATGCACCATCGCCGCGCCAGGCGCCGGGCGAGGCTTCGCCGGGCGACGCTTCGCCGGGCGACGCTTCGCCGGGCGACGCTTCGCCGGCGGCCCGACCGACATACCTGATGCTGCTCAAGAATCGCCCCTACGGGATCACCGTGCTGGGCTATGCGGCTTACACCTTCGCCATGGGCGGTCTCGCCTACTGGATGCCGGCCTTTCTCGAACGCATCCGCGGCATGCCGCATGCCGCGGCCACGGTGAGCTTCGGTGCGATCGTCGTCGTCACTGGTTTCGTGGGCACCTTCATTGGAGGATGGCTCGGTGATCTCTGCGCCAAACGCTCGCCCCAGGCCTATTTATGGGTATCGGCCGCCGCCACTCTCGCTGCCGCCCCCTTCGTCTGGCTGGCCCTGACGACGGTCTCGAACACCGGCTACCTCGTGTGCATGGTGATCGCCCAGCTGCTGATGTTCCTATCCACCGGGCCGATCAACGCGACGATCATCAACCTCGTGCTGCCCACCCAGCGTGCCTCGGCGGTCGCGCTCGAGGTGTTCGTGATACACCTGTTGGGCGATGCGATTTCACCGCTGCTGATCGGCTGGCTGTCCGATGCGTCGTCACTGGGCGAGGCCGTGAAAATCGTGCCGGTCGCCGTGGTTTTGTCCGGCCTTCTCTGGGTGTGGGCGGCACGGGAACAGGCGAGGGGCCCGACTCAGTAGACAGGCTCCTGGCATTCACTGTGCGGCCTCGACGCTGCCGCGCACCACGAACGACACTGTCAGGGTGCGGCCACCGGCGAACTCGAGGACTACCGGCACCTGTTCGCCGGGATGCACCGGGTGGATCGGCTGCATCAGCATCAGATGATAGCCGCCCTCCCCGAACACCACCGACGCGTGCGGCTGCAGCTCGACGGCGGCCACGGGCGACATGGCGCTCATGCCGTTGGCGGACTGCGTGCGATGGAATTCGATGCGGGCATACGCGGGGCTGGTGGCACCGCGGAGCACCCAGGCGGCGGGTCCGGTGTTGGTCAACACCATGTAGCCTGCGCCCGGCAGGCCGGCCGGCAACCAGCGGATCCACGCACCGGTCACCCGCACGTCCGCGACCATCCCGTCCCTGACCGGCAGGTCGGCGGCGAGGGCCGGCCACGCGGGAAAGGCCGGCGGCATCGATGCGGACAAAAGAAGTGCCGCCACCGTGCGTGACCCGCGGTTCAACCGGAGATTCCACTTGGGCATGTCGCTGGCCTCGAGTTGCCGCAGGATGGGTATCATAGGGCATGCAGTACACGGTGCTCGGCAGAACGGGATTGCGCGTGTCGGTCGCGGGCCTCGGCTGCGGCGGCAACAGCCGGCTGGGTCTCGGGGCCGGTAAGACTGCAGAGGAATGCATCGGCTTGGTCCGCGCCGCGCTCGATCTCGGCGTAAATTTCTTCGATACCGCCGAAGTCTATGGCACGGAGGAACTGCTCGGCCGGGCCCTCGCGCCCGTCGCGCGCGACGCGTTCGTACTCTCGTCCAAATCCCGCATCCTCGATGAGTCGGGCCAGCCGCTGCCGGTAGCCGCCGTCCTCGCCCGCTTGGACGACTCGCTACGCCGGCTCCGGGTGGATCATATCGACGTGTACCACCTGCATGCAGTGCCCGACGGCCATTACGGGTACGCGCTCGGCGAACTCGCCCCCGCCTTGTTGCGGGAGAAGGAGAAGGGCAAGATCCGCCACCTCGGCATCACGGAAACGCCACCGCGCGATCCTGACCAGCGAATGCTGTCGCGGGCGCTGCAGGACCCCTGCTGGGAAGTCGTGATGCTCGCCTTCCACATGATGAATCAGGGCGCGCGAACCCTCCTCTTCCCCCTCACACGGGAACGCGGCGTCGGCACGCTCCTCATGTTCGTGGTGCGGAACATTTTTTCCCGGCCGGAGGTGCTGCGCGAGACGATGCAACAGCTGGCGGCCGCGGGACAGGTGCCGCAGTTCCTGGCGGAGGCACAGGAGCCGCTCGCGTTCCTGGTCCATGACGGCGGTGCCGCAAACTTGACGGATGCGGCCTACCGGTTCGCGCGCCACGAGCCGGGTGCCGACGTCGTGCTGTTCGGCACGGGAGACGCCGCGCATCTGCGGGCGAACGTCGCCTCACTGCTGGCGCCACCGCTGCCCCCGGGGGATGTGGAGCGCCTCAACGGGCTCTTCGGCGCTCTGCGCGGCGTCGGCCTCGTGTTCCCGGATTTCGCCCGCACGTCCTTTCGCTAGGCTCCGCCGGTGTGCGCCCGCGCACGGCCGATCTCGGCAAAGGCGGCGTCGAGATCCTGCCTGCCCACCAGGTCTTCGATGTCGGCGCAAAGTTTGCGCTGCCAGTTCGGATATTCGAGATCCGTGCCGGGCACATTGACCGGCTCGGTCATGCCGAGGAGATCCTCGATCTGCAGGGCAACCAGCCGGGTGGCGGACCGCCCCAGATAGACGTGCAGCGCGTTGGCGAGTTCCGGCGAGAAGGCGTCCGCGGGCGATGCCACGTTCGCGGGGCGCAGCCCCTCACCGTCGAGCGCCGCCAGCAAGGCGTGCCGGTCTTGGTCCCGCTCCCGGATCACGTCCTGCATGACTTCGGGGGTCGGATACAAGTTCAGGTTTCTGCGCAGGTCGATGTCGCGGCCTTCCCAGTAGCTGCGCAGCGTCGGCATATCATGGGTGGTGACCGTGCCGAGCGCGCGCGAGACATACTCATCGGGGCGCTTGAAACGCGCCCCCTCCTTCTCGAACAAAACCACCTTGTAGTGGTACAGCCCGTAGTCGGGCATCGCGCGCCGCATCTCGTCCGGAACGACGCCGAGATCCTCGCCGACGACCATGCAGGCCGCGCGCGCACTCTCGAGCGCCACCACGGTGAGCAGAGGATGCAGCGGATAATGCACATATGCCCCGTCGACCGGTGAGGCGCCGGCGCCCACCCACCACAGGCGGAACAGGGACATCACGTGATCGAGACGCAGCGCGCCGTAATAGCGCATGTTGTTGCGGATGAGCGTCGTGAAGCCCTGCAACCGATGAGCTTCCATCACGGCTGGATCCTGCGGCGGGATGCCCCAACCCTGCCCCTTCAGGGCAAGCGGATCCGGCGGGGCGCCGATCTCGGCGCCAAGGCAGTAACTCTCCCGATCCGACCAGGTTTCGGAGCCGGTCGGGTTGGCGCCCACCGCATAATCGCCATACAGACCGATGGGCATGCCGAACGAGCGCGTCAAGGCCTGGGCGCCGGCGAGTTGTTCATGTGCCAGCCACTGCAGGTACAGGTGAAATTCGACCTGCAGGGGATTCGCCGCGGCAAACTCGCGCGCCGCGGCACCGTTCACGTCCCGGTACTCCTCGGGCCAGTTCAGCCAGCCGGAGGGGACCGCGAGGGTGGCGCGGAAATGGTGGTCGAGCGCATCGAAGCGCGCGTGCGACTGCAACAGGGCGCCCCCGCCGGCGATGAACGCCCGGAATTCGAGTCCCCGCGGGCTCTGCGGCTCGAGATGACGCGCGGAGAAGTCGCGGAACAAGAGTTCGAGGATCTCGAACTTCGCATCCGCGACGCCGCGGTAGTCAACCAGCGGCGCCGCGCGCAAATCGTTCAGGCGGCCCGCGAACTGCGGCTCGGCCACCCGCTCCAGCGCGGACGCGCAGGACGCATACTCCGGAATGGCCGGGACGGCGATGTACAGGATGTTCAGGAAGTGCCGGCTGGACGCGCTATAAGGGCTTGCGCGCAGCGGATCCGAGGGTGCCAGGGCATGCAGCGGGTTCAATCCGATGAATCCTGCGCCGCGCGGCGCCAGCCAGCGGATCAAGCGCTCGAGATCGGCGAAATCCCCGATTCCCCAGCTGTCCCGCGACCGCACCGTGTAGAGCTGAACCGCAACGCCCCAAAGCCGGCGTCCCTCCACGATCGCGGGCGGTTCGAAGCACTCCGGAGGCGATAGGATGATCGGGCAGCGTGTGACCGCGTTGGCGAACTTCACCTCCAGCTCGTGGTAGCCGGGCGGAAGGTCCACCGGCACTTCCCAGCAACGCCGGGTGATCCAGGAGCCTTGCACCTCGCCGCGCCAGACTTCACGACAGTCGGCGGTCGAGGTGGCACCCTCGCGGCGTCCTCCGTCCTCCAGGTTGATGGTCCAGAGGAAACTCGATCCAAATTCGCGCGCCGGGATATTGAGGTCGATGCCGAGCCGGGGACCGTGCGCGGCGGCGATCGGCGGCAGCAATTGCCGCCACCGCGCGTTTTCCGTGGCCTGAAGCTCGGCGTCGAGCGCGGCGGGATCGTCGACCGGGCTGCCCATGGCGCGCAGGATCTCGGTCTTGGTCTTGAGACTGAAGTATTGCAGCTGTCCGCGGTAATCGTGATAGGCGTCGCCCACTCCCCGCAGTCGCGCCAGGCGCTCGATCAGGGTGGCCTCGACCATCTCAGCACTCCAGCAGCACGGCGCTGTTCCCGACGAGTGGATAAACGTCGCCCGGCGCGGGCCCGACGGCGTCGCGGGCGGTATCGAAACGGCAGACCCACGGCCCACCTTGCGGGGTCGGCGGCATGCGGAACTCCTGAGGCGCATCGTCCGCGTTGAACAGGATCAGCAGCCGGTGGACGGCACTGTTGCGGCCGCCGAACAAGACTCCCAGGGTGCGCAAATTGGCGTCCATCCAATCATTTTGAGTCATTTCCTCGCCGCGAAGATGCAGCCAGCTCACATCTTTGACACCTGTCCGGGAGACAGTGCCGCGCAGGAAGGTTTCACGGCGCAGTTCCAGATGGTCGCGGCGCACGGCTGCCAGGAGCCGGACGAATTCGACCAGGTCCTCGCTGGCGGCGCACAGCCGCCAGTCGACCCAGGAGATCTCGTTGTCCTGACAGTACGCATTATTGTTGCCGCGCTGGCTGCGGGCGAATTCGTCGCCCCCTTGCAGCATGGGCACCCCCTGTGACAAAAACAGGGTCGCGAGGACATTGCGCATCTGGCGGCGTCGCAACGCCAGCACATTGGCGTCCCCGGTCGGCCCCTCCGCCCCGCAATTCCAGCTGAGATTGTTGCTGGTGCCGTCCGCATTGCCCTCGAGATTGTCCTCGTTGTGGCGCTCGTTGTACGACACCAGGTCGTGCAGGGTGAACCCGTCGTGGGCCGTGACGAAATTGATGTTGGCGGTGGGTTTGCGGCCATTGTGGCGGAAAACGTCGCTCGACCCGGCGAAGCGCTCGGCGAATTCGCCGATCTTGCCGGAATCCCGGCGCCAGAACGCCCGCACGGTGTCCCTGTAGCGGTCGTTCCACTCGCCCCAGCCGGGAGGAAAACGCCCCAACTGGTAGCCACCCCACCCCACGTCCCACGGTTCCGCGATGAGCTTGACCCGTTGCAGAACCGGCTCGGCGCGAACCGCCTCGAAAAAGGCCGCATGCTCATTGAAGCCGCGGCCTTCGCGGCCGAGCACGGTGGCGAGATCGAAGCGGAATCCGTCGACGTGCATGTGCTGCACCCAATACTTGAGGCAGTCGATGATCAGCGCGCGAACCTGCGGATGCTCGCAATTGACCGTGTTGCCGCAGCCCGTGTCGTTCGCGTAATGGCGCTTGTCGGGCATCAGCCGGTAATACACGGAGTTGTCGATTCCCCTGAAATTCAACGTCGGGCCGGCTTCGTTGCCCTCGGCGGTGTGGTTGAAGACGACGTCGAGGATGACCTCCAGGCCGGCAGCGTGCAGCGCACGGACCATGGTTTTGAATTCGGTGACGGGATCGTTCACGGCATAGTCGCGCGCCGGCGCGAACCACGCCACGGGGTTATACCCCCAATAGTTGGTCAGGCCGCGTTCGCCGAGAAAGGGCTCGCTGATGAACGCGTGCACGGGCAGTAGCTCGATGGCCGTGACTCCGAGGGTCTTCAGGTGGGCGATGACCGCGGGAGCCGTCAATCCCAGATATTTGCCGCGCCACGCGGCGGGAACTCCGGGGTGACGCTGGGTAAACCCCTTCGGGTGAAGTTCATAGATCACGGTGTCCCGCCAGGGCGTGCACGGGGGGCGGTCGCCGTCCCAGCCGAAACGTCCGTCGCTGATGCGTGAACGCAGAGGCCGTGTCCCCGACAATTCGCGGGCGTACGGATCGAGCAGCGCCACCGTCGGATCGAAGCGATGCCCCTGTGCCGGGTCGTGCGGCCCGTGCACGTGGAACGCATAGTCCACTCCGGGAGACGCACAGTGTGCCGGAAGGAACCCATGCCATACATCGCCGGTGCGCTCCGAAAGCTCATGGCGACCCGTCTCCCCGCCGCCCGCCGAATCGAACAGGCGGACCTCGACGCGGGTCGCATGCCGCGAGAACAGCGCGAAATTGACCCCGCTGCCGTTCCACGTCGCGCCCTGGGGCAGCGGCAAACCCGCCGTCATCGACTTCATCCGGGACCGATGAAGAACATCGCTCCGAGCGGCGGCAGATCGATCTCGAGGGCGTGATCGAGGCCGTGCAGCGCCCTTCCCACGGCGCGCACCTCACGCTGCCGGTTGTAGCCGGAACCGCCGAAACGCTCCTCGTCCGAATCGAAGATCTTCCGGTAATCCCCGCCCTCGGGAATGCCGACCGCGTAGCCGCGTCGCGGCACGGGCGTCGCATTGAACAGGCAGAGGATGGACGCACGTGCCGGCCAGCCGGCGGCGTCCTCTCCCGTCGCCCGCCGTTGGAAGGCGAACACGCTGTCATCGGCATTGTGCAGATCGATGCCGCGGAACCCCTCGTGGTCGCAATCGCTGCCGTGGAACTGCGGGCTCGCCAGGTACAGATGGTTCAAGTCCCGCACACAATCGCGCAACGCGCCGTGTCCGCGCTCCTGCAGCAGAGGCCAAGCGATCTGCGCCGTGTCGCGCCATTCGTCCCGCTCGCCGAATTCCGAACCCATGAAGAACAGCTTCTTGCCGGGATGGGCGCACATGAACGAGCAGAACAGCCGGAAGTTGGCGCGCTTCTGCCAGTCGTCGCCGGGCATCTTGCCGAACAACGACCGCTTGCCGTGAACCACCTCGTCATGTGAGATCGGCAGAATGAAGTTTTCCGACCACGCGTAAACGAAGGAAAACGTGATGAAATGATGATCGTACCGGCGGTGGATAGGATCGAGCTCCATGTACCGCAGCGTGTCGTTCATCCATCCCATGTTCCACTTGAAATTGAAGCCCAAGCCGCCGTGCTCCGGCGGGCGCGTCACACCGGGAAACGAGGTGGACTCCTCGGCGATCGTGAGAACGCCGGGAAAGGCCAGGTGCACCGCATCGTTCATCTGGCGCAGGAAATCGATCGCCTCGAGGTTTTCCCGGCCGCCATGCCGGTTTGGCAGCCATTCCCCTGCCTTGCGGCTGTAGTCCAGATACAGCATCGAGGCGACGGCATCCACCCGCAGGCCGTCGACGTGGTATTTGTCGAACCAGAACACGGCATTGGCCACGAGGAAGTTACGCACCTCGTGCCGGCCGTAATTGAATATTTTGGTGCCCCAATCGGCATGCTCGCCGAGGCGGGAGTCCTCGTGCTCGTACAGCGCAGTGCCGTCGAATCGCGACAGGCCGTGCGCGTCGCGGGGGAAGTGCGCCGGCACCCAGTCGAGGATCACGCCGATTCCCGCAAGGTGGCACTGGTCGACGAAATACATGAAGTCGAGGGGTGACCCGTAGCGCGAGGTTGCGGCGTAATAACCCACGACCTGGTAGCCCCACGAGGCGTCGAGCGGATGCTCGGCTACCCCCATCAACTCGACGTGCGTATAGCCCATCTCCTTGACGTAGGGGATGAGCTGTTCCACCGCCTCACGCCAATTCATGAAGGGCGGGGTTCGCGCATGCCATGGGCGCCGCCATGAGCCGAGATGCACTTCGTACGCGTTGAAGGGCCGCCGCCGCGCATCGGCCCGGCCGCGGGCGGCAATCCACTCCGCATCGTGCCACGCGTACCCGCCGAGATCCGCGACCAGCGAGCTGTTCTCGGGGCGCAGCTGCATTTCGAAGCCATGCGGATCCGCCTTGAGAAACAGATGGCCGGCCCGGCTGCGAATCTCGTATTTGTACTCGGTGCCGACCCCCAGATCGGGAATGAACAGCTCCCAGACACCCGAGGAGGCGCGGGGCCGCATCACATGGGCGTCCCCGTTCCACTGGTTGAAGGGCCCCACCACGCTGACCCGGTCGGCATTGGGGGCCCACACGGCGAAGCGGGTGCCCCATCCCTCCGCCGGGGACCTGGGATGCGCGCCCAATTTGTCGTAGAGTCGTTGGTGAGTACCCTCGCCGAAAAGGTAAAGATCGAAATCCGTGATCTCAGAGTCGCTCAATTGACGGTCACCATGCCGGTAGTGTCTCGATACGCGGTATTATAGATTATCGTCACGAGGCGGAGCGTATGGTGGCCCCTTCAAAATTTGCGATTGGCGTCGACGTGGGCGGTTCGTCGATCAAATGCGCCTTGATCGACTTGGACACCGGCAAGTTCGCCGGCGAACGCTTCAGCACGCCGACGCCCGCACAGGATTCGACCGAGACGTTGCTGACGGCCTTGTCGAGCGTGGTGTCCAACATTTCCGGCGACCATGCGGTGGGACTGGCTTTTCCGAGCGTCATCGTGGACGGCGCCGTGCGCACCGCCGCCAATCTGAACAAGGACTGGATCGGACAGCCGCTGGCCCGGCTCGCCGCGGAGCGCTTGAATCGTCCGGTCGCACTCATCAACGATGCGGACGCGGCTGGCCTCGCGGAATTGCGGTTCGGCGCGGCCCATGGCGTGGGCGGCACCGTGCTGCTGCTGACGCTGGGAACCGGCATCGGCAGCGCGCTGTTCGTCGACGGACATCTGGTGCGCAATACCGAGTTCGGCCATCTCGAGGTTCACGGGCAGGAGGCGGAGCATCGCGCCTCCGGACGCGTGAAGGTCGAGCAGAACCTGACCTGGGACGAGTGGGCCGCACAGTTGAATCTCGTCCTCCACGAGTTGCATGCTCTGCTGTGGCCGGGCCTCGTCGTTTTGTGCGGTGGCATCACCGATGAGCCGGAAAAGTTCATGGACAAGCTGCGCTGCGGCGCCCGGCTGTGCGTGGGCGCGCTGCGCGCGGACGCCGGCATCGTCGGGGCGGCCCTGGCAACCACGCTGGTGTGAACAGGCGGTTGCTGCCGGTGGTTGTGGCGCTGGCGCTGGCGGCCTGCGCGACCCCCGGCCCGCGTCCGCTGCCGACATCACCGGCGGCGGCATCCACGACCGCTCCATCGCCGGCAGCCGGGGAACGCTTTGCCGCAGCCGCCGCAACGCAGATCGGGCAACCCTACCGCTGGGGAGGAGCGGCGCCGGGCGGATTCGACTGCAGCGGTCTCGTGGCGTACGCAGCCGCGGTGGCGGGCCTGCACGTGCCTCGCACCACCACCGAACAGATTGCCGCCGGCGTGCCCGTCGAGCGGCGCCAGCTGCGGCCCGGCGATCTCGTCTTCATGCACCTGTCGCGCAAGGCCCTGCACGTCGGCGTGGCGCTGGACGACCGGCGCTTCGTGCACGCGCCATCGCAGGGGGGCCGCGTGCGCGTCGATTCGCTCGACACGTCGTACTACGCACGCGCCTTCATCGGCGCGCGGCGGATCACCGACTAGAAGCCTGTCTCGAGGCGGCGCCCGCTGCGCTAGAATGGCCGCCGGCGATATCCGCTCGTACTTCAGGGAGATCTCGATGAAATTATTTTACGCGCCCGGCGCGTGTTCGCTCTCGCCCCACATCGTCCTGCTCGAGGCGGGCATTCCGTTCACGGCTGAAAAGGTCGATCTGAGAACCAAGAAGACCGCATCAGGGGCCGACTTCGGGTCCATCAACAGCAAGGGCGGGGTGCCGGCGCTGCAATTGGACGACGGCAGGATCCTCACCGAGGGGCCCGCCGTCGTGCAGTACCTCGCCGACCTGAAGCCGGAGTCGGGGCTCGCGCCGCCCCCCGGCAGCTACGAACGCTACCAGCTGATGGAGATGCTCAACTACATCACGTCCGAACTGCACAAAGGATTCGGCCTGCTGTTCACGCCGACGACGCCGGCGGACGCGAAGCCGGTGGTCATCGCCGCTTTGGAGAAGAAATTCGACTGGTTGAGCGGGTTCCTCGGCAAGAAAACTTTTCTGTTCGGCGACACGTTCACGGTCGCGGATGCCTACCTGTTCACCGTGCTGAGCTGGTCGTCGCACGTCGGCATCGAGCTGGCCAAGTGGCACGTGCTCACGGATTACCTTGCGCGCGTTGGCCATCGCCCCAAAGTCCAGGAGGCACTGAAGGCCGAGGGACTCATCCACTAGAAACGGAGGCCCGCGCCGGCCGGCTTCGCCGGCGCGGTAGCTCAACGTATTGCCGCGTCCGCCGCGTCGCCGTTGAGCGGAGCGAACTGCAGCGACGCGAGCCGCGCGTACAGGGGACTCTGGACCATGAGTTCCGTGTGCGTTCCCACGGCAATCTTGTGGCCGTGGTCCATGACCACGATGCGATCGGCCTTGAGCACGGTCGCGAGACGGTGCGCGATGATGATCGTCGTGCGCCCCCGCGTCATGCGTTCGAGCGCCTGCTGCACCAGTCGCTCAGACTCCGCGTCGAGCGCACTGGTCGCCTCGTCGAGCAGCAGTATGGGCGGATCCTTGAGGATGGCCCGGGCGAGTGCGATGCGCTGGCGCTGGCCGCCCGACAGGCGGGTGCCGCGTTCGCCGAGAAATGTGTCGTAGCCTTGCGGCAGCTTGCGCAGGAATTCGTCCGCCGCGGCGGCAACCGCGGCGGCTTCGATTTCCGCGTCGGTGGCGTCCGGTCTGCCGTAGCGGATGTTGTCGCGGGCTGTCGCGCCGAAAAGCACGGTATCCTGCGGCACGAGACCGATCTGGGCGCGCACGTCCTCGGGACGCAGATCTGCGAGCCGGAAGTCGTCGATCAATACCCGCCCGGTGTCGGGGTCATAGAATCGCAACAGCAACTGGAATGCCGTGCTCTTCCCGGCGCCCGACGGCCCCACGAAGGCGACCGTCTCCCCGGCGGCAACGTCGAGACTGAAGTTCGCGAGAGCGGCCGTGTCGGGACGCGACGGGTAATGGAATCCGACGTTGTCGAAGCGGATGGTGCCCCGCACGCGCTTCGGGAGCTCGAGCGGATGCGGCGGCGGTCCGATGACGGGCCGCGCCTCCAACAGTTCACTCAATCGCTCCATCGCTCCCGCGGCGCGCTGCATGTCACCCCACATCTCGGTGAGCTGCGCGGCGGCGCTGCCCACCAGCACAGCATAGATCAGGAATTGCAGCAATTGACCGCCCGTGAGCGTTCCGGCCACGACCTGATGGGCACCCAGCCACAGCACGAGGGTGATTCCCGCAAACACCAGCGATATGCCAACCGCCGTCAGCAGGGCGCGCAAACGGGTGCGCCGTACGGCCGTGGCAAAACTGTCCTCCACGGACGTGCGATAGCGCTCGCTCTGCAGCTCCTCGAGCGTGAAGGCTTGGACGGTTTGAATGGCGTTCAGGGTTTCCCCGGCCAGGCCGCTCGTATCCGCAATGCGATCCTGGGAGGCGCGCGACAATCCGCGCACACGGCGGCCGATCATGATGAGGGGCGCAACGATCACCGGAATCATCACGAGGATGCCCCCCATGAGCTTGGCGCTGGTGAGACCCATCATGACGACGGCGCCGACGAGGCTGAGGACCGAGCGGAGGATGATCGACAGATTCACGCCGGAGATCGCCTGGACGAGGGTGGTGTCGGTCGTGAGCCGCGACAGCACCTCCCCCACGCGGGTAGTTTCATAGAACATGGGATCCATGCGCACGACACGCCGGTAGACGGCCGATCGCAAGTCGGCGACGACGCGTTCGCCCAGCCACGTCACCAGATAAAACCGGAGTGCGGCAAACACTCCGTACACCACCGCCGCGGCCAGCAGCCCGACGAAATAACGGTTGATGACGGTTGCGTCCTTGGTCGCGAGCCCGTGGTCGATGAGCTTGCGCAGTGCAACGGGCAGTGCAAGCATCGCAACGCTGGCGACCAGGAGGGATCCCAGTGCGGCAGCCATCGTCCCCCGATACGGCCGCAGGAACGGCAGCAGTGCACGAAGGGTATTCAACGACTTGGCCCGGGGGCGCTCGACGGTGGCATTCATGCGGTCATGATCCCATAACTGGCGGACCGGCGCTGCCGCGGCGCCAGGCCGCCGGAAGCGGCCGAGACACCCGTGAGGTGCGAAAACAACACGAGACTCGTCATGTCCCGAACCCGGGGACTGAGTTGCACGCCGCGTATCGCGATGTTAGTGTCATTCGGCTGATTGCATGCGCAATTGCGTTTGCGCAACACAGAATCGAGGGGATGAACATGACAGCGAAACTCATAATGCCGGGCGCGCGGCGGGCGGCCGCCCGTTCGCGATTCGTGCGCGCCACACTGGCGGGAACGGGTCTTTTGATCGGATCGCTGTCCGGCGCGATTGCCGCGCAGGCGCCGGCATCCGACGAACCCGGGGCGGCAACGGGAATTGCGCTGGACGAAATCGTCGTCACGGCGACCCGACGCGAGGAAAGCATCAGCCGAGTACCGATCAGCATCACGGCCATCAGCCAGGAAGCGCTGAACGAGAAAGGCATCAAGGACTTCTCGGACGTTGCACGCTACACCCCGGGCGTCTCCTTCGACGCCGGCCAGACGAATCAGATTTCGATCCGCGGGGTGTCCTCGAGCGGTGGTTCGGGCACCACGGGCATCTACATCGATGATGTGCCGATCCAGGTGCGAAACCTGGGATTCAACTCGGACGACGCGCTGGTGAAGCTGTTCGACCTCGACCGTGTCGAGGTCCTGCGCGGACCGCAGGGCACGTTGTTCGGCGCCGGTTCGGAAGGCGGCACCGTGCGTTACATCACGACCCAGCCGAGCGTGAACAAATCAAGCATCAGCGCCAAGGAGGAAACCTCGTACACCGAGGGCGGTTCGCTCAACTATGAAGCCGGCGTCGCCGGCGGCATGCCCGTGATCGACGGCGTGCTCGGCGTGCGTTTCAGCGCTTGGTTTCGCCACGACGGCGGCTGGATCGACCGCGTCGACCCGACGACGCTCGACGTCGTCGACAAGAACGCCAACTATGCCGGCACGGCGGCGTTGCGGCTGGCCGCGCTCTGGAAGCCCAGCGATTCCATCAGCGTGACGCCCAGCATCGTGTACCAGAATCAGCATCGCAACGACGTTTCCAACTACTGGCCCGAGTATTCCAATCCGAGCCAGGATCGCTACGTCAGCGCGAATCCCACCGGGCGCCCCGAGCCGGACGTGTTCTATCTGCCCGCGCTCAACGTCCAGGCGGACATGGGTCCGGCCAAGCTGATCTCGACGACCTCGTATTTCCATCGCGAGGAAATCAGCGGCTACGACGGAACGCTTTACAATCTGGGCTACTATCAGACGCTCGGCACCGTCGACTTCCCGCTGCTCGACGGCTCAGGCGTCCACCTTCCGCCCGGGCTCACGAACTACCGCGCACCGGCGAGCGTCACCAATCAGCAGGAAAACATCACCCAGGAATTCCGCGTGCAGTCGACGGATCCGGATGCGCGCCTGAGTTGGACCGCGGGCGTCTTCTACTCGCTCGATCGCCAGTTCAGCCTGGAGGAGATTCACGATCCGATGGCGGACGCGTTCTTCAATCAGGAACTCGGCGAACCCATTGCTGCCTATTTCGGCACGCCGCTGAATCCGGACGGCACTTCGGTATTGCCCTATGGCGACTCCTACTTTAACCGGTTGGTGAGCCACGACCGTCAGATCGCCGGTTTCGGCGAACTGAACTTCAAATTGACGGACACCTTGAAATTGACCGCGGGAGGCCGGGTTTCGAAGACGTCGTTCAGCATCGAAAGCCTCTCGGGCGGTCCCCAGAACAGCGGCCCGCGTCCGGGCTCGAATGCCAGCAGCGAAACGCCGGTCACGCCCAAGGCGGGCATCGAGTGGCAGGTCGATCCGAACAACTTGTACTATTTCACCTATGCCAAAGGTTTCCGCGCCGGCGGCGGCAACCCGACGATCCCGTACGACCCGACGTTCCAGAATCCCGGCATCGGCTGCACGGGAGACTTCGAGAATTTCGGCATCAAGCAGGCACCGGCGACCTACAAGTCCGACTCGGTGAAGAGTTTCGAGGTGGGGGCCAAGAACAACATCGACAATCGCGTGCGACTCGCCACGAGCGTCTACTACATCAAGTGGAGCGACATCCAGGGCAACGTCGTGCCGCCGATCTGCCAGATCCAATGGACGGACAACTTGGGCGATGCCGTGTCGAAGGGCTTCGATTTGCAGGCGGATTTCCAGATCACTACGGGCCTGAGCGTCGAATCGAGCTTCGGATACACGGACGCGCGCTACACCAAGGATGCCTATCCCAGCGGCGCGGTCGTCACCGGCCCGAACCCGCCGAAGCCGCTCGTGGCGGCGGGCGATGCGGTTGCAGGGCCGAACGGCATCGGCACGGGCTACTCCATTCCGCCCTATTCGGCGACCGTGGGTGCAAACTACAAGTTCACCGCCTTTACCTACGATTCCTTCGTGCGCGCGGACTACGAGTATCAGGCCGGCGACAAGTGGAAGCACGCGTCGCAGGATCCGCGCACCTCATCCTATGATCCGACCGGAATCCCGACACCGCACCAAAGTTTCCTGTCGCTGCGGGCCGGTACGAATGTCGGCGATTGGGGTATGAATTTGTTCGTGGACAACCTCACGGACAGTCACACGCTCTTGAACTACAACCATCAGACCAATGACTACGCCAATGGCGTTTTGTTGGCCAGTCCCGCGTTTCGCTACTACACGTACCGGCCGCGTACCTTCGGCATCAGCTTCACGTACAAGCACTGAGGGCGCTTCCCGGCGACGCGCCCTCGGAGGCGCGGCACCTTGCGGCGCCGCGCTCCGCGTTCACGCCACTGCGCGGGCGCTTTCGATCCCGATCGCAGCCTCCACCGAGGCGGTGAGAACGGACAGGCCTTCCTCGAGCACCGCGTCGGGGATCGTCAGCGGGGAGAGCAGCCGCACGACATTCGCGCTCGTGCCGCAGGACAGCAGGATCAACCCGCGTTTTTCCGCATGCGCGACGATCGAAGCGGTCAGGTCCGCATCTGGCGCCTTGGTCTTCGGGTCCTTGACCAGTTCGAACGCGATCATGGCTCCCAGGCCGCGGACGTCGCCGATGGCCGGCAGCCGGCGGGCAAGGGCCTCGAGATGGGTGCGCATGCGCTCTCCGATCTGGGCCGCGCGCGAGCACAGATCCTCGGAGGCGACGACGTCGAGCACGGCATGGGCGGCTGCAATGCTGATGGGATTACCGCCATAGGTTCCGCCCAGGCCGCCTGGATGTGCCGCGTCCATGATGGACGCCCGTCCGGTCACGCCCGACAACGGGAACCCCCCGCCCAGGCCCTTCGCGGTGGTCACGAGATCTGGGATGACTCCCGAATGTTCGATCGAGAACATCTTCCCGGTCCGCGCGATGCCGCCTTGAACCTCGTCGGCGATCATCACGATGCCGTGTTCGTCGCACAGTCGGCGCAGCGCGCGCAGGAAATCGAACGGGGCGACATTGAAGCCGCCCTCCCCCTGCACGGGCTCGATGATGATGGCCGCAACCGATTTGGGATCGACGTCGCCGTGAAAGAGCCGGTCCAGGTCTGCCAGGGCCTGCTCGGTCGTGATGCCATGGTACGGTTGGGGAAATTCAGCGTGATAGACCTCGGCCGGAAACGGGCCGAAACCACGCTTGTACGGCATCACCTTGCCGGTGAGGCCCATGGTCAGCAAAGTGCGGCCATGGAACCCACCCGAAAACGCTATGACCGCAGAGCGTTTCGTCGCATACCGGGCGATCTTGATGGCATTTTCGACCGCCTCGGCCCCCGAACTCAGGAACAGCGTCTTTTTCGGGAACTCCCCGGGCACCAAGGCGTTCAGCCGCTCGGCCAGCCGCACATAGGATTCGTAGGGAGCCACGTGGAAACAGGTGTGAGCAAACTCCTGGGCCTGCTGCGCCACGGCGGCCATGACCTTGGGGTGTCGGTGACCGGTATTGACGACGGCGATCCCCGCCGCAAAATCGATGTACCGGCGACCATCTGCGTCCCAGATCTCGGAGTTTTCCGCCTTGACGACGTAAATACCCTTCGTGCTGATCCCGTTAGGCACGGCGGCGGCCTTGCGAGCCTTCAATTCGGCAGATTTGGACATTGCGGGCTTCCTTTCAGTAGTACGGCCAAGGGGTGGAACGGTATCATTGGACGGCATTTTCAGCAAAAGTCGGCGATTGCATGAACATTGGAAAAAACCTTCCGTCGGCGCTGCCGGCTGTTGCCGGATCCCTCAACGTCACCGTACTGCGGGTCGGCGCCGACGGCGCCACGGAGCGTGACGACCGGGTGACCGTCGAAGCGCCGCTCGAGTTCCAGCTTTATCACCCCTCCCTCGGGCTGGAGCCAGCCTCCTTCGGTGCGACCATGCGAACGCCCGGGGACGACGAACATCTGGCCGCGGGTCTGCTGTTCGGCGAAGGAATCGTGGGTGACGCCGGCGACATCGATACCATCGAGACGAGCACGCGCCGGCCCAATGTCGTGCACGTCCGCCTGAATGCCTCCGCGCGAGTCGAACTCCAGGCGCCCACACATCGCTTCTCCGCCGGCTCGAGCTGCGGCGTGTGTGGTACCACGGGACTGGACGCGGCAATCGCGCGAGCCGCCGCCGGCCGGGTGTGCGGCCAGGACCCGATTTCACTGGCGACGCTGCTGCAACTGCCGGCGCGCATGCGCGCACGTCAGGCCAAGTTCGGTGACACCGGCGGAATCCACGCCGCCGCCTTGTTTGATCTGACCGGCAGACTCTTGGGACTCGCCGAGGACGTGGGCCGGCACAACGCCTTCGACAAACTCGTGGGCGAGAATTTGCTCGCGAACCGCCTACCCTTGAGCGATCACGTCGTGCTGCTCAGCGGTCGGGCGAGCTTCGAATTGGTGCAAAAAGCGATACGGGCAGGGGTGGGTATTCTGGCCGCGATCGGCGCACCGTCGAGTCTGGCGGTCAACCTGGCCGGCGCGTCGGGCCTCACGCTGGTGGGCTTTCTGCGCGAACGACACTGCAACGTCTACGCGAATCCACACCGACTCGCCTATCCGCGGCAAGCGCCTTGAAATGATTCTCAGCCGGCGCTGAATTTGCCGCGCAAGCTGCGCGAACCGTCGACCAGCCAGTTCGATGCATGGGCCGCGCCTTCGGTGAACCAGGCACATCCTGAATTGACGGCCTCCAATACCTTCGGATACACGGACTCGAGCACGCGCGGATAGGCCGTGGCGTTCTGCAGCGCAGTCATGTAGCTATTCCAGTCACGCCGGTTTAAAAAGTTACCTTTGATGTCGTTGTCATTTTGCATCGGAATGTCCTTTATTCCACCCGAGTATCGGACGAACCCGGCCGTTCATCCATCGTGTTACAGCGGATCTCTTCGTAGGAATGCGCTCACTTCGGGAAGATTATTGACAGACGGTTCCGAAAACGGAATATGTCGCATTGTAGCGACGTTTCGTCAATTCACCTGATACCCGCGCCCCTGCAGACACGCGGACATCGCCCGGTTGTAATTGCTGCGACTACGATCGACATCGCCGGGTTGTACCCCGCCCCCGGATAGAGTCGGATCGAAACCGGTCTGGCCACGCGCCCAGGAGTGGCACTCAAACTGATCGGCGGCCTGCTGATCCTTCGACTGGCCGTCCTTGGGATACACGATCAAATCATCGCCACCGCCCGTCGGTCCGGCCGGAGGCACCGCGGGCTGATCGGCATCGCTGGGTGGATCCACGACGGCATAGCCGTTCTGATCCGGCTGCCACGTGTAGTACACGTTGTCGGCATAATAATAAGGATTGCCGCCAAACCAGACCGTTGAGTAATAGGGCGGCAGCACCGAGATGATGATTCCAGGCGGGGGCCGAACCACGACGAATCCCGGTCCGCGCGGGGCATACCAGATGCCGCCGTTGAAGTAATACCGGTCGCCCCCTCGAAAATAGGGTCGATAGCCCGGCGGCAGAGAACCGACCACCGCACCGGCAGGCGGGTAGTAACGACCGTGGTTGTAGCGTTGATCAAGCAATTGGCCGCGACCGTCGACACCAGGGCGAGGGGTGTTGCGCGCGGCGCCCGGCCGAGCGTCGCCCCCAGAACGACCCTGCGGCCGGGCCTGCTGCGCCCGTTCATGCTCGTCCGCTGCACCGGCAGTTGCCCCTATCAACAATGCCAACATAAGCATTGAGAACGGCATCCACGACACACGTGCGGCCACCGCCATGGTCGTTCCGGCGGCTCAGCTGATGCTGTAGCCGCGACCTTCCAGGCAAGCACCCAGCGCCCGCGTGTAGGAATTCGCCCTGGCGTGTCCTTCGGCCGCGCTTTGGTCGAGCTGCTGCTGGGTCATTCGCGCCTGTTGCTGCGCGCTTGCGTCGGCCGAGGAACCGACGATTGCACCGGTGGCGCCACCGAGGATCAAACCGGCTCCGGCGTTGCGCGGCCCGGCGATGAGCGCACCCAGAATCGCGCCGCCGATCGCGCCGGCCGCCGTCGCGGAACCCGGCGGATTCGCCGGCTGGACGACCACCCGTTCGTAGGGATTTGCGTCCGCACGGCTCGGATCGACGCCCGTTTGCTGGACGGCCCACGTGTGGCATTCGTACCGATCACGGTCCGTCTGCTCGGGGCTTTGACCGTTTTTAGGATATACGAAAACTTTCTGGGGCGGCGGCGCTGGCACGGCGACCGTTCGCGGCGGCGGCGTCACGCAGGCCGCGAGACTCAGGACGGCCGCAAGCGATGCCGATACGCGTACCGCGTGGCGGAGGCCGCGCACGACCGGCGAATTGTCTGCTAATTTCATGGAATCGAAAACCTCTTTGAAGCCACTAGCACTCAACGTGGCAACCGTATACCGGTTGACACCGGCGGGCGGCCTTAGTTTCGTGGCCAGAAGCCCAAGAGCGACTATTTGGCGGGTTTGCGGAATTTCAAGATGAATTGGTCAGTACGACCGCGGATGCTCGGATCGAAGACCTTCACCGAATGAGGGTCATCGGGTTGGTGCAGCACGTCGCTGCCCCCGGCGAACACGAATCCCGCCGCCAGCACCTCCTTCTTGACGGCCTCGGCATCGATTCTATGGAGCGTCGCGGTATCCCGGGTGCCGGACCCGGGTTCAGCGGCGTGATCCAGAATCAGGTAGATGCCGCCCGGCTTCAGGGCATCGAACACCAGTTGGTTGAAAACACCCACGTCCAGACCGGGAAAGTTATGCAGGTCATGGTAGTTCTGGGAGGTCCAGACCAGGTCCACCGGGACGGGGGTCTTCAACTGGCTGAACGGTTCGACCACCACACTGACGTTCGAATAAGCAGGGTCGGCCGCGAGCGCCTTGATCCGCGCCGCAAAATCCGGCTGATCCGGCGGATCGGTCGGCGAGGGGGCGGGAACCAGCGCATACACGTGGCCGCCCGGACCCACCACCTTGCTGAAGATGCGGGTGAAGTATCCTCCGCCGGGCAGAAGTTCGGCGACGGCGTCGCCCGGCTTGACGCCCGCAAATGCAAGAGTCTCCACCGGCTTGCGGTTCGAGTCGCGCTGCTTGTCGGCCTGCGGTCGGCCCGCATCCGCAACCGCCGCGGCGACCGCTTCCGCGGCAACGGCCGGCGCCGGCTTGACGGTCCGGGCCGGTTCCGCACCGGCGGCGAACGACAACAAAGCGACACCGAAGGCGGCGAACCAATGGGTCGGGCGGATCATCGGCAACTCCCGCATTTATTCATCGCGACAGTCTATCACCTGCGCCCGCACCGGAACGCCTGAACGCGGCAGCGCCGACCCCCTCCTCGGCGTATGATCGACCCAGCCACGGTGCACACAGGGATCCCATGAGTTTAAGCGTCTTCGACATTTTCAAGATCGGTATCGGCCCCTCGAGTTCGCACACCATGGGACCCATGAACGCGGCGCGGGAATTCGTCGAGCTGCTGGCGGAGCGCGGCCTGCTCGAACGGACGACCGAGGTATCGGCACAGTTGTACGGCTCTCTGGCGCTGACCGGCCGAGGCCACTGCACCGACCGCGCAGTTCTCCTGGGCTTGGAGGGCTTGCGGCCGGATACCATCGATCCGGCGGTGATCGAACCGACTCTTCAGCGCATTCGCAGCAGCGGCCGCATCAACCTGCTGGGACTGCACGAGATTGCGTTCGACGAGCCGCTCAATCTGCTGTTTCACACCGACCAGGTGCTGCCCGGCCACAGCAACGGGATGCGGTTCACGGCGCACGATGCCGCACTCGGCGTGCTCGCCCGGGAGGAGTATTACAGCATCGGCGGCGGCTTCGTCGTACAGGCAGGGGCACAGACCGGCGCCGCGGCCGTGCGCGCGGTGCCGCCTTTCGAGTTCAATTCCGGTGCCCGCCTGCTCGAACATGGCCGCAGCCAGGGACTGGAGATTCACGAGCTCATGTTCGCGCGGGAGCGTACGTGGTTCAGCGACGCCGAGATCCGCTCGCGGTTGATGCGGATCTGGCAGGTGATGCAGGACTGCGTGCGCCGCGGATTCGATTCCCAGGGGCTGCTTCCCGGCGTGCTCGGCGTGCGCCGGCGCGCACCGAAGCTGTACCGTCAGTTGATGAGCGGCGATCCGGCGAGCCCGATGCACGCCCTCGACTGGGTCAACGTGTTCGCCCTCGCGGTCAACGAGGAGAACGCGGCCGGTGGCCAGGTGGTCACGGCTCCCACCAACGGTGCGGCCGGCATCGTGCCCGCGGTGCTGCATTATTACCGGCGTTTCGAGCCCGGTGCGGACGATGCCGGTGTGATGCGGTTCCTGCTGACCGCCGCTGCCATGGGCATGCTCTACAAGCAGAACGCGTCGATCTCCGGAGCGGAGATGGGATGCCAGGGCGAAGTGGGCGTCGCGTGTTCCATGGCAGCCGCGGGCCTCGTGTCGGCCCTGAACGGCAGCAACGAGCAGATCGAGAACGCGGCGGAAATCGGCATGGAACACAATCTGGGCCTGACCTGCGATCCGGTCGCCGGGTTGGTGCAGATCCCCTGCATCGAGCGCAACGCCATGGGATCCGTGAAGGCGATCAACGCTGCGCGCCTCGCGCTGCGCGGCGACGGCTCGCACAAGGTGTCGCTCGACCAGGTCATCGCCACCATGCGGCAGACGGGCCTGGACATGTCCACCATCTACAAGGAAACCTCGCAGGGCGGTCTCGCCGTCAACGTTCCGGAGTGCTAGGCCGGGTCAGAGAAACCCCCTAGACCTTGTTGCCGGCCGCCAAGCTGAGCGCTTGTTGCGATAACGGATGCTCGACACCGAGTCCGTTCGTCAGGCAGCGTACCGCGCGCTCCAGGACCGGTTGGGCGTCGGCCCGGTGATTTTGTGCAATCTCTGCCTGCGCGAGAAGCAACAATGCCTCCCCCACATCAGCGCTGGTATCAGGACCCCGCGCTGCCGCCTCGGCGATGCCCACTACCTGACGCGCTTCGCGTTCCGCATCCGCGGGTCGACCCAACGCCAACTCGGCACGCGCGGCGAGAAGCAAAGCCTCACTAGCTTCCCAGCTCTGACCATTGAGCGCGGTATCGGTGGCGGCCAGGGATGCAGTGGCGTGCCCTAGTGCGGCCGCGGGAACGCCGCGGTGCAGCTCGAGCTGCCCGCGCACTCGATCCAATAGGCCTCGAAAACGCGGATCCGCCGTCGCACCATTGCCCAAAGCAGCCGCAAGTTCCTGGATGGTCGAATCGGCATCCGCAAGCAACCCCAGATCGAGATATCCGGAACACATGACGCGCAGCCCGACGATCAGCCACAGGTAGTTCCCTGCCCTGCGCGCCTGGTCACGTGCCGCGCGGGCCAAATCGATTCCCTCCTGCACTCTGCCGACCCGAATCATCCGATTGGCGGTATTGACCATCAACGAAAGCGGTTCCGGCGCATCCCCCACGATCGCCAGGCGCCGCGCGTGAACTTCCTCGTCCAGTCTTAGCGATTCGCGAATTTCGCCCATATTGAGGAGCACCGTCGACTCATTTTGCAGCGCCATCAGCCGTGCGGTGGTCCCACCCCGCCCATAGCGTTCATGTGTCGCCCCGATGAGTTGCGCCATAGCCAACGCCTCTCCGGGACGGCCTGTTTCGTTGTAGACGCCACCGAGATCATTGAGTACCGAGCTATAGGCGGCCCGATAGGTCTGCCCGGAGTGCTCGAGCAGAATTCGCGAACCGTTGAGAATCTGCTCGGCGGCCGCGCCATGGCCAAGCCGAAGCGCAAGATCCGCATCGGCTCGCATGCAATCGACTTGCAGCGAAATGGACGGCGCACGCATGTCCGAGATGCGCCGCCGTGCGTCCGCCAGCCGCTCCGGCGCGCGCGTGGTGATCCCGGCGGTCGTCTCTGCATAAGCGGCTGCGCATTGCGCCATTGCCATCAGTTCGGAGTCTCCGACGCTTCGTCCCAGTTCATGGGCGCGCTCGTCCAGCTCGACCGCATCCCGAGTCGCGGTCTTACCTCGATACTGCGTGCTCAGCTCCACGAGCATTCGCCCGGCAAAGCGCGGATCGTCGCGGTACTGAAGTTCGAGCATTCGGGCGCCAAGTTCAATTCGTCGCGCCGGCGAAAGCGTCTGGCTCGCGCCACCATCGGTCAGGAACAGAAGATTGAGGAATTCATTCGCCGATTCGGCATGACGCGCCTCGAATTGCGCGGCATCCCTCTGCCGGCTCGCTTCGATCATCTGAACAAACGTCGTGACGGTTGCCACGATGAGCACCAAAAGGGTCAGTACGCCCGACAGAACACCTCCGCGATGTCGTCGCACAAACTTCCGTTGCCGTTCGACATCGGGACCGCGCACTCACCCCTGAACGGCATGGAGAGCGACCCCAATATCGTCAACGCGATGGCCGAACTCGACGAACCCGATCTGCCGGTCTACCTCATCACGGGATGCCCGAATCCCTTTGGTTCCGCGCCCGTGTCGTTCTACACCACGGATCTCGGCAAAGGGGCGATCACCGGCCTGTGCAGCGATCTGAACCGGGTCAAGGGGCCGATTTTGCGGGGACTGGCGGCGCGCGCGCCCTACTTTCACAACGGCGCGGCGAGCACGCTCAGTCAGGCGATCAATTTCTACAACCAGCGCTTCTCGATGAATCTGAGCGACCAGCAAAAACGCCAGTTGGTGGCCTTCTTGCAGTCTCTTTGAACGCAGAAAAGGCGAGGCATGTCCATGGAATGGTCGACAGCCGTGTGGTTCAGAGTGTCCAGGCCGCCGGGCGTCAACCAGTCGCCTGCAAGCCCTGCGCGATGCCGCTGATCGTGGCGCGCAGCGCACCGAACAAGGCCTCGTCGCGGCGCGCGGTCGCACGCCAGCGCCGCAGCAGGTCCACCTGCATCAGATGCATCGGATCGATGTAGGGGTTGCGCAGTTTGATGGACCGCTGCAGCGTCGGATCGCTGTCCAGCAGGCGCTCGGCGCCCCGCAGCCGCAGCACCTGGGTGACGGTCAGCGCAAACTCGGTCATGATCGGTTCCGCGGCGGTCCGCAGAGCGGCGCCCGCAAGCGCATCGTAGTGCGCGGCGATCGCGAGATCGGTGCGTGCCAGCATGGCTTCGACGTCATCCAGCAAATGTCCGAAAAAGGGCCACTGCACCAGCATGTGCTCCAGCACCTCCATGCCGTGCTCTTCGGCGGCGGCCTTGAGGCCGGTACCGAAGCCAAACCACCCCGGCAACATGTGACGGCTTTGCGTCCACGCGAACACCCAGGGAATCGCGCGCAGCGCACTCAAGGTATCGCCGCCGCCGCGCATCACCGGCCGTGAGCCAATGTGCATGCGTTCGATCACGTCGAGCGGCGTCGCCGCACGGAAAAATTCGAAGAACTGCGGATTGCCGAAGGCCAGCCTGCGATAGGCTCGCAGGCTGTGCTCGGAGAGGGTTTGCATGGCGGCCCGCTGCGCCGGGGGCGTCGATGCCTCGTTGCCGTGGGCGGTGGCCAGGGCGACCGCCGAGAAGGTGCGCTCGAGGGTACGCATGGCGATCGGACGCAACCCATAGCTTTGGTTCACCACCTCGCCCTGTTCGGTGAGACGCAGGGTGCCGCTGATGGCGCCGTGCGGCGCCGCCTCCACCAGGAGTTCGGTCCTGCCGCCGCCGCGCGGCGCCGTGCCACCGCGCCCATGGAAGATCGACAGCGTGATCCCCGCCTCGCGGGCCGCCTCCAAAAGTCGCACCTGGGCCACTTGCAGCGCCCAGCGCGACGCCGCGATGCCGCCCTCCTTGTTCGTGTCCGAATAGCCGATCACGACCATTTGGCGGTTGCCGCGTGCCGCCAGATGTTGTTGATACGCCTGTTCCGCCTGCAGACCGCGCAGGATGTCGCCGGCCCGCTCGAGCGCGTCGATGGACTCGAGCAGGGGCGCCACATCGAGCGGGCACTCGCCGCTGCGCTTGTCCGTGATATCGGCCCAGCGGGCGAGCAGCAGCACGGTCAGGACGTCCTCGGGACCCTGGGCACCGCTCACGATGTACTCGCCGATGGCGCGGGCACCGAACTTGTGCCGGGCCTGCGCAATGGCGTCGAAGACCCACAGCGTTCGCCTGCCTATCGCATCGAACGTGCCGGTGGGCCCCTGGTCGCGCGCCAGCAGATCGCGAATCCGCTGCAGCCGGTCTGCGGCGTCGAGCGAAGGCCACTCCGGCATCTGCAAACCCTGTCCGATCACCTCGTCATGAACGTGTGCATGCTGCGTGACATCGAGCGTCGCCAGGTGAAAGCCAAATGTGCGCACGCGGCGGATGAAGCGACGGACCAGGAAGTAGCCGGCGTGGCGTCCGCGATTGGCGGCCAGGCTGTCCGCGGCGAGCTGGATGTCCGCCAGCAGCTCATCCGAGTTTTGGTAACCGTTGGGACGACCGTCGTAGGTTGCCTTGAGCCGCTCGCGGACCTGGCCGAAGAAGATCCGGTAAGGCTGTCGGTCGTGGCGCGCGGGCGCCAGCTCCTGGCCGCCCGGCAACAGGGAACTGTAGGTTGCGAGACGCCGTTCGAGCGCCGGACTCACCTCCACTCGATTGGCGCTCTGGCTGAGCGTCTCGGCCAGTTCTCCGCATTCGTTGAAATACGTCGACACGATCAGCTGCTGATG
>Ga0182030_10003715_pt1 | contig 32633 bp, 34 predicted proteins | sample 812S3MmetaG_FD_121299 | JGI IMG/M metagenome (GOLD analysis project Ga0182030, IMG submission 121299) | Permafrost microbial communities from Stordalen Mire, Sweden - 812S3M metaG (Illumina Assembly) | ecosystem: Environmental > Terrestrial > Soil > Wetlands > Permafrost | place: Sweden... | reverse complement strand
GCAGTTCCGGATAGGCGGGGGAGTCCACGGTGATCATGGTTGGCGGTTTCCTCGTGCGTCGACCTCGGAGGAGCGCGTGTCGGGATAGGTGGTGAGCACGCGGTATCCCTCGGGGAACGTGGCTTCCGTCGACAATCTAGCTGTGTTATGAACCCGTCTTTCAACAATGGCAGGGGCTACAACCCTCCCGAAGTGTTCGCGGCCGAGCGCCTTTTGGACCGGGTGAAAGGGGCCAAGAATGCGCCAGATGCTCGTCGTGAAGCCGCATCAGGCTCAGCAGGAACTGCTTCAATTCGCTGGCCGCGACGAACGCCGGGTCGAGTTCGACTGCGCGCCGCCGGCCGACGATGACACTCCGCACCAGCCCCTCCCTTTGCCAGTGGTTGGCGGCGTTCCAGACGGTCCGATGGTCGATGCCGCCGACCGTCGAGCACAGGTCGCGGACGTCCGTGCTGCCCATGGCGGCAATGGTCAGGAGCGTCCGGGTCCAGACCCCGATATAGAAGAGCCGGTCCACGTTTTCAGGTAGCGGGGGAGGTGCGCGGTCGCATCCCCCGGAGTCCGAGCAGTTCGGCGACCGGGCAGTCACGGTCTTGCAGCACTTGGACGGGTCGGACCTGAGCGCATCGGCGAGTTCAGTGAGCTAGAGCGGCCGGTCGGCGAAGGCCAAGTAAAGCCAGTCCGTCTTTAGTTTTTTCTAAGCCGACTTCTTGACTATTTTCTAATGTCGAAGCTCAGTCTCCGATACTGTCTCCGAAACCCGGCTTCGCGGTTCCAATGGCAATGCTGAACATACCGTCGAAATGCGCTAAGAGCATCTCGATGAAGCGTCCGTGGTAGATAGCATATACCTCGACCGTAAGCGTCCCGTTTTGTGGCGCGAGGATACTAAAACGCAATTCATCCTTCAATAACTCCGGCCGCAACCACGCGAGGTGCTGCCACTGCCTTGCTGAGTGCGTAAAATCATCGTCGTCATCGTACGACCACGTCTGTATTTCGCCATCATCGATTGCCGTTTTAATAGCGTCGAGAAGGGCTCGCGGATCGTTCGTAGCGATACGAATTGCCATTTTATTCTGTCGCTGAAGGATCGTCCGCGGGTAACGTGGCCGGCCCAGCATTTGATGTCGATGCAGACTTTAGGCGCGGGCCGTAACGGTCGTCCAATTCTCGTCTGAGCATCGACCTGAAATCTTTACTGAAGATCTCAGCGCCAATATTTATTACTGTGCTCGTGCCGTCTGCAAAGTCCATGTCGAAGAAATTGACGGCTTGAATTGGAAACGATCGCGAGAATCCGGTGGCATCTATGAGAACTTCGAGCAACGGCTTGCCATTTGATTTAAGAATGCAGCGCCAGAAAAACCGCGGTTGCGGAGACGTCAGAACTTGCGCCATGCGCCCGGGATTGAGGAACGCTTCTTGGCGCAGTGACGCCTTGTAGTCGTTAGTGGTCGTGAGATGCACGTCCCACTCAAGATCGGGAACGCCCTTGAGCATACCAACCATCTTGGTTGTAATGTCGAAAGGCTTGATGATCCATTTTAGTGCCGCGAAATAGTCGAGACGTATTTTCGGATAAACGGGCACTATCACGTTCGTTGGAACAAGCTTCCGGTAGCGGCCGTCCTCCGGAAACACCCACGAACCTCGAAAGTGTAACGACTCACCTGGTTCCTTTGGCGAGATCACCTCGAGGCGTGAGAACGGACCGCGCTGGTCATCATGAGCATAAAATTCGTCGATATGCCGCCCAGCTAAAACGGGCATTTCGTATTCGGTGTTGCTGAGCTCGGTAGCGTGAACAACCTCATCGCGAAACGAATATCCGCAAATCGTGACAGCATGACCGCCGGCCAGACCCTCGACGTCGACGACGAGCAATACCGGCAATCCCATCTTTACATAGGCGTAAATCAGAGAGACGATCGGCGCGTTTTTCATCGCCTCAGACGAAAAAACTTCAGGATCTAAGCCGTTCATCCGAATCGAACTACAGATTTGCTCGATATATAGGCCACTTGACGGCAGCGAACGCTGATCGTAAAACGACATCGTTGCGTCCATCGTAATCTTTGGCGGCCGAGATGCCGGCGTGCCAAAAAGGCGCGAGGTCCTTTGAAAGCATGACCACAGAGCAACAGTCGCACAAGCCGCTAGAGCCCTGTCTTGTTCTTGAAAGGCAAGGCTTCGCACTGACAAGTCAACGCCGAAGAGATGAACGTCATAGTCGACCAGGGCGGTGTACTGACGCCGTCCGCCATCTGGTCCGTACGTCTTGATTTGTGTACGACCGATGATAGCGTCCGGAAGCGGCTTCACCACGATGAAGCCGAGATAAGTTGCCCGGAAGGCTTCCACGAGCGGTTGTTCAGCGGACCCGCCGATTATCGAGTCCCACTCTGCATTTTCAAATGGTCTCGAAAAGAAGTGGAGTCTCTTACAGAACCGTTCGTATGGAGCAAAGCAGCTAACGTAGTAAGAAGCGAAGTCTTCCAAGAAATCGCCGTCAACGTACTCCGGCTCTACAACAATTGTTTTGGCGCCGATCTCTTTGCTATCGAGATAGTCAAAAAGATACTTTACGTGATCGTCGGTTTCGACTTTTTCCAACGGAAAGAGCTTCGTCTCTATACCTTTGACGAAGTTCTCCCAGATAAACGCTTTTTGTTCAGACACCCGCTATCTGAATTCTTTAGAGACAGACCTGCTTTCGAAGGTCAGCCTCAGTGACTTTGCCGGCTCGATCCAGGGCATCGACGCTTCGCTGCGCGCGCTCCATGTGAGCGGACATCTGATCTAACATTTGTTGTCGGTCGTGCGCGGAGATGTCTGGTTCGACAGAGTCCCTCTGATTTTTCGTGGCGCGATCCATAGCACGATAGTCCTTCCCGGCAGATTTTCGTGTAATCGTCATTTAGTTACTACAGGCCTTGATACTAATGTCACAAGTTTGCACATGTCAAACTTGCCTTTTCTTATTTATACCATATAATAACAAGCCCAATGACGCGCCTGAGGCCATATTATTCCCTGGTAATAATAGTTTTGCGTTTCGACGAGGGGTATGCCTAAAGCCGGTCGCCCGAGACTGCCCGATGGCGAGAGGCGTCGGGAGCTCCAAACCACGGTTGACCCTAAGACGCTGGACTGGCTAGAAGCAGCGGCTCTTCGGCATAAGCTCAGCGTGGGGCGCGTGCTCGACGCAATGATCGAGCGGCTGGAGAGTCTTAAAGAACTCTAGCTGAAGCAGCCTTACAGCCTCGACGAAGGTCCATTTCCGTCTGCGCTCCTCGTTGCGAGCTTATAGGCACCTGCGGCTAGCGATTTTAACGCTTCGCGCTCTTCAGAAGTCAGTTTTGGATTGGCTCGAAAGAGCGCGCCGACGAAGGCGCCGACAGCATCGGCCTCATCCGATACCGGGCCGCCGGCCCCGTCTCGCTCCCCAGTGAAATAATCTCGCGGATCGTTTCCGAGCCATGCCGTGAGCGCGGCGAAGCCGTCGACGTCCGGTCGTTTGCCTTGAGCCATTCGGGTTAGCGTGCTGGCGCTAACTCCGGTTTCTTCAGCGACTTGTTTCCACTGAAGGCCTCGAGCGCTTCTGACCGCGTCAATCGCGTCAAAGAGGCCAGAGGAGTCAAGCCCTATCTTGACTCGCTCTCTCGGTTGCGACAAAGAAATTCACTTTCTATCTTGCAATCAGACCGGAAATCGCCTATGCTGGTTGTGAGAGCGGTTCTCGCTTGCGAGCTCTCAATCACACACGGAGCGTAACACATATGCAGACCGAAGAGAAGCCCGGCGGCGAATCCGCTCACGATTCAGCTCTCAACATCCGATTCAAGGTGGATTGCGAAGAGCTCAAGGTTCATACGGATCATCTGACGGTGCGTGAAATTCTCGACCTCGTCGACGCCGATCCGAGTAAGCACTACATCGTCGAGCTCGGGAAGCCCGAGAACATTCCCCACACCAATCTTGATGAAGTGATTCACCTTCGCGAAGGTGCCGAATTCATCACCGTTTACACCGGGGACACGCCCGTATCATGAGTGACATCGCGCAGCGCTTAACCGCAATCGGCGTTGCGGCGACGGATATGCCCGGCGGGATGGTGTGCCTGCCGAGCTATCCGGTTCACATAGGGCAACACCGAGGATCACAAGTAGACGTTGCCTTCGTCGCGATCGATCTGAACTTCACGCCGCCGGCCGGGATAAATATCAGAGGGCCCTGGGTCTCGAGCAGCCCGCATGTTATCGCCAGTCCCCTCGGAGGCGAATGGAGATATCTCAGCCGCCGCCTTCTAGGATGGACTTCCCCGAACGTCGTTCACACTCTCTTGGCGTATGTCAACAAGTTGCTTCGTGATGCGTAGCCGCGACTTCTCCGTGGCCATGTTGGAAAGCATCGACTCCGGACTGAGGGGCCATCTCCTAAGAAGTGACGGGCAAGAAGATCTTGCATTCGGTCTTTATAGAACGGTGATTGGAGCGTCGCGAGATACGGCGCTTCTCACCCAAATAATTCTACCCGTAGACGACGACCGGCTCGTTCATGGTAACGTATCGTTTGGAGCGGCATACCTAGAACGAGTTCTAAACATTGCACGGCAGATGAATGCCGGCGTTTTCTTCATACATAGTCACCCGCATGGCCGTGGCTGGCAAGGCATGAGCGAAGATGATGAAATCGCAGAACGTCGCTTAGCACCAGCCGCTCTCGCAGCCACTAGCCTACCACTAGTCGGATTGACAATGGGCGGCGGCGATTTTCGATACAGTGCGCGGCGCTGGCAGCGAGCCGAGATCCGCGTATATCACCGTCAGGATGCGGAAAGCGTGCGTGTTGTCGGCGACCACCTATCGGTTTCGTTGCCGCCACGAAGCGTGTTACCGAACAGCGCTTTTGACCGAACCGAGCTGGTGTGGGGGAAAGCCGGAAGAGAAGTCCTTACTCGCTTACGCCTTGGAATCGTAGGACTCGGAAGCGTTGGCAGTGTGGTCGGCGAGATATCGGCACGAACCGGCATTGAGCGACTGACTCTTGTAGACGGTGATCGGACAGAGCTCTTGAACCTCGACCGGACTTTGAACGCTGACAAATCCTCAATCGGCGAATACAAGTGTGACGTCGCTGCGATCGCATTAACTGCGCACGCACCGGCATCGATCGAGATCAAAGTGGTGAATGAGAAGTGCGACAACGACGAAGCCTACGCAGCCCTTCTTGATTGTGACTTCATCTTCTGTTGCGTCGACAGGCCGTGGGCGCGCCGCATCCTTAATCAGCTTTCCTACGCCAACGCGATTCCAATTTCAAATGGCGGCTTGTTGGCACGAATGCGCAAAGGGCGCTTTATCGGTGCCGATTGGCACGTACACACGGTTGGGCCGACTCGCCGATGTTTACAATGTTGGAAAGCATTTGACCAGACGGATGCAGCTCTGGATCGTGATGGACTACTTGACGACCCATCATACGTCAAAGAGCTTGATCCAAATTCTCCACTGGTCGCTCATGCTAATGCAATGCCATTCGCGATGAACGTAGCCTCGCTGCAATTCATGCAATTCGCAGCCATGGTACTGGGACCCATACACAATCTCGGAGACTGCAATTTCCATGCCGCCACCGGCACGACCGATGTTACGGCCGATCCGGGCTGCCTTGCCGGCTGCGTTTACTCGACAATTACCGGCGATCCGGGGTCAATCCCACCCCTCAAGGCAAGGTAAGTGGCAGCCGCATTCTGCCAAAGGAGCCAGGCCGCCCCAATTCAACATTGGTCGCAAGGGCCAAAGCAGTGCGATAAGAACAACGGGACAATCGCTGCTAGCGGCTCCCGATTCTCCCACCGTCCGCCGGGCGCATGCTGCATGCAACCTCCGTAGGACTAAGAACGATCCCGATTGGTAATGTGAGGCAAACTATGCGCGACAACGCTCCTGAAAACCAGCCCGAACGAGCTGCCGCCGATGTCGAAATTACCGACACGGGGGCTCCAAACCCGGCTGCCGTTGAGCACATCATTTCTGTACTCACAGCCGGTCAAAATGTGGTGCAAGGGCCGATCCTTACGGAAAACAGTCCGGGCGTTTTGCTACGTCGGGGTCAAAAACTAGTCCAGGGCATCAGTTAGTACCCGTACCGCTAGTTGCCGGCTGCGCAAATCGCGTGTATTGAGTTATCGCGATAGCACATTGTGATGCCAGACCTTTCGCGATATCTTGCGCAATGGGCGAAAAGTACGACGCCGACGGCTTGTCGACCGTGATAACTCCTATCGGCTGATTCGCCCAGCGAACTGCCTGGCATAACACTGCCTTGTACGGCGGATCAGTTCCACCGCGAGTGTTGCTATAGGACGGCACTGATCGAACATCGGCCTCATTGAAATTGCGCGTTTCATAGAAACTCTCCTCAAACGCTTGCCCGATCATGCCTTCGCCAATTTTATACTCCAACTTTGTCGGAGCAGCGCCCCCGATCGAGATGCCGGCAAAGCGAATAATTTTGACATCAGATCGGTACAACCATAACGCGATACGCACTTGCTCGCCAGGCTCGTCGCCCAGAAATGTCTTTGCCTCTCCCATTCGGTCGCGTAAATATTTCTCAAACAGTCGCTGCTTAGGCTCGGGCAGATCTTCCTGATCTTGCTGCATCATGGTTAAGAATATCGCAATCGAAGTTGACCAATTCTGCGCAAGATTTGCGGCGTCTGCAAGGGTTTGCGAGATGTCCGCTGCGCCTTCCCTTGCTTTTTTCAAGTTGACTTTGAAATCGCCATAACCAACTTCGGAGATATCTGGCAATAAAAACCCAATGATAGCAACAGCTACCCATGCGATCGTTATCGCGTCGAGTTCTAAGCGAGGTCCGAAGTTTTCATCCAGGGACGCATGTGCGACGGCGCCCATTAAACCGATACCGATTATCAGCCCTTGCGCAACGCGCATGGCGATGCTATTCTCGTCCTTATTTTCAGGCACGGAAAAGCCAAATATCCATCGCTTGAAAAGCGATCTGCCCCTGCGTCAAGATGAGCGAGCTCGCAAAACTGAGTCCCCTCAAACCCGGATGGAGATGAGCCCGAACTTATAGCCGCCGCGATCTAATCCTGTAAATCCTGAGTCTAAAACGAATTAGTTGCACTATGCGAGCAGTTGACCGTATCGCTCGTGTGAGCGCGGAATTCCGTCGCCCAAGCTGGCTCGACGCAAGCGCAGTGCTGCTCGATGTGGTGAAACTTTATTCATCGGAGAGATCTGTTCGGCCCGGACTCGCCGGCGTCGAACGAGCGATACCTCCTGCCATCAAGGCGGCCTTTGCTCGAGAGCGGGGACTCGTCGCGCATCTTCACGATTGGCTAGACGGCCCTGGTAGGGATTTTATCGCCTCGAAAAACAAGGGATTCGAGTCACCGTGCCACCCTGTTGTCACATCCCGCCTTTAACGTTAATCGCTCCGGCGAATTGCGAGGCATGATGAACGTCATCGAGTGGGAGCTTCGGTTTCGGCTCTGGTCGTCCGGGCCGAGCGCGAGCGAATCCGCGAAGTGCTTGAACGCTGAACGTGTCATTGGCGACTGCCTACGCGTCGCGGGCACGCTCGACAAGTATCAGCTCGAGATTTTCGCTCAGGGTTCCTACAAGAATGCGACCAATATACCTCAGGAAAGCGACGTGGACATCTGCGTGGCGACCACGAACGGCTCGCTCTTTTTCGACGAATATCCACCGGGAATCACGCGTGAGCACTACGGGAGCTATCGCGTGAGCGCGACCTTCGAACAACTGAAGAATGACGTCGCCACCGCTCTTTATGAGCGTTTCGGCGATCAGGGATTCAAATGGGGTTCGAAGTGCCTCGAGGTCCACAGCAACACGTTTCGCGTCGACGCGGACGTGGTGCCGGCGTTCGAGAAGCGGCGCTACTACGGTGCTGGAGTGAACGATTTCACTCGGGGAATTGAATTCATCTCCGACGACGGGAAGCGGATAACGAATTATCCACGGCAGCATTTTGAACAAGGCTCCGCGCGCAACGCTACCACCAGCGGCCGGTTCAGGAGCATCGTGCGAGTCATGAAGCGACTTCAGTTCGCGCTCGTCGACGTGGGCGTAGTTGCGGACAAATACGTGCCTTCGTACGCGCTCGAATGCGCGGTGTTCAACGTGACTGATGGCGCGCTTAAGTTGCCGTCGTTTTGCGCAGCCGTGCGCCAGACGCTGTTCGAGATCTACGGCGCGATCGAACGCGAGGAGCAGTGGGTCGAGGTCAACCGGCTCAAATACCTATTCCATGACTCGCAGCCATGGAGGGCGAGCGCGCTGCGGCAGTTCACGATCGACGCCTGGCGCCATGTCGGGTATGAATGAATGCTAGGTAACCTTCGAACGGAACGGGCTGCGATGCTTCTGGTCGCGATCGCGCTCCTGATTGCCGCTCTGCAGGTGGCCTACGAGGGCCATCCGCCACAGACGCCCCTCGAGTTCTGGCATCTGGTCGAAACGACGACCTTCGTGGTTGTTTTGCTGTGCACTGCGTTTTCTGTCCGGCTTTGGCGCTGGCCGATGTTTTCGGTCGGTCGGTGGCTAGTGCGCGTGCCGATTCTTCCGTGCGAATGGAGTGTTACCATCACTCCCCTCGACCGTGAGGCGAAGGTCGCGCGCGGGACGATCCGCCAAACTCTATTCGGCGTTTCGATCGTGCTGGAAACGGACGAGATTATAAGCCGCAGCGTCGCCGCCCAATTCCGGTGCGACGAGCAGTCGGACGAATTGACGTTGGTGTACGTCTACGAGACGGAGCCGACGGCCGCGAGATTGCGCGCAAATCCTCGCCAGCGCGGGGCTGCGGTATTACGATTTCAGACAGGCCAAGAACTTGTCGGGACATACTTCACAGATCGCGCCAGCTCGGGTGACCTCGCGTTTACACCCATCGCGTCGCCGAACCCGAAAACTTGAGACGAGCCCGACTGCGGGCCAGTCTCGGCTGGCTTCACATAGCAGCTGCGCAAGAGCTCTACCGCAATAGAGCGCTCGGTGACCTGCATACCTTCAACGTGGCGGGCGCCGAACATAATAGCCGTCGGCGCGCCACTCGAAAGCGTTTGGGTGTCCACTTGTTTCCGAGAACGCTGCCAGCCAGATGTGACCTTGACGTCCCATTTCGACATTCTTTGGCGGAAGCGGTATAATGCTCGTCCGTCTCTCGGGCAACCGAGGGACACAGCTCCGTCGTTACGACGCATAGGGAGACCCGGATGAATTACTTCTGGACGATTTACGCGATCGCCGCGCCGCTGGCCGGCATCGGCTATATCGGCTACCACGCGCGCAAAGGCACAATGTATTACCGCAACAACACCATGATCGCAGGCGCGGCGTTCATGCTGGCGGTGACCCCGCTGACGCCGCAGCTCCGCGAAAGAGTCGTCGCGGAGAACAGCTACTGCAGCCGCCTCGACTACGTCGCCGCCCAGGATCACTGCCTGTTCGTCGACCGTCATTGGCATCTGCCGACTGAAGTACCGCCGGATAGCGCTGTGACCGAGGACGAGAGCGCCGTAGCGCCTTCCTAGGTCTGTTGCCATCCGTTCACCGCTCCGGCGGCTTCAGGAGGCTCAGCGTTTTTTGCTGAGTCTCCTTTCGTTACCGAACCAATATATAAGGCTCGCCCACTGGGTAGCGCTCGTGCCCTTGTCAGAGCCGCTTTCTCCGGCCGCCGGAAAGGTTATCGCCGGGCGATGCCAGCCCAATTCAGAGGGGATGCGTATCTAAACCGAACATATGTTCGTATATCAGAGCGTAGCGTGACTCTCAAGGGTGGCCGATTCGACGGCAAGGCGGTTGTGATCGACGCAAACGCCCGAGAAATCTGGGCTTACCAGAACATGTACGGCCAGGCCCGAGCGGTGCGCGCGGGCGGCCTACCAAGGAGCGAGTCGATGCTGACTTACCGGTTACGGGACGACATGGAGCTCGCAGAACTTGTTGAGGGTTCGTAACTCGCGCCGCCGGCCACGCGATCGCGTTCCGTCATTCCTTACCGTCTTTTTTCCTTAGGCCTTGGACGAACCTCAGTTCCCGATCCGAGCGACCATGCTCGAGCTCCGTTGGGGATCCCAATCATTCCAACACCTCCGCGTGCCGACGCTTGCGAGGTAAATATGATGCGAGTGAGCCGGCATCGCAGTCTTGTCATCCGCGGCTACGTGTAGCGGGACCGTAATGGACCGGCTACGCCGCCGTGGCCATTTGGGTAAACTTGACATTACTCCGCCTGGAAAGTTTTTACGAAGATTGGGCACGTAGTATAACGTCGGTGTGCTCATGCATTTTAGGCCGAAGGAGCCGATTTGAAATACAATCCCACGTTCTTTTTAGCAGATGTCTACGACGGCGTCGCCGTCCAGTCGCTCATATCTCAGGCGGATAAAGAATTCGAAATGCATATGCAAATGGATCAGGCCTGCGTCGACTGGGCCAAAGCAAATGGGAAGGAAGTATTCTATCGCATTGCCGAGGGCGATAGTCGCGACGATATAGAGATTGTCGATCTCGAACGTATGCTGGACATCTATGATCCTCTAAACGCTATGGCGCACATCGTGCAGGGCTTCTACGACGTTAATTCGTTTCGAAGGGCGCTAGCGTTGCCCGCAGTCGACTGTCTTTTCGAACGCTTCATAACGGGCCAGCTGGCTTAATTTCAAGTCAAACCTCGCCGCAACGTTTGCTGTATGGCTCTCATCTGTACCTTATCCCATGACCGTAGACACTTCAGCTCAACCGCTAGAGATAACGAAGGCTGCGCGTACACCTGCATTAGCGGCGACGTTAAACCGGCGGCTTTCTATCAAAGTCAGCAAAGCGCCACACTCCGAGAGACGCGTGGCAAGAGCCGGTGTCGGCAGAGTACCATGAGCATCTGCGTCTACGTCCAAAACGCCATCGGTGCGCTGCAAAAACCTCGATTCGCAGGTCCCTGACGTTGACATCGCCGATTATGAACGGGCATTGCCACAAACAGACCTTGACTAAGCCGTCTCGCACCCCTGAGCTGCCCTGAAGTCTACTGAATGAAGCGGCTACCGGGGTTGCAAGAAAATCCTTTCCAGTTTATTGCCACGAGCCGATGTTGAAAGTGGGGATCTAGCACCGATGGCTATTAAGAAATCGGAACTGTACTCGTCACTTTGGGCAAGTTGCGACGCGCTACGCGGTGGCATGGATGCCAGCCAGTATAAGGACTACGTCCTCGTGCTGCTCTTCATTAAATACATAAGCGATAAGTTCGCAGGGAAGCCGTACGCCGAGATTACAGTTCCGGTCGGTTCGGGTTTTTCAGATCTGGTCGCACTTAAGGGGAAACCCGAAATCGGTGACCTGATCAATAAGAACATCATTGCACCGCTCGCCGCGGCGAATAAACTGTCACCTGCCGACTTTCCAGACTTTGCAGACGCTTCGAAACTCGGTACCAATACGGAGATGGTCGAGCGACTTAGCGACCTAATCGCCATTTTTGAGACTAAAGAACTCAACTTCACTAAGAACAACGCAGACGGCGACGACATCCTGGGCGACGCATACGAGTATCTTATGCGGAATTTCGCTACTGAAAGCGGGAAGAGTAAGGGGCAGTTCTATACGCCATCTGAGGTCAGCCGCGTAATTGCGAAGATTATTGGGATCAACGCAAAAAACTCAACGACCAAGACCTCGGTTTACGATCCCACTTGCGGGTCCGGTTCACTGCTTCTGAAAGTTGCGTATGAAGCGCTTCCAACTAAGGTGACTCTGTCGGGTCAGGAAAAAGATCAAGCTACGAGTGGCCTTTCGCGGATGAACATGGCTCTCCACGACTACGCCGCTGCGCGGATTGTGCAAGGCAATACGCTGGCTGACCCCAAGTTCAAAGTCGGCTCCGACCTCAAGCAGTTTGACTACGTTGTCGCTAACCCGCCGTTTTCCGATAAACGCTGGACAACGGGCGTTCAGGTCGAGACCGATTCCTTCGAGCGTTTCAAACTCTTCGGGGCCCCGCCAAATAAGCAGGGTGACTACGCATATCTTCTACACATAGTCGCGTCCTTGAAGAGCACTGGAACCGGCGTCTGCGTCCTTCCGCATGGTGTCCTATTTCGCGGTAATGCCGAGGCGGTGATTCGCAAAAATCTAATCGAGAAAGGGTACATCGCAGCCATCATTGGGCTTCCGGCCAATCTCTTCTATGGTACGAGTATCCCAGCGTGTTTAATAATACTCGATAAGAAAGACGCCGCTGATCGCAAGGGCATCTTTATGATTGACGCAAGCGCCGGCTTCATGAAAGACGGTCCTATGAATCGGCTTCGCGATCGCGATATCCATAAAATCGTCGATATCTATACGCGCAAAGTTGATATGCCTCGATACGCTCGTATGGTCAGCGTGGATGAAATTGCCAAGAACGACTTCAATCTCAATCTTCCGCGATACATCGATAGTCAACCGCTGGAAAACTTACAGGACATAACGGGGCATCTACACGGCGGCATTCCCGTTGCCAATATCGATGCTCTCGATCGCTATTGGGCCGTCTGCCCGGAACTTCGGGGCCGCCTCTTCAAGGCGGCTCGTCCAGGATACGTAGACCTTGCGGTCGACGCCGCGATCGTCAAGACGTCTATTTACGAACACCCCGAGTTCGCCGCGTACATTGCCGACATGGGCGCCCATTTTATCATTTGGCGTACTATGGCAGAAAAATCGCTGAAAGCTCTGAAGCCCGGATTTCACCCCAAGGCCCTCATTCCGGACCTTGCGGACAATCTGCTCGCTCACTACCTCGATAATCCGCTTATCGATCCGTACGCGGTGTACCAGCATCTCATGGATTACTGGACGTCGACGATGCAAGATGACTGCTACTTGATTGCGGCCTCTGGTTGGAAACTATCGACATACCGAATTATTGAAAAGAACCAGAAAACTGGTAAGGAGCGCGACAAGGGTTGGGCTTGCGACCTCGTCCCGAAACATCTCATTGTTTCTTGTTTTTTCTCGAAAGAGCAAGAGGCCATCGATCAGCTTGCCATTGAGTTAGCTGGCGTCGCAGCTCAACTCGAAGAGTTGGAAAGCGAACACGGTGGGAACGAGGGCTTTTTCAACCTTGATCCGCTCAATAACGCTTCGGTCAAAGGCCGGCTACGGGAGATTGCTACCGATAGCGAGTTTCTTGACGAAGCAACCGTCCTTTCCTCATGGATAACTCTCACTGGGCGACTGTCGGAATTGAAAAAGCGTTTTAAGGCAGCTGAGGTAGAACTCGACAAAAAGGCGCTCGACAAGTATCCGACGCTAACTGAATCGCAAGTACAGGCGCTGGTTGTCGAAGATAAATGGCTTGCTTCAATATCATCCGCAGTTCACGAAGAGCTTGACCACATAAGTCAAGCACTTACCGAAGCAATCAAGTCATTAGTGGTGGCTTACGGACAATCGCTCAAAGAGCTGCTTGTAAGTTGTGAACTCTCGGAACAGCGCGTCATTGCTCATCTCGAAACAATGCATTTTCAATGGACGTGATAGATTTCGTCTCTTCAGATGTTGGTCAGATCCCGTCTGACTGGCATATAGAGCCCATAGGGAGGCTTTGCTCTATTTCCGCTGGCGGAGACTTAGAGAAGCGGGACTATTCCGAATTCCAAAACCCGACGTTTCCGTATCCAATTTTTGCAAACGCATTAACAAATCGCGGACTCTATGGTTTCTCGCGCACTGCAAAATTCAGCGCTGGCGATGTCACAATCACCGCGCGCGGCGACGTTGGGCACTCCGAGTATCGGAATGCTCCCTTTAACGCGATCGGGCGGCTGCTAGTTCTCAAAACGGAAGGCAAACTTGACGCGCGCTATCTGTCATACTTCATTAACGCGCGGGTTGCCTTTGCGTTAGAAAGTACGGGGGTTCCGCAGCTAACTGCACCGCAAGTAGCAAAATATATTATCGCCTACCCTCCGACGCGCAGCGAACAACAAGCCATTGCTGCGGCTCTAAGCGACGCAGAGTTCTATGTTGATTCGCTTGAGCAGTTGATCGTAAAGAAGGGTGCCATCAAACAGGGCGTGGCGCAATCGTTGCTAGGCGGCGTGAAACGATTGCCGGGCTATATCACTGAAGACTTAAAGGAAACGCCCTTCGGGCAGCTTCCGAGTGATTGGCCCGTAAGGCTCCTCAAAGATATCGTCGACGAAACTCGCTCTATTCGGTATGGGATAGTCCAGCCAGGTGACTTTTCGGCATCGGGCCGCTATATGATTCGTGGCCAAGACTATTCACGCGGTTGGTGTTCTTCTGCATTTGTATTCCGAGTCAGCGACAAAATCGAGGAACCTTTCCGAAACGCTCGTGTGAGGGAAGGCGATCTAGTGATTACGATTGTTGGCGCGTCCTGTGGAACGGTCGAGCAAATCCCTCAGTGGCTCGACGGAGCAAACTTGACGCAAACCACCGCTCGACTCGCAATCGACGGGCGCAAGGCAGATGCGCAGTTTGTAAAATACATGCTCCGGTCAATGGTCGGAACGCAGCAAGTAGCGTCATACCTAAAAGGTGGCGCTCAGCCGGGTCTAAACTGCGGCGATTTGGAGAACTTCCTGTTGCCCCTACCCGAGTCCATCTCAGAGCAATCGAGTATATCAAAGATTCTCACTGATATTGATTCGGAAATATCCGATCTGGCGATGAAGCTTGAAAAGGCGCGTCACATCAAGCAAGGTATGATCGAGACGTTGCTAACCGGAAGAGTTCGGCTCCAGTGAGCGCCGTCAACAAACTCACCGTGGTTGGCGACCCCGAGCGCGTAACCCAAACCCGTGTCGTCGCCTTATTTCGAGACGAGCTGCATTATCGCTATCTCGGCGATCTTCAGGCGAGCGATACGAATAGCAATATCGACGAAGACGCCCTCCATTCATGGCTCAAAAAGCAAGGACGCTCGAATGCTCAGATAGCGTCGGCGATCTACAAACTAAAGTCAGAGGCCAATAATCCGGGGCGTACCTTGTATGCTAACAATAAGGCCGTTTACGAATTGATGAGGTACGGGCTTGACGTAAAGACCGAGGCTGGGAAGCCCACTGAAAAGGTCTTCTTAGTCGACTGGAATGCGCCAGAGCAAAATGACTTTGCCATTGCTGAGGAAGTCACTCTCAAGGGCGTGAAGACCCGCCGTCCGGATATAGTCATCTATGTGAATGGTATCGCCATTGGAGTCCTCGAGCTAAAAAATAGCCGGGTCAGTATCGGTGAAGGCGTTCGTCAAAGTCTTTCAAATCAGTTGCCCGAGTATCATGAATGGTTCTTCACGACCGTTCAATTCGTGTTTGCGGGCAATGATTCCGAAGGACTGACCTACGGAACGGTGGGGACGCCCGCGAAGATGTTCCTGACGTGGAAAGAGGATGAAGCAGACAATGCACGCTTCAAAATCGACAAGTATCTTCTGAAGATGTGCAACAAGGCGCGCATTATCGAGTTGATGCACGATTTCGTGCTCTTCGATGCTGGCGTCAAGAAGTTGCCGCGAGTGCATCAATACTTCGGTATCAAGGTGGCTCAAGATTACGCTCGCAGTCACAAGAGCGGCATCATCTGGCATACCCAAGGCAGCGGGAAGAGCATCGTCATGGTGCTGCTGGCAAAGTGGATCCTCGAGAACAACCCCGCGGCTCGGATCGCGATCATCACCGATCGCGATGAACTCGACAAACAAATCGAGCGAGTCTTTACGGATGCCGGCGTGACCATTCGACGTACGAATAGCGGACGAGAACTGATGCGGTTCCTGAGCTCCCCGACCCCTCGATTAATGTGCTCCCTCATCCACAAGTTTGGCAAGCGAGATGTGGACGACTTTGAGGCTTATATCAAGGAGATCTCGGAAGCAGAAAGCACGACCGTCGGTGACGTGTACGTTTTCGTTGACGAAGCCCACCGGACGCAGAGCGGTAAGCTTCACCGCGTAATGAAGGCTATGTTGCCCAAAGCGACATTCATCGGGTTTACGGGCACGCCACTCCTGAAGAGGGATAAGCAGACTAGCCTTGAGGTTTTTGGTGGTTACATCCATACGTACAAGTTCAGGGAAGCCGTAGATGATAAGGTAGTCCTCGACCTCCGGTACGAAGCGCGCGACATCGATCAAAGCCTTGAGTCGCCAGAAAAAGTGGATGGGTGGTTCGCGGTTAAGACGCGCGGCTTGAATGACTGGAAGAAGGACGAACTCAAGAAGCATTGGGCTACGATGCAGAATGTTTTGAGCTCGAGTGAGCGCATGAACAAAATTGTTCGGGAGATTGCTGGCGATTTCGGCGTCAAACCGCGACTCATTGACGGAACCGGAAATGCGATGCTTATTGCTTCGAGTATTTACGAGGCGGCCAGATACTACGAGAAGTTTCAATTGAGCAGCACTTCTTTGAGGAACGCGTGCGCTCTAATTACGTCCTACAACCCGCAAAATGTTAATGTCACGCTCGAAGAAGTTGGCGACAACACCGTTACTGCCAAGCAGTACGTCGACAAGCTATATGAAGATATCTTGAAAACAGTTGTCGCAAAACCAGGCAAGACAAAGACTGAGACCTACGAAGACAACGCGCGGACGCAGTTCGTCGACCTGCCTGCAAAAATGAAGCTGCTCATCGTTGTCGACAAACTCTTGACCGGCTTCGATGCACCCTCTTGTACCTATCTTTATATCGATAAGTCGATGCAAGACCACGGACTCTTTCAAGCAATCACCCGCACCAATCGACTTGATGGCGAAACCAAGGAATTCGGATATATCGTCGACTTCCGTAAGCTATTTCAAAAAGTCGATAAAGCCATCTCTGTCTACACCTCCGAACTTGATGCTACGGCTCCGGGCGCTACCCCTGAAATTCTGCTTAAGGACAGGCTCGAAGAGGGTAAAGAGCGTCTCGATAACGCCATAGAAAGTGTTGCGCGAATCTGCGAACCGGTTCTACCGCCTCGCACAGCACTCGAATACATGCATCACTTCTGCGGAAATGCCGAACTTCAGTCGGATCTAGATGCTACGCAACCGCAGCGAATGGCGCTCTATAAGGCGGTAGCGACATTTATTCGAGCGTCTGCGGAAATGGCCGGCGAAATGACGATATCGGGTTATAGTCCGTCGGACATTGTGCGAATTGACAAGTTGAAGACGCATTACCTCAGCATTCGCCAAATTATAAAGAATGCGAGCGGCGAGACTCTCGACCTAAAGCCTTTTGAGGCTGACATGCGTCATCTCATTGATACGTATATTGCTGCGTCTGCACCGGTGGTGTTCAACCCGTTTGATGATATGACATTACTGGAAGTCATTGCCGCGCATGACATCCACAAAGCGATTGAAGAGAAGCTTGGCTCGGTTATGGACAGCTATGGGGCGGTGGCTGAGACTATCGAGAACAACGTGCGTAAGAAGATCATCACAGAACAACTCCTGGACCCCGCGTATTACGCCTCGATGTCGGCGCTGCTCATTGAAGTCATTGCGGCGCGCAAAGCCAAGGCGCTCAGTTACGAAGAATATCTCAAACGTATTGCCGACATTGTCAAGAAGGTGGAGAAAGGTTACGCAGACGAAACGCCCGCGACGCTTGACACTTCATCAAAGCGCGCGCTTTGGAACAATCTAGATCGCGATGAGAGCCTCGCCCTCCGTATCGATTCAGCTGTTCGTCAAGTGCGCCCCGATGATTGGCGCGGCGTTCAGGCGCGGGAGAATATAATCAAGCGAGCGCTTTACGAGATTCTTAATGATGAGATGGTGGTCGAGCGAGTGTTTCTCATCATATGTTCTCAGGAAGAATACTAAGCGTGACGAGAATCAGCTTGGGTGATATTTCGGTCGATGTGACATTTAAAGATATTAAGAATATCCACCTTAGCGTGCATCCACCTGGCGGTCGGGTAAGCGTTGCCGCTCCGGAGCGAATGACGCTCGAGGCGATTCGCCTGTTTACGATCCTTAAGCTGGACTGGATCAGACGTCAAAAAAGGAAACTAATTGCTCAGCAGCGTGAAACTCAACGCGAACTTGCAAATGAAGAGAGCCAATATTTGTGGGGCAAACGGTATCGCTTGCGATTAGTCCTTGCCGAAGCGTCACCGTCAATCGAGGTTAGGCATAGTTATCTCGTTCTCAAGACCAGGCCGGAAACGAGCGCCGATAAGCGTCAGCAAGTGATGGCGAGCTGGTATCGCAACACATTGAAGTCAGAGGTCATGTCGCTCATTGATAAATGGGCCCCTGCACTTGAAGTCGAGCCAAATAAGATCTTTATCCAGAAGATGAAGACAAAGTGGGGAAGTTGTAATTCGGCTGTTGGTTCGATTCGGTTCAATACAGAGCTCGCGAAGAAGCCGAAGGAATGCGTTGAGTATGTGGTCGTGCACGAGCTATTGCATCTCATAGAGCCGAAGCACGGTATGCGTTTCATCCGAATGATGAACAAGGCGTTGCCGGATTGGCAGCTTCGCCGTGACTATCTTAATGAGTTGCCAATTGGGTACGAAGAGGCGAGGCGACCGTGACGTAAGGCGCCCGTAGAAAGAGATCGCGATTCACAGTGCAACCGATCGTCGGTAGCCTCGGCAAGTCGGTTAGCCGGGTTCCAAAGCGGCCGATATCTGCACGCGCCACAGATCCGCGATGCAAAGTGAGGACGTACTGATTGGCTAAGCCGTTTGTCGTCAACGTCTATTCCTGATAGTAGCTAATGAGGCCAGCGTCTCGCTCGTAAATATAGGTCTTGACATCCAGATCAGCCGGCGGCTCTAAGAAGCTCGCATCGGCCACGATTAGTTGAGTCTCTCGTAAATCCGTTCTCGCGAGATCATAGATTCGGGAATTCACTGCGTCATGAATCAATGCGTTAACATCGCGGCTTACATCCTTAGTGGGCGTATCTAGTAAAAGGATGCTTGGCAGCGGCAAGGCATGTTGCTCGGCAACCTGATGCACCGCCAATGCATAGCAAATAACAAACAATACGCGTCTACCATTGCTACCAGAACTATCAAAATCCCAGTAGTCCTGCGCTTCTGTGCTGCTCTGAATGCGTGGGAACCAAGTCCGCGTGTTTATGATCGCTCGGTCATCTGGGTCCACGCCTGGCACGCCAATTGCTTTCAAATCTGTTAGAAACGCTGTCTCAATATTGCGTACTCGCATCTGAGCGTGAACAAGGGTCAATTGCTCGTCTTCGATGGCCAACCGTAGCGCCCTTATCTCAGCGTCCATCTGACTCGTATCCCTGCGCAGAGCTACGATTCTTCGATGCATGCTGAGGAGTTGTCGCAACTCTCTGAGACTGCTCGCAAGTCGCGCATAAACACGTTCCGACTGCCTCATACGACTAACATAATCCGCATCATATCGCTGGACCGCGTCGCTCAATTGAGCGTCCAAGACGGCCTTCTCTTCGCGTAGCCGCGAAACACGCCGTTCCTCACGCTCCATTGATGCTGAATGGCGCTCTGTCGCAACGTCGATCTCACCGATTCGATCATTCAGATCCCGACGCGACGCCTCCAAGAATTGGGGCGATAATACAACTGCGTCAGCCGTATCAGACTTACATACCCGACAGGATCCTTCGGCTGCGGGCTCGAGTTCGCGTGAGCACTGGGGGCAATAGTGAAACTCCGCCTCTCCAAGAACTGCTAAAGCAACCTGCGACCGCTCTGTCTTGAACTTCAGGCTAAAGAACTCTGCTCGGAGCGCTTCTAGCTCATCCATTCGTTGGCGCTGTCTTAGGAGCGCCGACTCACCGTCACTTAAATCGGATGACAATGATCGCAGCTGGTCGCGCATTTCGTCTACGATGTGCGTGGCGCTACGGTATTGATGATCAGCATCGCGTAGCCCCTTTTCAGCTCCCAAGAGTTCCTCGGCTAAAGAACGTTCGTTTTCCTCAAGTTCAAGCAGATCTGCACCTCCGGAGACTTCTTTAAATACCTGTAATAATTGCTCGACGGAAAGATCATTCGCTTCTCGGGTTTGCCGCAATTTCTCTAACCGTTGCGTTAGCGCTGACAAGCGATCTGAATAGAAGCCACAAACAAATCTAATGGCGTCCCTGCTCTTAATTCGCGCCGGGTCGTCAAGCCGAAAAAAATTTGAGTCCGAGTAACGCTGCTGCACGAAGCAATAAAACATTAGGTCGCGAAAACTCAATCGTATGAGCTCGCTTTCATCGTCTGAAGGTGCCTTTCTGACTCTGACGACACTCAATCCCGCGAGATGAAAAAGAAGGTCGCTCAGTGTCACCACTCCTTCGTCAATCTCGGAATCGTTGGGCCCAGCTTGCAGAGGGACGGTCGCTGATCGCGGGACGCTGCTCTGACTTCGCCAGGTAACAGTCACTCGTGATGCTGTACTTTCACGCTCGATGATCACATTATAAGCGTCGATGTCGAGTTCGAGCCTCGCAGCCAACAGCTCCTTACGCAAAGCCTCAGTTTGGTATAATCGGCCCGCGCCGAGGCAAAAATCGATGAGATGGAGTGCACTCGACTTACCGGTGTTTATGGGACCGCGAATTATCACTACATCATGGTCAAGATCGAGAGTTTCAACGGATTGGCGACAGAATAGTTCTAGCCGGCGAAATCGCATCTTCATTCTGTGCGCGATCCTCGTTGAAGCAAAGTAACGGTCTCGGGTACCGATCGTGAAATATAGGTACTCAGCGTCCTGAGGGTTACGTCGAAAGTTTTTGTGATGATTTCGGCGCGCTTCCAAATTGGTACGAAGACGTCGGCGGCAAGTAGTTGTTGCGCGAGGCTCGTACCGATGTCACTAAGTTGAACGCGCCACGCGTGCTCGCTGCGATCACTCATTTCAATCCGTACTAAACCCATCGCTGTAAGCGTGCTCATCACTAGGCGGTACTCGTTGTTCCATGGCTCAAACCGCAGGGGAAGCAATCTTGATTCGATCGATTTTCGCTCGAAGTCCTCAAAATCGAGGCGCGAAAGATTTCGCCCTCCTCGCTCTTGCTCCAACACCTGTTCCAACGCGCGTGGACTTCTTAGAAGAAAGTCGTAATAACTAAGCTTCAGAAAAGTTAGGTCGCCAGTAGGGCGATGCGTTTGATGGGCGTGTGTAATAAGAAGAAGGCGGCATTGAACAACTCGCGGATCTGCGTCAAGGAGCGGGGCAACATCGAGAAATATCATGCCGCCCCTCGCGGCGATGCGTTTGGTCCCCATGAAGCAAAACACTCGTCGGTCAAGACGGCTAAAGTGCCCAAGACTTCTTCTTGGCTCGTATCTGGGAAGTCAGCATGGCGATCGCGGAGCTCACTTGCGACCGCATCGGTTATATTGCGATAGAGCTCGGTTGCATTAAGCATACCCCGGAATTCAAGATCGCTATGAACGCGTTCGTACAAGCGTAAAGAAAAGGCGCGTAGTTTGTCGTTATATCTTGAAGCTGCCAGTGATCCTTGTGATACTTGCCGAGCTCGGCGCTCAGTCAGCGCGTGATATGCGTCCATTTGAAGCGACATGATCGACGCTTCAGTGCCGCCGTTATCCGATAGTTTTCTTCGCAGAGATGGGAACGCCTCATTTGCTAGTATTGGACTTTTTGGGTGAGGTAACTGGACCAGTGCAATCTCTTTCCTAAAAATCTCATTTAGGACAGAAGCATCAATGCGTTTTAGGGCTAATTGCTCGGCGAGCAGGGCGTCGCGGCCTTTTACGGCTGCAAGAAATGTTTGATTTGCGAGCTCTAGACGTCGGGAAGCTGCTTGCTCAACGCGGTGCACCAGTGCCGTTAATATGCGGTCGATACACTCTGGTGTGAGTCCCCTATCTTGCAAGCTTACCGCGATGGAGCGGAAAAGATAGTCGTAAGCTCCTTCGTACGCTGGCTGTGATATGAGCGTCGTCTTCTCAGCTACCATCGGAAAGGAAGCGATATGCTCGGGTCCCGCCGATGCACTAACGGCACGAAAGAATTGCTTCACAAGAGGGTCCGCGGCGGCATCCTCAAGCTCTAAGCCCTTTGCTTGGTCAAGAACTGCTTGCAGGTTCTGACCATCGCGGCGTGCATTGAAAAAGCCGCAACTGGCGATGAACGTGAAACGTTCGATCTGAGATGCGTGTGCCTTCTCTAAGATGCAAAACGTCTTGAACGTATCGACGACCTTTGGATCGCGTGCCTTTAATGGTGGTTTCCCAGTTTCTTTTGCGGTCACCTGAACACAAATTAGCGAACCATCCGCGAGTTCCAGAAGCAAATCGTCAAGGTCTTCGCAATGGACCGCAACTACGGAGTCATCGCCGATTATCCCCATCGCAAGGCCGGCGCCGATCATGTGCTGGTAAGTCAGGCGGCTTTGAGCAATCGTCCCCCCGCTGGAGATTGTCATTATGTCTCCTCAGTACCTAAACGAAGTGCCAACAGGGCGGCAGCCCGACTAACATTGGCACCCTCCTGCGTTCCAGTCTACTACGAGAAATACGCGGCTGCCCAAGAGCCGTGTGACTCACATGGGCGTTTTTTGCGTCAAAGCCCTCAACTGCCCCCTCGTGTGGCTGCCTGGCCGGGGCGCCGGAGTTAGGTAGACCCTTCTTTGTCATCGCCGTCTGCTTGAACGGGCGGCCCTCTCCTTAATCTTTCGTTTCGTCCTCCAATACTCATCGACCAGACGCGCGGCACTCGTTTGAGGCGAATCTTTCGCTTCTACGGACGGGGTGTAGGCCGACGTTTATAACACGATCTTGCTTGAGCCTATGCGTATGTCTAAGGCTTAGCTGTAACCGGTGAGCTAACGCCGCAATAGTTGCCCTCGCGATCGATAAGCCAGCGGCTTCGAGTTCGCGACGCGACATTGCGGATAACTGCGCGTTTTGCGGATCGGCGAGAAGTGGTTTGGCGACCGCGCCGGCGAATAACGGCGGATGGACTTCGTAGCATGAGCGACGCGCTCGACCGCCGCGATCGACTCTCTGCGTATAGCGGTGAGCGTGGGAGCATGGTCCTCGTGACTGAGCGCCGGAAGCGGCTTGGAGCGACGACGTGCGAGGTCTGCCACGCAACGCACTTGGGCGGAATCGCACGGGGCGTTGTTCTCGACGAGCCTGGTGGCGACACTCCGTGGCTCCTATGGATGTTGGCCGACGGATGGTCGCAATCGGATCATGGAGAGATGGTGGCGTGCTCAGCCCATCAGTCGGATCCCCTGCTTCGCATCATGCGTTTCGCCGACGCCACGTGATCGGCTTTTTTCGATGGACGTGCCGGCCACAGATCATCGGGCTGAGCTTGTCGAGCTCGCCCCGTTCCCACCAGCGCAACTCGTCGAACGCGTCGAGGCTGCTTGCGAGGAAGTTGGCATATGATCCGGCGTCGTCGCAGCTCGCATAAACGTATAAGCACAGCTACAACACCAGGTCGATGAGCGAGTTGCCCAGAGACTACGGAATCTTGGTCTATTATTGGCTGTCGTTCGCTGATAAGAAGGGCTTTCGCGGCGTCTGTATTGTGCGCTCGCAGCAAGACCATCTACTCGCGATTCGTGAATCGATCGCCCAGAAATGCAATCCGGGAACGGATTACGACGTTCAGGGTTTCCCTTTACATGAGGATACCATCGTTGACGCGCAGTTCGTGAACCGCCTTCTGACGCGCGAAGAAGCCGAATACGTATCGATATCTATAACGCCGGAGGTCGCAATGCCCGAAGAGGTGCCCTGCGAGGGCGAAGCCGAGTGATCGATCTAGCCGTCGCCGGCGGTCGGCCGGTCCATCCGCCGGGGACCCCGCCCTAAATGAGCGGGCGCCATCGCTGGTGCTCGCCCGGCTCTTTCGTGACCCGTGCGGAAGCCGCGTCCTATAATTCTACCCGAGCAACTGGATTAGGACCGAAGGCATATCCTATGCAAACCTTCGCCCGTCTTTTCCGAAGTGGCCTTAAGAGCTATTAGCATGTGATAGCGTAAAGTTAGCGCCGATTCGCGACTATTAGCAACGATTTCGTTCGTTTCCACCAGCCGATGAGCTCGATGCGGCTGGTCGTGTGATGGGGTACGCGAAACGGCCGCCGGCGCGGACGACGCGAAAGGGATAGATGTGTCGCAAGCTTGCGCCCCTTGGGAACGCGACGCTAGATTTGACCCCGTAGCGGGATCGTGGAGTTGTCACGTTTCCCATGCGGTGCCCGCCCGTCAGGGACTCGAGCGCTCATCGCGAAGATCCGTGTCGATGGTATGTAGATTTTGGTGCGTCAACTGTCGGGAAACGCACTTCATAGTGGGTCGCGGCTGTAACGACGACGTCAATAGAGACCCGTGTCTTGAGATCGGCAACAAGAACTGCACCGAGTTAAAGGACCTAGAGGCGTCCGGTCTCCTGATCGTGTCACCCGGTGTCGGCGAGGGCGGGGCCGTCACCGAATCTATTGCGGAGTTCTTCGCTCAATCACCACTTGCTGGCGTCGATCTCGGCGTTGAGCGCCCGTCGTAGCGATCAGGGGATCAATTCTCGAATCCCGTTAAGGGGTCAAATCTATCGTCCCGTTCCCACCCCTGAATGATGCTACGGTTTGGCTGCATGAAGACGCTGCGAACGCGAGGCGGCAGGCGCCGCCGGTGACAGGCGCACCCGTACGGATAGCGATGAATGCGCGATCGGGATGCGCCGGTCGTTGTCCCGGCCGTTTTTATCGCGACGACCGCCTCAGCGGCGGCAACAATGAAGTCGATGAATCGCACTGTAACACGGGTTCAAGCCCGGGGCGGCGGACGAATAGCACGCACATATCCCGGGCACTAGAGAGGTCGACGGCGCCGGGGCGACCGACCCGCATGCACAGCCGGACCAACCGGCGTCGTCGGCTCATTCGTTGCGCGATACTCGACGTCTCGAAAAGCACGTGCGAATTACAGTCAATAAGTTATCCGAAGCCGAGTGCTTTATGCTACGGTGTTTGCACGACCATCCTTGATTGGCATCGTAAGAAAAGCGGGCATCGTCGGCAGCCTTCTCAGCCTCGCTCTTCGGAGGACGCGGCAGAGCAACGCCGAGCCGACGGGCAATGACTGCGCGGGGTAAATAATAGTCAATGTTATATTTCACCGCAGATGGCTTCTTAGTAGCATATGCTGAGTTGCTAATTCGCGCCCCGTTTGAGACCATGCCCGGTGAAGCACTTTCGGCGGACTGAAAAGTAAGACGAGAGTCGAAACCCTCGTTCTATTGGTTAACGGCGGGACCGCTGGTGCGGCCCCGCAATGCCCGACAAGCGGGAAACAAATTTAGTATAGAGCTTCGCGCCGGACCATGTCAAAACGGATTCCCTCCCCTCGGGGCGCACACCGACGAGGTTGCCAGAAGGCTCTACGATTTCTTTTTAGGCGCGCGCTTTCGGATGGACCGGTCTTGCGTTGGTTGTAGCAAATCCGCGACGTCTGCTTGCAGAGCCTTCGAGAGCCGATAGAGCACTCTGAGGCTCGGGTTAGCGACTTCTGCCGCCTCAATCTGCTGCACTCGACGGTAGGAAACGCCGGCAAGCCTTGCGAGGTCGGCCTGACTCAAATTCAGGAAGAGGCGACGATCGCGAATGGAGCGCGATAGCCGCTGGACCGTCGCTTCCCAGGATTTCGCCACCGTGGGAGGTCCGACATTCCGTGCCGCTCGACCGGCGCAATATATTACGTGTTACCGAGGAGCGTGGCCCCAGTCCGACATATATAGGCCCAGGCGCTAATTTACCGACCTGGCCAGCCCCAGCGCAGCGGATCTACAGGGCGCTCCCGAGTGGAGATTTCCCGTGCACCAAGACGGCGGCCCGCCCGATGACCTGATTGTCGTCGACCAGCTGAAGCTTGCCGCATGGCTGCGGCTTAATGGCCAGACGCTGGTCAGCCGCGACCCGCTTCCCAGCGGAAAAATGGCCTATGCGTTTCGGAGGACCCCGTCCGTGGACGCGCTTATTCAGGCTTGGGAAGATGGCCGGGAAATGGTATCCGACCTCAGACGATTTTCCAGCATCGTGTCTTATGAAATTCGAGTAGCTCGCAAGCGGCGGATGCCGCTTGGTGATGCCAATGAGTGAGCGTATATACCGCGCGACGAGAAGCCTCGACCCGGCCAGAGATATACTAGACTTACTTCGCACTGAACACCTGATCACCAAGCGGTCTGATGGCTCGTTCTATTGTCAGACGCACGCGTGCCCGTCAGACGACTGTACCCCAAGGCTGACGACTAACTTAATTTGGTCCGACTCACTCGATGGCGGAACGTACGTGGCGACGGTTCTTAGGACGAAACCGTATCACGGGACACTGACGCTTCTGTGCAGCGATCGATGCGTGCTGCAACGCGACGTCACTATCAGCTACGATGCTCCGTTCGGACCCGATGGAGAAGACGTCGGGGACTGGAAACGCATGTGCATTGAAGCTGCAGATGCTGACTATAATCGACGCCGGAAGTTCTCCCGATAGAAGACATTACGCAAACGCTCGCTGAAGAGCGATACTATCACAACTCGCGCCGCTGTCCGACAAGGCCTTGCACGATTAGGCGGCCAGCGCCTCTACAGCATAGCATAGCATAGCATAGCATAGCGTAGCGAGCGTTGATTGAGTTGGACGGCACCGCTTTACCGTTTCACGACGGGTGATCGCGGTCAGGCTGTGTATGTCTTGCAGTCCTGCGTTCGTCTAAAACGGATACGCCCGCCAGCTTCTCTGAACGAAGGGCTTTAAGCTCTACCGTTATCAACCGAATGACTCGAGCATATTGTTCGAGTTTTTCCCTAGTTGCGTTTGTCTCGTTACGTGAATCCGCGAGGCGCTTCTTGAGTGTGGCGATTTCTTCGCGAAGTGCAATCTCTGTTGGAAGCATCCCCGCCTGGGACCTTACGCGATCGTAAAAAAGCTGCTTCAGGTCTAGATGACGATGTGTGAGCACGTGTCTTTTGACCTGCGCTTCTGCAGCTAAAGAGACAACGGTGAGGGAGCCGGAGCTGCGCGTTGCTTTCCCCGCGAGAAGCCGATCCATCGCGGAGATAATAGCATCGCGCTCAGGGTCCACTCTCTGCCTTCTTTCTCTCAGCTTCATGTGTTGCAATGATATTTTCGAAATGAGCCGCGCGTTGTATATATCGCAGACGAAGGGGCTGAGGAAGGAGGACATTTTGGCTGAGCACGGTCAAACGCGAGGCTTCGATAGAAGCACGGTGCATGTCACTATCGGTTCTCGCGATGTTTTGACATGCCGATTGACAATGGTCAACGCTCGGGGTTGATTGAACGCTATTAATGCCTCTCCTTGCAACAACGGAGCAGAGCGCCTTTGATGCATCGAATACGCAATTGAGAAATTGGCTACCATTATCGTATATGCGAAACGTGCTACTGTTCTCAAGCGCCCGAGCCTGACGATCAGACATGTAATTGCCCATAAACTCACTCGGAGCGCTTAATACACCTGAAATAAATCGGCCGGCGGCAGGGCCGCTTACGTACCCACCAGCGTCTAGAAGTTCATAAGCTTCTTGCAGACGAGCCGCTAGCGCTCGCATATCTTCCACTGCAATAAGCTTATGCCAGCCATCAGCGGCCCTACCCGAATAACCTTCGGAGGTGTGTAGGCGTAAGTGCCCATACTGCGCCCCGAGAGCAATTCGCCCGCCGGGTAGCCGCGCGATGAACCATGCGCAAGTCCGCCGGAGACGTCGTAGCGTGACCGCGCCCTCTGCATCTTCGGGAATCGTCTCTGCAGCCAATCCTCGATCTTCTGCGTATTGGTTAACCCAGCCGATAAAATCATTTAGTCGCGCTCGCGCGCCCGCTGTCGAAAGTGCCGCTCCAACTCGTTTCGAGATGGCTGTTGGGACCGCCGGAAAGAGCTGACGCGAGTCGTTTAAGCTTTCAAGTACCTCGACGGCGCGAACCACAACTTCGATGACCGTCCAGGGCTCTTCGCGCACCTTTCCTCCCGGCAGGCGCCCAGTCGCTCCCTCGTCGAGGACTCCTTTAAATGTTTTTCCGTGAATTTCATAGCGCTTTGCATTATTCTCGACTGTCGCTATGGTTGCGCAACCGCGTTCCAATGACAGAACCTCCTCGGGCCGCATTCCAGATAAATACGCGATGACGATCATGCACGCAGTCTCAAGCCTTGTGCACAGCAACTTGATTTCGTAATAGTCGATGCTGCTTTTCCAAAAGAGTCCATGTACTTGTCCTAACACTTCAACAGGAAGGGGAGCTCCTATTTGAAGCGAGACTCTGCCTGGATATAGTCTTTGCAATGCCTGGCGAACGTCCGAACTACGAAAACCTAATAACGCACCGATATAAGCTCCAGCGATCGTTATTCGGCCAAGATTGTCGTAGGCGGCCGGCAAAGAGTGGTTCCCCTCGCAAAGGGTGTCAAGATACGCGCGTGCGGCTGGCAACCCGCCGTCTCGCCACGCGGCGAGCGGCCTTCGATCTAATTCATCGCGGGCTGAGGCTGCTCGGATTATGTCTTGCGAAAAATCGAGAACAAATCTTACTGCCCAAATGAGCATCGGACTCATCGTCGCTGGATGTACTGGGTGTGTTGTGTTCTCGTTTTTAGTCGGTATGCGTACTACATCATAGCCATGATCTAGCCAAGTTGGCTTGCGGAGGCGATCGCCATCGGTAAGCAGCTGTGAAACGATCCATAAGCGCTTGATGGATTGAAAATGCAAAGCACAATTGTTTCGCGTTCCGGGATCGGTAACTAACCTTATTTCGAAATCGCGAAAGTCCGTATCGTCGACATCTGAAAGCGAGGTGACGCCGCGAGTAATTAACCAGCGTGTAAAGATGCACCAGTGTCGGTAAAGACTTAGCATCGATCCCGGCGTTAAGCGAGCGAGCCATTTCCTTCCGTCTTCATGTGGGTACTCAAGTGACGACCAGCAGTTGATAAGAATCCAAATTAAATACTTGAGAGTTTTGCGAAACTCGATTGGAACTCTGTTCCAGTTGATAACTGCGCAATCACCGCTCGGGGTCGAATTTAGAGCGCTGATATTCCATGTTAGATCTCCGAAGCGTGGCGACGATTCCGGCTTTTGGAGCGGATAGCCCACCAACGAACGATAGATGATCTCATCATCGGCGACAAATATGTTCTGGGTAACAAAATCTTCGGCACCGATGCTATTCAAAGTGCATCTAGCTTCCCGTCCAGCAATTCGTCAATTGAGGATCTGTCTGCATCGGTAATTAACAGCATCGCTGTCTCTCTCTGCTGCGGCGTCGTATTGGTCTGGAGTATATCTTGAAGCCGCCGCCAGTGATTTATCCACTGCTTTCGCCACGCGTCCACGCTTATGAGGGATTGCTTTTGTATCAAAGCAGTCTCTAACAACACCAAGCGCGGAAGATGATGCCGTGTAACGGTCGCGTTCTCGCACGCCAAGCACATGAGAAAGGATGCGTCACATGGCTCGCCCGGTTTGGCAAACGGCCCGTTTTGGAAATCGTCGCAGTCGGCCAGGGTCGTTGTTGAATTTACGTCGGTGGCGTTCCGTGTTGCCTCCCACCGGACTTTGACGGTGCTTTGAGCGTGCTCTAAAGCGTCGTTAAGCCCGCGCTCTGTAACGATCTTCGATATCGCTCGCGCGTTGGCATCAGGAAGAACGTAAGTGTTGTCATGGGTCTGCTGAGTGTTTTGCGCCGGCTTCCGAGAAAGCACTTGTTGCGTTCTCCGTAAGCGTCGAAGGGATACTCGTACAAGCTTTCCGTTTTCGTCGCGCAGGTTTGCAAGCTTCGTGCACTCGGAGCCGTGATTATCATTCGGTACGCCGGTGCGTAGGTGTAATGGTTTGTTACCTGTCGAACCGGTCGGAGACACGAGCGAGATAAAAAGGTGATTCGCCTGGGCGCCGTTTTGTTTAAGAATCGCTCTAGCTAGGCTGGTAATGTCTAATATCCGCCTTATCAAAGCCCCGGAAGTTTTGGGGCCGGCATCAACGAGATTGAAGCTCATTGCGGTTCGACCAGCTCCGCGACGTGCTTTAGTGGATTCGAGCCGAAATATGTCTTTCTTGTCATCGAGAATGTCTGGTTGAGAGTCTGAGAGTTGGAGGTTCGTCAGGGTGCTGTGGTTGTAGCCCTCAATTGCGGTGAGTAAGAGTGCCGCTGCGAATATGGCGATTCCGGTTGGGAAAAAGAGCGAGGTTAGATAAGTTCGGCTTGTAATGCGATGACGATGGTGAATGCGCTTTCCGAAATTGAGGGGAAAGGGTGCGGGAAGCGTCCCGTGCTCAGTGAGATCCGCAATTAGCGCCCAGAGTGCTTTGTCGTCCGGGTGCGAACTGTGCCGCAGGAGTTCTTTCAGTTGTTGACCTTGCTCGAGTCTTTTCTCCGCCTCGCCGAGAAGGCGCTCCGCCAACTTACGGATGGTTGTTCTCTCGATGGAGGTGTAAGACGTTTCGGAAGCTCTGTCGCGCTGCGGCGGCGATTTCTTCAAGGCGAGTAAAGTGTCGCGTGGTATAGATTGGGTTGCTTCGAGTACTCGCCTGAGACAGCATTGACTAAGTATTTTCGTATTTTTGTTAGCCGTTCGCGATATCCATGATCGCCATACAAAAGGGGTTATATCGTTTGTCGATATTATCTTCGCTGAATATGATTCCAAGAAAGTAAGGAAGCCCCGCGTGAAAAACGCATTGGTGTAGACCGTCGCAGGTGCACGCCAACGTTTAGTGGGGCCACAATTCGAAGCGAAGCCGTTAGCAATCGCCGCAACTAAGGTTTCGGGTAGGTCAAAGTTTGTGAAGGCAAATGAACCGAGCGGCCCGATTTCCCCGTGCAGTATCACGACCAGCCCATCGACAGTGGATGGGCGTTGTACGATTTGATCGTTTGCTGGGAGTTGCGCTGGCCTACCACGCTGACGTGTATTTGCGGTCGATCGAGAGCTCATCGCGTAAGATCTAGGATCAATTCTTTGTGCTCTGCTACTCGAATGATCAGGTCGCTAACGTCCTCGATCACGTCGCCCGTGAACAGCGCGTCGAGTCTTAATCCGGAAACTGGTTCTAAATAGATTGATTTCGTGGTTTCGATTGATCGATGTCCGAGAAGATCTTTCACGAGGCTCCATGCGTCGCCGTATATCTCGGTGATATAGTCTCTTTCTGCCTTGTCCAACCCGAGCCGCCTTATAAATGCGTATTGGATTGAGACTAGCATCTGTAGTGCGAAAGAGTGGCGCAGCATTTTTGGAGTGCACCAAAGATCTAGGCCAGCATCGTGGCAGCGTTCATTGGCCGAGCGAAATACTACATTCCAGCTGGTGTATCCCATCGGCAAGCCCGTCTCGGTTAGCCACAACTGTAGCGGCTCAAGTCCGTCAGCGGTCTCCAGGAAGAGTGATTGGCGCATTCTTGCATCGACCGCATCGAGTGGAACTCTACGCGGTTCGCCGCGCGACGAATACATTATAGTCCGCCTATCATTTGAAACAGTCGCGATAATCTTGTTCCTTAGGTTCTGGTATTTGCCAGTCTGTTGAGCTTGTTTTACCGCTTGAGCACGGGTGGTTGAGCAATAAGCATAAGCTGCGCTCAAGGCGCGGCGCGAGACCCAAAAATAGCGCTGCGCTCGTTTTGCAATTGCATATGGTACGTAGCCGTGGGGAAAGGCTACGCCGGCAGAGATCTCCGGAAGTTCAATCTTGAAAAGCGCACCTAGCTCGCGTCGTCGAAGACCACTCTCTTTCATGAAATCCGTGAAGGAAGCGTCGCGCGCGTCACAGCGGCCGCGGTAGTCTTCGCGCAGCAGACCCTCTTTATTGTACCCGCGGAGACCAATGTCTCTCCATTTGCGATACGCGCGCGGTGTAAGCCATTTGACGTCGGCGGATCTGGCGTCATGGGCGAGCGCTGTCGGAACTTCGGCGGTGCGCCGGTCGTGCGTGGTGATCGTATGTTTAAGGATAGGTGAGCGGATGAGTTCTCCCCGAGTCACCGCCCATTCGTAGAGGCGATTTATTGCGGCGATGCCGCGGTTCCATCGTGAACCACCAATAGGCGACGGATTAGCTTCATCTCGCCGGCGCCAATGTTCATAGTCGTCAATGTCATCTGGTGTGGCTTCCCGCCACGACTTATTGCGGTGAGCAAGAAACGAGAAAAATAGCCGGTAGTCCAGCGTGTATGAGTGCTGCGTGCCCTCAGCAAGGCTGCTAAAAGCGCCGCTAGCCATGAAGCGCCCGATCGTCGGATCGTAATTGCCCGCAGCGTCGAGCAATATGGGTGCCCCGCTGCGGACACCGCATCGGCGTTCCAGGTCAGCAATATCATGCCAATCGTTCAGTTCAGTTGCCCAAGGCTCGTTCGGTTCAGGTTTTGGCCAAAATAGCTGCCATGCGCTCGCTTGGGTTCCCACGGAACCAGGATATCATATAACAGCCAATGTTTTCACGGAAGATCTCGTCTTTGATGAGGACGACCGTCGCAGTGCGTCCGGGGATCAGGGTGGGGCGGCCGGCGTCGAGGTCGGCGCGGGTGGTCGTGGTCCCGACCGGCTCGCCCAGGTCGACCCGCT
>Ga0182030_10003713_pt1 | contig 32636 bp, 23 predicted proteins | sample 812S3MmetaG_FD_121299 | JGI IMG/M metagenome (GOLD analysis project Ga0182030, IMG submission 121299) | Permafrost microbial communities from Stordalen Mire, Sweden - 812S3M metaG (Illumina Assembly) | ecosystem: Environmental > Terrestrial > Soil > Wetlands > Permafrost | place: Sweden... | reverse complement strand
TGCTGCTCACCATGCAGTTTCTCGGGGGGCTGACCTCGGGATGCTTCATTCCGCTGACGTTGAGCTTCATCTTGCTCAACACGCCCCCGAAATTTTGGGCGTTCGGCATCGCGGTTTATGCGCTCAATCTCGAACTCTCGCTCAACATTTCGGCTTCGCTCGAAGGTTGGTATGTCGAACATCACTCATGGCGATGGATCTTCTGGCAAAACGTGCCGCTAGCCCTGATCATGTCGCTGTGTCTGCATCGCGGCATCGCGAGCAAGCCCATCACCACGCGGCCACCGACCGATATATTCGGGCTGCTGGCGGGCGGGGCTGGACTTGCGCTGATTTACGCGGCCCTCGATCAAGGCAATCGACTCGACTGGCTCAACTCGGGACTCGTCTGCGGACTGATGTCGGCCGGTGGCTTGCTATGCGTCGCCTTCCTGATTCACGAAGCGCGTTTGGATCGTCCGCTCGTGAACCTCCAAGTCGTGTTCGGCGCACCCATGCCGAGTCAATTCCTCCTGATCGCGTTCCTTCGACTAACGATTACTTCCACGGCTTATTTGATCCCGCTTTTCTTGGGTTCGGTGCGCGGCTTTCGCGATTTGGAGGTGGGCGAGACGCTCATCTGGATCGCGGCGCCTCAGCTCATTCTCTGCCCGCTCGCCGCACTCATGCTGCGCCGCTCGGACGCCCGGCTGGTCGCCTCGATCGGGTTCATTTTCATCAGCATCGCCTGTCTCATGGTGGCTTATAACCTCACTCCCATCTGGGGCTCGTACCAGTTTCTGCCCTCCGCGCTGCTGCAAGCCGCCGGGCAAAGCTTCGCGCTCTCCGGCGTCGTGTTCTTCGGTATTCTGCATTTGAAGCCGCAGGATGCACTGACGTTTGGCGGCGTGCTTCAGACCGCACGCCTGATGGGAGGCGAGATCGGCTCGGCCTTCGTAACCACGGTCGCGCGCGTGCGCGAACAAGTGGCGTCGAACTTGATCGGGCAACACGTGCAGGCGGGCGATGCGGACGTGCTCCAGCGCGTAAGGGCCTATGGCGCCGTGACCACGCGGGTCCTCGATCCGGCGGGTGCCGTGCAGCGCGGCCAACTGGTGCTCGGCAACGCGGTGCGATCGGCCGCCACCACACAGTCCGTGATGGACGCCTTTGTCACGGTCGGCTTCTTCACCGCGCTCGCGCTGCTCGTTGTAGTGTTTCGAAATGCCGCCCCCGAGGGGCCCGCCTCGGCGAAGCCGCTGTTCGGCGCGCGCAAGCCGGGTCCCCCATGAAATGGCCGGCGCGATCCGTCCGGAGCTGTGCGGCTGCGCCGACTCTCGCCGCGCTCACTCTCGGCGCGCTGGCGCTCGCGGGATGCCGCGTGGGGCCGAACTATCACGCGCCGGTGCCGCCGACGGGCGCCGACGCGCCGCTGCGCTCGGTCGATCCGGCCGAAGAGACCCCTGCGGCGCCCCCGGATGCGTGGTGGCGCCTATACGATGATGCGCGGCTCGATGGCTTGGTGCAGGAGGCGCTCAAAGCCAATCGCAATCTCGCCGCGGCCGATGCGAATTTCGCTGCGGCGCGCGCGGTGCTCACAGCCGCCCACGCCGCTCGCTATCCTTCGACCGTGGGGGTTGCCGGCGGCGTGTACGGGCGCGATGCGATCACCGACGAGATCCTCGAGCTTGGGGGTCATCCGCCGCAGACGGTCTGGCTGTTCGAAGATGTGATCCAGGCCGCCTACGAGGTCGATCTGTTCGGGCGCGTGCACCGCGCGATCGAGTCGGCCAACGCGAACGCGGACGCCGTGGCGGCTGCCCGCGACGGCGTCAAAGTGGTCGTCGCCGCGGAGACGGCACGCGCCTACGCAGCGGTGTGTGCGCTCGGTGAGCAGCTCGCGGTCGCACGGCATTCGCTCGATGTCGTAGCCGGCGAAGCGAAGATCACGGCGGATCGCCGTGAGGCGGGAGCCGGTTCGGACTACGACGTGGCGCGGGCCCAGGCGCTGGTGGCGCAAGTCCGCTCGAGCATCGCACCGCTCGAAGGCCAGCGGCGTGCGGCGACCTTCGAGCTCGCGGCGGTTCTCGGCCGGGCGCCCGCGGCGGCGCCGATGGAGCTCGAATCATGCGCCGCGCCCCCGAGCCTCAAATCGCTGATTCCGGTCGGAGATGGGACAGCGCTTCTCAGGCGCCGTCCCGACGTGCGCCAGGCCGAGCGCCGGCTCGCGGCCGCGACCGCCGACATCGGTGTTGCCACGGCCGACCTGTATCCTACGATCCGCCTGGCGGGGCTCTATGGCGGAGCCGCCACCGAACTGTCGCAGCTCAACAATAACATCGGCCGCACCTGGGGCGTCGGTCCAGAGATCAGCTGGTCATTCCCGAACATGGCCGGCCCGCGCGCTCGTGTGCGTCAAGCGAAGGCCGCTCGGGCGGCGGCGCTCGCCTCGTTCGACGCCGTAGTGCTCACGGCCCTCAAGGAGACCGAGCAAGCGCTCACGCTCTACGGTGCCGCCCTCGATAACCGCCAGTCGCTTGGCGACGCGCGTGACCAGATCCATACAGCGTTCGACATCGCGCGCGATGAGTTTCGCGCCGGCTCGGTCAGCAACCTCGACCTGCTCACCACCGAGCAAACGCTCGTGGCCCTCGATGCAGCCGTGGCCGCATCGGATGCGGCACTGGTGCAAGACCAAATCGCCGTGTTCAAGGCGCTCGGCGGCGGATGGCAGGAAGCTCCCGAATAGCGGGATCGGCGAGCGCGCGGCTTCAGAGCATCCGGCGCTTCGCGACCTCATCAGGCGTGACCGTGCCCTGCTTGCCGCCGAAGTGCGCGATCACGTAATTGGCGAGCGCGGCGACCTCGGTGTCCGAATACGCATCCCCGAAAGGCGGCATGAACACGTCGATGTCGCCCACCCGCATCTTCGAGCCCTGCAGGATGACTTGAGTGACGTTGGTCGCCCGGAGGTCATTGACGCTGCGGGTGCCTTCGAGCGAGGCATAGGGAGTCTGCCGTCCTTGCCCGTTCCACTGATGACAGCCGGCGCACGCACCCTCGAACAACTTGAGACCCAGACTCTGCGCCAGCAGCTCGTCCTTGCCCGGCAGCACCGGAGTCGAGGCCGCGAGCGGAGACGGCCGAACGTCGACGTCGATCGGATGCTTGCCTTCGCGCGCCGGCACCGTACGGAGGTAGCTGACGAGCGCGTTCGCATCCTCGGGTTTCAAAAATTGCAGGCTGTGCGCAACGGCCTCGCCCATGGGGCCCGATGCGGAGGCGCGCTCGGGCGCATGGCCCGTGGTGAGGTACGCGACGATATCCGCATCGGTCCACGAGCCGATACCGTGCTTGGCGTCGGGCGTGATGTTGTACGCGCGCCAGCCGGCGAGTTCCTCGCCCGCAAGCGCCTTGCCGTGATCGATTCCGTAGCCGGGGTTGCGCGGGGTGTGACATTCGTCGCAATGACCGAGCGCAGTCGCAATATAGGCACCGCTGTTCCATTGGGGAGACTTCGAGGCATCGGCTACGAAGCGCTGATTTTTGAAGAAAGCCGCATTCCAGAACGCCATGGCCCAGCGCTGGTTGAACGGAAACCCCAAATCGTTTTCACGGTTCGGCTGCGCGATCGCCGGGAGTGTCATGAGGTAGGCTTTGATGGCGAGCACATCGTCGCGGCTCAGCAGGGTGTAAGAGGTGTACGGAAACGCAGGATAGAGGTGCCGGCCATCGCGGCGCACGCCCTCGCGAACCGCACGCACGAACTCGTCGTCGCTATAGGCGGCGATACCGTTCTGCGGATCCGCCGTGATGTTGCTGGAGTAAATGGTGCCGAAGGGCAGCTTGAACGCCACGCCACCCGCAAACGGCTTTCCCGAGTCGGGCACGGTGTGGCACGCGACGCAGTCGGCCGCTTTGACGAGATATTCGCCGCGCGCGACCGCATCTGCTCCGACCGGTGCGCCGGCGATCACCGGCGCGGTACCGGCGCGGGAATCGCTGCGATTGAGAAACGCGACCACGATCGCGACGAGCAGACCCAAGCCGACGATGACCGACAAGATTCGTTTCATACCTTCCCTCCCGAATCGGTGAGTCGCTCCACCCGCGAAGCGACGATTGAGCAGCTATTCTAAGCCAGTCGACGCCGATCGATGGGCAGGGAGCGCAAGCGCACGCCGGTCGCCGCAAAGATCGCGTTGCCGAGCGCCGGCGCAGCGATGGCTGTACCGACTTCGCCCAACCCCCCGGGCGATTCGGAGCTCTCCACTCGGTACACTTCCACCGCCGGCGTCTCATTCATGCGCAGGTTCCGGTAGTCGTGGAAGTTGCTCTGCTCGACGGCACCATTTTTCAAGGTGATGGCATTGTAGAGCGCGGCGCTCAAGCCAAACAGCAGTCCTCCCTGTACCTGTGCCTCGATCGAGCTCGTGTTGATGGCGATCCCGCAGTCGATCCCTGCCACCGCCCGACGCAGGCGCACCTCTCCTTGCGGCGTGACTTCCGTCTCGACGATGAGGCATACGTGGCTTCCAAACGGCGACCCTAGGGCCACACCGCGGCCGACGCGCGCGGGCAGGGCGCCCTGACCCCATCCGATCTTCTCGGCCGCCAGGTCGAGCACCGCCAGCGCGCGGGGGCTCTTGGCAAGGAGCGAGCGCCGGTATGCGACGGGATCCTTGCCGGTCGCGTGCGCGAGCTCGTCCATGAAGCTCTCCACCACGAACAAGTTGTGCGTCGGGCCCACGCCGCGCCACCATCCGACATCGAGGCCCGCCGGCATGTCATGGCGCACCCAATCGACATTGCAATTGGCAATGTCGTAGGGCGTCTCGGCGGCGCACTCGACGACATCGTCGTCCAGTCCCTCCTTGCTCATTCCCTCGGGAAGCCAGCGCGCGAGCACAGTGCCGCTCGTGATGTGATCGCCGTACCAGACCGGACGCCCGTCGGAGCCGAGCACGGCCGAGATCCGGTCGTAGTACATCGGCCTCACCACATCGTGCTTGATGTCTTCTTCGCGGGTCCAAATGATCTTCAGCGGATATTTCACCTGCATGGCGAATTTGACGGCCTGATCGACCGAGTCGTGCTCCAGGCGACGTCCGAAGCCGCCGCCCAGATAGTGATTGTGCAGGATGATTTTGCTCTCGGGTAACCCGGTGAGCTTCGCCGCCGCGCTCACGCAGCGTACGGGAACCTGGGTGCCCACCCAGATCTCGCATTTGTCCGCGGTGACCCATACGGTGGTATTGAGCGGCTCCATGGGTGCGTGCGCGAGCATCGGCAGTTGATACAAGGCCTCGATGGTCTTGCCGTCCGCTGGCTTGCTGCCGGCTTTGCGGCCGACGATCGTCGGGCCGTTGCGTGAACGCTCGGCCATCGCCTCGGTAATCTGGGCGGTGCTCAACTCCGCGTTCGCGCCCGGATCCCAGGTGATATCGAGCGCCTCGAGTCCTTGCTTCGCTGCCCAGAAATGATCGCCCACCACGGCGACCGCATCGTCGATCTTGATGAGCCCGACGAAGCCTGGGATCGCGCGCGCACGGGTTTCATCGACGGCTATGAGCTTGCCGCCGCGGGTGGGACATGCGCGGACGGTCGCGATCTTCATTCCCGGAACCTTGGCGTCGATGCCGAACTGCGTCGCCCCCGTGACTTTGTCCGGGGAATCGACGCGCCGCAGCGGCTTGCCGATGAGCGCGAACTCCTTCGGCTGCTTGAGCTCGACCTTGGCCGGTATCGGCAACGCCCCCGCGGCCTGCGCGAGCTCGCCGTAGCTTAGCTTGCGGCCCGATTTCTGATGAATCACGGCGCCGCGTTGCACCGTGCAGCTCGAAGGATCGACACCCCAGCGTGACGCCGCGGCGCTGACGAGCATGGTCCGCGCGACGGCGCCGGCCTCCCGCAGCACGCCCCAGTGGTCGCGCGTGCTGGTCGAGCCGCCCGTCACTTGCCCGCCGAGCAATGGGATTCCGTAGAGCTCCTCGTTAGGCGGCGCGTGTTCGACCTTGATCTGATCCATGCCGACCCCGAGTTCCTCGGCCAACATCGCGCAGGTGCCGGTATAGATGCCTTGGCCCATCTCTACGTTCGGCATCACCAAGCGCACGGGTCCCGCGGCGTCGATGCGAATGAAGGCGTTCGGTGCAAATGGCGGATTGCCGTCCGCTGCCGCCGCCGCGGGATCGCCGCCCTGGCGGCGCGCAGCGATGAAGGCCTGAGCTTTTCCGGCCCCCAGCCAGACAAATGCGAGTGAGAACCCGCCGAGCGCGAGCGCGCGGCGCCGACCCTGGTTCACGCTTGCGGGGTTCATGAGGTCCCCGCCGCGATGGTTTGCAGGATCTCGGCCTTGCCGGTCGCAGCCTGCTTGATCGCGGCTTTTATTCTCACATAGGTTCCGCAACGGCAGATATTGCCCGACATCGCAGCGTTGATCTCGTCATCGGTGGGGTTTGGCACACTCGCGAGGAGCGCCGCGGCCGACATGATCTGACCCGACTGGCAGTAGCCACATTGGACGACGTCGACTTCGAGCCAAGCCTTCTGAATCTTTTGGCCGCTCGGGGTTGCGCCCACACCCTCGATCGTGACCACCGATTTCTCGCCGACGGCGCTGACCGGCAACACGCACGAGCGCACCGCCTGCCCATCGAGCTGCACGGTGCACGCCCCGCACTGGGCGATTCCGCAGCCGAACTTCGTTCCCATGAGTCCGATGACATCCCGCAATACCCATAGCAGAGGCATGTCCGCCGGGACATCCACAGAATGCTTCTCGCCGTTGACGCTCAAGACATACATCTCGATTCCCCTCGATCGAGCGGTCGGCTCTGCGGCGCAGCTTAGCAAATTCTCGAAGGTTCTCCACCCCAGGGTCCCAAAGACGCGAAGGGCCGCGCTCCCGGCGATCCGGACGGCTTGCCGGGAGCGGGATGCCCGCGGGCGGGTTCGGTGTCGTGACCATACACTGGTCACTTACCGCTCGCGTGTTGCATGATGCTGTGGATGGACGTGTCACACGCGAACGGCGGATCCGCTACAGACGCCGCGGAACGCGGCGGCGGATATGCCGACGCGCCGGATCTGCGCCTGTTCGTGTTCGCACTGTTTTTCATCTTCGGCGGCATCACCAGCCTCAATGACGTGGTCATCCCGAAGCTGAAGGGACTGTTCGCGCTCAAGTACGGCGAGGTCATGCTCGTACAATCCGCGTTCTTCGTCGCGTACTTCATCATCTCGTTGCCGGCAGCGGCGGTCGTTCGTCGGATCGGCTATATGCGCGCCGCGGTGCTCGGGTTGCTGTTGATGACGGCCGGTTGTCTGCTGTTCATCCCGGCGTCTTCTGCCGGGTTGTTTGCCACATTTCTCGCGGCGCTGTTCGTGCTGGCGGCCGGAATCACCGTCGTTCAAGTCGTGGCCAATCCATTGATCTCCATGCTGGGCCGTCCGGCGACGGCGCACAGCCGCCTCACGTTCGCGCAGGCGTTCAATTCGCTTGGCACCACGATCTTTCCTTATGTCGGCTCGATCCTCATATTGAGTTCGATCTCCAAGGTCGACTCCTCGAAACTCGCTCCGGCGGCGCTTGCGGCCTTTCGAGCGCAGGAGACCCACGTCATCGTGCGCACCTACCTGGGTCTCGCCGCGGTGCTGGTGCTGGTGGCCGCCGTGGTGTGGGTGCGCCGCAATCGATTGCAGGAGGTGCGTGATGAAGACCATTCGATCATGGGCCATCCGTTTGCCCTCCTGCGGCAGCGGCGTTTCGGATTCGGAGCGCTGTGCATATTCCTGTATGTCGGCGCCGAGGTGGCGATCGGGTCGGTGATGGTCAACTACTTGATGCAAACCAATGTTCTCTCGTTGAGCCCCGAGGAGGCGGGCAAGCACGTGCCGTTCTACTGGGGCGGCGCCATGGTCGGACGGTTTATCGGCGCTTATCTGCTGCGTATCTTCTCGCCCGGCAAAGTGCTGGCGTGCGCCGCAGGAGCGGCGATCGTGTTGCTCCTCACTTCCGCAAACTCCGCAGGGCCGGTCGCCGGTTGGACGCTTCTCGCGGTCGGCCTCTGCAACTCCATCATGTTCCCGACGATTTTTTCGCTGGCGAGCGAAGGATTGGGGCAGCGCGCCGCCGAGGGGTCCGGGATCATTTGCATGGCAATCGTGGGCGGTGCGGTTGTACCTTTGATCACGGGACGCATCGCGGACTGGACCGGCTTGCAGTTTGCCCTCACGGCGCCCGCCGTCTGCTACGTTGGAATCCTGAGCTTCGGAATCTATGCGCGCCGGCCGGCCGCGGCGGCGAATGGCTGATGCGGGCATGCAAGTCATGCACAGCGCCCAGAGGCTCGGCCGCGCTCCTCTTGACTCTTGGGTGGGCCGCTTCCCCGGCGCCGGCGGCATCGACCGCTGACTACCCCGCTCCGCCGGAAGCGCTCTTCAAGGATCTCTTCGTCGCCGTTCAAACGCAGCGCCTTTACACCGACGGCAAGGAATTCGTCGACGCAGTCCCGAAGACCGCACCGGAAGAGATCCTCGCACAGTATCACGCGCTGCGGCCGGCATCACCGCGCTCGCTCCGGGCCTTCGTCGCGGCGCACTTCATCCTGCCTACCGAGGTGGTTCCCGGCCCTGCAGCATCGAGCCTTGCACCGATCGCCCTGCACATCGACGCGTTGTGGGCCGAGCTCACTCGCTCGACCCCGAGCGCGCCGCCTTACGCGTCGCTGCTGGCGCTGCCGCGGCCGTACGTGGTGCCCGGCGGCCGCTTTCGCGAGCTGTACTACTGGGACTCCTACTTCACCATGCTCGGTCTTCTCGAGAGCGGGCGGCGCGATCTGGTCGAGGATATGGTGCGCGACTTCGCCTACCTCATCGATACCTTTGGACATGTTCCGAACGGGACGCGCACCTATTATCTCAGCCGCTCGCAGCCGCCTTTCTTCTTCGAGATGGTGGGACTTCTTTCGACCGACGATTCGGGGGAGACCTTCGCGCAGTATTTGCCCGAGCTGAAGCGCGAGTATGCCTATTGGATGCGAGGCGCAGCCGGGTTGCGACGGGGCCAGGCACACGCGCACGTCGTCGCGATGCCGGACGGGACGATCTTGAACCGCTACTGGGACGAGCGCGACACGCCGCGCGATGAATCCTACGCAGAGGACATGGACCTCGCGCGCGCGAGCAGGCGTCCACCGCACGTAGTGTTCCGAGATATTCGAGCTGCCGCCGAAAGCGGCTGGGATTTCAGCACGCGCTGGTTCGCCGATTCCAAGGATCGGGCGAGCATCGATACCACGGAAATCGTGCCGAGCGATCTCAACAGTCTGCTGTTCGGGCTCGAGAACGCCATCCGACTCGGCTGCCAGAGAAGGTCCGATATGTCTTGCGTTGGAGAGTTCACGGCACACGCTGAGGCGCGGCGTCGCGCCATCGATCGCTATCTTTGGGACCCCGCGGCCGGCGCTTATCTCGATTACCGCTGGACGCGCCGCGAACGCATCGACCGGGTTTCGGCCGCGACGCTTTATCCGTTGTTCGCCTCGCTCGCCTCGGACACCCAGGCGGCGGCGGTCGCCGCGACGGCCTCGCGGCAACTGCTGCGGCCGGGCGGCCTTGTCACGACGCCGCTCGAATCGGGGCAGCAATGGGATGCCCCGAACGGGTGGGCGCCGCTGCAGTGGATCGCCGTTGCAGGGCTGCGGCAGTATTCGCAGAATGCCCTCGCCGAGACGATCGCCTGCCGCTTCCTGCACGACGTCGCCGCCGTGTACGATCAGACGGGAAAATTGGTCGAGAAATACGACGTCATTCGCACCGATCGCAAGGGCGGCGGGGGCGAGTATCCGACGCAAGACGGATTCGGTTGGACCAACGGCGTGGTACGCAAGCTCGTGGGCCTATATCCCGCGGACGCACGCCATAGGCGTATCGAGGAATGTCCGGGAGTCTGAAGTCAGTCCGCCGCGGAGCAGCGACGCGCCCTCACGCAGCGTCCCGCGTGCGTGAGGTTTGCCACGCGAAGGCGAACGCGGTGACGCTGCCGAGGACGACCAACGGCACGATTTCGGAAAGGAGTTGCGTGCTGCGATGGCCCGCGGCGGTGAGCACGCCGCCGAGCACCGGACCGACGATCGATCCTAAACGGCCCGCTGCCACCGTAGCGCCCGAGCCGATGCCGCGGATCGACGTGGGGTAGAGACTCGCCGCCGAGGCGTAGAAATATCCTTGAGCGGCGAGCAATGCTCCGCCAAGGCCGAACGCGGCCGCGACCGCCAGCGCGAATTCGTGCGATGAGCGGCTCAGCAGAAAAACCAGGAAAGGGGCGGCGATTAAAGTCGCAGCGATGCTGGGTTTGCGCAGGCTGCGCTCCAGCAGCTCGCCCAACAACAGTGCCGAGAGCGCACCGCCAGCATTGAACGCGATTTGCGCGCAGCCGGCTTCGATTTTGCTGAAACCGGCGTCGCGAAGCATGGTCGGCAGCCAACTCAGCATGAGGTACACGGTGAGTAGACCGAGAAAGCAGCTGACCCACAGGAGCAGCGTCGCCGGTGCCCGGCCGTCGCCGAATATGGCGATGAAGCTGCCGGTCTTCGGCTTGGGCGCGTGCGCGCCGCCCCGCGCCGCGCCCGTGGCGCCGGCCTCTGGAAGTGCCTCGTGCAATGCCCAGAGCAAAACGGGTACGAGCACGAGTGGAGCGATCCCTCCGGCGATGAAAATAAGGCGCCAATGCGCCGATTCGGTCAACATGCTCATCAAGCTGACGAGCGCGCCTCCGAACGGCATACCGCTATAGACGAGCGCCACGTTGGCGCGCCGCCGGGTCGGCGCGCTGTGCTCGTTCACCCAGGCCATGAGCGTCGGAAACGCGCCGCCCAATCCGACCCCGGTCAGGAGCCGCGCGCCGGTCAAGCTTGCGATACTCCACGCCTGCGCCGTCAACATGGAAAACAAGCCGAAAAGCACAATGGACGCGACGAGCGTGCGCCTGCGCCCCAGCGTATCGGCGAGCCGGCCGCCCCCGAGAGCGCCCAAGAACAGACCGAACGTGCTCGCGCTGAAGAACCTCCCGAACTGCTCCGGTGTCGGTTTGAACTCGGGGGCGATTCCCGCCGCAGCGACGCCTGCCGCCTGCAAATCAAAACCCTCGCAAAACGCCACCAGCACGCAACAGACGATGGTGACGGTCGCGGCGTTCGATGAACTGCTCGAGTTAACCATTAATCGTGCCGGTGCCCGTGGTGAATATCGGGGAAATGAGCGTGGCTGTGCCGCAGTAACCCGTGGCTGTGAGTGTGGGTGTGCGGCTCGGTCGGGTGGCATTCCGGGTCGAGCTGCGGCTCGTGCTCATGTTGGTGGTGCGCATCGTGCGTGTGCTCGTGCGTGTGGGTCATCGGCCCGTGCACGTGCTCGTGCGCGTGATGCTCGGTCACGTGCAGCCACACCCCCAGCGCCATGAGCCCGGAGGCGAGGTCGAAGGCCACCGTGATCGGCTGCTGATAAAGCACCACGGCGAGTGCCGTTCCGATGAAAGGCGACATGGCGAAGTAGGCCCCGGTTCGGGCCGTTCCCAAGTTCCGCAGCGACACGATGAAAAGCACGAGACTCACGCCGTATCCCAGAAAGCCGAGCGTGAGCGTGCCGGCCAATCGAGGCGCGGGCGGGAAGGTCGCGCCCATGGAGAGCGCCAGGGCAGTATTCGTGGCGCCGGCGATGAGACCCTTGATCGCAGCGATGAGGCGCGAGTCGGCAGCGGAGATGCGGCGCGTCAGATTGTTATCAAGCCCCCAGCAAAAGCACGCGGCAACGACGCATAGCGGCCCCAGCGGAGCGCCGGCGAAGGCGAGCCTCGAGGGCCATGAAAGCAGGGCGCATCCGGCGAATATGGCGAGGAATCCCAGCACGACGCGCCGGCTTGTCGCCTCGCGGAATAGCAGCCACGCGATGAGCGCGCTGAACACCGCCTCCATGTTCAGGAGCAGCGAGGCGGTCGCGGCATCGCTAAGGGCCAACCCGAGCATGAGCAATGCGGGCGCAAGCATGCCGCCGGTGAGGGTCGAGCCGGCGAGCCAAGGGTAGTCCGCACCTTGGAGTCCGCTCGGGTTCCACCGGCGATCTTGGATCACACGCATCGCACTCAGACCGATGCCGCTGCCTAAGTATAAAAGACCGGCAATCAGCAGCGGACGCGCGTCCTTCAGGAAATATTTCGCGATCGGCATCGTGGCTCCAAACAGGAGCGCCGACAGGATTGCCGTGGCAGGCCCCGCCCGCCATCCGGGTCCGGGACCCGCCTCGCGAACCCAGCGAGGTGGTGTCTCCATTCACGCAATATCCGCGCCTCGCAAACCCCTCGCAACCTCCGGCTGTCAGGAGAGACCTACCGCGCATGGGGCCTTTTAGGACTGTCCCCTCGCCAGTAGGCCCTTTAGGGTAACCAACAGTGCACTACACCAATGAGGAGCGCGTCATGGGTAAAGCCGTCCCACCCAGCGAGCACGGATCCAGTCACATCGAGAAGCATCCCGACCCTGACAAGCAGAAGGCCGTGGAGGAAAGCAGGAAGCCCACGGTATCGCGCCCCGGCGGGTTCAAGAACGACCCTGACGATCCCACCAACCCGAACGAGGCCATCGAAAGACAGCGACGCGGTCTGAGGCGCTGAAACATACGTCTGCGCGACCGCGCCGCACGAACTCGAGGGAGTTCGTGCGTGCCTGTCTGTTATCGTGCGGCTCGTCCGCGCCCGCCTGCTATGCTGCGGCTTGTCCTCCATGATTTACAAATACGTCCCCCGGCAGCGCTTCACGTGTCGCGACGCGTGGATCGGCGCCTCACAGGTTGCGCAGCGGGGAGCGCGCCATGCCGCTGCCTATTGAGAACTATGCCCTGATCGGAGACTGCCACACCGCGGCCTTGGTGGGCACGGACGGGTCGATCGACTGGCTATGCTTCCCGCGTTTCGACTCGGGCGCCTGCTTCGCAGCTCTTCTCGGCGGCCCGGAGCATGGACGCTGGCGAATCGCACCCGGCACCCGCGTCCAATCAGTCCGGCGGTGCTACCGCGAGGACACGCTGATTCTGGAGACCGAGTTCGAAACGGCTCAGGGTAAGGTGCGTTTGATCGATTTCATGCCCGCCTCGAAGACCCGCTGGGACGTGGTGCGGATCGTCGAGGGTCTTCGCGGGCGAGTCAGGCTCGACATGGAACTCATCGTGCGCTTTGACTATGGTTCCATCGTACCGTGGGTGCGGCGAAGCGGCGATATCCTGCTCATGACCGCCGGCCCCGACACACTCGAGTTGCGCTCATCGGTGCGCGTTCAGGGCATTGCTCTCAAGACCACGGCCCAATTCACGGTCAGAAAGGGCGAGCGCGAGTGGTTCTCGCTCAACTACCGGCCCTCACACCTTGGGACGCTGCCGAAGGTCGATACCCGCGGAGAGCTCAAGCGCGCGGAGCTTCTCTGGCGCCGCTGGTCGCGCCGCTGCAAGAACCGGGGCCGCTGGCCGGACGCCATGATCCGCTCGCTGATCACGTTGAAGGCGCTTCAGTACCGGCCGACCGGCGGCATGATCGCGGCCCCGACCACCTCGCTCCCCGAGGAACCAGGGGGCGTGCGCAACTGGGACTATCGATATTGCTGGCTGCGCGATGCGACCTTCACGCTCAACGCGCTGCTGCTCGCGGGCTTTGTGAAGGAAGCGACCCAGTGGCGCGAGTGGCTGCTGCGGGCCGTCGCGGGATCTCCCGCCGACTTGCAGATTCTGTACGGCGTGACCGGCGCGCGCCGGCTCGACGAGGTGGAGCTCCCCTGGTTACCCGGTTATCAAGGCGCCTCGCCCGTGCGCGTCGGCAACGCTGCATCCCGGCAGTTCCAGCTCGACGTGTACGGCGAGGTGATGGATACCTTGCATCTCGCACGCGTCAGCGGACTCGCCCCGGAGCCCAACGCATGGAACCTGCAACTCGCACTCATCGAGTCGCTCGAGTCCCACTGGCAGTTGCCGGACGACGGTATCTGGGAAGTGCGCGGGCCGCAAAAACATTTTACTCACTCCAAGATCATGGCTTGGGTGGCATTCGATCGCGTCATCAAGGACGCGGAGCGCGACCACCTCAAGGCGCCGATCGCCCGGTGGAAGCGGATTCGCGCGGCGATTCATGCAGAGGTGTGCGATAAGGGATTCGATGCGCGGAAAAATGCCTTCGTTCAATCCTATGGATCGAAGCACCTGGACGCGAGTCTGCTGCTCATTCCGCAGGTGGGGTTCCTGCCCACGGACGACCCGCGCGTGCTCGGCACCATTGCCGCCGTCGAGCGCGAGCTCATGGTAGAGGGACTGGTCATGCGCTACGCCACGCGGACGGGCGTAGATGCGCTGCCCGCCGGCGAAGGCGCCTTCTTGCCTTGCTCCTTCTGGCTCGCCGATTGCTACACGCTCACAGGACGGCGCGCAGAGAGCGAAGCGCTGTTCGAGCGGCTGCTATCGTTGCGCAACGACGTGGGCCTCTTGGCCGAGGAGTACGACCCGCGCAGCCGGAGAATGCTTGGCAACTTTCCCCAGGCGCTTACGCACATGGCGCTCGTCAATACGGCGCGATTACTGTCGATTCCGACGCACGAGGCGCAGTCCGCAAGCGCACGCGGCGAGCGGGCGGCCGCACCCGTGAGGAGAGGCCGGCGCAGCGGCGCGCTACGCTGACACTAGCGCGTGAGCAGATGAAATTGATTATCGTTCGCAAAAAACGTGTTCGGCCGCCAACGGTGCGAGACCGACACCGAGTTAAGAATTTTTATGGCAAAATCGGTTTCGAAACGCCGAGAATGGCGACATCTTCCCACTAACAGGACTGCCAACAATGCAATACAAAATGACTCGTCGCGCGATGGTGAAGGGGAGCCTCCTTGCGGGGGCGCTAGTTCCGGCCTTGGGTCTGATCGGCACCGCTGAGGCGGATGCGCTCACACCGCTCGATCCGAACGATCCGCAAGCCAAGGCCCTCGGCTTCACCACGGATGCGAGCAAGGTGAACGCTGCGACCAATGCGACTTACAAGGCGGGCGCGAAGTGCTCGACCTGCGCGCAGTACACGGGTAAAGCCGGCGATGCGAGCGGCGGCTGCAATATTTTTGCGGGCCATAGCGTTCCCTCGGGCGGATGGTGCTCGGTCTGGGCTGCCAAACCGGCCTGATTCAGCGATCTTGATCCCGGCTCGCCGAGCGGCGGGTCGGGATAAGCGGGCGCGCAGAGGGACTTCGAGGCTCGGGCGGCGGTTCACGGAACCGCCCGAGCAGATGCGCGACACTTCTACGGGTGTGGCGCCATCCGATCCTTTTAGCGCTCGTCGCGGCTTACATCGCGTGGGGTGCCTGGGGCTGGTTCGAGAACCGTCCGGTCGATCCGCCGGACGGTGTGCTCGCGCCCACCGATCCTGTGCAGGACGATATACCCGACAGCGAGGGCGCGAACGGTGAGACTGTCCGGTTCGCCGGCTGGGCCCTCCGGGCGCGAGCTCATTACGTCATCACGGCGCGGGTACTCGGAATCGAGCGCTACAGTCTCGATACCCTGGCCAAGCTCGTGCCCGAGGATCTCGCTCTAGGTTGGGGTCCCATGTCGGATAGCGGGACGCTTCGGACCTTCGAAATCTCACAGTCCAATCGGTTCTTTTATTGGCGTGCGAAAGGTGCCATGACGTTGTCGAGAGAGACCGTCATCGCGCACAGCGCCAACACCCACGTGATACCGGCCGATCCCTCGGTCGCGCACCGGCTTTCCCATCTGCGGCGCGGGCAGGTGGTCACCCTATCGGGGGATCTTGTCGATGGGGTGCGCGAGGACGGCGCGTCGATCAAGACCTCGCTCGTGCGCACCGACACCGGTCCGGGCGCCTGCGAGGTCATGCTGGTGCGCGAGGTCGAGATCGAGCGCTGAGTTACCGTTCTCGAAGGCCGCGCCTCGAATGTCACGGTCACTCAGGGCGCGGTGTATACCGTCTTGCCGCCGACGATTGTCATCGTCACCCGCGTCTTGCCGATGTCATCGAGCCTCGCCGCGAAAATATCCTGCGATATAACCGCGAGATCAGCGAGCTTGCCTGCCTCGAGCGTGCCGACCCGATCGTCGGCGAATGCCGCGTACGCCGAGCCCTGCGTATAGGCGCGCACGGCGTCCTCGACCTTGATACGCTCGTCCGGAACGTAGACCGCGCCGGTCGACACCGCGCCGCCTTGAGCGGCGCCGTCGAGCGGCTGCCCCGCAAGGTTGGCGGTGTCGGCCGATTTCCAGACCTGCCGCATGGTCGTCTGCTGGATCGCGACGAACGGATTCGGCGGCCAGGTGCAGGGCCAGTCGCTCGAGAACGCGAGCGTCGCGCCTTTCTCGATGAAACTGTGCCAGCGGTCCGACGGGATCGACTCGGCCGGGTCGAAGTTGCCGCCGTCTTCGCCGCAGCAGAACGTCGGCTGCATGACGGCGACGACGCCGAGCTCGGCGAATCGCGGCAGATCCGCCGCCTCGACGAGGTCGGCGTGCTCGATGCGCAAGCGCCGGTCGCGCGGACCGTGCGCCTGTTCCATGCGCTGATAAGCGTCGAGCACCATGTGCACGGAGTCCGCGCGCAGCGCGTGCGTCATGATCTGATAGCCGCGCTCGTCGAGCGCCATGATCAGCTGCGCGTATTCCTGCGGCACGTACACGAGCGGCGGGACGAGTCCGGTGCTGCCGTCGGCGAAGAACTTCACCAGATTCGCCGCCACCCAATCGTCGTGATAAAGGCGGCGAGCCTGCTCGAGATCAGCGAGAAACTGCGGCGTCAAGTGATGGGGTACGGCGACTGCACCGAAGGCGGTGCGCGTCCGGACCGTCAATGCGCCCTGATCGCGCAGCGCGGCGTAGAGCCCGAGCTCGGCGAGGTCGCCGGTCGCGTTGACGACGCTGGTGATGCCAAAGCTGTTCAGATAATGACCGGCGGTCTTGAGCATCGCGAGCTGCTCTTCCACGGGCACCCGAGCGGCAACCGCGCGCGCAGTCAATTGCATCGCGGCCTCGAGCAGCACGCCGGTCGGATGGCCGCTCGCGTCGCGGACCACGCCGCGCTCTTCCTCGGAGTCGGCCACCGGACGATCGGTCAAGCCCGACATCTGGAGCGCGGCGGCATTGAGCCACAATGCGTGCTCCGAGGTGTTGTGGACCACGACCGGGCGGTCGGCGACCGCGCGATCGAGAATCTCATGACGCGGGGTGGTGGGCGGCACGGTGCTGAAATCGGCGCGCGCGAACAGCACGGCATCGCGCGGGTGCGCGGCGGCATAGGCGCGCAGACGCTCGACCAACGCGTCGGTCTGATCCGGCGTCACGCTCGATTCGGGCACGGAAAGATTGAGGCCATGCAGTGCGTATGCGCCGTACAGCATGTGCAGATGGGAATCGACGATGCCCGGTATGACGGTGCGTCCTTGCAGGTCGACCACGCGGGTGCGCGCGGTGCGGCGCTTGAGAATTTCGGCGTCGGATCCAACGGCTTCGATGCGCGCATCCTTGATCGCGAGCGCCGCGGCCCACGTGCCGGCGTTGCCGGTGTAGATGTGCCCATGAATCAGCAAGGTATCGCTCGCGCGCGCGGGGCCTTGCCACCCGCACGCAAGCAGTGCGGCGCACGCGCCCGCTCGGCATAGTCTTCGCATCCCTTGAAACTCCCCAGTGCTTACGAGAGCGGCCAGTATGCGTCAAATCTCCAGCCTCTGGCCAACCCACCGCGCGTTGTCCTGCCGCCGATGCACGACTATCATGACGAGCCTTGGCGAGCGATCTACACCAAACCGTGCGCGATGTGTGTCTCTGGCTGCCGGAGTCCGAGGAATTTACCTCGCACGGCGCGCCGAACTTCCGGGTACGCGGCAAGACGTTCGCCACTTACGTGGTGAATCATCATGGCGATCGGCGAGTCGCGCTGTGGCTTCCCGCCGCCGACGGCGCGCAGGATCATCATGTGCGCTCCGACCCCCGGAATTTCTTCGTGCCGCCCTACGTTGGTCCGCGCGGTTGGCTCGGTGTACGTCTCGACGGGGGACTCGCGTGGAAACGGATCGCCGCGCTGGTGCGTGAGGCATACGAGCACGTCGCGCCGCCGCGGCTGTGCGCGCAGGTCGGCGCAACACCCGCGGTCAAGGCGCCACGAAAGCTGGCGCCGAGCGACATCGATCCTTTCCAGTCGGCGCGCGCCAAGCAGGTTCTCAAGGAGGTCCGCAAAATCTGCCTGAGACTGCCCGAGACCGATGAGGGCCTGCAATTCGGCCATCCCGTGTGGCTCGCGGGCGCGCGCAGCTTTGCCCTGGCCCGATACCACGGCGAACGGTTGATGCTGTGCTTCTGGATAGGCGCCGACCGGCAGAGCTTGTTGATGCAGGATCCTCGCTACCGGGTTGCGCCGTACATGGGTCATCGGGGCTGGATTGCACTCGACGTCACCGACCACGCGCATATTGAGGAAGTCGCCAGCTTGGCGCTGGAAAGCTACCGGCACTTTGCGTTGAAGCGCATGCTGCGCGAGCTGCCGACAGGATAAGGAGCGTCCGCACCTGGCGCGATGCAGCATCAAAGCGAGGCAGGATGGATTGGCAAGGAGAGTGGTTCGAGCGGATTTTCGATAGTCTGCCGAACGCAGTCCTGTTGACGGGCCACGGCCAACGGATCGCGCTGGTGAACCGCCATGCCGAGGCGCTCTTCGGCTATGCGCGCACCGAGCTCGTTGGACAGCCGATCGAGATCCTCATCCCCGAGAGACTGCGCGGAAACCACGCCGAACTCGCGGCGCGCTATAGTGCGGCTCCGGAAGCCCGACCGATGGGAAAAGGGCGCGAGCTGTTCGGTTTGCGCAAGGACGGTGGCGAAATCCCCATCGAGATCGGTCTCAACAGCCTCGAGACGCCGGGGGGTGTGTTTACAGTGGCTTCGATCATCGACATTAGGGATCGACGGCGCGCCGAAGAGTCCGAGCAGCACATGGCGGCGCTGGTCTCCTCCGCCGACGACGCTATCCTCACCAAGAACTTGAGCGGGATCGTTCGCAGCTGGAATGCCGGCGCGGAAAGACTCCTGGGATACCGCGCGGATGAGATCGTCGGACGCCCGATTACCTTGTTGATTCCCGAGGATCGCCAATCCGAGGAGGTTTTGATCCTCGACACCATCCGCCGCGGGCAGCGAGTGGCGCACTTCGAAACGGTACGGCGCCGCAAGGACGGTACGCTGATCGATGTCTCTCTCACCGTCTCCCCCATCCTGGACCGCTTTGGAGCGGTCGCCGGTGCCTCGAAGATCATGCGCGATATTTCCCGGCGCAAGTGCGCCGAGGACGAACTACGCCGCAGCCACGTCGAGCTCGAGCAGAGCAACCGCGAGCTCGATGACTTTGTCTACACGGCTTCTCATGATCTGCGTGCGCCGCTGACAGGCATCAGTTCGCTCGCGCAATGGGTGTTGGAGGATGACGCCTCGCTCAGCGCCGCGTCGAGCGAGCGCCTGACGCTGATCCGCGGCCGGATCGAGCGCATGAAGCGCCTGCTCGACGATATCCGCGACTACGCCCGAGCCGGCCGCTATGCGGAGCCCATGGGCGAGCAGATGACAGCCGCGGCACTCACGGCCGAGATCGCTTCGAGCTCCTATTCCCATCCAGGCTTCTCGATCCGCTGCGACCCCTCGCTCGAGAGGGTCACCGTAAGACGCACACCTCTCCAGCAAGTACTGCATAACTTGATCGGCAACGCCATCAAGCACCATGATCGCGAGAGCGGCCTCATCGAGGTGTCGGTTCGTGAAGGCGGCCCGTACAATCGATTCATTGTCTCGGACGACGGCCCCGGCATCCCGGCCGAATATCGGCACAGCATATTCGAGATGTTCAAGACGTTGCAGCCGAGAGACGTCGTCGAAGGCAGCGGCATGGGACTTGCCCTGGTGAAAAAGATCGTCGGCAGGATGGGCGGGCAGTGCGGGATAGACGCAGCCGACCGCCGCGGCGCCGCGTTTTGGTTCGACTGGCCGCGCGACGAGCGGCCATTGCGAGGTGAGTCATGAGTGCTTCTCAGGTCACGATTGTATTGGTGGAGGATGACGATATCGACGCGGAGACCGTGATACGCGGGCTCGCGGGCGCCAAAATCATCAATCCCGTCATTCGGGCGCGAGATGGAGTCGAGGCGCTCGAGTTGCTGCTGGGCACGAGCAGCAAAAAACGCCTTGGCCAGCCCTATTTGTTGCTGGTCGACGTGCGAATGCCGCGGCTAGACGGTCTGGGGCTGGTTCGCGCTATTCGCGGCAACCCATCGCTGCAGCGAAGCATCATCTTCATACTGACGACCTCGGATAGCGAGATCGACCGCCTGAATGCCTACAATGAGCACGTCGCAGGCTATATCGTGAAGTCCAATTCGCCCGATCAGTTCTTGCGGCTGGCGCGGATGCTCGAATACTACATCATGATCGTCGCGCTGCCCGTGACCGAGCCGGTCTGATCGCAGCGCTCAGGCGCTCGCGCCGACCAGCCATTGCTCGAGGTCGGTCTTTCGCAGCGCTTGCGGATCGCGGCGCAGGTACTCGGTGATCTCGGCGGCATTGCGCGCCTTGCTGCAGTAATAGCCCTGATACTGGTCGCACCCGTATGCGAGCAGGTGCATAAGCTGAGCCTTGGTCTCCACACCCTCGGCGACGACCACCATGCCGAGTGCGTGTGCGAGCGCGATCACCGCACGGACGATCGAATCGTTCTTGGCGCCGGTGCCGAGATCGTTGATGAAGCTGCGGTCGATCTTGAGCTTGCTCACGGGGAGCTGCTTCAAGTAGCTCATGGAGGAATACCCGGTCCCGAAATCGTCGACGGCGATCTGAAATCCCGAGCCGTGCAGCTGGTCGAGAATCTCGATCGATCGACTCGCCTCGCGCATGATGGCGGACTCGGTGAGCTCAATGACCAGATTGCGCGCCCGCAATCCGTTGCGTGCGATCGATTCCTGGATGGTTGCGAGGAGGTTCGGCTGGATGAATTGGCGGGCTGATAGATTCACGGCAATGCTGATGTCGCCGAATCCCTGATCGACCCAGGCGCGCGCCTGGCGGCAGGATTCGTTGAGAACCCATTCGCCGATCTGCGCGATGACGTCGCTCGCCTCGGCCAGCGGAATGAATTCGCTCGGAGCGATCCAGCCGCGATGGGGGTGGCGCCAGCGTGCAAGCGCTTCAAGGCCTGTGATCCTGCCGCTCTGGACTTCCACCACCGGCTGATAGTGGACCTCGAACTGCCCGAGCTCCACGGCGCGGCGCAGATCGCTCTCGAGCTGCAGCCGACCGATGGTGTAGATCGTCGTGCCGGGGACGAAGAATCGATAGCCGTGGCCGCCGTCGCGCTTGATCTCGTACATCGCCTCGTCGGCGTGCGCGATCAATACCTCGGGGGTGGCATTGTCGAACGGATACGTCGTGATTCCGACGCTCGCCGCCAAATAAAGCTCGAGCGGGCCGGCGGAGTAGACTCTGCTCACCGCGCGGACGATTTGCTCGCCGAGACGCGCCACATCCTTGGCCTGCTCGACCCGGGCCAATACCAGAAACTCATCGCCCCCCAAGCGCGCCGCGAATCCGTAATCACCGATCGCCGCCTGAAGCCGTTGGGCGACGTCCCGCAAGATCGCATCGCCGTAGCCGTGCCCGAGCGAATCGTTGATGCTCTTGAATCGATCGAGGTCGACGACGATGATCGCGAGCAGCGTGCTCGTCGTCGCTGTCTGCTCGATCGCTTGCTGAAGCCGGTCGATGAAGGCGGTGCGGTTGGGCAAGTCCGTGAGGCTATCGTGGGTCGACTGATAGTGCAGGCGCGCATTGGCTCTCTCCAGGCGCTCTGCGTCGCGGAGCGTGCGCGATTCGAGTCGCGCGTCGAAGACGGCGGTGATGAGCGTGATCGCCAGGAGGGCCAGGGTCGCAACGGCCACTACGATCGCGAGCCAACGATTATCGAGCGTCAGGCCGCCCTGGCACACAGCCCCCTGCGGGAAGTTGGCCGCCGCCATGGCGGTGTAGTGCATCCCGGCGATGGCGCACCCCATGACGACGGCAGCCCCCAGACTTGCCACCCGGGCGTACGAATGCACTCCCTTGCGGATATTGAAGGTCAGCCACAACGCCGCGAACGATGCGCCGACTGCGATGGCGACGGATACGGCCACGAGCAGGGGATCGTAGGTGATGGCGGGCGCAATCGGTATGGAACTCATCCCGATGTAATGCATCGCGGCGATGCCGGCACCCATCGCCAGGCTGCAGACGGCGTGACGCGCGAACTTGAGGGTCGCGTTGCTCGCGATCTTGATGGCAAATCCGGAGGTAAGTACCGCGATCGCGAGCGACGCGACCGTCGGGCCGACGTCGTAGCGCAGCGCAATCGGCAACGAAAAGGCCAGCATCCCGATGAAGTGCATGGACCAGATGCCCGCGCCCATCGAAATGGCTCCGAAAATGAGCCACGCGCGGCCCGCACGGACGCCGGCACCGGCCACACGGCCGGCAAGGCGCAGAGAGGTGAAGGACACACAAACGGCCACCCCGACGGACAGCGCAACCAACCACGGGTTGTAACTCGAGGGCATCCGATGCTCCGTGTGACTCCTCCGATCTCTCCTAGATGTTTCGGCAGGAACGCGGAAATCTGCAGCCCTCCGGCCGCACCAGCGCCTTTCACTTTCGGCTCGAACGCCCGATTTGACGCAATCCCGGCGGACGCCGCAGTGCGGCAAGCGCCTGTCTGCCCCTATGTCGATGCCTCGCGCACGGGCGTGAGCGGTTGTTCGACGCGCCTTCTCCCTTTAGTATGCCGCGTTCGTTTGTCCGGACCGAAGGGAATAAGAGACGAGATGCGCAATGACGAACTCACGAAGGCGCGCGGAGTCGCGATCCTTCTGGCCGCGGCCGCTCTGACGAGCGGTACACAAGCGCACAGTCTCGCGGCGCCTCCCGCGGCGCCGGTCAAACCCGTGACCGAAACCCTGTGGGGTCGATCCGTCACCGACGATTATCGCTACATGGAAGCCCTAGATCCGGCGACGATCGCCTGGATGAAGGCGCAAGGCGCGTACACACGCTCCCGACTGAATGAGATCAGCCCGCTTGCCCGGTTGAAGGGCGAGGTGGCGGCGCTCTCGGCGAGCTTCGGCCTGATCCAAGGCTACGCCCTCCTGGGCGGGTGGGCCTTCTACCAAGAACGCGCTCCCGGCTCCGATAACTTCGATCTCATCGTTTCGGACAGCGCAGGCGTGCGCAAGCTCGTCGACGTGGCGGCCCTGCGCGCGGCCAACGGCGGCAAGCCGTTCGCGATCAACTATTTTCTCGCCTCTCCGGACGGCACCAAGGTCGCCGTGGGCATCTCCGAGGGCGGCTCCGAGGACGCGACGCTTTCGGTCTTCGACAGCGTGAGCACTGCGAAGCTCGCCGGGCCCATCGAGCGGGCGCAATTCGGAGCCACTGCGTGGAGCGAGGACTCGCGCACGCTGTACTTCGTGCGCCTGAAAAAGCCGGCGCCGGGTGATCCGCCGACCGCCAAATATGAAGACTCCACTGCGGACTCCTGGGATCTTAAGTCAGAACCGGTTGCGGTGCTCGGAACCAGCGTCGGCCACGGTCCGGCATTCAAACCGGCCGAATTCCCGGTGATCGTAGCGACCGTCGGCGCGCCTATGGCGGCGGCGCTCTCGATAAACGGCGTGCAGAACGAACTCGCGGTGTGGCTGACATCGGCCGCGCGGGTGAGGGACCCGAAGGCCGTCTGGACGCCGTTCATCCGACGCGAGGACGAGATCACCGGGATGGACATGCGCGGATCCGAGATTTTTCTGCTCTCGCACAAGGATGCTCCCACGTTCAAAGTGCTCTCGGTCAAAGCGGGCCAGCCGCTCGCGTCCGCCTCGGTGCTCGTTCCGAACCTGCCGGACCGCGTGATCGAAGGGATTCACGCAGCCTCGGATGCTCTCTACGTACTTGCCCGGCGCGGCGCGTATTCGCAGCTGCTGCGAATAGCGAAGGGGGGGACGGCCATCGAGGAAGTGGCGCTGCCTATCGAGGGGCACATCGACGAGGCTTTCACCGACCCCCGGGCCGGCGGCGTCGCCATCAAGCTGTCGAGTTGGGTCGTGCCGCCTGGCATGTACGCTTACCATGCAGCGACCAAAACATTCAGCGACCTGAAGATCGGTACCCGTGGCGACATCGATCCGGCGAAATACGAGGTCAGCGATCTCGAGGCGCCCGCGCCGGACGGCGTGCTGGTGCCGCTGTCGCTAGTCGAGCCCAAGAACGCCAAGGGACCGCAAATCACGCTGATCGAGGCGTACGGATCCTACGGAATCTCCGAGCTTGCCGACTTCAGCATTCGCCGCGCGGCGGCGATGCGCCAGGGCATCACATACGGTATCTGCCACGTGCGCGGGGGCGGTGAGCTGGGCGAAGCATGGCGCCTCGGCGGCAAGGATGCGAACAAGCACCACACCTGGGAAGACCTCATCGCCTGCAGCGAATTCCTGATCGGCCGCGGCACCACCACGAAAGATCGATTGTTCATCCTCGGTGGCTCGGCCGGGGGCATAACCATGGGGCGTGCTCTCACCGAGCGTCCCGACCTGTTCGCCGGCGTCATCGATCTGGTTCCGGCGGGCAATCCCTTACGGGCGGAGTTCACGCCCGGCGGCCCGGCCAATGTTCCGGAATTCGGGTCGATCACGACCGGCGCGGGCTTCGCCAATCTCGCCGCGATGGACACGGTGGGACACATCAAGAAAGGCGTCGAATATCCGGCCATCATGGTGACGACCGGGCTCAACGATCCGCGCGTGTCGCCTTGGGAACCGGCGAAGGTTGCGGCCGCGTTGCAGGCATCCGGGACGTCGAGACCGGTGTTGCTGCGCGTCGATGAGGAAGCGGGTCACGGCATCGGCTCGACCAAATCGCAGACCGATGCACTCACCGCGGACGAGATCGCCTTCATTTTCTGGCGCGCCGGATTGCCGGAATGGCAGCCCAAGACCGATTGATCCACTGAGGAGTCAGCATGGCAAAGGGATATTTCGTGTCCTGCTACCGCGAGATCACTGATCCCGCCAAATTCGCGGCCTACGCGAAACTCGCCGGGCCCGCGTTCGAGGCGGCCGGCGGGCGCTTTCTCGCACGCGGCATGCCGTCGCAGGTGTACGAAGCGGGACAATCCGAGCGCATCGTCATCATCGAGTTCGAGTCAGTCGCCCAGGCGATTGCCGCGCACGACAGCCCCGCCTATCAGGCGGCGTTGGCAGTGCTGAAGGGCGGCGCGATTCGCGACGTGAGGATCGTACCGGGCCTCTAGACGGCGGCCGGGCGGGCGCCCCCGACCGGGGTGCCTCGCCCGCGCCGCTGGCCGCTCGCCGCGGGCCCCTGCCCGGGCGCCGCTGGCCGCGCGCCGCTGTCCGCCGCCGTGTGCCGCGCTCTTGGAGTAAAGTACGCGTTTGTCTTCGGGGACGATCATGGACACCGCCGCCCATTCCACCGAGCCGAGCGCCGCCGCGCGCGCGATGGTCGAGCGATTGATCGCTTTTCAGACCGTATCGCGCGACTCGAATCTCGGGTTGATCGAGTGGGTGCGCGATTATCTCGCGAAGCTGGGCGCGAAGACCCGACTCACGCATGATGCCACCGGCAAGAAAGCCAACCTGTTCGCAACCTTGGGCGAGTCTGCCAAACCGGGCTTGATCCTCTCGGGTCACACCGACGTCGTTCCGATCGACGGGCAGAACTGGGCCACTGACCCGTTCGCCGCCATCGAGCGCGACGGCAAGCTCTATGCGCGCGGCTCGGCCGATATGAAAGGCTTCATCGGCGTCGCGCTCACCCAGGCGCCCAAGTTCCTCGATGCGCTCAACGCCGGGCGGCTCGAGGCACCGCTTCACTATGCACTTTCCTACGATGAGGAAGTGGGCTGCATCGGCGTGCGCGGCCTCATCCGGGATCTCGAGGAGAACGGCATCAAGCCGGCTGGATGCGTCGTGGGCGAACCCACCTCGATGCAGCCTATCATCGCGCACAAGGGGATGAACAGATTCCGCTGCGCGGTGCGCGGACGCGAGGCGCATTCGAGCTATGTGACCTACGGCGTCAACGCGATCGAGTATGCGGCGCGACTGATCGTGTACATCCGGCAAATCGCCGATCGCCTGGCACAATTCGAGAAGCGCGACCTCGGTTTCACCGTGCCCTTTACCACCCTCTCCACCGGCCTCATCCGCGGCGGGATCGCCTCCAACGTCGTACCGAAGGACTGCGAGTTCCAGTTCGACATGCGCACCTTGCCGCAGGCGTCGGCCGACGCCCTGTACCAGGAAATCCAGGCGTATGCGGAGGAACTCGCACGAGAGATGCGAGCGATCGACCCGCAAGCCGGGATTGACCTCGAATGGGTGAGCCAGACGATCGGCTTGGCTGCCGCCGAGAGCGATGCCATCGTGCAATGGGCGATGCGACTCGCGAGAAGCGGGTCGACCGGGAAGGTCTCTTATGGCACCGAGGCGGGGCTGTTCCAGCGGATGGGTGTGCCGACGGTCATCTTGGGCCCGGGCGACATCGCCGAGGCGCATCGTCCGAACGAATTCGTCGCACTCGAGCAGCTTGCGCAGTGCGAGACGTTTCTAGGCCGCATTCTCGAAACGGGCTATCCGACATGACGCGGCAGGCGGCCGAGGCAGGCCTCAAGATCGTCAAGGGCGCGTGCCCGCACGATTGCCCGGACACCTGCGCGCTCGACGTGCACGTGAAGGATGGGGTCGCGCTCAAAGTGATGGGCTCGGCCGAGCATGGGCCGACCGCCGGTGTGCTGTGCACGAAGGTCGCGCGCTATACGGAGCGTACTTACCATCCCGACAGGCTGCTTCATCCGCTGCGCCGCGTGGGTCAGAAGGGGGAAGGGCGTTTCGAGCGCATCGGCTGGGAGGAAGCGATCTCGACGATCGCCGCGCGCCTCTCGGCGATCGCCGCTGTGGATCCCGAGCAGATTTTGCCTTATAGCTATGCCGGAACGATGGGGCTCGTGCAGGGCGAATCGATGGCGCAGCGCTTCTTTCATCAGCTCGGCGCGAGTCTCCTCGATCGGACCATCTGCGCTTCGGCCGGCACCGCCGGACACAAGATCACCCTGGGGCCGAGCATCGGCGTCGATCTGGAATCGGCCGATGAGGCGCAGCTCATCATCTTTTGGGGATGCAACGCCATCACCTCGAGCGTGCATTTCTGGGCGCGTGCTCAGGCGGCGAAGCGCCGCGGGGCGCGCCTCATCGCCATCGATCCCTACCGCTCGCTCACCGCCGAGAAGTGCCACCAGCACATCGCGTTGTTGCCGGGGACCGACGGCGCGCTCGCGCTCGGCCTGATGCACGTCCTGATCCGCGACGATCTGATCGACCACGAATACGTCAGCCATCACACGTTGGGCTTCGAGGCGCTGCGCGAGCGAGTGAGCGAGTTCGATCCACAGCGTGTGGCCTCGATCTGCGGCATCGCCCAAGGTGAGATCGAGGGGCTCGCCCGCGACTACGCGACCACACGCCCGGCGCTGATCCGCGCCAACTACGGTCTGCAGCGCGTGCGCGGCGGCGGTATGGCGATGCGCAATATCGCCTGCTTGCCGGCCCTCGTGGGCGCGTTTCGCGATGCCGCCGGCGGCATCTTTCTGTCCACCAGCAGCAATTTCACGATCGACAATGCGGCACTGTCGCGTCCGGATCTGCTCGCCGGGCGTACGCCGCGCACCATCAACATGTCGACCATCGGTGTCGCGCTAGCGGAAGCGGCGCCGCCGGTCCGCGCGCTCGTCGTCTACAACTCGAATCCCGTGGCGGTCGCTCCGGATTCGGCGCGCGTGGCGCGCGGTTTCGCGCGCGAGGACTTATTTACGGTCGTTCTGGAGCAATTTCGCACCGATACGGCCGATTACGCTGACATCGTGCTGCCCGCAACGACGCAGCTCGAGCACCTCGATGTGGTCAGACCTTACGGGCACTACTACATGGTCGCCAACAACCCGGCGATCGAGCCCCTAGGCGAAGCCAAGCCGAACACCCAGATCTTCCGCCTGCTCGCCCGCGCTATGCGATTCACCGATCCGTGCTTCGCCGATTCCGACGCGGCCATCGCGCAATGCGCCGTCGCAGAGGACTGGGATTTTGACGCCGTGCGGGCGGAAGGTTGGAAGCGCATCGGCGCAGCCAAAGGCGTCGCGCGATTCGCGGACGGCGGATTCCATACGTCATCGGGCAAAGTGGAGTTCTATTCCACGGCCGCGCTCGCACTCGGGCTCGACGCGCTGCCCGCTTACATCGCACCGCTCGAGGATACGCGCTCCGAGCTTGCGCAGCGCTTTCCCCTGGCCATGATTTCGCCGCCGGCGCGCAATTTCCTGAACTCGAGTTTCGTCAACGTGGCGAGCCTGCGCACCGTCGAGGGCGAGCCCTGGCTCGATATCCATCCCGACGACGCCGCCGCGCGCCGCGTGGCGGATGGGAGCTACGTGCGCGTCTTCAACGAGCGGGGCAGCCTGCGACTGCGCGCGCGCGTGAGCGATCGCGCGCGCCGCGGCGTGGTTGTCGCACTCTCGGTGTGGTGGAAAAAGCTCGCGCTCGACGGCAAGAACGCAAATGAGCTCACCCGCAGCGACCAGCTCACCGACATGGGCCGGGCGCCGCTGTTCTACGACTGCCTGGTCGAGGTGGAAGCGGCGTAGGAGGCGCAAGCGCTCGACGCCGCCACGTAGCGCTGGTGCACGCGGCAGAGTCCGTCATCCGAGCGGACGGCCGCTTGTGCGGAGCTCAAAACCCGAAGCCCGGGGAGGGCGTGCTCCAAGAAAAAGGGGTCGTTCGTGAAGTGGAGGCACGCGGCGCAAGCGGAACGGCTCATTGCCCCAACCGCGTCCAGAAGTCGGCGAAAACTCGAGTCGAAAGGAAAAATCCCAGCATCACATTCACGACGACGCCGAGCGTGAATGCGATGAACGGACGCGCACCAACGGCGACGAAGTCGCGCAGCCGCGTGGTGAGCCCGATGCTGAGAAACGCAAAGGTGAATGCCCAGGTACGCAGTGACTGCAACGGTGCAACCAACCCTGGGATCACGTCCTTTTTATATTGCGTATAGTCGTAACCGCTTGCGAACGCGGTGACGAGGATCGAGGCAGCCAGAAATCCCAGCACGAACTTGGGAAACCGGCGCCAGATCTCGCCGGCGCTCGCACGGCTCTCGACGCCAGTCCGCTCCCAGCGTGTCGCGGCCAGAAACGCGAGTACGAAGGCCCAGACACCGATCCACACATCGCGGCCGATCACCTTCATCAGCGTGAATGCGGTCACGGCCGACTCCGCGTGTCCTGAGATGCCCGGTACGCTTCCGGCGTAGCCGCCGTAAGCCTGCGCGGCCGCAAGACCCGCAGCGTCCGCAAACTCCGACGTGCCGATCCAGGCTCCCGCTACGCCGGTTGGCAAGCCGAGCGCGCGAGACACGAGAGGCAACAAAAAAATCATCACGATAGCCCACGCTACGACTAACGAGATCGCCACCGAAATGTCCTGTTTCTTCGCGCCCACAGCGCCGCCGACAGCGATCGCGCCGGAAACGCCGCACACGGCTCCACCCGTACCCAGAGTGGCGGCGAGGCGCCGATCCAATCCGAGCCGGGTGGCGCTGAAGTAGATCACGCCGAACGTCACCAAGGATACGATCGCGGCTTGGACCATGGCGACGGGGCCCGCCCACAGGAGGAGGGTCAGCGGGAGGCTGGCGCCCAACAGCACAATACCCGTCTTGATATAGAGCTCGACCCGTAGCGCCGGATCCATCCAGCGGGGGACCCCGACCGTGTTCGAGATCAAAAGGCCAAGACCCAAGGCGACCAGTGGGGGCTCGAGGTTGTAGTGCGCTGCCTGATCCCACAGGCCGAGGAAATAGACGGCGCCGGCGGTCATAAAAACCACCAAGAAGGCTGGGAGGAACCGCCGCGCCGCGCCGCCGAGCCCGGCGGCGCCGGTGCCAAAGAGTGCCGCCCAGATGACGAAAAGCGACCCGTAGCGCGCCGCGCCCGCCGAGAGCTGGGTACCCACTTCCGATATATGACTCCACTTTTGCGGGGCGACGGCCAGCCACTTGATGCTTCCGCCAGAGGCGAACACGACCGCTGCCGCGACGATCAGCGCCAGGCCGATACCGCTGCTCCGCCAATCCTCGTTGCGCACGAGCGCGCCAATCCGGGAGTTGCGCGTCGGCGACCCGGCTGGTGACTGCTCGGCGATTTCCGAAATGGGAGACTCCTTGTTTCCCAAGCAACCTAGCCGAGCGCCCGGGGCGCGTCGAATAGCAATTCGATATGGCGAGGTGCTCGCCGGTTATATGTCCGGCCGCGCCGCACAAACAGAAGGTGTGGCCGATTTCGACGAAAAGGTTGGTACCGGCGGACCGGCGGGGCGGGGCGGCTATTGGTGTCCGTTAGTGCCGTGATCCGTTTGCCCGGTGTCAGCGGGCACTGACGCGGTATCTGGTCGGTGACCGAATTCAATGTTGAAAGCCGTGTTGTAAGCTGAGTCTCGAGTGCTTCGGCACCGCCCGCTCTTCTCCCTGAGCGGGTTGACCTTGGTCTGTCATCCCCATGCCAAGGTTGGTCTGCCCCGGTGGCCACGCGTCATCGGGGCTATTTTTTGCGCCGCGATTTTTTATGCGCAGGGACTCCCTCGAGCACACATCGCGTACCCCGCACCAATGGCACGACATCGGGAAAGGGCGCGGTGCAAAGCTGGCGATTCGGAGGCTGGCCAAAGCGGGCCTTGTGGAGATGCGACCGGCTTTCAATCGATACCGGGTGAAGCACTAGCCTCACGTACCTTCATGACGTAAGGCCGAGGCGAATATGTTGTTTCAGCATGACGGCGAAGGGGCGGCCGGATAAACCCATGGTCGTCGCGGCACGGGCTAGCGCGGCGCGCACCCGAACTGCGCGAGGTACCAGTGCTGAAAGGTCACGACGCGCCGCTCGTGATCGGAGTAGCGGCCGGGGCGGTAACGTGAGGAAAGGATCCCGGTCTGGTTGTTCTCGGTAATGACTTTGTCTTGCTTGGTGGTCTGATCCCAGCCCCAAATCATTTTCTCGACGTCGACTGCGGTCGCTTTGCCGTCCACCAGCCAATACAGGTCGACGTCGGTCTTCAGGGTGTCGCGCGGCGTGAACTTAAAGAGGACGGCGAAATCATTGGTGGCGACGAGCTGGGTGAATGGGCTGAACGACAGATACATGCGACCCTGATCGAACCCGCGCCGCTTGCCCATGAGCGAGGCGGCAGGCGTTCCGTCCGAGGTCTCGCTCTCGTAGCCTTCACGGATGGTTCGCTGCAACAGTGAGCGCAGATGCGTGGACTCAGGACCGTCGTCGATGGTTCCGATCGGGCGCCCGAGCGACGCGGCACGGGCCTCCCATGCCTTGAGCGCCGGCAGATATTGCTCGACCGCCTCGGATGGCCCTGAGCTCGGCCCGGCGCCGAAGGCGACGAGCGCCTGCGGCGGGTGCATGGAGACGAACTCGGGATGCGCCGGAGTGCAGTGATAGCACTCGACGAAATTTTCGACCACGAGCTTCCAGTTGGCGTCGGTCGGGTAGGACTCCCGGTGTGCGATCCGTGCGTCCGCAAAGCCGTGAAAGTCGAGGTAGGGCGCGAGATCGCCGAAGGTGGCGTCGAAGTCCTTAGGCTCACTCTCCGCGAGATTGATGAAGATGAAGCCGTGAAATACGCGCACGTGGCAGCGATGCAGGCCGTTGTCCGCTTTCGAGAAATCCACCGGCATCAGCCGCGCCGCGAGCAGCGCGCCGTCGAGCCCGTAGGACCAGGCATGGTACGGACAGGTGAGACGCGTGACGTGGCCTTGGGTCTCGGTGCAGATCACCGAGCCGCGGTGGCGGCACACATTGTAAAAAGCGTTGACGCTCGCGTCATCGCCGCGCACCACGATGATCGATTCCGTGCCGATCTTGAACAGAAAATAATCGCCCTTGCGGCGTATCTGGTCGACGTGCCCCGCGACGATCCACTTGCGGCCGATGACCTCGCGCTGGTCGGCGGCGAACACTTCGTCGTCGCAATAGAAGCGCTGGTCCAAGCTATAGCCGCTGCGGGTGTTCGCCGCCAGCGCGGCGATGAGACTCGTCTTTGGAATTCGAATGGCTTGATCGTGCATTTGAGAAGACTCTCCGGATTGGTGCCGGCGCGCGGGCGCCGGTCGCTCAACATTTGATGCGTTCGTTCTTCGGGTCGTACAGCGGGCGGAGCGATGCGATGGCGGCATGGCGCTCGCCTGCGACCTCGATTTCATAACCGGTGAGGTCGATCGTGCTCGGCGCCGAGGCGCCCGCTGATCGCAATGGCACCGCGACGTAGCCGAGCCCCACCGCCGCGCCGAGCGTGTGAGCGAACATTCCCGAGCGAACATAGCCGACGATCTCATCGCCGCGCCAGATCGGCTCGTTATGGTAGAGCAAGGGCTCGCTCGAGCGAAGTTGAAACTGTAGGAGCCGCTTGGCTACCCCGGATTCGCGTTGCCGCAGCAGCGCCTCG
>Ga0182030_10003711_pt1 | contig 32643 bp, 35 predicted proteins | sample 812S3MmetaG_FD_121299 | JGI IMG/M metagenome (GOLD analysis project Ga0182030, IMG submission 121299) | Permafrost microbial communities from Stordalen Mire, Sweden - 812S3M metaG (Illumina Assembly) | ecosystem: Environmental > Terrestrial > Soil > Wetlands > Permafrost | place: Sweden... | reverse complement strand
GGGGTCCCCTCATTTTCCGCGCAATAACATACGGTAGCGGGAGGCGATATTTCCCGAGCGCCACGGGGCTTCAGCGTGCAAGTGTCTGATTCTGAGGAGGGTTCTGATCGTCGTTGAAGGGCGAGATCGCGGCGCTGTTTTCGTTTCTCACGCGCTCCCCGCCGTCGTTTTCTCGGCAGCTACAGACGGTAGGATTTTGTCGACGTAGCGCTCGACCGGGAATCGGAATATCCCACGCAAGTTGATGCCCTCGGTTCGGGTCGGTGCGATGCGTCCGATGAGTTCGGGTGGTACGCTGCCGCCGCGACGCTGCGCCCAATGATCGAGGACTTGTTGCATCTGGGCGGTGTTCCAGGCCATGACGATATTGGCGAGGAGACTCAAGGCATCGGCAACTGCCTGCATTTCATGGGACTGTTTGGCCTGATGACTGGCGATGCGACCGGTGTAGATCGCGCGCTTTAAGGCATTGACGGCCTCACCGCGGTTGAGCACGCGTAGGAGCTCCCGACGAAAGACGTCATTGAGAAAGTAATCGCACAGGAACACGGTCCGTAGCAACCGTCCAAGATGGACGACGGCCTCGTAGAGTGGATCGCCACGGGAGGCCGAACCGAAGCGGGCCGTGACGTGGGTTGCGCTGGTGTGCCCGGAATGCACGGAGGCAACGAGGTGCACGATCTGTTCCCAATGCGAGCGAATGCGCTCGAGGTCAACGCTCGCGCGACAGATCTCCTGCACGTCCGCCGGGATCGGCGTGCCTCGTGGCAGGAATAGGTGCCGATCTTTGAGTGCCTTCAATCGCGGGCACAGATCAAAGCCTAAGAGCTTGGCGAGCGCCATCGCGAAATCAGTGTGGCCGTGAGTATCGACGGCGAGCTGGGTGATGTCGAGCTCTTCATGTCGAATGACGCCCTCGATGGCCGCGCCTGCTTGCCGTTGATCGTTCAAGATCAGGGGCTGGGCATGGAAGATCCCCCAGCGATCGCGGACGTGTGAATACAGTCCCATCGAGGGAGTCTGCCGACGCGGGTCGAGCCGTGCCTGCCAGACGCGCTTGGTGGTCTCGAGGCTCATCATGTCAGAAGAAGCCAAGTCGGAGCGGCCCCATGTGGTCGCGACGGCATGGCGATGCATGAACGTGAGCACGGCACCGCAGGCCTCGGCGAGCCGGCGTTCGTCTGCTGCCCAGCGCATCGCCTGCCGGACGGCAGGTGCGGACACTTGCGGGATCATGCGAGCGGTCTCGGCAGCCGAGAGCGCCGTGCCGTGGGCCAGGATCCCGGCGTAGACCATGAGCAGCTCATGGGTTGATCGAGGCTCGCGGCCGAGCATGATCCAGCTGAATCGCACGTCGGCATCGACGGCGAGAATCAGCTCGGGCAGCTGCGCTTCACCGATCCGCCGATCGAGGGCGGTGCGCAGCTTTGCTACTTCCGGATCCTCCTCCTCCGCGGCGAGCGGCGTGAGGTGTAACTCGTCATCGACGCGTAGCGTGCCGGCCTTCGCGGCGGCGGCTACAGCCGTCATCCCGATCTCGGCACGCTCCACGAGGGGTTCAAGAAACACAGCAGGATCAGTGGGGAGGCCCAAGCGGCGGAAATAGGGGCGGCGCTGCGCAGCCCAGCGGTCGGGCGGGATGAACAGCCGCTCCCGGCTGCGAAACGCGAGGCTGTGGTCGATCCAGACGGTCCCATTGCGAAGGGCGCGTCGCAGGGCAAGTAAAGTCGCGACTTCGAAGGCGCAGAACGCCCGTTCGCGGTCGGCGCCGGTGAGGGCCTCCTGCCAGACGCGGCCGAGGAAGATCTGCGTGCCAACGGGTAGTTGGCGCTGCTCGTGGGTGTAGAGGCCTTGGAGCCTTCGCAAGGCTTCGAGGACCGGATGATTATCCGTCGCAGCCCAAGGCAGCCGCACCAGTGCGTTCAGCAATGAGCGTACGGGACGTACGCCATCGATAAGACGGGCGCGGATGAGCTCGGCACGGCTGGCCGGTCGGCGCGCTCGATGCGCTGCGAGAAGCGAGTGCAGATGCTCCCGGATCTGACCATCACCGGCCGCCGGCTCTGCAAGAATCCGGCCGAGCTCGGCGAGTAGATCCTGGTACAAAACGGCCCAATCACTGTGCATGGCGAGAGCCCCGCTCGCCGCTCTGCGCCACAGGTCCGCGACCTGGCGGCGGACCATCATCAGCAGCCGATCGGTGGCGAGCAGCAAGCAATATCGAAGGAAGCAGGCGGTCTCGACACTGCGCGCTGGCTCTTGGATCAGCGCTCCGGCTGAGGGCGGCCGACCGGCCAGCCGGCGGGCGTAGCGGCGCAACAGATCGCCGGGAAAATCGCCCATGCGTTCGTGCACGCGTAGCTCGTACAAAGACTCGATGCGCTCGATCATCTCCTCGATCTGGCGCGAGGAGTGCTTGGCGGGCGGCGCCCACAGCCAGGTCTGCAGACTCGAGCCCGCACCATGCGGCGCGATGAGCGCCGTGCGCCACCGCATCATCAAACTTGGCTCGACTGCTTGGTCGATCTGCTGTGCGAGCTGCGCCTCATGCTGGCGCCGGGCGGCCGCAATCATCGAGCGCAGCAGCCGCTCGTGGACGATAAGAAGCCGGTGCTCATAAAGCCAGCGGCGCGCAAATCCAAGCAGCCGCTCGCGGTCGTCCGTGCGGGAAAGTTCTTGGCGCAGCACTCGCACGAGGGCACGGCGGTGATGGCCGGTGAGCCACTGAAATCCAAGCGCATCACAGGCAAGCTGCTGGTGTTCGATCAACGTCGGGGCGCGTCGGTACATCGCGCGCAGCGAGGCCAAGTCCGGAGCGGCGACGCTGAATCGTTCGCCCAAGTGCCGCCACAGTAGCGGTGGCACCATCCGCACCGCATCGAGGAGTCTGCCGCTCATGCGCAGAAACCCGATCTGCAAGGCAAGGCCAAGCTTGAGCTCCGGCCGCCGGCGTTCCTCGATGATCCGGGCCTCCTCGGCCGAGAACTGGAAGAACACCTCGATCTCGAAGGCCGTCACCTCGCGCGGCAGGTGCCGAAGACCCAGAAATGTCGCGTGCCAGCTGTCCATTGCGCACCTCCCTCAAGGCCGCACAATACACCCCGGCAAAAGGCAATCAGCAAGTCATTGAATAGGAAACGAGAATCGGCAGCTGCTCCTGCAATTACAGGCAAATGCTACCGTATCTTATTGCACCGAAAACGAGAGGACCCCTCGAAGAACGACGGATGCAACAAGAAACTCTACGCATCGAGACCTCCCGTTAAGTGGGGCAGTCCGTTGCGCTCATTCAAATGGCCCTACTGGTTGGCAGGAGACGGCGCAGAAAACCAAAACTCAACCTACCAACGCAATTGTTTTGTCGGTGATTCAATCATTGAAATCGGGAAACGCGGCGCCCTCATCCGGTGCGACTGACTGCCGCTTGAGGACGTTTGTGGTGCAGCTATTAATAGCGGACACCATAAGCATCAGCCTGCTGCCTCTTAGATGATCATCGTTGAAAAAGCCCGTCGACACTCTACGCCCAGCGCGCTAGACACCGCGCATGTCGGATGCGTTGATAGATCTCTTCGAGGCGAACGATGAAGGGCTCAGGTGTATGAATATCGACGCCCATCTGATTGTCCCTGATTTCCAGCACGGTCACATCGTCTCCGATCCTCAGAGTCTCCGTCGGTCGTCCGGTCATGGTCAGCAGTTTGCGGCCACTGCATGCGGAGCGTGGATTGCTTGATCCTAAGTCATCGTAAGCCTGTCCCCTCAATGGGAGCAAGTAGAACTGCCGTTATATGTGTTGCTCCTAATTCGGGGGCATCATGGGAAAGCAGCTCAGAAACGCACGCCACAAGGCGCTGATGAAAGCGATCGCGGCGGCGCGAGTGCAGGCCGGGCTCACGCAGCGAGAGCTGGCACGACGGCTCGGCCGCTCTCATTCGTTTGTCGGCAAGATCGAGAGCGGAGAGCGGCAGTTGAACGTACTCGAGTTCTGCGAGCTGGCGGATGCACTTGGGTTGAATCCAAAGGAGCTATTCGCCCGCATCGTCGACTAGGGAGATCGGAATAAACGTCGCCCAATCAGGGAGAGGATGTGCGCCCTGTGGGCCATATGCGCGGGCAAAACAGGAGACGTGCACGTTGGACGCGCACCAAAATGGGACTCCGACCGGGGACTACCCTCCCCGGAGGGCCCCCATCAGATCGCTCGTGGGAACTACGGTGGAACGCATGGTTAGTGCTCTGAGTGCACCGGAAGCGGGAGTTGGCCCCTGGCCGTGGGTTGGGATAACACGATATCGTTCCCACGTCGATCGGCTCGCAGCCCGAAGGTCGTCGTCACGAAGCTCACGAACTCCTCGGAGTGGCCTGCGCGAAAGACACCCCCGATGCGTAGCTTAGCAACCTCAGCGTCCGCAACAGCGACATGATGTGTGCTGTATCGATTCATCTCCTTGGCCGCATCCCCGAGTGACGTGTCCCCAAAGTCCACTTCCCCCCGCTCCCATGCCGTGACGTCATTCAGTTCCGGCCGATCCACGGTCGGCGCTTGATTTCGCGAGATGGTGAGTCGTTGCCCCGGAGCCAGGATTTGCGGGTCTTGCGATGGAGACTCGTCATTTCCGGCGATGGGCGCGACGCTGATTTTTCCTTCGACCAACGTAACCGAAAGATCCTGGATCTCGTCGTGGCGCACGATGAATGACGTACCCAACGCACGGATTTCCTGCCCATCCACGCTGACAAGGAAGGGCCAGGTCGGATGCTTGGACACGTCGAATTGTGCCTCACCGCGTATCAATCGCACTCGCCGGGCACGGTCATCGTAGTCCACCTCAATGCGTGTGTCGGTGTTCAGCAGAACGCGCGTGCCATCCGGTAGCATCCGGACCTGCTGCTGTCCGACCCGGGTCACGACAGCGCCCTCGCGCGAGTAGTAATACATCACGAAGATCCCCGCCAGGACCAGAGTCGCAGCCAATGCGCCGGTCCAAACAGCGATTGGTGAGCGTCGCGCCTTGCGGGCGGCGCTAATGTCGTCGCGCGAGCGCATCCTAATCTCGCCCGCCAGCTCCCACGCTTGCGTCACCAGATTAAACGCGCGCTGATGATCCTCGCTCCCGCCAAGCCACGCACGGACCTGCGTTTCCACATTGGAACTACGTTGCTCGTCGTGAAGCCGGGCGATCCAGTCGGCCGCTTCCGCGAGCACGTTTTCGGGCGGCATTGGTTCTTCCTGCGCCTGCCGGATTCCGTTCATTCGCGCGATCGCTCCTTCACTATGAGGAGCACGGCTTTGGCGATATGGTTCGCGACCGCCGTGGTGGAAATGCCCAACTTTGCGGCGATTTCTGCGTAGCTCTTGCCTTCAACACGGTGCAACAATAAGGCTTCGCGAGTGCGCGGGTTGGCGGCCGCGAGGCGAGCCTCAATCCGTTCGATCAACTCGTGCGCTTCGACCTCCTCCTCCGGCGTCCCCCCCGTATCGATGCAATCGACTTCCTCGAACGGCTCGCTAGAAAAGATTCGCTGTGTGAGAGCGGCGTGACGCATGCGGTCAAGGTGCAAGTTTTCTACGACTTTCACGAGAAATTCGAACGGGTCGCGAACCGGCACTTTTTGTTCTTGCTCAAAGCGATGGAATCGGAGATATCCCTCTTGAATGAGCTCGTCTATATCCGCCCGACCTGATCGGCCACGTTGAAGTAAGCGGCGCCGCAAGCTAGCGAGTAGATCCTTGAGCCCATCGCGCAGGTGCGCTGTGCGTTCATTCATCCGCTAAAGATTACCTATTATTCTGATGACAGCGACACCGTAGCGATGCAGCTTTAAAACTGCGGCGCGTTCAATTCCGGCGCCTCTGCATCGGCCGCGCTATAGACATCCTACCTGTCTGATCAAAACCGAAGCAAGTAGACTTTGTGTTTAGCCGTGGTGCATCCAAATGGGGGGCACCATATTGGAGCGTATGGGTAGTGCGAATCACTGGGTACACATCTCCGTCTCTGCGGCGAGGCGGCACGGCCACGGCCACGGCCTTACTCAGCGGAGGCTGGCGGCGAAACCAAAGCAGACGAACTCATTCGTTTGGAAAGTCGAAGAGGTGTGTGTGAATGACAGGTCGATCTCCTTGAATACATCGAGACGGGGTAAGTCCAGGGCATCAATGCATCGACGCTTATGGCAGGAATCGAAGGATAGACACCAGGGGTCTTCTCTGCTCATCCCCGCAATGCGTTGCGTATCGCGAATCCGAGGATCCGTCCTGTCGCTTTACATAATCAACGAATGCTTGAATCTAATCCTATGGCTCGCGTGAATTACGCTTCCCCTGCTGGTTGTCCTGTCCCGCCAGCGCGCTGAATTGCGGCTCATGCTTTATGCGCTCGAAGACCTCCTCGCGGTGGACAGCAATGTCCTTCGGCGCGTTTACGCCGATACGCACTTGATTGCCTTTGACGGCAAGAACTGTGACTGTCACATCGTTGCCGATCATCAGCGTTTCACCCACTCTCCGCGTGAGGATTAGCATCCTGGCTCCTCATCCCCATTGGGGATTTTCTCTCGTCTGCGGAATCTGACCTTCTGGGCACTCTACCCCATTATCGGCGTAGCGCCTTTCTGTCCGGCATACTCGCTGTCGCCCCCGGATATGGATCATAAAGGTCGCTGCTCAGAAAATCAAAGCAAAGGAAGAATGCCGTATTTAGGTGTGCTCAGTTAATCGGAGCACATCTTTGAAGGCACTGCGCAGTTCCGCGGCTCGGGCCGTTGCTACCGTCATCGCCACCGCACGAGAGCAAGCCGGGCTCACACAGCGGGAGTTAGCGGCACGGCTCAAGCGACCGCGTTCTGTGGTCGGGATGATCGAGACTAATCAACGGCAAGTCAACATGCCTGAGTTCATCGCAATTGCCGAGGCGATCGGCGCCGATCCAATGGATCTATTCAAGCGGGTATTGCGCGAGCGCAGCGGCCGGTAACAGGCAGCGCCAGCCCACGGAATCCGGTCTCACCACCCTTGGTTTCGATCGGTTTGCGAGATCGACCGCCTGAGCTGACGATTTTGCCCTGACACAGTTCGTGAACTCGGAATTCCCGCCTCAAAACCGTGCAGTCAGCCGTATAGCTGACCCGATGGCTTCGGGCTCAGGAATTGCGATCTCGTGTTGCGCGGCGTCCTCGGGATTTCTGGATAATCGCTGCGCATCGCGTCTCATGCACTTCTACCCGTTCCCGTATCGAGAGCACAGAGCGCCGCAACCAGTAGCTCCTGTACGAGGAAAACCGGCGTGCCCGCTCGGGTGGCGATTTCGGTAGGCGAGAGACCGTGGTGCTGACATAGCTGAAATACTGCTTGGGACTCCGGGGACAGCTGATCGAAGCGTCGCTGGAGTTCGGCAACTGTGTCCGCGCTCGGCGGCTGCGGGCGGTCGACGCTTCCCCCCAAAGAGGCCATGTACGCGTCCAAATGGCGAAGTATCTCAAGATGGTCGGGTTCCGTCTCTTGATCGTAGATATTCAGTATATTGAATACGGCCAGCCAGACGTACGTATCCGGATTGCTGGCGTACTCTGCCGCATTGCGTGCAGAGCGCCGGTTGTGCTCGGCAAGTGCTCGATACACTCGCTGGCCCTCCTCTTGGGCGGCCTCCTTCGTGGCGGTCCGCAAGGCCTTTAGCTCGCGCAACTCGTCTTGCACCCGTCGCGCCGTGTTTCTCATAAGTAAGGTCATCGCATGCTCCTAACTTGTATGCGGACTTCGCCACCGTTGCGCGCCCTGATTCCGCTCGATGTCGGGCGTCCGCTTCACGCGATCCAGTCTGCGGTCCGCTCAGCCGACGATGACAATCCGCAGGAAGTAAAAGACTCCCGTCTCTAACCTGCTATCGCTCCAGATGATTCCGGACCCGGGCCACATTCCCTCGCTCCCGATGTTTCACAACGTAGTTCCAAGATGGCTGTTTGGAAAACAGCGTCGCCCAAGGCTCCGCCGGACGCATTTCGTGAGAACGACGAGCGCGAGTAGTCAACGCGAGTCTGACGAAGGGTTCAATCATTGAACGCTCTTTCGGTATTGTCACACCACAAGACAAGAGACCGCTGGTCGACAAAGGGCAATATTATTCTCATCTCAGTCCCCGGGCCACTATTCGGCTACGCGATCGATTACTAGATTTCGGACGCCGTCGCGCCCTACGTCATAGGAGAGTTCGCCGTACAAATCTCCTGCGGCGGGTACGGGCTGTCCGCTGAACGATACCCTCGCCGTGATAGACACCCGCTGGCCGCTGACCAAGACGTGTCCCGGCAGCATGGAATCGGCCGACGAAAGATGCACTTGGCTGCCGACGGCCGAACTCGTCAGTCGCTTCGCGGCGAGCGGTGGCCCGCGACTGCCCGGCTCCCGTGCAAATACGAACAAGGGCGTCTCAGACTGCAACCGCGACTTCAAGGTGGGCGCAATCCTGATATTGACAGTGACTTCCGCAGGTGCCGACTCCCCCGACACCGCTTTCGTGTCCGACGACGACGTACCTGTCCGAATCGGCGCCGTGGCAGGTACGCCACCGGCCACAGAACTCCCCGCCGACGGCCCTAACTCGGCCATCTGGGCGTCTAGCATTTCCTCGATTTGCGGAGGGGGATGCAAGCTTTTGAGCGTTTGCCACCGACTTCGAGCGGCGGCGCGATCACCGCGCACTAGAGCGGCGAACCCGCCGTACAGCAAGGCCTTCGGATTGTCCGGCGCTTGCGACAATGCTTCCTCGAACAACTGTGCCGCGGCTGGAGTAATCTCGCTGCCTGCGCGTAAGCTCATGGCTTCGCCTAACCCAAGCGTCGCCTCCACATTCTTGGCGTCGAGTCGCCGGGCGTGATCGTAAGCTACGATCGCATCATCCAAGCGCTGCAGCACAACATACGATCGCCCCAACATCAGCCAGCCGTTGAGATCATTGGGCTGATCCCGCAGGCGCTTCTCAAGCTTGCTGACCATCCCGTTGACGTCAGGGCCCGCTGCCTGAGATTGCGCCGGCGGATGCCAATTCCAGTTGGACCAAAGCGGGTAAAGGCCGGCGGCGGCGGCAACCACGATGACCGCAGTGAGCGCTCCCAACATCCGGCTCGGTCGATTGCGCAGGAGCGGAAAAGCGACCGCAGCAGCGGCGATTGCGGCCATGACAGCGGCGATGACGAGGAATGTGTTCATCGATTTGATCCGGTCCTGGGGTGGTTCTTAGGATGCTGGAGACGGCTCATCATCCAACGGCATGCGCGCGCGCCGGCGCGTGACGCGAAAAATGATAACGCCGCTCAGCGATAGCGCGATGAATGGAGCGCCCCAGATCAGCAAGGTTTTTGGCTCGACTGGAGGACTGAAACGGACGAACTCTCCATAGCGGTCGGTCATCAAGCCGAATATCGCCTCATCACTGTTCCCGGCGATTAACATTTCGCGAACCTGCCGACGAAGATCGGCAGCGAGTTCTACATTCGAGTCGGCGATGGACTCGTTTTGGCACACGAGGCAACGTAGTTCTTTGGTGATGCGTTCAAAACGCGCTTGTAAAGCAGGATTCTCGATTTGGCCCTGGACATCTACGGCAGGCCGGGTCGCCGCGTGGCTCAGCCCTCCGAGAATGAACAGCGCGACCGCACATTTTGCAGCACGCTGGGCGATCAGACGCACCGGCACACTCACCGGACCGCGATTCAAGCGCAGCTCACCGTGATTCAAGTGCTGTCCCGCGGTGTGACCGTCTTGTAAAATAGTGGCGGCGCGGCCCGTCACGCAACAAAAACGCGTGCGACAGACTCCTAACGACAACCAGGATGAGCGCAAGGATCCCCAATTCGGGCGTCATGACATCCATCTCGGGGCCTAGGTGGGGGGCGCTTTCGCGGCGGGAGTAACAGCGGCCTTGCGCTTGAGCGAAGCGGCCACTTCGGGCGGCATGTATTTCTCATCGTGTTTGGCCAGTACCTCATCGGCCACGAAAGCGCCGTTCGAGTTCATGGTGCCATGCGCGATGATACCCTGCCCTTCGCGAAACAAATCCGGCAGCACGCCGGTGTATTCCACCGGAACTTCATGCGCAAAGTCGGTTAGGACGAATCGAACTTCCAGATCGCCCGGTTTGCGCGCAACGCTTCCCTTGACCACCATTCCGCCGATGCGAAAACGCTTGGCCAGAGGTGCTTTGCCTTCGGCGACCTGACTGGGATCGTAGTAGAACATGATGTTCTCGCGCGACGCCATGACCGCGAGCGATACCGATGCAGCAACACCACCCAGGATGCCGAGCACAACGAACAAACGTTTTCGCCTTGGAGTCATCGTGCTTCACCTAGCGCTAAGGCGCGTGGCGAACAACGATTCCCCGCAGGCCTCGCGCGGGCGAGGCCGAAGCACGGCGTTACGACGCGTGCGTCAGCACCCACGGACCAACAACAGCTGCTGCTCACGTTTTAATCGCCTCCCACACCCACTTGGCTTGTCGCTCCCGATTGAGCACTTCACCCTGAAGGCGCATACACAACACCGCGCCATAAAACAACATGAACCCAAGCATCATGGAGAGTAGTGGCCAGAGCATGCTGCCTGGCATCGCGGGTTTGCCGAGCTTTGCAACCGTGGCTCCCTGATGCAGTGAGTTCCACCATGAGACGGAATAGTGAATGATGGGCACATTGACCACTCCCACAATGGCCAGCAGCGCCGCCGCGCGATCGCCGCGCCCCGGGTCCTCAAATGCCGAGCGGAGCGACATCATGCCCACGTAGAGAAACAACAGAATTAATTCCGAGGTCAGCCGAGGATCCCACGCCCAATAGGTCCCCCACATTGGGCGACCCCACAATGAACCCGTTACCAGTGCTAGCAAGGTGAAGGAGGCTCCGATCGGTGCCGATGCGGCGGCCACCGCGTGGCCCATTTTGATGCGCCAAATAAGCCCGATTCCGCCGGCCACCGCCATGGTGGTGTACGAGAACAACGACATCCAGGCGCTCGGCGCATGTACATAGATAATTCGAAAGGCGTCACCCTGTTGGTAGTCGGGTGGTGCAAACCCGAGACCGGCGATGAGTCCATAGCCAATGGTGAGGGCGGCCAGACTTAAGAACCATGGGGTCAGGGCCGCCGCGACAACGTAAACGAAGGGTGGCGAGGCGAGCTTGTAAAACCAAATCCACATACGATCGTTATCGGAGCCGCGGATCAGGTCGCCGCCGGGCGCCGGGCGATCTCCGAGTCGGGCGGCAGCGATTTTCCCGCAAGCGCAAGCGCCACAGCCACCGTCGATGGGTTCAGGCTATCCACCATCGTAGTGGGCATGAGAATCGTCGCCCCTCGCTCCTTCGTCGTCTCATAAATGATGTTCATCGCTCGCAGTTGCAATGCCACTGGATGTCCGGCATACATCTCCGCCGCTTCAACAAATTGCCCGGCGATCGCCGCCTCTGCCGAACCGAGAATCACTCGCGCCTGCTTCTCTCGCTCAGCCTGCGCCTGCCGGGACATCGCGTCCTGCAATGCCACCGGAATGGCAACATCGCGGATTTCGACGGAACTCACCGAGATTCCCCAGGGAGCGGTCTTTTGACCGATCTCGATCTTCAATTGCTCATCGGCATCTTTTCGGTCGGATAACAGGGCTGCCAACATCGAGGAGCCGATCATCTCGCGCAGTGACGTCTGCGCCACCCGATCGATCGCCTCGCGGTAATTGGTGATGGCGAGCGCCGCTTTCTCCGCATCGTGCACATGCCAGAAAATGATCGCATCGACGTTGACCGGCACCGTATCCTTGGTGAGCGCCTGCTCGGCGTTAAATCCCGTGGTCTGGATACGCTCGTCAATGATTGCCACCACCGTGTCGAGGAACGGAATGATAGCGAACATCCCGGCTCCGCGGACGCTCTGCAGCTTTCCCATTCTCAGGATCACGAATTTCTGCCAGACGTTGGCCATCTTCAGTGATAGCGCAATGATTACCGCGGCGGCGATGAGCACGGCGCCGAGATACTGATTCACCCAATGGCCGACCGCGAGACCTGCCGCCACAAAGACAGCCACAAGCAATGCGGTAACACTATTCATCGTTGACTTTCCTTAGCGCCACGTTTCGGCTCGCCCGTCCCCACTGGGACCCTCCAGTGAATACTGGGTGCCTTTTGCGAGTGGCGTGGGGAAAGTCCTGGTGGAAAGCGCCTTCTAAAATGCGCACCGCGTGGCGTGTAAGTCTGTGCGTTTCCGTACAGACTCAGCAGACACCGCGGCGTAGTTCCGTGACAAGGTGCTGACCCTCGCGGCCAAGTTGGTGAGTCGGTGTGAGATGGCGAATCATTTCGGCGGTGCTACTGAACCCGCGTACAATACGTCGCACTTTCCGCCGAACAGACATCTGGCTTGTCTTAGCAGGTGGCGCGTCGACTCTGTGAGTGCTCCCACGACAGCTATCTGGTCGACCTCCGGCTTAAGAAATATGCCGCGGATGTTTTGCTGAGCCTCGGGGCATCCCTTCGCGTCGATTAGCGCGATGGTGACATCAACGAGACGTGCCGGCACGAAATCGAGGCCTCCGTTTAGGACGCCTAGTGCTCTTTCTTCGTTTTCGGCCGCGCACCTTGCTGTGCAGCGTCGGTCGATGCAGCGCTTGCGTCCTCATGGACTACGTTGACGTGGGCTGGCGCATTAGTCACCTCGAATGCAACGCGGCGGTTCTGGGCACGACCCTCGGCGGTGTCGTTGCTGACAATCGGTTTCGCCTTGCCGTAGCCCTTGGCCGTCAGGGATGACGCCTTGACGCCCTTGCTGATCAGATACGCCTTCACCGCATCCGCGCGCCTTTGCGATAGATTTAAGTTGTACGCCACGGAGCCGATCGAATCCGTATGACCCTGGATCTCGACGTTCAATTCGGGCTGGGCCAGGAGAGCACCGGCGACTTCGTCGAGCGTCTGCGTCGCCGGAGCGGTCAACTGTGACAAGTTGAACTCGAAGTCCACCGCGCGCACGACCACTGATTGCTCGATGATGTGGCAGTCGGCGTCGACTTTGAAGCCAGCTGGCGCGTGGCAGGGTGGCGGTGCAGGAGCGACGGCTGCCGCCAGCGGCGGCGATGGCGCTGCCACGGGGACTGGCGCGGGCGCGAGCTCGGCCGCCGCATGGCCAGGTCCGCCAAAGCGGTAACCCACACCAATGCCGAACAAAAACGGGTCAATGTGAACCGTCGACACCCTTGCGCCGTCGGCCAGTTTCACGTCCGAACCCAGCTTGGCCCATTTGACGTCGGCGTTCAGATACCAGTGATCCCGGAGCTTGTAATCGAATCCCGTCTGCAACGCAGGTCCCACGCTGGTGGAGTCAAGCTTCAGTTGGCCGACACCAGGGACTGCCAGATTCGCATCCCAGATAATCGTGACATTGACGCCCGCGCCCACATACGGCTGGAAATCGTGGTCCGGCAAGAAATTGTATTTGGCTGTCAGGATCGGCGGCAGATGCTTGAAGCTGCCAATCGGGGTACCGCTCACGGTCACAGTCTGGCTCTGCGGATACGTGAGCACCAACTCCGTCGACCAATAGGGCGTAAGGAAGTATTCGAAATCCAGATCCGGCAGCCACTTGTGATCGATGTGAATGGCGTCCTTTGGTGCGAGACCCGGAATGGCATCCGACTTGTTCGCTGGATCCAAATACACGCCTCGAAGGCGTACTTCCCAAGGATCGTCATCAGCGCGCACCGCAGTGAATGCGGTTATCGCGAGTGCTATCAAACCCAGTGTGCTCAACGTATGTCGTCTCACATATCCTCCCCGCTTTCGATACAGCTTCAACCGGGTGAAAGTCTAGTTCTCCGGAACGCTTCGCGGCATCCGTAGTATCCGAATGTTTACAGGGGAGACCTGCTTAGGAGATCTTTCCCTGTTCCTGAAGTGAAGAATGTTGACTTGGCACAGCGTGCATTGAGGGAGAATCTAGGTTCGCTGACGCTGTCCACAATGCAGGCGCGGCCGCGATGCGCCGTAGTTGCGGCACAGGTAATCGAGCTGAGCTTGCTCGACTCGATATGCATCCGCAACGACGGTTGCGACCAATAATTTCCTCGGAGCCCAATTGATATTGCACTCGATACTCAGCGCCGATCGTCCAGTCTGTACTCGTCATGAAGGCCAGCCGTAGAAGTCGCACGGGGCGGGGTCCTCATCGAGGTAAAGCAGTAGCGTTCAGCAGCAACGGTCCCGGTCGGACTGCGCAGACGGGGGCGGGCGAGAGGGTCGAACTGAAGGGTCGGTAACATACAATCGACCAGCCGCTCTGTGCGGAAACGCACTTAACTTCTGTTGGAAAAACGATTGAATAGAAGGCCGGGACCAACCCAGCAGGGTTACGGCCTGTGTCACCCGGGAACCGGATCCAACGCCTGGTCTCTTTCAACGGCATTGCCTGGAGAGGATGAGTGGTATGACGGCTCGCACCGGACTCTATATTGTCCCCACCCACCGCTGGTACATCGAGCGCACCGTCTGGTTGATCGCCGGGATAGTCCTGCTCGGCAGCACCCTCTTGGCGGCGCTGGTCAATCCGCTGTGGATCCTGGGAGTGACCGCCACCGGCCTCGTCTCTATCAACGTCGCCTTCACCGGCTTCTGCCCGGTGGGCAACGTGCTTCAACTGCTGGGGTTTCAGCCGATGCTCGGGTCGAAAACCCCGACGCGCTCGACTCTGTATTTCCTGCAAACCGATAAATGGTATCTCGAGCGGCGCATCTACCTGACGGTGGGGATCAATATCTGTATTGCTTCGATCTTGGTGTTGGCGTACTCGCCGTGGTGGACCCTCTTCACCGGCTTCGTCGGGGTCGCGATGGTGTGGTTTGCCGCGACCGGCTACTGTGTGCTCGCCAACATCTTGTTGTGGCTGGGTGCCGAGCCGCGCCTGAACCCGGCCATGATGCCCTCGGGGCGCTGTGCCGAGTGCACGATGTCGCCCGTGTGCTTGAGCGGCGATGCCAAACACGGTTAGCAGTGCCCGGGTGGCGTTACCACTGACCGCCAACCCCGAGGGTACCTTTGAGCCCGACTCAGCCTGGTGGCAGACTATATTCGCCGTGATTGATGCGCGGGATGCGGCAGGCTTCGTGGCGCTGCTGACCCCGGATGGGCAGTTTCGGTTCGGCAATGCGCCCACCGTGGTGGGCACCGAGGCGATTCATGCCGCGGTGAGCGGTTTCTTCGCGGCGATCGCCTCGTGCCGCCATCGCCTGATCCGCACCTGGGGCGGCGCGCGCGACGTGGCCTGCGAGGGCGAGGTGACTTATCTTCGCCACGATGGCGCCGCGGTCACGGTGCCCTTCGCCAATGTCTTTGAGCTGCGCGGTTCGCGCATCGCCGTGTATCGCATCTTTATCGATAACTCGCCGCTCTTCAATTAGGGCACGAGCACCGCAGCACCCTCGAACCGTCCGGCTCGAAGATCATCGAGCGCTTGATTGGCTTGCTGCAGTGGATAGGGCGTCGTCTTGGTGACGATGCCGATTTGCGGCGCCTGGCGCAGAAAATCGATTCCGTCCTGCCGCGTGAGATTGGCCACCGACAGGAGTTCCCGCTCTTCCCAGAGCAATCGATATGGGAAGCTCGGGATATCGCTCATGTGAATGCCGGCGCAAACAACCCGCCCGCCCTTGCGAACCGCCTTCAGGGCCAGCGGTACGAGATCGCCCACGGTTGCAAAGATAATCGCAGCGTCCAGTGGCTCAGGGGGCAGCTCGTCGGATCCGCCTGCCCAGGTGGCGCCAAGACTGACAGCAAATGCTTGGGAGCGAACATCACCCGGTCGTGTCAATGCAAACACCGAACGTCCCTGCCATTTGGCGACTTGCGCCACAATATGGGCGGCCGCTCCAAAGCCGTACAGCCCCAACCTTTTGCCTTCCCCTGCGATCGTGAGCGAACGCCAGCCGATCAGGCCGGCACAGAGCAAGGGAGCCAGTGCGATGTCCTTGCCGACCTCGCCGAGGGGGAACGCAAAACGTGCATCGGCGATCGTCGCCGTCGCGTAACCGCCGTTGCGTGTGTATCCGGTAAACAGCGGGCGATCGCACAGGTTTTCACGGTGTATCAAGCAATACGGACAGACACCACAGGTATGGCCCAGCCAGGGAATGCCAACGCGCTCGCCTACTGACAGGTCCTCGACCCCGGCGCCGATCGCATCGATCCGGCCGACAATCTCATGGCCGGGGATGATGGGCACCTGCGGCGCGGGCAATTCGCCGTCGACCACGTGCAGATCGGTACGACAGACGCCGCAGGCGGCCACCACCACGCGAATCTCGCCAGGACCGGGTTGCGGATCCGGGAGATGGGTCCATTCAAGAGCGGTCCCGATTGTGTTGAGTACCATCGCCTGCATAACGCTCTAGCTCCGCCGACACATTTCGCGGCGCTTACTTTCGCATGAAACTGCCCAGATCCGGAAATGGATACGCGTCGTTAGCACTACAGGTACGCCCGAAATGAATGGCGTCGCGGCAAAGGATCGAAACGAGAAGGTCGGCGTCGCGTACAATTCGGTATCACCTAAAGTACTTCGGGATTCGTTAATCGCACGGCCTTCCCGTCCAGGAACGCGAGCGCATTCTCGATACTCTGCTGATAGAACTCGGCCCAAGTCTCGCGCACACCATAGCCGAGATGGGGCGTCAACACCGTATTGGGCGCGCTGCGCAGCGGATGCGACGGCGGCAGCGGTTCACGGTCATAGACATCGAGCGCAGCGATGATTCGGCGCGACTGCACGGCATCGAGCAGCGCCGCCTCGTCCACGATCGGACCTCGCGACGTATTGATCAAGACCGCGCCCGGTTTCATCCGAGCGATGTCGGCAGCGCCGATCAACCCACGCGAACGCGATGACAGCACCAGATGGATGCTGACCGCATCGGAACGTGACAAGAGTACGTCCTTGGAAACCCAAGCAGCGCCTGCCGCTTGCGCGCGCTCTGCGGTTAGGTTCTCGCTCCATGCCAGGACGGTCATGTTCAGTGCCCGACAATAGCTGGCCATGGCCGATCCAAGGTGGCCCAACCCGATGATTCCCATGGTCCTTCCCGCCAAGCTCATGCCGACGGGTAGGCCCTCTTGAAATCGGCCGGCGCGCATATTCGCGTCAGCGGCAGGAATCGCTCGCGCGGCGGCCAGCAGCAGGCCCAGCGCTAACTCTGCCGTAGCGGCTTGTCCGCTCGCGCCGCCGACCGTGTTGCACACGAGTACGCCTCGCGCAGTGCACGCAGCCGTATCGAGCGAGGCATTGTGGGCGCCGGTAATGCCGAGCATGCGGAGCTTGGGCAGGCGATTGATGAGCGAGGCTGGCAGCGGGGTGCGCTCGCGCATCGACAGGACAATGTCGAAATCGGCCAGTTGTGCGGCCGCATCGCCTTCATCTTCGAACGCCTGCGCAAAGAAAATGACTTCCGCGCGAGCCATCAACGCCGACCAGTTCGCGCTGTTCCGCGCCACGCCTTGCCAATCGTCCAGAACCGCTACCTTGGTCATTGTGTCTCCATGCACTTCAACATTTTACAGATTGGCGGACCAGAGCCATCTGGTCGTCGGATACCATCGCTCCCCCAGCCGAACGATGCGATTCATCGCAAACGCGGCTCATGTCTCGACGCTATTGATGTTAGATCCAGCACCATCGAATCTCTTTCCATGGTCTACGGAATTCGCGCCACGCACCATACGGACTTGCCAGCATGCGGCTTCGTGTTCTTTGCAGCCCATGACAAGCGGAATACGTATAAGTCGCACTCCGCCTGAGGATGCCCCGGATACTCTCGCCAAGCATACGGAAGGAAACTGTAGTCAAGCAATCGGCGGTATCGAAACGATAGTCGCCGGTGTTGGAATAGCGATGCGGTCAGCCTTGAATTCGTCTCCTCCGTGAGTACCCACGAAGGGGATACTTCCGCCGGCGATAGGCGTGTTCTATCGAAAGCATTGGGTACATCAATTTCCATATCAAGCATCCCTCGCCTACTCTCCACTCGACACATTCACATCCATCAACGGTACCCGCCATGAGCCAACCGACCGACACTTCCTCCAAATCTCCGAGCAGTCAATTGACCACCAGCGCCGGCAATCCGGTTGCTGACAACCAGAATTCGCTCAGCGCCGGCCCCCGGGGGCCATTGTTGTTGCAGGATTATCAGCTGCTCGAGAAACTCGCGCATCAGAACCGAGAGCGCATTCCGGAGCGTCCGGTGCACGCCAAGGGCTGGGGTGCGCACGGCACGCTGACCATCAGCGGCGATATCTCGAAGTACACCAAGGCCAAGGTGCTGCAACCGGGCGCCAGGACCCCCCTTATCCTGCGCTTCTCCACCGTCGCCGGTGAGTTGGGCGCCGCCGACGCCGAGCGCGACGTGCGCGGCTTCGCGATCAAGTTCTACACCGAGGAAGGCAACTGGGATCTGGTGGGCAACAATACGCCGGTATTCTTCGTGCGCGACCCGTACAAGTTCCCCGACTTCATCCATACCCAGAAGCGGCACCCTAAGACCAATTTGCGCTCGCCCACCGCGATGTGGGACTTCTGGTCTTTGTCGCCCGAGAGCCTGCATCAGGTCACGATCCTGATGTCCGACCGCGGTTTGCCGACCAGCGTGCGCCACGTCAACGGCTACGGATCGCACACCTACAGCCTGATCAATGCCGCCGACGAGCGCGTCTGGGTGAAGTTTCACTTCAAGACGCAGCAGGGCCACCAACACTGGACCAACGCCGAGGCCTCCGAGGTGGTCGGGCGTACGCGCGAATCAACCCAGGAGGATCTATTCGGGGCGATCGAAAAGGGCGACTTCCCGAAGTGGAAGGTGCAGGTGCAGATCATGACCGACGCCCAGGCGCAGGAATGGTCGCAGCGCACCGGCTGGAACCCGTTCGATCTCACGAAGGTCTGGCCGCATGGCGACAGCCCGATGATCGACATCGGCACGATGGAATTGAACCGCAATCCGGACAATTATTTCGCCGAAATCGAACAAGCCGCGTTCGCGCCGTCCAACATCGTGCCGGGCATCAGCTTCTCGCCCGATAAGATGCTGCAGGCACGCGTGTTCAGCTATGCCGATGCGCACCGTTACCGGCTCGGCACGCACTACGAGGCGTTGCCGGTCAACGCGCCGCACAGTCCCGTGCACCACTACCACAAGGATGGTCCGATGCGGTTCTTCGACAACAACACCAAGAACCCGGACGCCTACTACGAGCCGAACTCATTCAACGGCCCGAAGGAGGACAAGCGATTCGCCGAACCGCCGCTGCCGCTGCACGGCGATGCTGACCGCTACAACCACCGCGACGGCAACGATGACTATCGGCAACCCGGCGACCTGTTCCGCCTATTCAACCCGGAGCAGAAGCAACGCCTGTTCGACAACATCGCCGCGGCCATGCAAGGCGTGCCGGATGAGATCAAGCGCCGGCAGATCGCCCTGTTCGCCAAGTGCGATCCGGCCTACGGTGCCGGCGTCGCCAAGGCGGTGAAGCTCGAGCCGTCCGCCGATGATCGCCTCAAAGGCACCAGCGCAACCAACAAGGAAAGCTCGACCGCCAGCTGAGTCGTGGCATAGCGAAAAAGCTATTGAGCAGGCATGCCGACATCGATTACATGCTCCGCGCCCGTAATGTACAAAGACCCATTGGCCCAGCGAGCCCGCAACGGCGCTGCCGGCTTTCTCGTTCATATCGGCAGTGCACCGGCGGGCGTCTGACGTGACGCATCGATATTTGCGCGTCGATTAGCCCTACAGTGGAGGGGCCGTCGAAATGAATTGTGGCCCGCGCCGCGCGAGCGATCCCTTAAGAGCAAACTTCGCCGGCTTTACGACCAGCAGGTCGCAGCGCAGGTCATCCATGACACTCTCAGCGGTGTTACCAATAAAAAGCCGCTTCAAGGCGGATCGGGACACTGCTCCGATGACGACAATCGCGCTGCCCGTTTTGCGCGCTGTTGCAGGTATGGCAGTGGCTGGGTCGCCGCGTACCAGATGACGACGCGAAGTAGGAATCGATCTCGTGACCAGTGCGCTGTCAAAGATTTGGCGCGCTTCGCGTTCGCCGCCCGTCAGCAAGCTTGACCGAAGCTGGGTGTCAAACGTCACACTCGGTGGCAGCGGTCGTGGCATGTAGGCATGGACGACGTTAAGAGCCCCACGTAATGCTTTGCCGACTTGGGCCCCGTAGCCCAGAATTCGTTCGTCGAGCGCGCTCGGCTTCGCATGCGCATGAGTTGGATCGATCGCTGCCAGCACTGCAGGTCGGCGATACGGCGTCGAACTCTTGACCAGCAACACCGGGACCGGACTTAAGCGTAACAGCTCCCAGTCCGTATAGCCCAGCAACGCGGGCAAACGATGCCGGTCACGGCGCGGTGCCACGATTAAATCGGCACCGAGTGCAACCGCCCGTCGCGTGATCGCTTCGTACGGTGGATAATCCCATGCCGCTGTGGTTGACACCGTCAGCCCGCGCGCACGCAGCGGCGCGGCCAAGCGTTCTAGACCGTCGGTCGCGGCACGACGGGCGTCGGCCTTGATCCCCCGAAGTGTATTTCCCGGCCTACCCAACGGGTCGACCGTGATGGGATTGTCCAAATCATGAAAGAGTTCGAGTTTTGCGTGCAACGCCTCGGCCAATTGGGCGGCCTTGTTGAGGACCGGTAATGATCGAGCTGAAACGTTTCTAATCGGTACGAGAATGGTACGAATCGGACGAATGATCATCGATATTTCTCCTACCCCTGTCTGAGGCAATTGCTGCGCATTATCCGAATGAGTACCCCAACGACATCGCGGGTGCCGCCGCTCTCAAGCGCGCTCCGCGCGACACGGGCGGCACGCGATTGCGAAACTTCGCTGGTTTTATGACCATGATGTCGCAGGTTAAATCGTCCAAGATCCGTTCAGCCGTGTTCCCGATCAGCAGACGCTGGTATCCCGAACGTGAAATGGCCCCCATCACAACGATCGCACTGCCACTTTTGCTCGCAGCCTCTGCAATGGCGTCGATCGGCGGTCGCGCGATGAGATATTGGTGCGAGCGCGCAATCCGTGCGGGCCGAAGGGCGCGGCTAAAGCGCGCGCGCGCCGAGCGCTCCGCCTTATCCTGCACGGCTTGTAGCGCTCCGGGCTTGAGCACCGCCGGCGGGATGCTCACCGGGAAACGCGCGTAGGCGTGCACCGCATGCAGGCTGCCCCGCAGCGCGGCTGTCAGCGTCTTGCCGACTCGCAAAATTTCCTTGTCGAGCTGCAGTGTTTTCTCGTGCGCGTGGGTCGGATCAATGGCCGCCAGTATCACGGGGCGACGATAGGGATGCGGATTTTTCACCAGCAGTACGGGTACCGGGCTCAGGCGCACCAGTTCCCAATCGGTCAGTCGTAATAGCCAAGGTAGGCGGTGTCGCCCAAGGTGGCGTGCCGCAACAATCAGGCCCGCTTTGATGCGTTGTGCCCGGCGGATGATGGCCTCATGACCCGGGTGATCCCATTCGGCGCAGACGGTGACCTTGATGCTGTGCATGCGCAGTCGATCGGCAATCGATTCGAGGCGGCGCAGTGCCTTCTGTCGCAAATCCTGTTCGAGCGAATTCAGCCCCTGCTCGCGCATCGCAATAGGGTCCGCGTAGAGCGGGGAGGTCAGCGCATGATATAGCTCCACCTCCGCGCCACAACCCCGAGCGATCTGCGCGGCCTTGAGGACGGCCGGCAAGGGCTTACCGCCGAGGTCTTTGACCGCCACTAGAATTCGATGGGCCACCGGCATTGTTTTCCCCCCAACAGGCGTTTGAACGGCGGCAACGACGATGCACAGGCTGCCAACTGCACAAGGCCGATACTGCCATTTGCATATGATCCGGCGTCCGACGAGCGACGGGTATCCGTAATTCTACGGATGCACCTAGTTGTGACTGCGACCTGCCGTTTGTCACCGCAAATCTTGGCGACACCCGAATGGGTGAATACGGCGGCCCATTGATCATCGCATCGTGCACAGGGCTCGCCGACGGCCGGTCAACGATCGTGCGATTCTCGCGTTCTCGAGTGCGCGAAACTCGGGCTGTCCTGCTCGGGTTCCACTTGCAGCGTACGTTGCAACAACGCCAACGCGCTTGCCGGATCGTCGGTATACTGGAACAGTGCAAGGTCTTTACGGTCGATCATCCCATGGCGCACCAGCGCCTCGAAATTGATGATCTCGTTCCAGTAGCTGGTGCCATAGAGAATTACCGGAATTGGGCGCTCCAGTTTGCCGGTCTGCGCCAGAGTCAGGATCTCGGTCAGCTCGTCCAGAGTGCCAAAGCCACCGGGAAACACGACCAGCCCACGCGCCAAGTGCGCGAACCAGAGCTTGCGCATGAAGAAGTAACGAAACTCGAAGGATAACTCGTGCGTTACGTAGGCATTGGGCCGCTGTTCATGCGGTAGGCTGATATTGAGGCCGATTGTTCTGCCCCCCGCATCCGCAGCGCCGCGGTTGGCGGCTTCCATGATGCCGCCACCGCCGCCCGTACACACGACGTAGCGATGAGCGTGCGATGGCAGGCCTTTGGACCACGCGGTGAGCAGACGAGCCAGTTCGCGCGCCTCACCATAATAACGTCCGAGCGGGCCATCGCTCGACAGACGTGCCGATCCAAAGAAAACGATCGTGTCGTGAATATTGGCAAGATGGAAGCGGTGCAACGGTCCTAAATATTCCGCCAGAATGCGGAGTGGTCGACCGTCCTCGCTGGCGAGGAAGCTCTCGTCTTCGTAGGCGAGCTCGCCAGAATGTGGGGCGTCCTTAGATTCCATGGGTTATTGCGACCGCTCGAAATCGATGAAGCCGCGGGCGACATCGGTCCGGACCAATTTGACTTGACACCGGTCGCCCACATCCAGGCCCCCAAATCCTTTGATGACTCTTCCCTCCGTCGTCGGCGCAGAGATCCGGACCCAGGTTCCCTTGTTCGCGGCTCCGGTGACGATCGCGTCGAAGCGTTGACCGATGCGCGGTGCCAACAACAGCGCCGCGGCCGATTTGCTCACTTGTCGTTCCACCTTGGCAGCATTGTCTTCCTGTACCGTGCAGTGCGCGGCCAGTATGCGCAGTTCATCAGGCGAATACTCAGCGGCCTGCCCCGCCAATGCCGATTTGAGTAGGCGCTGCGTGATGAGATCAGGGAAGCGCCGGTTGGGGGCGGTAGAATGGGTGTAGTCGTTGACCGCGAGGCCGAAATGTCCTTCGATCGGCTGTCCCGGCAGCTCAAGCCTGTATTCACCCCGGCCGAGCAGCTTGATGACGCACAGCGACAGATCGGCGAAGCGACTCGGATCGGCCTGGCGACGCTTGGTAAGGAAGCCATTGAGCGCCGGCGCCGAAGGCTCTGCTGGAAGGGCCTCGCCGAGCTGCGCCGCCAGGGCGATGATCCGACTCCACTTCTTGGGAGTCTGCAGCACGCGGCGTAGCGATGGCATACCCTTGCTCGCAAGGTACCGTGCGGTCACGCCATTGGCTGCGATCATGAAATCCTCGATAAGCACCTGGGCTCTGTTTTTCTCGTCCGGCCGCAAGTCCCTTAAGACCTCACCGTCAAACACCGGCAAAGCCGCGATCGTCTCCAGGGTCAATGCGCCGTGCGCGCGCCGTATGCCCCTGAGCGCCTGCGCGACTTGATCCTGGATGCGCAGCTGCTGATCCAGTCCGGGAACCGCGGCGAGTCGTGCGGGAGCTGGACCTGTGCCTTCCAGCCAAGCGCCGACTCCATGGTAGGCAAGTTTGGTCTGATTGCGGACCTGCGCGCGATAGACTTCGGATGCGCTCAACGTCCCGTCGACGTTCACCGTCATGTCGATGACGATGGCTAGACGCTCCTGTCCCTCCGCTAGAGACGTGAGGTCGGTCGATAATTTCTCGGGTAGCATCGGAAAGGTCTGCGGGACCGTGTAAACGGAGGTGGTATTGTTGCGAGCATGATCGTCGATCGGCGAGCCCCGATGGACGATGGCATCAACGTCCGCGATCGCTACCAATAGCTTCACAGCCCCGCCATCCAACGGTTGTGCCACCGAGAGCTGATCGAGGTCTCGCGAATCATCGTTATCGATCGAGGCCCACAACAGCTCGCGTAGATCCCGAATCTCAGGGACCGTCGTCACAGCGGCCACGGTAATGGAGTGGGTCTGATGCAAGGCCGCGGCGGAGAACTCCGGCCACAAGCCGCGCTCCTGCATCGCTCGCCATGCAATGCTCCTGAGCAGATCCACGCTTGCCGTACCGGACGCTTTCATAATCCAATCATACGGAGTATCGGTGCCGGGGTATCTAGGCGTGATTTACTGAACGGTGCGCTATTGGCGATGCCCGCAATCAAGTTCAGACATAATCTCGCGTGCAGCATTGTCACAAAGTCGACTCGTTTGTGGAGAAGCTGTCCACAATCTCGTGGTCACCTCAGCGGTCGTCGCGCTATGCGCCTATCCGTGCTGGCATTGCCGCAACCATTCGTGCCATTTCCCCTCTCCTCGGCACCGTTCGGGACTGGAGTGTAGTCGACACTATATCTCGAACGGGCTCCCGTAGGCATCGTCTGCCGATGTTCAAGTGCACGGACCTTGCGACCTGAACAACTACCCTCAAGGGCCTGCCTTGACGGCGATTGCGCGCTCATCGTGACTTGGGCTGTAAGCCGAGTTCACCGAATTCGATCGGGGTCTTGATATAGAACAACTTGGTATCGATCTTGTTGATTCTGGCGAACAATTGATCTGCTTGTTCTTCGGTGACCGCCATCACCATTTCCATCGGCTGATCGGTCAGCTCAAAAAATCTCGCCGAATGCCGACGACCATCGCTGCCGTAGCTTTCAACACCTGAGAACACGGTGCATCCGGAGATGCCCAACTCCTTCGCAAGATGTAAGAGCCAATCCATCGCCTGCTTGTGCTCGATACGGCGATTTTGCTCAGCCAGAAAACTTATTTGAAAGCCTTTCATGTCATTCTCCTAAGCGAGGTTGTGAATTGGACGAACGGCGGCGACTTCAAAAAACGTCATTGCAATGCTAAGAATGTGCCCCGGGACCATCAAGGGGCTAGGGATGCTGTGCCCCTCAAGATTGGCCGCAACAGTGGTAAGCGGAAATTACCCGCGGCAATGTGCTATGCGCCCTGTGGCCGCACCGTGAGTCTGCATGATCACTCAACTCTAAGCGTTTTTGGATTTCGGCCTACCCATGCGGAGCGTGGGCTTCTTGCCGCACGGAGGTGTCAGCGGCGCAGCCACCGATGTCGCAGCAATAAGCGCAGGTTCACCGCTCGCATGGCGTCTGGCAATATCAACATCGGGCTTTCCGCTCTCTGCGATAGTAGCAGCAATAGCACGGACGGAATCTATGGCCACCCTGCTCGGATCGCGCTCACGCTGCTTGCGCTCCGCCACTTCCTCACGATCAACGGTCACATTGCGCGGTGCATTGATTCCTATCCGCACTTGATTGCCCTTCACGCCCATGACAGTGACTTCGATGGTATCGCCGATTCGCAGTACCTCGCCTACTCTACGTGTTAGCACCAGCATTAATGACGCTCCAAGGTATCCCGCAAAAAGTCGGGGCACCGTTACCGAGAACGAAGTGTTGACCATCGACCGGCCAACTTACCGTCACAAACACTTACGCCCGCCCGGCGGCTTGCCATGCCTTCAGGTAATCCACCACCGCCTGAAATCCCTCCATGCCTCGGAACAGCAGCGCGAGTGGCGTCCGCCCAAGGAACGGCGTCACACTCTTAAGCGTGCGCAGCCAACGTGCGGCCTCACGTGGATCACTTATACAGTTCGATAACGCCTCATCGATCTGAATCACTGCGTTCACGCGTGCGAACTCGTCAGGCGTCATACGAGGCACGGCGTCGTGCACGAGGTGAACCCAACGCTCCTCGGTCGGTGATCTGAGCAGCGCGCGCTGCTCGGCCTGAGTCAGGTGCCAGCGTGCGGTGATCTTCATGAAGACATCAAAGTGCCCGCGCATGTCTCAGGTCTCGGCAAGGGACCAGTAGCTCCCCTCGTGCGCTCTGTAACAGACACCTGAGGGTACACGAAGCGTGATAATCCCATTGTTAGCCATTATAATACATGTTTAAACCATCATTCTAGAGGAGCACTCATGATTACGGCAGCACAGTTGCGGGCCGCGCGCGCCCTACTCGGCATGGATCAGCGCGCCCTCGCGCATGCCGCACGGCTGTCACTCCCGACGATTCAGCGCATGGAGGCCAGCGAGGGTGTCATCCGGGGTACGGTCGATTCACTCATGAAACTGGTGGTAGCCCTCGAGGCGGGCGGCGTTGAACTCATCAATGATGGCCAAACGAGCCCCGCCGGCGGCCGAGGCGTGCGGCTACGCGACGCGGCGGTAACACGGCCGCGTGCGCCCGCTCGGCTGCGGCCCCAGGACGCACGTAGGCCCTCCGTCGTCGCTATTCGCGCTCGTTCGACGTAACTACGTGTGCTGTAGCACGGGTGTCGGCTGGCGTGTACCGCGCGACACACTCTCGATCGGACGGCAAATCTCCCGACGTAGTCGGAAGTGCCCGTTTGACGGGAAGTGGCGGACGATTCGCGCAGTTCACCGCCGACGTCGGCTCCCGCACCACCCTTCGATCACGTTCTTGAAATAATAGCGGATCCGCAATTCCGGTGAAGGGTTCAATAGGCAGGCCACTTCCTGCCCGGCGACGGTTATCGCGAAGTCATCACCTCGCTCGACTCGAGCGCCCATAAGGATGACCGCGGCCACCGTCGCTAGCGCACTCCAATAGTTGGCGATTGCTCTCCTGCCAGGGTGACGGGGTGATTGCCGCCCGTAATGCCGACGGTGGCACTCGGGCAGACAGTGCATACGACTTGCGAGAACACGCACATTTGATGATAATAGCACTTACACTCATTATGCATATAATGTGTGCCTATGATACCGTTCCTGTTGAGCGTATTTTCCGCTGAGATTGGTGCGTTAACTGCGCGAGCTGTTAACTGCTTGACCGAAGACTCGCTTTGGCGATCGGCCATGGCCCCAAGGTGCGGTCGAGAAGCGCCATGATTGTTAAGCGTCCGACTCTGCGCTCACTGTGCAGTCCGTTTACTGCGCCGCGCGCGGTTCTGCGCGTGTTGGAGCCGCCCGACGCCGACAAACAACTTTTGTATCGGCGGCTGCTGGATGGCACATACCAGAAACCGTTTCTCATCGAGGATGGTACCGAACGGAGTCTGGAATTCGGTCTAGCAGGCGGATCACAAAGTGCCATGCGCTGTGCGGATCCTGACGAGTTGGTGGTGCCTTACACCCGCGAAATGATGGCTTTTTTGCTCTTGCGCCCCAATCCTCGGCATGTGGTCGTAGCGGGCTTAGGTGGCGGGTCGCTCGTGAAATATTGTTATCGCAATCTACCGGAAACGCGTATCACGGCGGTCGAAATCAACCCGTGGGTCATATCACTACGGAGTGAATTCCAGATCCCCGAGGACGACGAGCGTCTCACCATCGTGTGCGCCGACGCGCGCCATTATTTCGAGAAAGCCCGCGTTCTGGCCGACGTTGTAATGATCGACCTCTATGATCGCCGCGGTGCGGTTCCCTTCTTGAGGGATCGAGAATTTATGACCAGCGTGAAATCGCGTCTGACCAAGACGGGTTCCGTTATCGTCAATGTGCTGGGAACGGACGCCTGGTGCCGGGACTGTTTCGACGCTGTGCAGGCGGTTTTCGGCGACCCCGTCGTCACGGTGCGGGTTGAGGCCGACGGCAACCTCGTACTGCTGGCATTCAAAGGCTTGCCCGCAACGAACGCATTGCGGAGCATTCAGGTCCGTTCGCAAGAGATCAAGCAGCGTTTCCAGCTCGAGTTTCCAGGTTTCCTACGTGCACTCAGTAATCTCGGCGAGCATCGATTGCCGTACGCCAGTATCCCGTGATGGAAACACCCTTTGTCGAGGTGAAGCAATGCCTATGAAAACTGCTCACGACACTGGCATGAATCACGCGCCTGACAATCTGCAGCACGAACGATTGAACGCTTGGGTCGCTGAAATTGCCGCTCTCACGCAGCCCGAGGGCGTCTATTGGGCCGACGGTTCGCAGACCGAGTACGAACGCCTTTGTGAGGCCATGGTTCGTGCGGGGACGTTCACCCGGCTAAATCGCATCAAGCGCCCTAACTCCTATCTCGCCTGGTCGGATCCCACGGATGTTGCGCGTGTTGAAGAACAGACATTTATTTGCAGCAAGGCACAAGAAGATGCGGGTCCGACCAACAATTGGGAAGATCCGGATGCGATGCGTGCAAGGCTTCGAGACCTCTTTCAGGGGTCGATGCGTGGACGCACGTTGTATGTGATTCCCTTCTCGATGGGGCCGTTAGGGAGTGACATCTCGCAGATCGGCGTGGAAATCACGGATAGCCCTTACGTGCTGGTCAATATGCGGATTATGACGCGCATCGGCCGCCCGGTGCTCGATGTCCTCGGATCGCATGGCGAGTTTGTGCCGTGTGTCCATTCCGTCGGAGCTCCTTTGGAGCCGGGCGCCACGGATAGCGCCTGGCCGTGTAATCGAACGACGAAGTACATCGTACATTTTCCGGAAACGCGGGAAATATGGTCCTACGGATCCGGCTACGGCGGAAATGCGTTGCTCGGTAAAAAATGCTTTGCGCTGCGCATTGCCTCGGCAATGGCAAGGGATCAGGGATGGTTCGCAGAACACATGTTGATTCTGGGCGTCGAGAGTCCGGAGGGCGAGAAGACGTATGTGGCCGCGGCGTTTCCGTCCGCCTGCGGCAAGACCAATTTCGCCATGCTGATCCCACCGCGCAATTTCGCGGACTGGAAAGTAACGACGGTAGGCGACGACATTGCCTGGATTAAGCCCGGTCACGATGGACGACTGTATGCGATCAATCCTGAGGCAGGTTTCTTTGGCGTAGCGCCTGGCACGTCGGAGACGACGAACCACAACGCGATGGCTACCTTGAAAGAAAACGTGATCTTCACGAATGTTGCGCTCACGGACGACGGGGACGTCTGGTGGGAGGGAATGACTCCCACGGCACCGGCGCACCTCATTGACTGGACCGGCCGGGAGTGGACACCCGAAATCGGTGCCCTCGAGAATCGCAAGGCAGCGCACCCCAATTCGCGCTTCACCGCGCCAGCGGCTCAATGCCCATCCATTGACCCCTGTTGGGAGGACCCCGCAGGTGTTCCGATCTCGGCATTCATATTTGGCGGTCGTCGCGCGGATACGGTTCCCCTCGTTGTCGAACCCCGTCACTGGAATGCGGGCGTCTATCTCGCCTCGACGTTGGGATCCGAGACGACGGCCGCAGCGCAAGGGCAGCAAGGCGTGGTGCGACGCGACCCGTTTGCGATGCTGTCGTTCTGTGGCTACCACATGGGGGATTACTTTAAACACTGGCTGCACGCTGGCAAACGATTGAGTCAAAAGCCCCTCATTTATTGCGTTAACTGGTTTCGCCGTGATGTGCGCGGGGAGTTCATGTGGCCTGGATTCGGCGACAACATGCGAGTTCTCCAATGGATTGTCGACCGAGTTCACGGCCGGACGGGGGCGAAAGAGACGCCCCTCGGTTGGGCGCCAAGGTATACCGACGTTCAGTGGGATGGCTGCGCCGTCACGGCGAGGCAATTCGCAAGACTCACGCGAGTGGATATTCACGAGTGGCAACGAGAGCTTGAGTTGCAAACGGAATGGCTTCTTCGACTTGGTCAGCGAGTGCCGCTAGCGCTGGTGCTCGAGCATGATTTGCTTGAGGCGCGTATCGCGGACGCCATCGCGTGATTGGCGTTGGGATTTAGTCGCGTGCGGTTGCACGGTGGATGACAGCGCGGCGAGTGCTTGTGCGACGTCGTACCGTTGTCGATTCCGAAAGCGTGTGTATGGCCGTCCGAACGCAGCGCCCCGAAGACACCGCTTGATCTCTGTCGTGTATCAGGCTCAATGCCTCGGCAACGCGAAGGACATGAGCATGCATCTCCCGCGTGTGGTTGCCGGCGTCAAGTGTCTCCGGTCGTATTACCCACCGCTGATTGCAACACAAGCCGTCGGCATGGCAAGAGAATCTTAGCAACTCGGTATGCGCCTGCCTGTCATGTTACTCGACTCAGATTCCGGCGCCGCCGCGCAATTGGCCGCGCAATTGCGCCATGCGGGATTCGCGATTGACATCGTCTCGAGCACTTCCGAAGCGCTCGACGTTCTAGCGTATCGTGTCTGTTCGATCCTGGTCGTCGTCGCCGATTTCGTGGACGACGAAGAGGTCCAGCAGAGCCTGACCGATCTACGGCACGCCGCCCCGAAGGCATGGATGCTCGTCGTCACGGACGACCCACCCCAGCGCGCTTCTCAGATTGTGCGCCAGTGCGGCGCCGATGAATTGATTGTCACTCCATTTTCCGTGGGGACGCTCATTCAGTATCTTGCGGCGCACATCCGGCTACCCCGGCCGCTTTCATGAGACGCTTCGCGTGCGGCTCTCGAAACAACCACCTTTCTGGTTGTCGCATGATGATAATATGATTAACATCCTATGATACTATCGCACTATGGAATCCAAAACCGCTCGCTTCACGCTGCTCATCGATCCCAATAAAAAGAAAGCGTTCGAAACCTTGTGCGCGGCGCAGGATCTGACGCCCTCGCAGGTCGTCCGCCAGCTCATTCGCGAGTATCTTGCCAAACACGGCGTTACTTACGCAACCAAGAGCAAAGGTAAGAGCCGGGCAAGGGATAGCCAAAGTTAAAGCACAGGTCGGGCGCGAGATTGAAAGGCGGTCAGACGCCGGGTCAAATCATCGATGGACACCGGCGCGGTAATGCACGCATCCCCGCCGTGACGATAAATAAGATTACAGGTTTTCGTATCGCACCGAGGGCTCACGACCAGCATCCAGCATCGCGCGGTGGTGCGCCGCAACTCGTCAAGCAGCTCGAGACAGGATGCAACGTCTAGATCGGCCATCATAATCAGCGTAGTAAATCGGCCTCGCGCAATGACCGCTTGCGCGGCGGAAGTTCTACCGGCGATCAGTGTGGGCCAACCATGCAATTCCAAATGCATAGCGAGTTCCACTGCATTATCGATTTGTGGGTCGAGCAGCAACACGGGCTCGTGTCTTGTGGTGATGCGCCGGATTTGCATATCAGCTCTCCAGTGACGGCGAGAGGCCCCTCGTCGCGCCTCGTTGAACCCAACTGCGCAAAGTGAAAACCAACGTGCCTCTACCGGGTTTATCAGGGCGTGAACGGACTACAGGGACTTGAAGATCACACATTGCTCCGAGCACGTGAGGATTTAGGGGCTGCCTTGGAGATAGCCGTCAGAATGCCGCTTAAGATCTGCCGAGGACTCGGGGGGCACCCTGGCACCGCCACATCGACTGGGATCACATTGGACACCCGCCCGCAACTCGCGTAGCTCTCACCGAAGATTCCGCCCGTGCAACCGCAATCGCCGATGGCAACGACCAGTTTCGGGTCCGGCGTCGCATCGTAGGTGCGGCGAAGCGCCACTTCCATATTTCTGGCGACGGGTCCCGTAATCAGCAAGAGATCCGCATGCCGCGGACTGGCGACAAACCGGATGCCCAGTCCTTCGATATTGTAAATTGGGTTATTGAGCGCATGAATCTCCAGCTCGCAACCGTTGCAGGACCCCGCATCGATGGCTCGAATACAGAGCGCGCGCCCGAGTACATCGAGAATGAGCGACTGCAACGCGTCGGTCACCCGCAGTGTGTCGTCACTGACCGGCGCCGGCTCCGTGATGATTCCCGTGCGACAGATTTGGCGGAGCGTTTTCAACATGGGTTACAGGTCCTGTCCACTGTAGGATAGGTTGAAGGATTTATTGATCAGCGGAAAATCCGGCACGATGTTATCGATGATGGCATGCTCGATCAGCGGCCAATTTTGCCACGATGGATCGTGAGGATGACATCGCCGGATCATTCCGCTGGCTGCCGCCTCGAGCGCCAGAAATACCGGGCCGCGCCATCCCTCGATCATTCCGACCCCCGAGGCGCCTTCGTTCGGTGCTGAAATTACACTATGATGCGAACCGGCCGGCAGCTTCCGCAGGATCTCATTCAGGAGACGGGTGGATTCGAGAACTTCGTCGAAGCGTACGGCGACCCGCGCAGCTACATCGCCCTCGGTGCGGACCGTCTTTTGGGGCGCGAGCTCGCCATACGGATCACAGGGCAGATCGCAGCGCAGATCAAACGCTTGCCCGCTCGCGCGTCCTGCAAGCCCGATCAGGCCCAATTTCACCGCCAGCGCGGGGGCGACGATGCCGGCTCCCACGAACCGGTCGCGTAATCCGGCGTTTTCCTCGTAGATCGTGTGCAGTGTTTGTACGTCGACCAGAATCGATTGGAGCGATTTGGTCAATAGGGGTCCCCTCATTTTTGCTTCCAAAAGTGACGGTAGGATTTGCCGATAATCATAGAGCGGGTGATGGTTTTTAGTAGCTAAAACAATATCTTGCTGTTCGTGATTTTTCAGGACTATCGTAT
>Ga0182030_10003710_pt1 | contig 32659 bp, 26 predicted proteins | sample 812S3MmetaG_FD_121299 | JGI IMG/M metagenome (GOLD analysis project Ga0182030, IMG submission 121299) | Permafrost microbial communities from Stordalen Mire, Sweden - 812S3M metaG (Illumina Assembly) | ecosystem: Environmental > Terrestrial > Soil > Wetlands > Permafrost | place: Sweden... | reverse complement strand
GCGCTCGTGCGCGGGTATGACGCCATTCTCATCAGCGATGCCCATACGACGGAGGATCTAACGACCTGGGGGGCGCCGTCGCCCGAAAAGGTTATCGCGCATACGAATCTATATTGGTCTTCGCAGACGGCCCCCGGCAGAAAGGCCGGGACGACCGGAACCCAGGATGTTGAGTTCGGCCGTAAATCTTGACGCTGGCAGCGCGCGGTATCGGCCGGCAGTTCCTCGCGAGGTCGGCATCAGCGCGCTTGATGGTGATTGGTGTACTGATCGGCCCCGAGGCAGAACCACACTCCGTGGCGCGGCTTCTCACAGTGCCTGATGGAAGGATCGAGCAGCGCGTCGTTGACACTGTCCATTTGGGGTATGGAGGGACGTCAGAAGTTCGCGCACGACCGGGGTCGATTGTTTCACAATTCCCTCGAGGCTCGGGTTATCTACGCTTCTGCGAACCGGGCCGCGCGTCTTCTGTTGCTCAAGACCTGCAGCCTCGCCGGTGGTAATGGCAATTGCGGCCTCTATAATTTCCCGAGTGGTGCCAGCAATGAATGGTCGACCGGGCCGTTCGATCCGACTCCTTTAAAGCGGGCCCGCTGCTTCCTCACGGACCGCAAATACGTGAAAGCCGGCACGCTTGTACACGCGAAGAGCCGCCGGATGATCCCAGGTATCCGTATGCAGCCAGATCCGCTTGGGACCCGTTTTCCACTGCTCGCATAACGCGACCGATAGCAACCAGGGGCCAAGACCCCGCCCCTGCGCATCGGCCACGATTCCGAAATTCTTGAGCTCGATGTCCGGAAACATACAACGGTCGAACTCGCACAATCCGAGCGCCTGGTCCCGTCCGCCGCGCAGCACATAAATGTCGAGAGCTTGGCCTTCAAGCAACGCCGCCAACTCCCCTTCCGGCATCTGCATGCGCTGATCCCACCGCAAGGGTTCGCCAACTCTTTTGTATAACTCCAGATACGCAGGACGGGTCAACCGCTCTCTGGCAATTCGTTCAGGGCCGACCCATGGGGCCGTCGGCGTGGGTGCCTGACGAAGTTCCATGTAGGTAACCCGGAGGATCGGGGAATCGGTTTGATTCATCGAGGGTGGACCCCGAGGAGCCGCAGCCAGCGGCGGCCTTTCGGACAGCCCATCGTGCACAGGATCACATATCTTGTTGGTCGGCAGGTCACAGGCCGCAGCCTACCGCATCTTCGGAATGGCAACCTGGTAACGCGCTCGTCGCGGCCAGGTGGCTGCGAAACCGCACGTCAAGGCGGTCCTCAGGAGGCGCGAGGCCCTAGCGGTTGTATAGCGGCTCCGGTCTCAGGGCGCCCGCAAAATTCAGGGCATGGCGCCGGTGCGTGGTCAGAAAGCGCACGTCACTCCACAACACCTGCACATAATCCTCGACCAACAGTTCCGTCACGATGCCTGTCGCTCGGACGCTCGAGCCGCTGATCGCGACGCGGTCGCCGACATGCAGACGTCTATGGGAATCCGACATTTCATTCCTGGGTTGACTTGTACGGGATATCACGCTACCAGAGGGACACCCCGAATTGCACTTGCAATCAGATCTACGGAGAAACCTGCTTAACACTGTCATCGCAACCACTGACGGGATTGCGGCATCGCGCAACGGTGCGCCGTTCATCCTGCGTTTTTCGCGACCGCGAAGTGGCGTTCTCCCGATGGCGCCGGGCTCGATTCGTTGCTACGGTGCAAGCGGTTGTTCGGGGAGAACACACATGAACCCTGTGACGCTCGAGTTGATCCGGGAATGGGACACGAAATGCGGCGACAACGAAACGACGTTCTTCCCGGTCACCAAGGATCGGCGGCGTCTCCTCGAACACGTGGACGAGTTGCGTGCGCTGCTGCGCTCGTGCAGCGAGCATCTCACCCCCTCCCAGCAGGAGTTGCTCGAACGGATCGACGCCGCCCTCAATCGCTGAGTCGGCGGCCGGTTGCCCGTGGCGCCGAGTGGCTTGACCATTTGGCGCCAAGGCCGCGCCTCCAAACCAGCTGCGGGTTCGCTCACGGGACTCGATCCTCCAGAATTCCTCTTTAAGATCAGCCCCATAGGGCAGAAACGCGCGGCGTGGCACGTGGCGGTTCGAACGGGGCGGGACCCGACGGACGTTGGCCCGGCTCCCGTCCGATATAATCCTCGGAAATACTCCGAATTCAATCCAGGAACCTCATGAGCCCCACCGTCCCGGTCGATCCGATCCGTATCGATAAGCCCCTATATGACTTCGTGGTGCAGGAGGTGCTGCCAGGGACTGGAATCGATGGTCAGTCGTTCTGGAACGGCTTTGCGGCCATCGTGCAGCGTCTGGCACCGCGCAATGCGGCACTTCTGCAGAAGCGGGACGAATTACAGGCGAAAATCGACCAGTGGCACCGCGACCATCCGGGCGCGCATTTCGACGCAGGGGCCTATCGACGGTTTCTCACGGACATTGGGTACCTCGTTCCGGAATCCGCCGCATTCGCCGTCGGTACCGCCAACGTCGATGCGGAGATCGCGCACGTCGCGGGACCCCAGCTCGTGGTCCCGGTGAGCAACGCCCGCTATGCCCTGAATGCCGCGAACGCCCGCTGGGGCAGTCTATACGACGCGTTGTACGGCACGGATGCCATTCCCGAGGATGGCGGCGCCATCCGCGGAGGCGCCGCCTACAATCCGAAGCGCGGTGCCCGGGTCATCGAATTCGCACGCCGCTTCCTGGATGAGACGTTTCCGCTCGCCGCCGGCAGCCATCGTGATGCCACCGGATACACGGTGACCGGAACGGGACTCGCCGTAGCTCTCCGCTCGGGCGGCACGACCACGCTCGAGTTGCCGTCCGGTTTCGCCGGGTATCAAGGGTCCGCTGCGGCCCCGACGGTGCTGCTGCTCGCGCATCACGGACTGCATGTCGAACTGCATGTCGACCGGGGTCATTTCATCGGTCGCGACGACGACGCCGGCATCAGCGACATCGTGCTCGAGTCCGCCGTTACCACGATTCAGGACTGCGAGGATTCGGTTGCGGCGGTCAGCACGGAGGACAAGATCGCGGTGTACCGCAACTGGCTGGGTCTCATGCAGGGCACGCTCGAGGCACAACTCGACAAGGGCGGCAGGTCGGTGCTGCGCCGCCTGAACCCGGATCGCCGGTATCACGCTCCGGGAGGCGCCGAGGTCCTGCTTCCGGGGCGCAGCCTGCTGCTGGTCCGCAACGTGGGCCATCACATGCTATCCGAGATGGTGACCTTGAAGGGTGCTCCAATCCCCGAAACCATCATCGACGCCGCGATCACCGCGCTTGCCGCCCTGCACGATCTGCGCGGCTCCGGCGCCGGCGGCAATTCACGCACCGGTTCGGTGTACATCGTCAAACCCAAGCTGCACGGCCCGGAAGAGGTGGCCTTTGCCGGAGAGTTGTTCGCAGCGGTGGAGGATCTGCTCGGCCTGGCGCGCAATACGCTCAAGTTCGGGATCATGGACGAGGAACGTCGCACCAGCGTCAATCTTGCCGAGTGCATCCGCGCCGTGCGCGACCGCGTGGTGTTCATCAACACGGGCTTCCTCGACCGAACCGGCGATGAAATCCATACCTCCATGGAAGCCGCGCCCATTCCTCGCAAAAGCGACCTCAAGAAGGCCGTGTGGTTGGACGCCTATGAGCGGCAAAACGTCGACATAGGTCTCGCCTGCGGCCTGCGCGGACACGCGCAGATCGGCAAGGGCATGTGGGCGATGCCCGATTTGATGGCGGACATGTTGAAGGCGAAAATCGGACACCCCCGGGCTGGAGCGAACACGGCGTGGGTGCCCTCGCCCACCGCGGCCACCTTGCACGCCCTGCATTACCATCATGTCGACGTGGCCGCGGTCCAGGAGGCATTGTCGAGCCGCACGCGCGCGTCACTCGACGAAATCCTGACGCCGCCGCTGGTCGCAGCACCCGCCTGGAGCGCGGCCGAGGTCGAGGAAGAACTCAATAACAACGCACAAAGCATCCTGGGCTACGTCGTTCGCTGGGTCGATTTCGGGGTGGGCTGCTCCAAGGTCCCCGATTACTATGACGTCGCCCTCATGGAGGACCGCGCCACATTGCGCATTTCCAGCCAGCACGTCGTGAATTGGCTGCGCCACGGAATCTGCACCCGCGATCAGGTACAAGACGCGCTGCGCCGCATGGCCAAGGTCGTCGACGACCAGAACGCCGGAGATCCCGCTTATGTGCCCATGACCCGGGATCTGGACCACAGTCAGGCCTTTCATGCAGCCTGTGATTTGATCTTCAAGGGCCGCGAGCAGCCGAACGGCTACACCGAGGCAATACTCACCGCGCGACGCAAGGAAAAACAGCGCCAACTAACCAAGGGCGCCGCCTGAGCGCACCGCCAGGAATCCCCAATGTCACACCTCACCCTCGCGCAAGCCAATCAGATCATCGAGACCGCCCTCGCCACCGCGCGGCAGCGGGGCCACCGCCCCATGGGCATCGTTGTCCTCGATGAGGCCGGTCAGGTGCGCGCCGTGCAGCGCGAGGACGGCGCCAGCGAATTCCGGGTGGCCATCGCCACCGGCAAGGCCTGGGCCGCGGTCAGCATGGGAGCCTCCAGCCGCACCCTGCTCGAACGGGCGCGCGACAATCCCATTTTCTACGGGGCCTTGCCGGCCACGGCACAGGGGAAATTCCTGGCGCAAACCGGCGCCGTGCTCATCAAACGCGGCGGCGAGATTCTGGGTTCCGTCGGCGCGAGCGGCGGCACGGGCGATGAAGACGAGGCAATCTGTATGGCCGGCGTGGAAGCCGCGGGGTTGCAGCACACCTGACGCGAACGAGGTCTGAGCCTCAACCCATGCGCTTGGCCCGATCCGCGTACCGGCGACGCAAGCCCGCCTGGCGTTCGGCCCAGGGCATCGCCTGCTCGAACCAGGCGGCCACCGCCAACAGGAGCCCATCGCTGCCCAGCGGCGCTGCGAGTTGAATACCGATGGGCAGCCCGTCGCTCGACTCGCCGAGCGGCAGCGAGATGGCGGGTTGGCCGGCCACATTGAAAATCTCGGTGTACGGCGCATAGCCGTAGGATTCGGCGTTCCAGCGGGCGAGGTCGAACGCGGAGGTTCGCCCGTCGATGCTGCCGGTGAGCACGGGAAGAGCCGACGTGGTCGGGGTGAGCAGCAGATCGAATCCCTCGAACAGCCCCGCCATCTCGACGGTCGCGAGTGTCAGCGCGCGCCGTGCGCGTGCGTAGTCGATGGCGGTGCTGCGCCTGCCCAGCTCGATGCAGGCCCACGTCAGGGCTTCGAGCTCATGCGCTGCGGGAGGCCGCCCCACCCTCGCGCGGTAATGGTCGATTTCCTCGGCGGTGGCGGTCATCCAGACCAGAGCCGCCGGGGTGCCGATCTCAGCCGACGCCGGAAAGACGAATTCGCTCACGCGGTGTCCCGCCGCCTCGAGCGCAGCAGCGGCTTGCAAGGCCACTGCAGCGATCTGCGGTTGCGGGCGCATGCCGCCCGGCGCCTCGAGGGTCAGCCCGATGCGCAGGGGCGGCACCGGGAATCCGAGGGCCGCCTGGTAGGCGCCACCCGGCCGCCTCGAGGGAGTTCGCGAGGCCGCGTCCGGACCCGCGGTCAGATCCAGCATCAAGGCGGTGTCGCGCACCGTGCGGGTGAGGACATGTTCGCAATCGAGACCCCCGGCGAGTTCGTCCTGATGCGGACCCACCGGCACGAGGCCGCGGGAGGGTTTCAATCCGACCAGGCCACACGCCGCTGCGGGCACCCGGATGGAGCCGCCCGAGTCGGTTCCATGCGCCATTGGAACCATGCCGGCAGCCACCGCCGCCGCTGACCCACCGCTCGAGCCGCCGGGGCTGCGCCGGAGATCCCAGGGATTGGCCGTGGCACCCCGCCAGGTCGGCTCGGTGACGAACTCACCGGCGAATTCAGGGGTGTTGGTGCGGCCCAGGATGGTGAGCCCGGCCGCCCGCCAGCGAGTCGCCAGTGTGTCATCGGCGGTCGCGGCCGGCAGCTGCGCCAACCAACGGCACGAGGCGGTGAGGTGCAGACCCGTCACGGCGATGTTCATGTCTTTCGCGAGAAACGGCACGCCGGCAAGCGGCGCTGACCGCCCGGCCGCGAGCGCCGCCGTTCGTGCCGACGCGTAGGCGGTCTCCACGACGGCGTTCAGCTGCGGATTGAGCGCATCGATGCGCTCGATTGCCGCTTCCGTCAGATGCGCGGGGGAGACCTCGCCGCGACGGACGAGGTCGGCAAGGGCCGTGGCATCGAAGGCGATGTATTCATCCGGACGCATGCCGCGCAGTGTACTGCGCCTTGGCCCGGCGGAGCGAGGACAGAGGCGGGCGGGGGCGATTGCCGCGCTGTCGGGCTCACGCTCCGCGGGGGCCGGCTGAACTGCAACTCGCGCGCACGCTGCCGTAGAATGGGGCGTGCGCATCAACAAGTATCTCAGCGAACGCGGTTTGTGCTCGCGCCGTGAGGCCGACTCATGGGTTGAAACCGGCCGCGTCAGCATCAACGGCGTGATCGCAACGTTGGGCACGAAGGTGGAGGCGGCAGACGAGGTGCGCGTCGACGGCCGGCTGGTCGGCGCCGAGACGGCCCACGTGTACATCGCCCTTCACAAGCCGGTGGGGGTGGAATGCACGACCGATCCGCGCGTCCCGCGCAACGTGGTCGGGTTCGTTGCCCACCGCGAGCGAATTTTCCCGATCGGACGTCTCGACAAGGACTCCGAGGGTTTGCTGCTCATGACGAATGACGGCGACATCGTCAACGATCTGTTGCGCGCCAACCATGGGCACGAAAAGGAGTACATCGTCACCGTGGACCGCCCGGTCACCGGCGCCTTCCTCCACGCGATGGCCAATGGTGTGGAGATCCTGGACCGGATCACGGCCCCCTGTCGCGTGCACCAGGTCAGCAAGAACGTTTTCCGCATCGTTCTCACGCAGGGGTTGAACCGCCAAATCCGCCGCATGTGCGAAGTGTTCGGCTACACGGTGCGGCGGCTCGTCCGCGTACGCTTCGTGAACATCCTGCTCGAGGGGATTGCGCCGGGCCGTTGGCGCAATCTCACCCGAGCCGAGCTCGCCGGCCTGCTGCCGGACCGCTTTGGACCCGGGACGGCTGACGCAACGGCGGTCGGCGCCCGTCGGGCTTCTGGCGGAACAAATCGGGATGTCCGACCGCCCCGCCGCGGGCGATGAGGCGCATGCCGCCGATATCGAGGTGTTCGAACAAACGACTCATGCCTGAGTCCGGTGACCCTTCAGCGGGATGTTGAATGTGATGGTCGCGCCGAACGCTTCGGGCGACTGCGGATCGACCCTTATCTTGTCGAATACGAGCACACGGGTGCCGAGGGCAAAACTTTCCTGCAAATCGTGGGTCACCATGAATATCGTCATCTTGTTCATGTTCCACAACTTCAGGATGAGCGAGTGCATGTCCGCGGTGATACCGGGGTCCAGCGCGCCGAACGGTTCGTCCAAGAGCAGTATCTTCGGTTCGCAGATCACCGATTGGGCGATGGACAGGCGCTGCTGCATGCCCCCCGACAGCTGGGCCGGATACTTGTCGGCTGCACCCTGCAAGCCTACCGCCTCCAGCAGCTCGCGCGCCCGCTCCATCGCCCGTCGCCGCCTTGCGCCGAACAGCCGGCCGAACAGCGGTGAGCCGCGCAGTTCCAGCCCGAGCAGCAGGTTGTTCATCACCGTCAGGTGCGGGAACAGCGAATAGCGTTGAAACACGATCCCCCGGTCGGGACCGGGCTCGTCCGGCAGCGGCTCGCCGTCGATCAGGAAGCTGCCCCGGCTCGGCGATTCGATGCCGAGCAGCATCTTGAGGAATGTCGTCTTGCCGCACCCCGAAGCGCCGACGATGGTGACGAATTCGTGATCGTCGACGTGCAGATTGACGTTCTCGAGGACCACCTGGCCCGCGAACTCCTTCCACAAGTGTTTGACCGTAACCTGCGTCAATTGGCCACCGCGGCCCAGGAGAAGGCCTTCGCACGCACGATCCGCAGCAGCCAGTCCATGAAGAATGCGAGCAGCGTGATCCAGGCGACGTATGGCAGAATCACGTCCATGGACAGGTAGCGCCGCACGAGAAATATCCGGTAACCGAGCCCCTCGGTGGACGCAATCGCTTCGGCGGCGATCAAAAACAGCCACGCGGAGCCGAGCGTCAATCGCAGCGCGTCGATGAGCCGGGGCCAGAGCTGCGGCAGGACGACGCGGATCACCAGCTGCCAGGTGGACGCGCCCAAGGTCTGTGCTTTGATGAGCTGTTCGCCGGGCAGCTCCGCGGTGCGAAATGCCAGATCGCGAACGATGACGGGCGCGACGCCGATCACGATCAGCGTGATCTTCGCGGCCTCGCCGAGACCCACGGCAATGAACAGGATCGGCAGCACGGCGAGCGGCGGTATCAGCGACACGGCCGCGACGAAGGGCGCGATCGTGGCCCGCAGATACGGCAGGACGCCGATGGACAGGCCGAGGATGAGCCCGATCGCGGCGCTGATTGCCAGCGCCACGAGGAGCCGTTCGAGACTGGCGACGGTGTCGGTCCAGAACAGGTAGTCGCCGCTGCGCTCATCCTCCTCGAACGCCATCTCGTGCAGGGTGGCGGCGATCGTGGCCGGGGCCGGCAGCAGCTTGTCCCCGGGGTTCTCCTGCAGCCGGGCGTGCGAATAGAACATGTAGGTGCAGACGAGGAGGATGAAGGGCAGCATGCTCAACAGCAACGCCCCTCCCCGCCCGGGACGCTGGTTGATCAGCCGGCGCATGAAGCAGCGCCCCTCACAGCGCGCCGTCCAGGGCCATCTTCATGTAGCTCGGGTCGAGGCGCATGCGGATGTTGCGGGCGTCTCCCAGCAGTCTGCCGCCCGAGAACTGGATGCCGACGGCATCGACAGAACTCGCGCCATGGCCGAGGATCCCGTGCTCGAAAGAGAACTTCCGCACGAGGTCCATGGTCTTGACGACTGCATCGCCGGTGGCGAATTGATAGCCGTCCGCCGGCGTCGAAAACAGATGCGTCGTCGCCAGCTGGCTGGTGAAACCGGCTGCATCGGTGCCCGATGCCTTCGCCATGGCGGCCTGCGCCGCCTTGCCGGCCGCGTCGTTCCTCAGCATCAGTGCGACGGTCTCGTACCAGGCGCCGGCAAGCGCCTTGCCCAATTTGGGATTGGCGTTGAGGGTGGCCGAATTGACCACCATCAAATCGAGGATCTCTCCCGGTATCTTGCTCGAATCGAAGACCAGCTGCGCATTCGGCATGCCGAGCACGGCGCTGAGCTGCGGCTTCCATGTCACGACGGCGGTGCTGGCCGGCGCCGCGAAAGCCCCGACGATGTCCGCGTCCGAGGTATTGACGATCTTCAGATCCCGTTCGCGCAGCCCGACCGTCGACAAGGCGCGGATGAGCAGATAATGCGAGACGGACAGCTCGACCAGATTGACCTTCTGTCCCTTGATGTCGGCGAGCGCCCTGCCCTTGCCCTTGAGCACCACACCGTCGTTGCCGTTCGAGAAATCGCCGACGATCAGGGCGGTCGAATCGACCCCGCCGGCCGCGGGAATCGTGAGCATGTCCATGTTGGTCATCACGCACGCATCGAACGTGCCGGCAGTGTACTGGTTGATGGACTCCACGTAGTCGTTGACCTGGGTGAGCTTTATCTTGATGCCGTACTTCGTTGCCCACTTCTTCAGTATTCCGCTCTGATCCGCATAATCCCACGGCATCCAGCCGACGTAGATGCTCCAGGCGACGTTGAACGATGCGCGTTCGGCCGCCGCAGCCGCCGGGCCTGCGGCACCCGCAGCCAGCAGGATCACCGCAAGGCAGATTCGCGGGGCCGATAGTCTCGAATGATGGGTCATCGATCTTCTCCGTTCAGCGCTGGGCACAGGGTAGCAGGACGTCAATGCAGTAACTTGAGGACGACGAGGGTTTGCGCCACCGTCACGGCGCGACCTTCCGCGCAGCGCACCTGGCTCACCACCCCGTCCACCGGGGCCGTCACCGGCAGTTCCATTTTCATGGACTCGATGGTCACCAGGGTCTCGCCCGCTTTCACCGGACGGCCGGGCGTTGCCGCGATTTTCCAGACGCTGCCCGACACCGGGCTCGCGACCGCGACTTCGTCGGCGAGCAGCACCTCGGCCTCGGTGTTCTCATGCGGCGCGGGCAGGTCGGCGGCATAGCCGATCTGCCCGCTCGCCTCCCACCTCGCGCGCTCGGCTTCGAAGGCGGTCTGCTGCCGGGCCTTGTGCGCCGTGATGTCGGCCGCGTTCTCGGCGAGGAAGCGGCGGTAGTCCTGCAGCCGGAACGTCTCCTCCTCGACCTCAAGTCGGACGCGACCGCGCAGAAAGTCCTCGCGGAAATCCAGGAGTTCGGGGCCGCCCATGGGATAAAAGCGGATCTGATCGAAGAATCGCAGCAGCCAGGGCTTCCCGTCGCGAAAATCCGCGGTGACGTGGTGCGTGTTCCACATCTGGCAGGTGCGACCGACGAACTGGTAGCCGCCCGGCCCTTCCATGCCGTACACGCACAGGTAGGCGCCGCCGATGCCCACCGCATTCTCCGGCGTCCAGGTGCGCGCGGGATTGTATTTGGTGGTCACCAGCCGGTGGCGGGGATCGACGGGCGTGGCCACCGGCGCGCCGAGGTACACGTCGCCCAGGCCGAGCACCAGATAGCTCGCGCCGAACAAGATTCGCTTGACGTCCTCGATGCTGTCCAATCCGTTGACGCGGCGAATGAACTCGATGTTGCTCGGGCACCAGGGCGCGTCGGCTCGCACGGACTGCATGTACTTCGAAATGGCAAGCCGGGTCGCCTCATCGTCCCACGACAAGGGCAGGTGTACGATGCGGGTCGCAACCGTCATGTCGTCGATGGCCGACATTGACTCCTCGATCCCGATGAGACGTTCGAGAAGCGCCGCCGCCGCAAGCACGCGGCTCTCGTAGTGCACCTGCAACGAGCGGATGCCTGGGGTCAACTCGATGATGCCCGGCAGTTCTGCATCCTCGATCCGGGTCATGAGCGCGTGCACGCGCAGGCGCAGCTCCAAGTCCAGGACCGGCGGACCGTATTCGATGAGCAAGTACTTGTCGCCGGCCCGGCGATACACCACCGCGGGCGCGGCGCCGCGGGCGGACCGTGCCGCGAGCACAGCCTCTCCTGGATCGTGTTGCGGCACCACTGCGCGCGGCCCGCGCGCTGGTGGCGATCCGGCTCGTGCCGGACGTAGTCCGTCGAACAGCAGATCCTGCGCCGACTCGGCGGCCGCGGCCGCCTCGGGTGTGAGCCGCTTGAAGCGGATGCGGTTGTTCGGCCGCAGCTGGCCGAGTTTCCACAACTCCGCCTTCACGAGCGTCGCCGGACAGACGAATCCCCCCAGCGACGGGCCGTCGGGACCCAAAATCACCGGCATGTCGCCCGTAAAATCGACGGTCCCGATGGCATAGGCATTGTCGTGGATGTTGGAGGGATGCAATCCCGCCTCGCCTCCGTCGGTGCGTGCCCACTTGGGCTTGGGACCGATCAGCCGTACACCCGTCCGGTTCGAGTTGTAGTGGACCTCCCACACCGCCGCGAAAAAAGCGGAGATATCCTCATCGGTGAAATAATCAGGGGCGCCGTGCGGGCCATACAAAACGCCGAACTCCCACTCGTCGCCGATCACGGGAACGCAGCCCGGCGGAATGGCACGCGGTTCGTCCGCATCATCCACGCGACCCACGTGCAGCACGTCCCCGGCCGCGAGGGCCCTGCCGCCGTGGCCGCCGAACTTGCCGAGGGTGAATGTCGCCCGGCTGCCGAGATACTCCGGGACGTCGAAGCCGCCGCGGACTGCGAGATAGGCGCGGCACCCCGCGCCGGTCACGGTGCCGATGCGCAGTACATCCCCCGCATGCACTTCGACGGGACTCCAGTAGGGGACCGGACGATCGCCGAGGTGGGCCGTCATCACGGCACCGCCGAGACAGATCAACGCGCCCGCATCGAACTTGAGCGCCGGACCCGACACGGTGATTTCAAGGGCGGCTGCGTCGGGCGGGTTGCCGACCGCGCGGTTGGCCAGCCGAAACGACACGTCGTCCATGGGACCGGACGGGGGAACCCCGACGTTCCAATAACCGACCCTGCCGGGATGATCCTGGATGGTGGTCTGGGTGCCCCCCGCGAGCACCTCGATGCTGCGGGACGAAAAGGCGAAGGACTCCAGGGCGCGCGTGGTCATGGAGGCCGCCGCGAACAACGGCGCCGCCACGAGACTGCGCAGATAGCCGAGATTGGTTTCGATCCCGGCGATCCGCGTTGCATCGAGAGCCCCGCGCAATTTGCGCAGTGCCTCGTCGCGGTCCCCGCCCAGCACGATGATTTTCGCCAGCAGCGGATCGTACAACGGCGTGACGTCGGTGCCGGCCGCCACCCAGGTCTCGACGCGCACATCCGCGGGAAACGTCGCCTCGGTGATCAGGCCGGAGGAAGGGCGGAACTGACGGAGGGGGTCTTCCGCATAAATCCGCACCTGGATGGAGGCGCCGCGCGGGGGCGGCACGTCGAGGACCGGGCGCTCGCCAGCCGCCAGCCGCACCATCCATTCGACGAGATCGATCCCGAGAACCTCCTCGGTGACACCGTGCTCCACCTGCAGGCGGGTATTGACCTCGAGGAAATAGAACTCGCCGCTCGCCACGTCGTAGACATATTCGACCGTGCCGGCGGACTGGTAATTGACGGCCCGGGCGAGGCGCACCGCGGAATCGTGCAGCGCGGAACGCGTCTCCGCGGACAATCCGGGCGCGGGAGTCTCCTCGACGATCTTCTGATTGCGTCGCTGCGTCGAACAGTCGCGTTCGCCCAATGCGACCACCCTGCCCGCGCCGTCGCCGAAAATCTGCACCTCGATGTGACGTGCGCGTTCGATGTACTTCTCGAGAAACACACCGCCCCGGCTGAAATTCCTCTCCGCCAGCCGCCCGACCGACGCAAAGGCCTCCTCGAGCTCCGACTCGCGCCGTACCAGCTGCATGCCGATGCCGCCGCCCCCCGCCGTGCTCTTCAGCATCACCGGATAGCCGATGCGGCCGGCCTCGCTGCGCGCGGCATCGATGCCCGTCAGAATCGCGCTGCCGGGCAACAGCGCAATGCCGTTGCGGGCGGCGATGTCGCGCGCCAGGTGCTTGAGGCCGAATTCACGCATCTGGGTCGGGGTCGGCCCGATGAACACCAGGCCGGCCGCGCTGCAGCCCTCGGCGAAATCCGCATTCTCGCTGAGAAATCCATAGCCGGGATGAACGGCCCCGGCACCGGTGGCCCGGGCGGCCCGAAAAATCTCCTCCTGGCGCAGATAGCTCTGCGCGGCAGGGCCCGGACCGATGCACAGCGCCTCGTCGGCCGCGGCGACATGCGGGGAATAACGATCCGCATCCGAGTAAACCGCCACGGAGCCGACCCCCAGCCGACGCAACGTGCGCAAGATACGGCAGGCGATCGCACCCCGATTCGCCACCAGCACCTTAGGGAACATCGGCATCCCAGATCAGCACCTCGAGCGGCGTCGGATTGTAGGCATTGCAGGGATTGTTGAGCTGCGGACAGTTGGAGATGAGGACGATGACGTCAGTTGCCGCACGCATCTCGACGTACTCGCCGGGCCCGCTCAGCCCGTCAGCGAACGTCAGACCCCCCTCGGGCGTCACCGGCACGTTCATGAAGAAATTGATGTTGTGGGACAGGTCCCGCTTTCCCAACCCATAGCCGTCATGCTGGGCGAGCGCCAGCACGAAGCTGTCGCGGCACGCGTGCATGGTGCGTTTCTCGAGGTCGTAGCGCACGGTGTTCGATTCGGAGGCGCAAGCACCGCCGAGCGTGTCGTGGCGGCCCACCGTGTCCGCGACGATCTCGGCGAGCACGTTGCCCGCCGTCGACAGCAGCTTCGAGCCGCAACTGAGGTAGACGTTGCCCTGCGCGCGGATCGTATCGACCGCACTATAACGGTCGGCGACATCCGCGGCGTTGAAGAACAGCGTGTCCGCAGCCTGATTGCCCTCGACGTCGACGATGCGCAGACGCTGCCCCCGTCGCAGTGTGTCGATCCAGTAGTCTCCCGCGGGAACGATCCGGCGAAACACCGCCTCGCCGGGCAAGAGGTCGCTGTACCGCTTCACTGCGACTCTCCGCCGGACGTATGACAGCCGCAGCCGCGATACAGGTCCGTGTTGGCGAATCCGCGCAGGTTCTCGGGGCGGGAGTTCATGCAAAAATCGTCGGACTGCACCGGCGGCGCGGCGGAGAGTCTGATCTGCACGGGCTTGCGCGGGTACTCCGAGGCCACATTCAACGGGTGCGGGCAGGTGTGCAGCAGCACCAGCGTCTCCATTTCGAACCGCAGGTCGACGTGGGCGCCCGGTTTCGCGTTGCTCGCGTCGAATTCGAGGGAGCCATCGTCGGCCACCGCCACCTTGCTGAACCAATTGATGTTCGCCGCGAGATCGCGGCGGCCGAGTCCGTACTTCCCCCCCTCCACCAAAAACGCATCATGACCGTTCTGCGTCCAATCATTGCGGTGCGCCTGATAGGTCTTGACGCCCCACCGCTCGGCGATGAGCCGTTGGGTAATGTTGCCGCACGTCGTGTCATGCCAGCCGTTGGTATCTTCGACGATCGAACAAAAGATCCGGCCCATGTCCGAATACAGACAATGACCCCGGGTGAGTTTGAAGCTGTGCTGACACTTCAGCGTGTCGGGAGCGTTGTAGCGTTCGAGCAGGTTCTTCGGGTTGTAGAACAGCATGCCGACGTTCGCCCCGCCCTCCCTGTCGGTGAGGCGCAGCAGCACGCCGGCCTGCACGATGAGCGACCAGTGCTTGCCGCCCCCGATGACCGTCTCGTAAGACACGTTGGATTTGCTCATGGCGATTCGACCCCCCTTCGCGACACGACTACGACCGTCGAAGGAGTGCTTCGTCACCATCGGGAGTTCCCATGAGGGAGGACCATCCCGAGGACGCCCTCAGGCTCCTCGACATTGATCTCCCGGGCTTTTGTCCCGCCGTGTATCCTCAAGGTCTCGTCGACCGAGGACTGCCTCTCTCGGACCAGGCATCTGCGTGGCAGACCGGAACCCTAGACGCACATTGTTGTTTGGGACCGATGCAAATCCTATGCCGGATGAGGTAATCGCCCGGACTCCGCCACGCCGCGGCCGGCGAGGCTCGGGCAAATCAGCGCATCGCCCGCGCCGGATTATTTTATTCGCGTGGGGAGGGCGCCGGCAGCGCAGCGCATGCATGCACCGCTGCGGCGCACGGCGAGTGGACGGCGCCCCAAAGGCGCGCACCACTGTCCTCTGCAGGCGCGGGCCTACCGATCTATGATTGCACTCATGACCACCGATAATCTCGCCATTCCCGAACTGCTCGACGGCTATCGCAGCGGACGCCAAACGCCCGCTGAGGTGATCGAGCGTCTGCTCGAACGCTCCAACGGCGCCGATGCCCACCACGTCTGGATCACGCGGCTGTCGCGGGAGCAGGTGATGCAATACGTGAGCGCGCTCGAGCCGTCGCGGATCGCAGAACTGCCGCTGTACGGGGTTCCGTTCGTCATCAAGGACAACATCGACCTGGCGGGAGTGCCGACCACGGCCGGTTGTCCCGCATTTGCCTACACTCCGGAGCGCTCGGCAACGGCCGTCCGCAGGCTGCTGGAAGCCGGTGCCATTCCGCTCGGTAAGACCAACCTGGACCAATTTGCGACCGGCCTCGTGGGCACGCGGTCGCCCTACGGGGCCTGCCGCAACAGCTTCGACCCGCAATACATCTCGGGCGGTTCGAGCGCGGGCTCCGCCGTCGCGGTGGCCACCGGGCTGGCGAGCTTTGCACTGGGTACGGATACCGCCGGATCAGGCCGCATCCCGGCGGCCTTCAACAACATCATCGGATTGAAGCCGAGCAAGGGACGCATCAGCACGCACGGTGCGGTGCCGGCGTGCCGTTCCCTCGATTGCATCTCGATTTTCGCATTGACCGCGGACGATGCGGAGTCGGTGCTCGATGCCGCGGAGGGATTTGACCCCCGTGACCCGTATTCGCGCCGGCGGGAAAACCACGGCATCGCGGGCCTGCGCTTCGGCGTGCCGCCATCCGGACAGCTGCCATTCTTCGGCGATGCCGGATACGCGAGACTGTTCGACGCGGCAGTGTCGCGCCTGACCGGCCTCGGGGGCACACCGGTCGAGATCGACTTCGCGCCGTTTCTCGCCGCCGCGCGCTTGTTGTACGAGGGACCCTGGGTGGCGGAGCGCTACGCGGCCGTGGGCGCCTTCATCGAGGGGCACGCGGGAGCCGTGCTGCCGGTGACCCGTCAGATCATCGCGGGGGGACGGGATGCGAGCGCCGTCGCCGCGTTCGAGGCGCAATACCGTCTCGGGGAACTCGCACGCCTGACCGAGTCCGCCTGGGCGGCCATCGACCTGCTGCTGACGCCCACGGCCGGGACCATCTATCGAATCCTCGAGGTCGATCACGATCCGGTGAGACTCAATACCAACCTCGGCGTCTACACCAATTACATGAATCTTCTAGACCTATGCGGCGTGGCCGTACCGGCCGGATTTAGAGAGGACGGCATGCCTTTCGGCGTGACGCTCGTCGGACCGCGCGGCACCGACCACGCCTTGCTGAAAGTCGCCGGGCGGTTGCATCGGGCGTCGGTCACGACGCTCGGCGCGCTGCAACGCGGCGTTCCCGCGGCAACGCCCGTGCCGATCCGTGTCTGGGATGGATATGTCAGCGTGGCGGTCTGCGGTGCCCACATGCGCGGACTGCCGCTCAACCATCAATTGCGCGACCGCGGCGGATATTTCGTGAACGGCGCGCGCACCGCACCCCTGTATCGCCTGTACGCACTGCCCGGCGGTCCGCCGCGGCGCCCCGGTTTGGTCCGCGTACGGGAAGGCGGTGCCGCCATCGATCTCGAGATCTGGGCGCTGCCGACCGAGCACCTGGGCTCGTTCCTCGCCGGAGTTCCGGCACCTCTTGGATTGGGTGCGGTCGAACTCGACTCCGGTGCGCGGGTGACCGGCTTTCTGTGCGAACGCCATGCCACCGAAGACGCAGAGGACATCTCGCATCTGGGCGGCTGGAGGCAATACGTCCAGTCGGAGGACTGTGAACCGTCGCTGGACGCTCGGCGCACTTCCCTGTAGGATGCACCTCAGCTAAATATGAGGTTGGCGCTCGGTCAGTGCCACCTTTAGCTCGCGGTCCGTCCTCGACGCACTCCGTTCACTTACCCTCCTCGCTGCTGACCGCTGCAGAGCTCAAAGCTCTGTCGTGCGAGTCAACGTTTCTCCAAGGATTCATTCATGTCATTTTCTGATCTCGGGCTGTTGCCTGAATTGCTGCGTGCTGTCGCCGACAAAGGCTACGACACCCCCTCCCCCATTCAGGTACAGGCCATTCCGGCGGTGCTGTCCGGCCGCGACGTCTTGGCCGGCGCACAAACCGGCACCGGCAAGACCGCGGGCTTCGTGCTGCCGATTCTCCAGCGGCTCACCGCCGACACCGCCCACGGGGCGAGCCGGGCTCCCCGCGCCCTCGTGCTGACGCCGACCCGCGAACTTGCCGCACAGGTGGCCGAGAGCGCCCGCAATTACGGCAAATATTTGCAGCTTCAGACCTATCAGGTTTTCGGGGGCGTGAGCATCAACCCACAGATCAGCAATCTGCGCAGCGGCTGCGACGTGCTCGTCGCGACGCCTGGCCGGCTCCTCGATCTTGCGCAGCAGCGCTGCGTCGATTTGTCGAAGGTGCAGGTGCTGGTGCTCGATGAGGCCGATCGCATGCTCGACATGGGCTTCATCAACGACATCCGCAAGATCATCCGCCTGCTGCCGCAGAAGCGCCAAAATCTGCTGTTTTCGGCGACCTATTCCGATGACATTCGCGGTCTTGCGGAAAAGCTGCTGCACGATCCCTTGTCGATTCAAGTGGCTCCCCGTAACGCACCCATCGAACTCGTCGAACAGCGTGCGTACCGTGTGCAAAAGGAACAAAAGCGCCACTTGCTGGTGCATTTGATCCAGGAAGGCCAATGGCCGCAGGTCCTCATCTTCACGCGCACCAAGCATGGCGCGAACCGGCTCACCCAGCAGTTGGAAGGCGCCGGCATCAAGGCCGCGGCGATTCACGGCAACAAGAGCCAGGCCGCCCGCGTTAAGGCGCTCGACATGTTCAAGCGCGGGCAGGTGACCGCCCTGGTGGCGACCGAAGTAGCCGCCCGGGGCCTCGACATCAAGGAGCTGCCCCAGGTCGTGAATTACGAACTGCCGAACGTGCCCGAAGACTATGTGCACCGCATCGGCCGCACGGGCCGCGCGGGCGCCGCGGGCGAGGCCGTATCCCTGGTCTCCCCGGACGAGACCGGCTATCTGCGCGACATCGAGCGGGTCTTGAAGCGCAGCATCCCGGTTCTTCCGACGCCGCCCTTCAAGATCGTCGAGTCGGCTCCCCTGCCGGCCGGCCAGCAGAACCGCCAGTTCGCCGAACGTTCCAGCCCCGGACAGGGCCGGCCCCACTCCGGTAATTCGCACGGCAATCGTGGGTCGGACCGGCGCGATGGCCGGCGCAGCTCGGGTTCGACCGGCCGCGGTCAGGGCCAGCAAAACCGCGGACGGACCCACTAAGGCCAGTCCGGCCGATCCGCGGATGACCCCGGCGCCTGAACACGCCGGAGTCATCCGGATATTGATCGCGGGGAGGCGCGCGGCGGCCAGATCGCCCGTTGCGGCTTCCTACAGCGTGGCGACGAACTTTTTGAGATAGGCCGAGAACTCGGGGCCGAGGCTCGGATGCTTCAGGCCATATTCGACGGTCGCCTGCAGGTAACCCAGCTTGCTGCCGCAGTCGTAGCGCTTACCCTCGAACTCGAAAGCGTAAACCGCCTCACGCTTCATGAGCCGCGCGATGCCGTCCGTCAGCTGTATCTCGCCGCCCGCACCCGCACCGATGTTCGCTAGATCCTCGAAGATGGATCCGGACAGCAGATAACGTCCCACCACGGCCAGCGTGGACGCCGCCTTGTCGGGCTTCGGCTTTTCGACGATCTGCGACATCTTCCCCAGCCGCGGCGCCACCTGCTTTTCCAGCGACACGATGCCGTATTTGTCCGTATCCTGCTTCGGCACGTTCTGAACACCGAGGATGCTGCCGCCGTACTCTTTGTGCACCTCGACCATCTGCTTGAGACAGGCGACCGGCGCATCGATCAGGTCGTCCGCCAGGTGCACCATGAACGGTGCATTCCCGATGACCGGTCTCGCGCAGAGGACGGCGTGGCCCAGGCCGAGCGGCGCGGGTTGCCTGATGTACACGCATGACGCCCACCCCGGCAGAATGCCCTGCAACGCATCCAGCAGTTCCTGCTTGCCCTGGGCGCGCAGCGTGGCCTCGAGTTCCGGGTCGCTGTCGAAGTGGTCTTCGATCGCACGTTTGGAACTGCCGGTGACGAAGATCAGCGTATCGGCACCCGCCGACAGCGCCTCGTCGACCGCATACTGGATGAGCGGTTTGTCGACGATGGGCAGCATTTCCTTCGGACTTGCCTTGGTGATCGGAAGGAATCGGGTTCCGCGGCCGGCAACGGGGAATACGGCGGTCTTGATCGTGTGATTTGTCATAATTGAAATAATAGCTATTTTAGCCAAGCTTAACGATAGTGTAGGGCGCAAAACCATCCCAGGCGTGACACGCTGGGCAAAGCCAATAAAAATGCCGGCCGGCGAAGCCGCACTCGTTGCAATGATACTTCTCGGCGTGCGCCAGCAGCGCTCCGACCTCCCGCGCCATTCTTCCCAAGTCGCCCGTCCCGGAGGTGCCACTGCGCATGGCCTGCAGGGTCGGGTCCCTCGCGAAGACGCGTTCGATGGGCTCGCGCAGCGGTGTGCGGCCCTCAACCCCCGCCGACATGGCGGCAAACACCAGATGCTTCAGGGCGTCGATTCCGCGCGACTCCGCCTGCGCCACGAGTTCCGAGAGCACGCCGTCCTGCGCCTGCGGCGCCACGAGCTGCATCAAATGGGGCAGCTCTTCCTGAATGAGCTGCGGCGCCTCCTCGAGCGCGGACCGCAGCAGCCGCACGGCCAGCGCGTAGTCTTCCTGCCGTTCGGCGATTTGCGCGCTCAGAACGTCGGCGCGGGGAAACGGGGAGACCTCCTCCCGCGCCCGGCGCGTCAGTTCGCCCGCCGCCCCGTCATCGCCCTTCTCCATCGCCAGCGCCGCGAGCTCGCAGTAATAGTGGGCGGCGACCGCGCGCGGAGGGGCCGCATCGATGCGCGTCAGACGGCGGTGAACATCGAGCGCCTGCTGCCACTCGTGCTGGCGCTCAAACACCCCGCGCAGGGCGTCCAGGGCGCTCGCCCGCAGGCGCGGCACCTCGCTCACCTGCTGGAAGAGCTTCTCTGCGCGATCGAGCAGCCCCGCGCGCAGATAATCCTGGGCCAGGGCGAGCAGTGCCTGCTCCCGGTGTTCGGGGGCGAGCGTCTCGCGCGCGAGCAGATTCTGGTGGATGCGGATGGCGCGCTCGACCTCTCCGCGGCGGCGATACAACGAGCCCAAGGAAAAATGGGTTTCGATGGTGTCCGCGTTGGCGTCCATCAGCTTGAGGAACATGTCGAGGGCCCGATCCGGCTGTTCGGTCACCAGAAAATCGAGGCCCGCCAGATAGTCGGGATGCAGCGTCGACAGCGAGCCCGGCCAGCGCCTGCCCCAGCCGAAGTGTCCTGCGAGTATGCCGACGATCAGCGCCGCGACGCCCACCAACCAAGTAAGCAGCGACAGCTCGGGCATGAGGCCTAGGCGCCTGTCCGAAAAACCGTCATCAATCGCGGATGGGCTGGTCCGCGCCGTCGTTCACGCGCTCGCGAAGGTCCTTGCCGGGCTTGAAATGCGGCACGTGCTTGCCGGCCAGCGCGACCGCCTCGCCGGTCTTCGGATTGCGCCCCTGGCGCGGGGGACGGAAATGCAGCGAAAAGCTTCCGAATCCGCGGATTTCGATGCGCTCGCCGGTGGCCAGCGCGTCGCTCATGATCTCCAACAATTGTTTGACGGCGAGTTCCACGTCCTTCGCCGGAAGATGCTTTTGTTTGGCCGAAATGATCTCAATGAGTTCGGATTTCGTCATTATCGATCCGTGGGCTTCACTAGACATATTGGAGAGCGCAGGCTGGACGGCCCCGTCGGACCGTCACGCCTGCCTTTAGTCCCTCAATCCTGCCCGGAGATCTGCTCTTTGAGAAGATCTCCAAGACTGGTTCCGGTCGGTGAATCGGTACGATAGTTTTGCATCGCTTCCTGTTCCTCGTGTCTGTCCTTTTCCTTGATGGACAAGGAAATGCTGCGTCCCTTGCGATCCACCCCGGTGAACCGGGCTTCGACTTCCTGACCGACCTTGAGGAGCAGACGCGCGTCCTCGACACGGTCCCGCGACAGTTCGGACGCCCGCAGTTGGCCATCCACACCGTTGCCGAGATCGACGACGGCGCCCTTGGCGTCCACCTCCCGCACGACGCCGGTGACGACGCTGCCCTTCGGATGCTCGGCAATGTAGGCGGAAAACGGATCCTTCGCCAGTTGCTTGATCCCCAGGCTGATGCGCTCGCGCTCCGGATCGATGGACAGCACCATCGCGTCGACCTGTTGGGCCTTCTGGTAGCTGCGCACCGCTTCTTCGCCCGGCATGTCCCAGGAAATGTCGGACAGGTGAACCAGGCCGTCGATGCCGCCGGCGAGTCCGATGAAGATGCCGAAATCGGTGATCGACTTGATCTGTCCGCTGACCTTGTCGCCGCGGTTGTAGTTCTCGGCAAAGTCCTTCCACGGATTGGCCTTGCACTGTTTCACACCGAGACTGATGCGACGGCGCTCCTCGTCGATGTCGAGCACCATGACCTCGACCTCCTGCCCGACGTGCACGACCTTGGCGGGATTGACGTTCTTGTTCGTCCAATCCATTTCCGACACGTGCACCAGGCCCTCCACTCCCTCCTCGATCTCGACGAAACAGCCGTAGTCGGCGATGTTCGTGACCTTGCCGAAGAGACGCGTGTTGGCCGGATATCGACGGGCGATGTTCTGCCAGGGATCCGCGCCCAACTGCTTCAGTCCGAGCGAGACGCGCTGGCGTTCGCGGTCGAACTTGAGGATGCGCACGTCGATCTCCTCGCCGACCTTGACCACTTCGGAAGGATGCTTGACGCGCTTCCAGGCCATGTCGGTGATGTGCAGCAGGCCGTCGATGCCGCCGAGGTCGACGAACGCACCGTAATCCGTGAGGTTCTTGACCACGCCCTTGACGGCCGCGCCTTCCTGGAGATTGTCGAGCAGCGCGGAACGTTCCGCGCTGTATTCCTGCTCGACCACGGCTCGACGCGACACGACGACGTTGTTGCGCTTCTGGTCGAGCTTGATGACCTTGAATTCGAGCGGCTTGTTTTCGAGGTACGAGGGATCGCGCACGGGGCGCACGTCGACCAGCGATCCCGGAAGGAACGCGCGGACGTTGTCGATCTCGACGGTGAAACCGCCCTTGACCCGTCCGGTGATGATGCCAATGACGATTTCCTGCTTTTCGAAGGCCGTCTCGAGCCGGGTCCATGTACGGGCGCGCTTGGCCTTTTCGCGGGACAGGCGCGTTTCACCGGAACCGTCCTCCACGCTGTCCAGCGCAACCTCGACGGTCTCACCGACGACGACCTCGATCTCACCCTTCTCGTTCTTGAATTGATCCGCCGGAATCACGGCCTCGGACTTCAGTCCGACGTTGACGATGACGTAGTCCTGGCCTACTTCGACGATCAATCCGTTGAGGATGGTGCCAGGTCGGATGCGCTGGCTCGCGATGCTTTGTTCGAACAGTTCCGCAAAACTTTCTGTCATGTTTTCTCTTGACTAACTTTGTTCCCAAACACTGATCCTGTGTGCTCTGGGGTTGCCTGTAAAACCGCGGCGCTCATTCCCTGGGCCGCAACCTCAAACCAAAACCAACTCATTTCGAAAAGCCCGCATGAACAATCTCGAGCACGCGGCCGACAACCGCTTCGACGGACATGCCGGTTGTGTCGAGCAAGACGGCGTCTCGGCTTGCGACAAGAGGCGAAGCGGAACGGTTGATATCCCGTTCGTCGCGCTCCGCTATCTCCTTCGAAAGGGCGGCAAGGGTAGCAGCAACCCCCTTTTCTTTCAACTGCTTATAGCGCCTCGCCGCACGCTCGCCGGCACTCGCGGTGAGAAAAATCTTCACCCGGGCGTCGGGGAAGACCACAGTGCCCATGTCGCGCCCGTCCGCCACCAGGCCCGGGGGCACGGCGAACTGCCGCTGCCGGTCCAGCAGCGCGGCCCGAACGGCGGGAATTGCCGCCACCTTCGATGCATCGTTTCCCGCCTGCTCCGTGCGGATCTCGCGGGTGACCTCGCGGCCGTCGAGCCATACGACTTCCTCGCCCGAGGGGCTGGAATCGAAGCGGATGTCCAGGCGCTGCGCAATGCCGCTCAGGGTCTCCCCGTCGCCAAAACCGATGCCCGCCCTGCGCCCGGCGAGCGCCACCAGACGGTAGAGCGCCCCACTGTCGAGGAGCGCCCAGCCCAACGATTTTGCTGCAACGCGGCTAACCGTCCCCTTCCCAGAGCCCGAAGGACCGTCGATCGTCACCACCGGTACGCCCGTCATACGGCCCGCCGGCCGTTCGTTTCGGTCAGTCCCAAACCCACGGAACAGGCCAGTTCCACGAAGCCCGGGAAGGAGGTGGCAACGTTGGCGACGTCGCGGATCCGGATCGGCGCGGCGGCCCGCAGGCTGGCCACGCTGAAGGACATGGCGACCCTGTGATCCCCCTCGGAGTCGATCGTGCCGCCGGTGAATGCCGCGCCGTCCGGCAGTCCGTGGATGCGCATGCCGTCCGGAAGGACCTCATGGCTCACGCCGAGCGCCGTCAAACCACCGCTCATTGCAGCGATGCGATCGCTCTCCTTGACGCGCAACTCCTCCGCGCCGGTGACCACCGTCTCGCCGGCCGCGCACGCGGCGGCGACGAAGAGCACGGGGAATTCATCGATGGCGAGCGGCACCAGCCCTGGAGGAACTTGGATGCCCCGCAGTGCAGAGGCATGAACGAGCAGATCGGCCACCGGCTCCGCCCCGCTTTCCCGCGGGTTGAGCACCTCGATACGACCACCCATGGAACGTAAAATATCGAGCAGCCCGGTCCGGGTCGGATTCAGGCCGACGTGGCGGATCAGAAGACCGCCGGGCGCGGCACCCAGCAAGCCTGCCACGAGAAAAAAGGCGGCCGATGAGAAATCCCCCGGGACCGTCAGGCTCTGGCAGGTGAGAGCCCGGGGCGGGTGCAGCGTCGTGCGCAGCCCCTCGATCTCGAGATGTACGCCACAGCTCAACAGCATGCGCTCGCTGTGGTCGCGGCAGACCGCCGGAGCCGTCACGATGGTGGGCCCCTCGGCATACAAGCCCGCCAGCAGGACCGCCGATTTGACCTGGGCGCTGGCGACGGGCATCGCGTAGTCGATGCCGCGCAGGCGCCGGCCGCCGACAATGTCGACGGGAGGGGTACCATTGCGGGTTCGCACGTCGGCGCCCATGTCGCGCAGGGGCCTCGCCACCCGCTCCATGGGCCGTTTCATGAGGGACGCATCCCCAACCAATGTCGAGGAAAACGCCTGACCCGACAGCAGACCGGTGAACAGGCGCATCGCCGTCCCGGCGTTGCCCATGTCGAGCGCGTGCGCCACCCCTTGCAGCCCGTGCAGGCCCACCCCGTCGATGACGACATCGGTCGGGGTCGGCCGCGCGATGTGCACGCCTAGAGACTGCATCGCCCGGAGGGTCGCCAGACAATCCTCGCTGGCGAGGAAGCCGCCGATCTCGCTGGTTCCCTCCGCCAGGCCCGACAACATCAGCGCGCGGTGGGAGATGGACTTGTCGCCCGGAACGGTCAGCGTACCCCCCACCTGCGAAACCGGCCGAGCCTCGAATTCGCGCATCACGGGGTCCGGTTCATCACAATACCGCCTGGGGATACGACCCGAGAATCTTGAACAACGAGGCGCACGCTTCGAGGGCCGCCAGCGCCTTGGCAACCGACGGGTCACTCACGTGACCTTCGACGTCGATGAAGAAGACGTAGTCCCATTTGCGCTTGCGTGACGGACGCGATTCGATGCGCGTCATGTTCACCCGGTGCTCCGCAAGCGGCTGCAGGAGCCTGAACAGCGCTCCCGCGTCGTCGGTGTCGCTCGCGGAAACGAGCAGCGTGGTCCGGTCGGCGCCGCTCGCACTGAACAGCTTGCGACCGACCACCAGAAAACGCGTGGTGTTGTCGGCGCGGTCCTCGATTTCGTTCGCGAGCAGCGTCAAGCTGTAGATCTCCGCGGCCGCGCGGCTCGCGATCGCCGCCGTACCGCGTTCGTCCCGCGCGCGGCGCGCGCCTTCCGCGTTGCTCGACACCGGAACCCGCTCGATGTCGGGAATCTGCTCGTCCAGCCAGCCGCGGCATTGCGCCAGCGCCTGGGGATGCGCGCACACCCGTTTGATGTCGGCGATCCCGCTCATCCTGCCCATCAGGGAATGGTGGATGCGCAGTTCGACTTCGCCGCAAATCTTGAGGGGCGAATTCAGGAACATGTCGAGCGTATGGTTGACGGTGCCCTCACTCGAGTTCTCGATGGGCACGACCCCGAAATCGGCTATGCCACCCTCGACCTCGTGAAACACCTCGTCGATCGCCGCCAACGGAAGTCCGCGCACCGATGAGCCGAAATGTTTGAGCACTGCCGCCTGGGTGAACGTGCCTTCGGGCCCGAGGAAGGCGACTTTCAGCGGTTCCTGCTGCGCGAGACAGGCGGACATGATTTCACGGAACAGCCGCGCTATTTCTTCGTCGCGCAAGGGGCCTGCATTGCGCTTCAAGGCCTGGCGCAGCACCTGCGCCTCGCGCTCCGGACGGTAGAAATCGACCGCCTTGCCCGTGGCGCTCTTCGAGATGCCGACGAGCTGCGCATAGCGCGCGCGCTCGTTGAGCAATTCTTGAATGCGTGTGTCTACCTCGTCGATGCGGTCGCGAATGTTCTCGAGATCCGGCGGTGCGCCCGAACCGATGACGTCCGATCCCGGTGCGGAGTGCGGCTTCGACGTCGACGTGGACTTCGACTTTGACTTCGACTTCGACTTCGACTCCGCCTGGGTCACCGGTGTCGCCTTACGTCTCGCCATGGCCGCCCCTCATCCGTGCATACGCTCGAATTCACGCATGAACTCGACCAGTGCGTCGACGCCTGCGAGCGGCATCGCGTTGTACAGGCTGGCCCGCATGCCGCCGAGGACCCGATGACCCTTTAGGTTCCTGAGATTGGCCGCAGCAGCCTGCTCGAGGAACAAACCATCGAGTTCGGGTCTCGCGAGCGTGAAGGTCACGTTCATCCAGGAGCGCGAATCGAGTGCGACGTGGTTTTCGTAGAAGGACGACCCGTCGATTGCCGCGTAGAGCCGCTGCGCCTTGATCCGGTTGCGCTCGCCCGCGGCGGCGACACCGCCGTTTTTCTTCAGCCACTTGAAGACCAACCCTGCCATGTACCAGGCGAAAGTCGGCGGCGTGTTCAGCATCGAGTGGTCGTCGGATGCGGCCTTGTAGTCGAAGACCAACGGAGTGTCGGCGCGCGCGTGGCCCACCAGGTCGTCCCGCACGATGACGATGACGAGGCCCGCCGGACCTATGTTCTTCTGGGCGCCGGCATAGATTAGCCCGAACTTCGACACATCGCAGGGCCGGGACAGGATGCTCGACGACATGTCGGCCACCAGCGCGATGCCGCGCGTCTGGGGAACGTAGCCGAATTCGACGCCGCTGATCGTCTCGTTCGGCGTGTAATGCACGTAAACGGCGTCGCCGCTCAGATTGAGCTCGCTCTGCGGCGGCACGCGCAGATACCGGCCGCCCGCGTCGGCCGCCACGTGCACCCGGCAATAGCGGCGACCTTCGAGGATTGCCTTGTGGGACCAATGGCCAGTGTTGACGTAATCGGCGGTCGAGTCGGCCGCGGCAAGATTCATCGGCACGAGGGCGAACTGCGCAGAGGCGCCGCCCTGTTGAAACAAGACCCGATAATTCGGCGGGATGGACATCAATTCACGCAGGTCGGATTCAGCCTCCCCGGCGAGCCTGGTGAACTCCTTGCCGCGATGGCTGACCTCCATGACGGACATGCCGCCGTGGTTCCAGTCGAGCAACTCGTCGCGCGCCTGCTCCAGGACTTCGAGCGGCAGCGCCGCGGGTCCCGGAGAGAAGTTGTAGGCGCGCATTGCCGAATGCCGCCGCTTAAGATTCCGACGACGGTTCGTCGCCCGGCGATTCGTCGCCCGGCGGTTCGTCGCCCGGCGGTTCATCGCCCGGCGGTTCATCGCCCGAGGGGTCGCCGCCTGAACCTTCCGGTGCGTCGGCCAGACCATCGATGCGTTCCAGCCCGGACAATTGATCGCCCTCCTCCAACCGAATCAGGCGCACGCCCTGGGTGTTGCGGCCGACGACCGAAATGTCCTTCACCGGCGTCCGGACCAGTACGCCGGCCTGGCTCATGAGCATGATCTCATCGTCGACGCTCACCTGGAGTGCGCCGATCATGCGGCCGTTGCGCTCCGTGAGCTGCAGAGCGATCACGCCCTGGCCGCCGCGCCCGTGTTTCGGAAAGTCCTCGAGCGGAGTGAGCTTGCCGTAGCCATTTTCGGATGCCGTGAGGATGAAGCCTTGCTCGGCGACGATCAGCGCATTCACCCGCTGGTCGTCACCCAGCTTCACCCCGCGCACACCCGCCGCCTCGCGGCCCATGGGCCGAACCTCGTCCTCGAGGAATCGAACCGCCTTGCCGCCCGTCGTGAACAACAGGATGTCCTTGTATCCGTCGGTGATCGCAACGCCCACGAGCTTGTCGCCGTCGTCGAGCGCGACGGCGATGATCCCGCTCGCCCGCGGCCTCGAGAACAGGGCGAGCGGGGTCTTCTTCACCGTGCCCTGGCTCGTGGCCATGAACACGAACTTGCCCTCTTCGAACTCCTTGATCGACAACATCGCGCTGATGCGTTCGCCTTCCTGGAGCGGCAGCAGGTTGACAATGGGTTTGCCGCGCGAGCCGCGGCTCGCCTGCGGCACCTGGTAGACCTTGAGCCAGTACAGCTTGCCGTGATCCGAGAAGCACAGCAGCGTGTCGTGCGTGTTCGCCACGAACAGCTTGTCCACGAAATCCTCGTCCTTGACGCTGGTCGCTGTCTTGCCGCGGCCGCCCCGGCGCTGTGCCTGGTAATCGGACACCGGCTGCGCCTTGGCGTACCCGCCGTGGGAGAGTGTCACCACGACATCCTGCGGCGTGATCAGATCCTCGATGCTCAGATCCTCGTGATTGACCAGAATCTCGGTGCGGCGCTTGTCGCCGAAGTTTTCGAGTATGTCCTTCAGCTCCTGGCGTATCACATCGAGCAGCCGCTCGGGTCGGGCGAGAATGTCCGACAAATCGCGGATCGTCACCAGGAGCTCCTGGAATTCGGCGATGATCTTGTCCTGCTCCAGGCCGGTCAGGCGGTTCAGCCGCATTTCGAGGATCGCCTGGGCCTGGATCTCGGTCAGCAGGTAGCCGCCCTCGACGATGCCCAGCGCCGCGGTCTCGCCATCGGGGCGGGTGCTGATCGCGCCCGCGCGCACCAGCATCTCCGGGACGGCCCCCGAGGCCCAGGGCCGCGCCATGAGCGCCACCTTCGCTTCCGCCGGCGACGGCGATGCCTTGATCGCCGCGATGATGTCATCGATGTTGGCCAGCGCGATCGCAAGCCCTTCCAGAATGTGGCCGCGTTCGCGCGCCTTGCGCAGCTCGTAAACGGTGCGGCGGGTGACCACCTCGCGCCGGTGGCGCAGGAATGCGTCCAGCATCTCCTTGAGAGACAGCAGCCGCGGCTGACCCTCGACGAGCGCGACCATGTTGATGCCGAACACGGTCTCCATCGTCGTCTGCGAAAAGAGATTGTTGAGCAGAATTTCCGGGTTCTCGCCCCGCTTCAGCTCGATGACAACACGCATGCCGTCCTTGTCCGACTCATCGCGCAGGCCGTCCGATGCGATGCCGTCGATCAGCTTGTCGCGCACCAGGTCGGCGATTCGCTCGATCAGCTTCGCCTTGTTGACCTGGTAAGGCAGCTCTGTGATGACGATGGCCTGGCGGTCGCCGCGGCCCACGTCCTCGAAATGGGTACGGGCGCGCACGTGCACGCGGCCCCGGCCGGTCTTGTAGGCGGCGACGATCTCCTGCGCGCCGTTGATGAACCCCGCCGTCGGAAAGTCGGGGCCGGGCACGATCTGCATCAATTCCGCGAGCGTGATATCAGGGTTGTCGATCAGCGCGATGCATGCGCCGACGATTTCCGACAAGTTGTGCGGCGGGATGTTCGTCGCCATGCCGACCGCGATGCCGGAGGATCCGTTGATGAGCAGATTCGGGATGCGCGCGGGCAGAACGGCCGGTTCGGATTCGGACTCGTCGTAGTTCGGGTTGAAGTCGACGGTTTCCTTGTCGATATCCGCCAGCAGCTCCCCCGCGAGCCGCGTCATGCGCACTTCGGTGTAGCGCATCGCCGCAGGCGGATCGCCGTCGACAGACCCGAAATTGCCCTGCCCGTCGACCAGCAGATAGCGCATCGAGAAGGGTTGCGCCATGCGGACGATGGCATCGTAGACCGACGCATCGCCGTGCGGATGGTATTTGCCGATGACGTCGCCGACGACACGGGCCGACTTCTTGTAGGCCCTGTTGTAGTCGTTGCCGAGTTCGCGCATCGCGTACAGCACGCGGCGGTGAACCGGCTTCAGCCCGTCGCGAACGTCGGGCAGGGCGCGGCCGACGATCACGCTCATGGCGTAATCCAGGTAAGACTTCCGCATCTCGTCTTCGAGATTTACGGGCAATATTTCGCGTGCGATCTCGGCCATCTGCGAGAGTCCGGATAAGCCTTCGAGGCTCTATTTAAGCGGGTTTATATAAGGCGAGACATGGTCTCAACATCCGATAATTCTAGCACACATCATCCGAGGTCTTAAGCCTTCAATGCCGTTTAGCCGATATACTGCGATCATGTCCGCCGTTCCCGCCGATTTAACGATTAGCTGCCGCTGGATTCTCCCCATGACTTCGCGGGACGAGGTGCTCCTGAACCATGCGCTGGTGGTGCGGGACGGTCGCATTCTCGACGTGTTGCCGAGCGCTCACGTGGCCGGCAGATACGATGCCACGGTCCACGTGGACCGCTCCGAGCATCTGCTGCTTCCAGGCCTGGTGGACGCATACACCCGGCTCCATCCTCATCCCCATCCCCATCCCGGTCTTGGCGGGGCGTCCGACGACACGAGCGGCGAGGCACTGGTTCGCGTCGCCCAAATGCTGGCGAGCGGTACGACCTGTTTTTGCAGTACGGGCTTCCATCCCACGGAGTCCGCCCGCATCGCCGCGGAACAGGGCATGCGGGCGGTGATCGGCATGCCGATCGCCGCGGATCCGAGTTCCTGGGCCCGGGACCCCGACGAATACCTGACGCGGGCCTTGGGGTTCCGGGACGAATACCGGGGGCATCCGTTCATCGCCACCGCTTTCGCGCCCCATGCCCCGGTCTGGATTCCCGATGCCACGTTGCTGCGGATCGCAACTCTGGCAGACGAACTCGAAGCGGGCATCGTGATGGCGCTGCACGAGTCCCGCGTCGAAATCGAGGAATCGATGCAGCGTCACGGCAGGCGGCCCCTCGTTCGCATGCAGGGACTCGGACTGCTCACGCCGGCATTGACGGCCGCACAGATGGTGCATGTCGATGCAGCGGACATTGCCCTCGCCGAGCGGACCGGCATCGCCGTCAGCCTGTGCCCCGAAGCGGCCCTGCGCGCGGGCAACGGCCTGCCGCCCCTCGATGCATGGGCGCGGACCGGCCTGCGCCAGAGCCTGGGAAGCGGTGCGGACGCACGGGCCACCAGCCCGAATCTATGGAACGAAATCCGGTTGGTCGCGCTCTTCGCGGGCGCGTCGGACGGTGCCCCGGCGGACGATGCCGCCTGGAACGCCCTCGGCATGGCGACTCGCGGCGGCGCGGCGGCGCTCGGCCTCGAGACTCAGATCGGCACGCTCGAGCGCGGTAAGTGGGCCGACCTGTGCTGCATCGATGCGCGAAGTCCGGCGATGCACGGGGCCGCGGCTGAATCCCCGCTCGCGGCGTTGGCGCAGTGGACCCTGAGCGGGGGCCGGGACACGGTCAGCGACGTCTGGGTGGCGGGACGCCATCTGCTGAATGACCGGAAATTCACACGGCTCGATTGGCCGCGGCTCGCCGCCCGGCTGCGCGCGCCGTCGGGACAATCGCTCGAGGGAGGAAATCATGCAGACATTTACTGAAAACGCCGATCCGGCGGAACTTGCCAAATTCGCCGCGCTCGCGCAAAGCTGGTGGGACCCGCGCGGCCCGTCGAAGCCGCTGCACGAACTCAATCCGTTGCGCCTGAAATACGTGAACGCCATTGCCCCGCTCGCAGGCAGACAGGTTGTCGATGTCGGCTGCGGTGGCGGCATCCTGTCCGAGGCCATGGCGGGAGCCGGCGCTCACGTGCTCGGCATCGACCTCGCGAAAGCGCTGATCAACGTTGCCGAGCTGCATGCGCTCGACACCCAGGTCGCAGTCGAGTACCGGGACGTGAGCGCGGAGGCGCTCGCCGCCGAACGGCCCGCCGCCTTCGACGTGGTGACTTGCATGGAGTTGCTCGAACACGTACCAGATCCCGCGGCGACCTTGGGCGCCCTGGCCGCGTTGGTCAAACCCGACGGCGACGTGATCGTGTCCACCCTGAACCGCACACCGAAATCCTTCGCCGTGGCCATCCTCGGAGCGGAATACGTCGCGCGTGTGCTGCCCCGCGGCACGCATGAGTATTTGAAATTCATACGCCCCTCGGAACTCGCCCGGTGGGGCCGGGCGGCCGGGCTCGAACTCAAGGACCTGGCGGGCATCACGTACAACCCGCTGCTGCGCTCCTTTCGTCTGTCCACGGACACCGGCGTGAACTATCTGGCGCACTTCCGCCGGGCCGCGGCCGGCGACACGCATGCCATCACCTGACGCCGAATCAGCCCGGCAGGCGCCGATGCCTCCGCGTGCAGTGCTCTTCGACCTGGACGGCACGTTGCTTGATACCGCACCCGACATGATCGGCGCGCTGAACGCGCTGCGCCTGGAACAGCATCTCGAACCCCTGGCCTACGAGCACGTGCGACCGTCCGTGAGCCATGGTGCGGCGCGCCTCGTGCATCTGGCTTTTCCCGACGCGGACCCCGAACGGTTCGCGGTGCTTCAATCGCGATTTCTCGAGCTCTACCGGGAGTCGGTGGGAGTCCAAACCCGATTGTTCGATGGCATGGAGGACGTGCTCGCCGAACTCGGCCGGCGCGGACTGGTCTGCGGGATCGTCACGAACAAACCTGCGTGGCTGACCGAACCGCTGCTCGAGGCGCTCGATCTGACGCG
>Ga0182030_10003707_pt1 | contig 32663 bp, 27 predicted proteins | sample 812S3MmetaG_FD_121299 | JGI IMG/M metagenome (GOLD analysis project Ga0182030, IMG submission 121299) | Permafrost microbial communities from Stordalen Mire, Sweden - 812S3M metaG (Illumina Assembly) | ecosystem: Environmental > Terrestrial > Soil > Wetlands > Permafrost | place: Sweden... | reverse complement strand
GATTTCATCGCCGCACCCTATCGCTTCGAAATCCTCGCCGGAGTCGGCCATTTCGCCGCCGAGCAGGCGCCGGAGCGCGTCAACGAGCTGCTGCTGCCGCACCTCGCCGCGCATCCCGTGTGATGCTGACCTCTGGCGCCCAGGGAGCCAGAGCCGGCCAGCATGGGACACAAATCCGGCGAGGCCCCTGCCTTACTCCGACTTGTCGATATTCCAGAAGATCGGGGTGGCCGGGCCTTCCAGCACGCCGGAGAGTGATTTCCGCCATGCGCTCGGCGCGAGAAATTGCCCGAGCGGGATATAGATCACCTGGTCATAGGCTTCCTGCTGGATGTCGGCGGCGATCTTCTTCTGCTCTTCGGGCGAGGAGGCACGCGCGAAGGCATCTTTCAACGTCTGTATCTTGGCATCTTCCGCCCAACCGAACCAGCCGCCATTCTTGCCCTGGCCCCCGATCGAAAAATTGACAATCGGGTTGATGACGTCGGCGGCGACCCAGTTGGTGAAGAACATGTTCCAGCCACCCTCGCTGGTGGGTTTCTGGCTGGTGCGCCGGCTGATCACCGTTCCCCAGTCGGTAGCCTGCACGTCGACCTTGAAGCCCGCTTCGCGCAGCAGTTGCCCCGCCACGATCGGCTGCGCCTTCAACTGCCCGACATCCGTCGGATCCATGATCACGACCGGAGTGCCGTCGTAGCCGGATTCGGCGAGCAGCTTCTTTGCCTCCGCCATGCCGTTACCTTTCACCAGCGTCTCCGAGCCGACATCGGTCGCCAGCGGCGTGTCGCAGATGAAGAACGCGCCGCAGATCTTGTAATATTTGGGATTGCCGACCAGCGCATCCAGCACGTCCTTCTGGTTCAGTGCCAGCAAGGCCGCGCGGCGAATTTTCAGATTGTCGAACGGCGGCAGCAGGAAATTCATGCGGCCGAGCGTCTGGAAGCCGAGCTTGTTGAGGGTTTCGACCTTCAGATCCTTGTCGGCTTCCAGCACCGGAAGGATGTCCCACGACGGTGCTTCCATGAAATCGATATCGCCGGACTGCAGCGCGTTCACCGCGGTCTGCGCATCCGACATCGTGATCCATTCGACGCGGTCGACCTTCACCACCTTGCCGCCCGAGGTCCAGCTCGGCGGCTCCTTGCGCGGCACGTAATCCTTGTTCTTCTCGAACACCGCCTTGACGCCGGGCTGGAATTCGGCCTGCACGAACTTGAAGGGGCCGGATCCGATCAGTTCCGGAACCGGCTTGCCGGCCGGCGTTTCCGCCAGCCGCTTCGGCATCATGAACGGCACCAGTGAGGACGGTTTTCCGATCGACTCCAGCACCAGGCCGTAGGGCTGTTTCAGTTTCAGCGTGATGGTCCTGGGATCGGTTGCTTCGAGACTCGCCGTGAAGTCCATCAGCTTCTGGCCCATGTTGTCGGCCTTGCCCCAGCGCTGCAGCGACGCCACGCAATCTTCCGCCGTCACCGGGGTGCCGTCATGCCATTTGAGGCCGTCGCGCAGCGTGAAGGTGTAGGTGAGCTTGTCGTCCGACACCTTCCACTCGGCCATCTGCGGCTGAATCTTGAAGTTGGAATCCTCCGCCAGCAGCGTGTCATAGATCATGTAGCCGAAGTCGCGGACGATATAGGCCGTCGTCATCATACCGGGGGTGCGCAGGTCGGCATGCATGACCGCGGTGATGGTCTTGGCCGCAGCCGCCGACGGCAGTGCCAGCGCAGCCGCAAGCGCAATGGCCGGTAACGTGAGCTTCGACGCCATCGCTAGACGCTGCCAATTCGGGCTGTGGAACATTCGATCTCTCCTGACGTGAAACTGGTCATACGGCGATCATTCGCTGTGCATGCGGTCCGTTATTTAGGCGCATAACACGCTGTTAAATCTGGACATTTGAGACTTGCACCAAGCGCGCGGCGCGTCAATCGGGTTCTCGTTCATTGCGCTGCGGCGAATTCGGCCTGCCTCCTTGTCGATGTTTTGCTTTACAAATTCGTCGCCGATCATTCTCGTACGGGTCTCGCCGAAGACGGCGCGTGGCTCAACATCCCGTTCGATAACCGAGAGAATTCCGATGAACCCCGCCAACCTTCCGTTTGATTCCGAGGCCATGCTGCAGGGGCTGCGCGGCTGGGTGGAATGCGAAAGCCCGACCTGGGATGCAGGTGCCGTGAACCGCATGCTCGACATTGCCGCGCGTGACATGGCGATCATGGGGGCATCGATCGAACGCATTGCCGGGCGGCAGGGCTTTGGCGGCTGCATCCGCGCCCGCTTTCCGCATCCCAAAAGCGGCGAGCCCGGAATTCTGATCGCGGGTCACCTCGATACCGTTCACCCCGTTGGCACCCTGGAAAAACTGGCGTGGCGGCGCGAAGGCAACAAATGCTTCGGCCCCGGCATCTTCGACATGAAGGGCGGCAATTACCTGACGCTGGAAGCGATCCGGCAGCTGGCGCGCGCCTCGTTCACGACGCCGCTGCCGATCACCATCCTGTTCACGCCGGACGAGGAAGTCGGCACCCCGTCGACCCGCGACATCATCGAGGCCGAGGCGGCGCGCAATAAATATGTGCTGGTGCCGGAGCCGGGCCGGCCGAACAATGGCGTCGTCACCGGGCGTTACGCGATCGCCCGCTTCAACCTCGAGGCGACAGGCAAACCGAGCCATGCCGGCGCCACGCTGTCCTCGGGCCGTTCCGCCATTCGCGAGATGGCGCGCCAGATCATCGCCATCGACGCCATGACGTCGGAAGACTGCACCTTCAGCGTCGGCATCGTGCATGGCGGCCAATGGGTCAATTGCGTCGCCACCACCTGCAGCGGCGAAGCGCTGAGCATGGCGAAACGCCAGGCCGATCTCGATCGCGGCGTCGAGCGGATGCTGGCGCTGTCGGGCACCGCCAACGACGTGACCTTCAAGGTGACGCGCGGCGTGACCCGGCCGGTATGGGAGCCCGATGCGGGAACCATGGCGCTCTATCAAAAGGCCTGCGCCGTGGCCCGGCAGATGGGTTTCGAGCTTCCGCACGGCAGCGCCGGCGGCGGTTCCGACGGCAATTTTACCGGCGCGTTGGGAATCCCGACGCTGGACGGGCTCGGCGTTCGCGGCGCCGACGCCCATACGCTCAACGAACACATCGAAATCGACAGTCTGGCCGAGCGCGGCCGTTTGATGGCCGGATTGCTGGCAACGCTGGAGTGATCGCACGCCGACACGCCATCGCGGCCCGGATGGGCGTCCCGGCCCCGATGGCACGGGATTTGCTGGCCGATAGGTGCAGGCGGGGCAGAAGAGACGCGGCAACCCGAGCCGTCGTTGGCGCAAGGTGTGAAGGATAACGATGTTCGGCTATCTGGTTCGCCGCATTCTTGCCGCCGTTCCCGTGATGGGCGTGGTGGCGCTGTTCGTGTTTCTGCTGCTGCGGCTGACCCCGGGCGATCCCGCCGCGATCCTGGCCGGCGACAATGCAACGCCCGAGCAGCTCGAGCGCATCCGCACCTCGCTCGGTTTGAACGAGCCGCTCTATGAGCAGTTCTTCACCTGGATCGGCAAGCTGCTGCACGGCGATCTCGGCGTCTCGCTGATTTCCAATGTGCCGGTGCTGCAGATGATCAGCCAGCGCGTCGAGCCGTCGATCTCGATCGCGCTGTCCACCATCATCCTCGCCGTCGTCGTCGCGGTGCCGCTCGGGGTGATCGCGGCCTGGAAACAAGGTACCTGGATCGACCGCTTCGTGATGGGATTGTCGGTGATCGGCTTCTCGGTGCCGGTATTCGTCATCGGCTATGTGCTGATCCAGATCTTCGCCATCGACCTGCGCTGGCTGCCGGTGCAGGGTTTCAAGAGCATAGGCGCCGGCCTCGGTCCGTTTCTCGAGCGCATCATCCTGCCGACCTGCACTCTGTCCTTCATCTATGTCGCGCTGATCGCGCGCATGACGCGGGCGGCGATGCTCGACGTGCTGGGCGAGGATTATGTCCGCACCGCGCGCGCCAAGGGCATCAGCGAAAGCGGCGTGCTGCTGCGCCACGCGCTGCGCAACGCCGCGGTACCCGTCATCACCGTGATCGGCACCGGCTTTGCGTTGCTGATTTCCGGCGTCGTCGTCACCGAGAGCGTGTTCAACCTGCCGGGCATCGGACGCCTCACCGTCGATGCCGTGCTGGCGCGCGACTATCCGGTGATCCAGGCGATGATCCTTTTGACCTCCGGCATCTATGTCGGGGTCAACCTCCTGATCGACGTCGCCTATACCCTGCTCGATCCCAGAATCCGTTATTGAAGGTGCGTTGCTGATGGCGATCGAAACCCTGCCCGAACCGTCGATCCCGATCACCACGCCGTTGCGGCCGCGGCTCGGATTTCTCACGGCGACGCCGATCATCGCCGTCGCCACGATCTGCCTTGCGCTGGTGATCGCCTCCGCCGTGCTGGCGCCCTGGCTGTCGCCGCACGATCCGCTGCTGCTGGCGCCGGCGCAGCGGCTGCGGCCGGCGAGCGCCCAGTTCCTGCTCGGGACCGACGGCTATGGCCGCGACGTGCTGTCGCGGATCCTCTATGGCGGACGGATCTCGCTTCTGATCGGCCTCGGCGCCGCGGCGGTCAGCGTCGGCATCGGGCTGGTGATCGGCCTCGTCTCCGGTTTCTTCAAATGGATCGACGCCATCATGATGCGGGTGATGGACGGACTGATGGCGATCCCGAGCATCCTGCTGGCCATTGCCGTGGTCTCGCTGTCCGGCGCCACCCTGATGACGGTCATGATCGCCATCACCATCCCGGAAATTCCGCGCGTGGCGCGGCTGGTGCGTTCGGTGGTGTTGTCGGCGCGCGAGGAACCCTATGTCGAAGCCGCGATCTCGGTCGGCTCCAGCCTGCCGAAGATCATGTGGCGGCACCTGATGCCGAACACGATCGCGCCTTTGATCGTGCAAGGCACCTTCGTCTGCGCCTCGGCCATACTCACCGAGGCGATCCTGTCGTTTCTCGGCGCCGGCATCAATCCGCAGACGCCGAGCTGGGGCAACATCATGGCCGAGGGCCGTGCCTTTTTCCAGATCAAGCCGTCGCTGATCTTCTGGCCGGGACTGCTGCTGTCGGTCACGATCCTCAGCATCAACCTGATCGGCGATGCCGCGCGCGACGCGCTCGATCCGCGCATGAAGCGCCGGGAGGGCGGCAAATGATTTTACTGGAAGCGCAACGCAACCCGCCGGCTGCTCGCCGTGACAAACGGTGACCTGACATGGCCGACAGCGTTCTCGATATCGACCGGCTGGTGGTCGGCCTTGGCAACGATCCGCGCAACGCGCGCGTCATCGACGGCATCTCGCTGCGGGTGGACCGGGGCGAGACCTTGTGCCTGGTCGGCGAAAGCGGCTCGGGAAAATCCGTCACCTCGCTGACCGTGATGGGGCTGCTGCAGAAGGGCTCGCTGGTGCCCTCCGGCGGGAGCGTCAAGCTGGTCGGCGAGGAAATTCTCACCGCCTCCGACCGGCGGCTGCGGCAGCTGCGCGCCACCACCATGGCGATGATCTTTCAGGAGCCGATGACCGCGCTCAACCCGGTGGTCCCGGTCGGCCGCCAGATCGACGAGGTGCTGCGCGTCCATACCGATCTCGACGGCCGCGCCCGGCGCAAGCGCATCCTGGCCATGATGGAGCAGGTGCGGCTGCCCGAGGTCGAGCGCATTTTCGCCTCCTACCCGCATCGGCTGTCGGGCGGCCAGCGCCAGCGCATCATGATCGCGATGGCGCTGGTGCTGGAGCCGAAACTGCTGATCGCCGACGAGCCGACCACGGCGCTCGACGTCACCACCCAGAAGCAGATCCTGACCCTGATCCGCGATCTGCAGCGCGACCACGGCACCGCCGTGCTGTTCATCACCCATGACATGGGCGTGGTCGCGGAGATCGCCGACCGCGTCGCGGTGATGCGGCACGGCCAGCTGGTCGAGACCGGAAGGCTGGATTCGGTGCTGCGCACCCCGGCCATGGAATACACCCGCAACCTGCTCTCGGCGGTGCCGAGCCTGGTGCCGCGCGCTGCCCGCGCCGAGTCCCGCGAACCGGTGGTGCTGGAGGCCAACGAACTCGGCAAGGTCTATCGCGAACGCTCGTTCTTCGGCCGGATCCGCGAGGTGACGGCGGCGCAGGATGTCACGCTGACGCTGCGCAAGGGCCGCACGCTCGGCATTGTCGGCGAAAGCGGGTCCGGCAAGTCGACGGTGGCGCGCTGCATCGTCCGGCTGATCGATCCGACCTCCGGCGGCATCCGCCTCGCCGGGCGCGAAATCTCCGAACTGTCGCGCCGGCTGCTGCAGCCGCACCGCAAACGCATCCAGATCATTTTCCAGGATCCCTATCGCTCGCTCAATCCGCGGATCAGTGTCGGCGAAACCATTGCCGAGGGCCCGATCAATTACGGCATGCCGCATGCGCAGGCGCTGGCCAAGGCGCGCGAACTGCTTGAACTGGTCGATCTTCCCGCCGATGCCATCTCGCGCTATCCGCACCAGTTTTCCGGCGGCCAGCGCCAGCGCATCGCCATCGCCCGCGCGCTGGCGCTCGATCCGGACGTGCTGGTGGCGGACGAAGCGGTCTCGGCGCTGGACGTCTCGGTGCAGGCGCAGGTGCTGGAACTGCTGGATGAAATCCAGACCCGGCTGGGTATCGCGCTGTTGTTCATCACCCACGATCTGCGGGTCGCGGCGCAGATCTGCGACGACGTCGCGGTGATGCAGCACGGCCGCATCGTCGAACAGGGACCGGCGGCGCAAGTCCTGACCAACCCGCAGCAGGCCTATACAAGGCAGTTGCTGGAGGCCGCGCCAGGGCGCGGCTGGGATTTTGCCAATTTCCGCCCGATCGCGGCGAGTGCTGCGAACTAGCGCCGCCGTCGGAAAGTCCTGGCTCGCCCGGCCGCAGGCGCGGCCGAGAACGTCGCGCGTTCGTCTTCGCACGACAGATTCACTTCTCAAACAGCCAGGAAACATCAGGACGCGCTCGCCCGCGAACAACAATTTGACATACCGGGCAAAATCACCTGAGGCCTCATCGCCGCGGCAATCGGTCCGCTGCCGCACTACCGGTCGGAATCTGCAGCAGCGCGTAGGACCAGACGAAGCCGCTGAACACCCAGCCCAACTCACCATCGGTCAGACCGAATTCGTGCTTTAGCTGCGGCGCGGCCACTGCCCAGATCAGGATATTGCCCGCAGGATCATTCGATCTGAATGAGCTCGCCCACCGCCTGGTTTCCCGGGCTGCGAACGACGAACAGCTCAGCCGACAAGACTGGATCGCCCGGCAACTGGTCAAGACGGACGGCCTCTCCCGCCCATGTCGGCGAAAGTCCTGAGTAGTTTCCGAGTCTACCTTCCTTAGCCTGATCCCGGCTATCGTCGGATCCTAGGGAATCCCGGATGCGAACCGGTGAAGCGACCGCGCATAGCACAAAGCCCAGTGCGCGCACGTTTGCTCGTGACGATTTTCTACAAAGACAGGATCAAATGGAAAAGCCTGACTCAGTCATCGCCGTCTTAGGCGACCATGCCGCCGCGGACGGCCCACGGTTCGCCGACGGAAACGGCTCGCGCCAAGACAATCCTCGGTTCAGCGAGCCCATCGCGCCTTGACATGGTTGCAGGCGTGAAGACGCCGGAGCGTGCGGCCAGTTGATTTTTGGCCATGCCATGCCAATCGGCATAACAGCGAACTCAGCAGAGTCGTGGGGGGCACGCTTAGCAACATAGAAAGTATCCGGCAAATGGAAGCAAAAGTCGCGCACCCCAAGGCTCCGGAATCCAAGCCCAACGCCAAACCCGACTCGAAGGACGATCTGAAGTCCTTGCCGCTGGCGGCGCTGGAAAAACATCTGCAATCGTCGCCGGACGGTCTCACCCAAACCGAGGCCCGGAAGCGACTGGCTCAATATGGGCCGAACGAGATCGAAGAAACAAAAACCAATCCGTTCCTGAAGTTTCTGACCTATTTTTGGGGTCCCATTCCTTGGATGATCGAAGCCGCGGTGGTCCTTTCTGCGGCGGCCCGGCATTGGCCGGATTTTGCCATCATTCTTGTTCTGCTTCTCGCCAACGCGGTGGTCGGCTTTTGGGAGGAACACCAGGCGGGCAACGCCATCGCGGCCCTCAGGCCAAACTGGCCATCACGGCGCGGGTCAAACGTGATGGAAAGTGGCTCTGCCCGCCGGCAAGAGAACTCGTGCCGGGCGATGTCATCCGCTTGCGCCTGGGCGACATCGTACCGGCCGATGCGCGCCTGCTGGACGGCGACGATCTGTCCGTCGACCAGTCGGCGCTGACCGGCGAGTCGTTACCCGCTACGCGCAAATCCGGCGACGCCGTATTTTCCGGTTCGATCGTGCGTCGCGGCGAGATCGGCGCGCTGGTGTATGCGACGGGCGAAAACACCTATTTTGGCAGGACTGCAGAACTGGTCGAGACGGCGGTTACCGTCAGCCATTTCCAGCAGGCCGTGCTGAAGATCGGCAACTACCTGATCATGCTGGCGATAGCCATGGTTGCGCTGATCATCGCCGTGGGGATCTACCGCGGCGACCCGATCCTCACCACGCTGCAGTTTGCCCTGGTGCTGACGGTCGCGGCGATCCCGGTGGCAATGCCCACAGTTCTGTCGGTCACGATGGCCGTTGGCGCGCGCCTGCTTGCGAAGAAGCAGGCGATTGTGAGCAAGCTTGTCGCGATCGAGGAACTGGCCGGCGTGGACGTGCTGTGCGCGGACAAGACCGGCACTCTGACGCAAAACAAGCTGACATTGGGTGATCCGTTCTGCCTGCATAAGGTCACGGCCGAACAGCTGATCCTGGCCGGCGCACTCGCCTCACGATCGGACAACGACGACACCATCGATCTGGCCGTCCTGGGCGGCCTGAAGGACAAGGAGGCCCTAAAGGCCTACCAAGTGACGCATTTCGTGCCGTTTGATCCCGTCCACAAGCGCACCGAAGCCACCGTCAAGGCCGCGGATGGAAGTATGTTCAAGGTGACGAAAGGAGCGCCTCAGGTCATACTGGAACTGTCCGCCGATCCGGCGGCGGCGAAGTCCGTTGTCGACAAAGCCGTCAACGACTTCGCCGCGCGCGGCTTTCGTGCGCTGGGCGTGGCGCGGGCGGAGGGCGACGGCAAATGGCAGCTACTCGGCGTGTTGCCGCTGTTCGATCCCCCGCGCGAAGATGCAAAATCCACTGTGGCGACGGCCGCCCAGATGGGCGTCAAGATCAAGATGGTGACAGGCGATGCACTGGCGATTGCCCGGGAAACCGCCAGGACGCTGGGAATGGGGACGAACATTCTCGACGGCGGCACTCTCGGTGACTCCAAGACCGAAGAGACCGCCGCGGTGGCCAAGTCGATCGAGGACGCCGACGGTTTCGCCCAGGTATTCCCGGAGCACAAATTCCACATCGTCGACGTGCTGCAGAAGCACGATCATATCGTCGGCATGACCGGCGACGGGGTGAACGACGCGCCCGCACTGAAGAAGGCCGACTGCGGCTTCGCCGTCTCCGGCGCCACGGATGCAGCGCGTGCGGCGGCCTCCATCGTGCTGGTGGCGCCGGGACTATCGGTAATTATCGATGCGATCAAGGAGAGCCGTAAGATATTCCAGCGGATGAACAGCTATGCGATGTACCGCATCGCCGAGACGGTGCGCGTACTGCTGTTCATGACGCTGGCCATCGTCGTCTTCAACTTCTATCCGCTGACGGCGATCATGATCGTGATGCTGGCGTTACTCAACGACGGCGCCATCCTGTCAATCGCCTATGACAATGTCATCTACAGGAACCAGCCCGAAGCATGGAACATGCGCACGGTGCTGGGAATCGCCACCGTGCTGGGTCTCGTCGGTCCGTGTGCCGCATTTGGGTTGTTCTACCTCGGCGAACACGTCTTTCACATCGATCATCCGCAGCTTCAGACCATGATGTACCTCATGCTGTCCGTGGCTGGACACCTGACGATCTTCCAGACGCGCACGCGCGGCCCGTGGTGGTCCATACGCCCGGCGCGGATTCTCCTGCTCGCGGTAGTCGGTACCCAGACCCTGGCAACGCTGATCTGCATCTTCGGGTTTCTCGTGACCCCTCTCTGGTGGGGGTGGGCGGCGCTGGTCTGGGGCTACGCCTTGGCCTGGTTCCTCGTGACCGACCCGGTGAAACTGCTCGCCTATCGGTTTCTCGGTTCCAGCAAGTCCGAGCCTCATGCCAAAGCAGAACCGAAGGCACAACCCAAAGCCGAGCCCGAGTCTGAGGTCAAAGCCGATCCCAAGAGGGAAGCCGACGCCGAGTCAAAAGCTGCGGCGAAGCCGGGCACCGATGCCAAGCCTCGCGCCAAAGCCGAGCCTAGGTCTGATGTCAAGGCCGAGTCCATACCGAAAGCCGAAGCAGCCTCCGGCGCCGAACCCAAGCCGGACGTCAAAGCCAAACTCAAGCAAGGATCCAAAGCCGAGCTCAAACCCGAGGTCGAAGCCGTGCCCAAATCTGCAGCCAATACCGAAAGCACGTCACTGCTCAACACGACGCTCGGTGACCTTCTCCTCGCCGGCCTCGTCCAAGACCCCGAGGATGCTGGACGTATAATCGCCGCTGCCATCAGCCATACTGAAGCGAGCACCACTGCGACGCCAGAAGGCAACGCCGAGCCGAGTCTTGAGGCAGCGCCCAAGACCAAAGTCGAGAACCAACCTAACATCGAAGCCGCTCCACCGCCTGAGGCCAAAGCCCAACCCGAGCCTGATTCCAAAGCAAAAGCACGGTCAGATTCCGCGTCGCGGACCGCCAAATGAGCAGACGGACTATCGGAGCGGCAAGACCGCTGGAAGGAAGGCGATGAAAATAGAAACGAAGGATTTTCGCGTCGCCGAAGGCGACAAGGTCGATCTCAAGAAATGGCCGACAAACGTCGAGCCCGTGTACAAGTCGAAGCACCAATACAAGAAAATGCTGGAGCAGCATATCGCCCAGCTAAGCGCGCAACAGCAGCTTCACTACGCGTCGAACCGATATGCGATTCTGCTGATTTTCCAGGCCATGGATGCGGCAGGAAAAGATGGCGCTATCAAGCATGTGATGTCCGGGATTAACCCGCAAGGCTGTCAGGTGTTCAGCTTCAAGCATCCCAGCGCCACCGAATTGCTGCATGATTTTCTCTGGCGCACGACCCGGGATCTGCCGGAGCGCGGTCGGATCGGGATCTTCAACCGTTCCTATTACGAGGAGGTCCTGATCGCGCGCGTTCACCCCGAGATACTGCGGAGCGAGGGGCTACCGGACGTCTTGCTCGTCGAGAAGGCCGTCTGGCATGACCGGTACCGTTCGATCGTGGATCTCGAAAGACATCTCCACGGCAACGGCACCCGCGTCGTCAAATTCTTCCTTCACCTCTCCAAAGAAGAGCAGCGAAAGCGCTTCCTCGAACGCATCGACGATCCTCAGAAGAACTGGAAGTTCAGCGTCGATGACATCAAGGAGCGAAAATACTGGGAGCACTATATGACGGCTTTCGAGCAGTGCCTTGGCGCCACGAGCACCGGCGACGTGCCCTGGTATGTCATTCCCGCCGACGACAAGGAGAATGCGCGCCTGATCGTCTCCCAAATCGTCCTCGATACGTTCGAGGACCTCAAGATGAGCTACCCCAAGACAACCGCCGCGCGCCGCAAGGAATTGCTGGCGATCCGCAGGGGTCTGGCGAAGTGAGCGGCTAACAAGAAGCGGCATGATGACGGTCGCCCCCCTTATCCATCGCGATGGGACCGGCATATCGTTCTCGGTGACGGCCGACAGGTCTTTGCACGGCCGATTCCAGTTGATGACGAGCCGTTGGTCTCCGGTTGTTACAAACCGTCAGCGCTGCGGATCTGCGGTTCCGATTTTTCGATTCACATAGAGCAATTCACGCACCTTTCATTGCGCGACTGACCCCGTCGGACCGTATATCGCACTCGACGAGCCAAGCCGCGAGACGCTCATTGTCATCCGCGCAAATGCTCATCGAATATGTTAAGTCGAGAGGCTTGAGGCAGATTGCCGGCAAAATCCTTCAGCAGAATTCCGTCATGCCGAGGGTTTGCCGGGAACTGGGTTTCGAGGTCAAAACTTAGGCAGAGGATCGCAGTCTCTGCGAAGTCACGCCAAGCGGCCTCGTGAATGAAAGTTGCCGATGCCGGCGGTTCGATTGAATAGCTTCCGAGTCTCGGCGTTCTATTTCGGTGCTGGCTGAATAACTTACGTGCGGAAGGCTCCCTCCGCGGTTGCACGGACCCTGTTTGACAAATCCACAATCGAACAACAGAGTAAGGCCCGCCTCTCGGGGAGCCTTACTCTGCTCGACAATTATCCGGACATCATTTGTACCGGCTATCCAAGCGATAAAACTACTTGTTCGCCGGCATCGTGGCGGGAGCCGAGGTTACAGATTTGGCACTGCCAACTGTCGGAGCTGTCTTGTCCAGGGTGCTGCTCGCCTTTCCCGGATCTGAGTTGGCGTCAGCGACGTCGTAACGGACGCCGTCCTCGACTCCCTTCAGGGCCTGGTTACCCTCATAATACTTGCCGGAGTCGATCAACTGCGCCGCAGTATCGATTCCGCTGATCGTCTTGTCGAGCGGCGCCACTTCCATTACCAGCGCGACGTTGATTTCGGCGAGCTTAAGGGTTTCCATCGCCTGTTTGTGGTCCCCCTTCTTGAGTTGGTCGTTCGCTTTCGCGACGCCTGCGGCCTTGGCGGGGGTCGCAACGAAATCTTCACCCAGCGTAAGACCACCGTCGACCGGTAGCCACGCGGTCGGCGTCGTGCTTTGCATTGGCTTGTCAGCCTGCGTCGCAGTCCGCTGGGTCACGCCCGCCGGCGGCTTGAGCGAAGCCTCCGCTTTCATGAAAATGGCGTCATCGGTCTTGGCCTTGGTAATCGACGCTTTCGCTTCATCGACGTACTTCTTGGCCTGATCCGTTTGCCCGTCAAAAATCGCAAGGCGCGCCAGTCGCACATCCTGGAAGGCCTTCCGTCCGTCGGCGGAAAGCTTGCCCAGTTCATTGTCGACTTTCTGGGTAGCTGCCGTTGGTTGATTTGCAGTTGCGGCCGAACCTGCGTTCGGTTGTTCCGCGGCTAACGCAGCACACGATCCAAACATAGCCGTGGTAGCGAGCGCGACGGCCAGTGACTTCATCCTGAACATGTTCATTCTCCGGTTTTTTTGCAGCTTGGATGTTGCGCAATCAACGATTCGATGACCGCGGCGACCATGCAGACAAGCCGGAGATACATGAATGGTTCACCGCCCCGGCGGATTCGTTCGTCAACTACGGGCTCGGAAACTACCTACGACGATATATGCAGTGTGACTGGAATGCGTCGTACGCGATAGCAAAGCCGAACCGCCCGGACTGGCGACGACCGCTGGGGTCGATATCCCTATCACAGATCCACGCAGGCCTCAGCACCGCGTTGTCCCTAGGTAATTTCCGAACCTACCGAGGTGGCTTCGACTGGCCCATTCTGCCGAATGGAATGGCAGCACGGCATCGGGGTTGTCCGGTCACCACCCGGAGAGCTGCGGCGTTGAGACGCTTTCCAGCCTCGAAGAGCAAGGAAACGCCGATGGACATGTCAGGCGAAGGCCCGCGGGCCAACGCCGTTGTCGGCCTCGTGGCCAGATGGCCCGCGGGCTGGTTCGGCATTGCTGCAGCGGGAGAGCGAGCATGAATGTGCGATACGCTGTGGTCGGCGGCTGTTTCGTCGCCGCAGCCATATTGATGATTGTGTCCGCAAATTCCGACGACAGCGAGGGGGAATGCCGCAATTGGTCCGCCAGATCGGTAATGGGTCTTTTTACGCCTTGCGTTGCCAAGGTCGAGGTGAATGACCCGCTCAATATTGGGACTGCTCTGGCCGACCAACAAGGCAGTCCTGCAAAGCGGTAAAGTCGCCGGATTACCCGTCAACGCACAACGGAGATCGCTTCCTCGTCTCTGTCGCGTTCGTTGCCGAACATTAGCTGACTTCCCGGCCATGGTGCGTCCCGTTTTATAGCGGGGGCGCACCACCGATATCCGGTTTGCAAGCGTCGCCGCCGACGCGGTCGGCATTGGAGTTACCGTTTGGTGAGAAAATGGAGGAGCGGCGAACCTCTGCTCCGGTATCGCTCAACTCTTGATGTCGGACGTCCAGGACTTTTCGATGAGTTTGACGACGGGCTCCGGCATCGGAATGTAGTCGAGTTCCTCGGCCATCTTGTCACCATTGGCGAACGCCCATTTGAAGAACTTGAGGGCCGCCGCGGACGCCACCTTGTCGGCAGGTTCCTTGTGCATCAGGATGAAGGACGCGGCGGTGATCGGCCAGGAGGCTTCGCCCGGCTGGTTAGTGAGGATCAGGTAATAGCCCGGAGCCTTGGCCCAGTCCGCGTTTGACGCCGCCGCCTGAAACGCCGCGACGGTCGGCTCAACGGTCTTGCCGGCCTTGTTGACCATAGCGGTGTAGGTCAGTTTGTTCTGCTTGGCATAGGCGTACTCGACGTAGCCTATCGAGTTGTTCTGCTGAACAACATTGGCCGAGACCCCTTCGTTACCCTTGGCGCCGACGCCAGCCGGCCATTCAACGGCGGTGCCGGAGCCGACTTTCGCCTTCCAGTCGGGGCTCGTCTTGGAGAGGAAATCGGTGAAGTTGAAGGTCGTTCCTGATCCGTCCGAACGATGCACCACCGTTATTGCGGCTGAAGACAGGGAGGCCTTCGGATTTAGCTTCTTGATCGCGGGATCGTCCCACTTCGTGATCTTGCCAAGAAAAATATTGGCAAGGGTCTCTGCGTCGAAGGTGAGTTCACCCGGCTTGATGCCCTGGAGGTTCACGACGGGAACGATAGCGCCCATCACCATGGGCCACTGGATCAAGCCGTCCTTCTCGAGCTGGGCGGGCTCAAGCGGCATATCTGACGCACCGAATGTTACGGTCTTGGATCGAATTTGCTCTATTCCAGCGCCTGAACCTATCGATTGGTAGTTTAATTCACTGCCAGACTCCTTCTTGTAGGCACTCGCCCATTTCGAATAAACCGGGTACGGGAAGGTCGCGCCCGCGCCGGTGATTTCCGCCGCCAAAGCGGACGTCGATGCGGCAATCAGGCCGGCAGCAACGATCGTCCTGGTGAAATTCATTTGTTTCTCCATTTTGAGCGAAGCGCACAGCTGCACGGGTTGCGCCGTAAGTGGATTGCGCCGCAAGGTGATAGCTTCCCATCATTGCGAAGGGAGCATCTGTGTCATTTTGACCTAACCGGATAAATCTATTTTTGGTCGACAAAGGGTTCCGTCACCAGCAGGTCATAACCCGCAGATCAGAGGATGGCCCTTAGTCAGCGCTTCGCACCCGTTTTTCAAAAAACTGCCATCCCGCCTGATCACATTCTTAATTGACCGCTTTTACTTGCGATGGCGAGACGCTCACAATGCCAGCCAGTGTGGCCCCCGCGCCGAGTTCGCCAAGGAACAGTTTGCACCAATCATTCATATCGCGCTCCCGCCGTCGGAATTCGTTTTAATTCAAAATCCGGTCCAGACAGCGTGTGCATGGGTCCAGAATATCCCGCCGGCAACCATGGGGTTCCAGCAAGCGTACCCGCAATCTCCCGACGATGGGCAACCAACCATGCGCCAGAAAATCGCCCCCCGTCATTCTTTGAAGTGCCTTCGCCTCGAAGCCTTCCCCGCGGAATCCCCGGCCCTTCCTCCGGCGCCCCGCCAAGCAATCCGAAAAACGGCACCAGGCCATGCATGGCGGGAGTGCTTCGTCGCTTGCGCTTCCCGCAATGACGAGTCTAACGTCGCCCGACATCGGACCGAGAAACTTCATGACCCGTATCGCCGTTGGCGGCTTCCTGCACGAGACCAACACCTTCGCGCCGACCAAGGCGGGCTATGACGATTTCGTGCATGGCGGCGGCTGGCCGGCGATGGCGCTGGGTCCCGATGTGCTCAAGGTCATGCGCGACATCAATGTCGGGCTGGCGGGCTTTGTCGCGGAGGCGGACACCCGTGGCTGGGAACTGGTGCCGACGATTTCGTGCGGCGCCAGCCCCTCCGCCCACGTCACCCGGGATGCGTTCGAGCGCATCGTCAAGGTGATGATCGACGGCATCGCGGCGGCCGGGCCGATCGACGCGGTCTATCTCGACCTGCACGGCGCCATGGTCACCGAACATCTCGACGACGGCGAAGGCGAAATTCTGGCCCGGGTGCGCCATTTGATCGGCCGTGAGCTGCCGCTGGTGGTCAGCCTCGACCTGCATGCCAATGTCACCCCCGAGATGGTGGCGCATGCCGATGCGCTGATCGCCTACCGCACCTATCCGCATGTCGACATGGCCGACACCGGCCGCGCTGCGGCCAAACATCTGGCGCTGCAGCTGCGCGGCCGGCCGCGCTTCGCGAAGGCGTTCCGGCAATTGCCGTTCCTGATTCCGCTAAGCTGGCAATGCACCAATGACCAGCCCACCGGGGGCATCTACCAAAAGCTGGCGTCGCTGCAGAGCGAGGCGGTGCCGACGCTGTCCTTTGCGCCGGGTTTTCCGGCGGCGGATTTTTTTCATTGCGGACCGAGCGTGTTTGCCTATGGCCGGACCCAGGCCGACGCCGACACGGCGGCCGACGCCGTCGCGGCCCTGGTCGAGCGCCATGAGGATGATTTCGACGGCCGTATCTACACGCCCGACGAGGGCGTCCGCCATGCGATGGAACTGGCAAAAACCGCGCGAAAACCGATCGTGATCGCCGATACCCAGGACAATCCCGGCGCCGGCGGCGATTCCGACACCACGGGCATGTTGCGTGCGCTGGTCCGCAACAACGCCAGGCGCGCCGCGATCGGCGTGATCTGTGATGCCGCCTCGGCCAGGGCGGCGCACGCCGCCGGCGTCGGTTCAACCGTGACGCTGCCGCTCGGCGGCAAGTCGGGTATCCCCGGTGACGCGCCCTACCAGGAAAGCTTCATCGTCGAAAACCTGTCCGACGGAAAATTCATCGCGCACGGCCCTTATTACGGCGGACGCGACATGGACATGGGGCCGTCGGCCTGCCTGCGGATCGGCGATGTCCGCGTGGTGGTCGGCTCGCACAAGGCCCAGCTCGCCGACCAGGCGATGTACCGCTATGTCGGCATCGAGCCGACCGAACAATCCATTCTGGTCAACAAGAGCTCGGTGCATTTTCGCGCCGATTTCGAACCGATCGCCGAAACGCTGCTGATCTGCGCCGCCCCCGGCGCGATGCCGGCCGATACCGCCGCCTTGCGGTGGACACGGCTGCGCCCGGGGATTCGCCTCAAGCCGAACGGTGCCGCCTTCATTCCCGAAACCAGGTCACGCTCAACCGGATAACAAAAATGCCCAACATCGACCGCATCGAAGCCTTTGCCGACGAACTCACCGCGATCCGCAGGGATCTGCACTCCCATCCCGAGATCGGCTTCGAGGAAGTCCGCACCTCCGGGATCGTCGCCGACAAATTGACGCAATGGGGCATCGAGGTGCATCGCGGGCTCGGCGGCACCGGCGTGGTCGGCGTGCTCAAGGGCAAGGGCTCGGGCGGTAAGCGCATCGGGCTGCGCGCCGACATGGACGCGCTGCCGATGGAGGAGAACACCAATCTGCAATGGCGCTCGACCATTCCCGGCCGCTTCCACGGCTGCGGCCATGACGGCCACACCACCATGCTGCTCGGGACCGCACGCTACCTCGCCGAAACCCGGAATTTCGACGGCACCGTGCATTTCATCTTCCAGCCGGCCGAGGAAGGCCTCGGTGGCGCCCGCGCCATGATCAAGGACGGGCTGTTCGAAAAATTTCCCTGCGACGAGGTCTACGGACTGCACAATGCGCCTGATCTGAACCATGGCGAGCTTGCGATCCTGCCGGGCCCCGCGATGGCCGGCGCCGATTTCTTCGACATCACCATCCACGGCTATGGCGCCCATGGCGCGATGCCGGAGCGCTCGAAGGATCCGGTGGTGATCGCGATGACGCTCGGACAGGCCTTGCAGACCATCGTCAGCCGCAACGTCGATCCGCTGAAATCGGCGGTGCTGTCGATCACCCAGATTCACGCCGGCTCCGCCTACAATGTGATTCCCGGCGAGGCGAAACTTTGCGGCACCGTGCGGGCGTTCTCCGACGAAGTGCGCGCGCTGATCCGGGAGCGGATGCGCGCGCTCTGCGCCGGCATCGCCAGCGCCTTCGAGGTCGAGATATCGGCCGATATCCGCGACACTTTCAGCGTGCTGGTGAACCAGGAGGAACAGTCCGGCATTGTCGCCGAAGTCGCCCGCACGGTGGTCGACCCATCGAAGGTGTTCACCCGGTCGCGGCCGAAGATGGGCAGCGAGGATTTCGCCGACATGCTGCACGCGGTGCCCGGCGCCTATTTCTGGGTCGGCCAGGAAGGCTCGGTGCCGGTGCACAACCCCGGCTACATCCTCGACGACAAGATCCTGCCGATCGGCGCCAGCATGTTCGCGCGCATCATCGAAACCAGGCTGCCGGTAGCCGCGCATGGATAGGCCGGCAGCGAACGAGGAAGTGACGTCGCTGCATGATCTCAGCGCCGTCGACCTGCTCGCGGGCTTTCGCGGCAAACAGTTTTCACCGTCCGAGGTGCTGGAGGACGTGCTGGCCCATGTCGCGGCGTGGGAGCCGCACATCCGGGCGCTCTACGCCTTCGATCCGGAAGGTGCGCGACAGGTGGCAAAAGCCTCGACCGATCGCTGGCAGAACGGCGAGCCGATGGGCCTGCTCGACGGCATCCCCGTGACGATCAAGGACAATATCGCGACAAGGGGCGTGCCGGTGCCGCTCGGGGCTGCCTCCAGCAAACTGGTGCCGGCTCCAGTGGATGCACCGCCGGCGGCGCGGTTGCGCGAAGCGGGTGCCGTGATCTTCTCCAAGACCACCATGCCGGATTACGGCATGCTGTCGTCGGGGCTGTCGAGTTTTCACCCGCTCACCCGCAATCCCTGGGACCTCAGCAAGAATCCCGGCGGTTCGAGTTCCGGCGCCGGTGCTGCGGGTGCCGCCGGTTACGGCCCGCTGCATCTCGGCACCGATATCGGCGGCTCGGTGCGCCTGCCGGCGTGCTGGTGCGGCCTTTTCGCGCTGAAGCCGAGCCTGGGAAGGATTCCGATCGACCCGCCCTATGTCGGCCGCGTCGCCGGACCGATGACCCGCACCGTCGATGACGCCGCCTTGATGATGAGCGTCTTGTCGCGGCCCGACCGCCGCGACGGCATGAGCCTGCCGCCCGACAACATCAACTGGAAGGCGCACGATAAACCGCTGCGCAAACTGCGCATCGGCCTGATGCTCGACCTCGGCGTCGGCCAGGCGCTGGAGCCGGAAGTGCGCGCGGTGGCAGTGACGGCCGCCAAGGCCTTCGAGGCCGCCGGCGCCGTCGTTAGCCAAGTAAAGGGCATATTGACCCGCGAGATGCTCGACGGCCTCGACAATTTCTGGCGGGCGCGGATGTGGGAGGATCTCGAAAAGCTGACCCCGGCCGAACGCGGCAAGGCGCTGCCCTATATCGTCAGATGGGCCGAAGCCGGCGCCAGGCTGTCGGGCGTCGACGTCGTCAGGGGCTTTAATGCCACCATGGCGATCCGCTCGGCGGCGGCCAGACTGTTCGCCGATATCGACTATGTGGTTTCGCCGGTGTCGCCGGTGACCAGTTTCGCCGCCGAACTCGCCTCCCCGCTCAACGATCCGGACAAGCCGTTCGAACACATCTGCTACACCGTGCCCTGGAACATGTCGGAAAACCCGGCGGCCTCGATCAATGGCGGCTTTGGCGCCGGCGGATTTCCGATCGGCGTGCAGATCATCGGCCGCCGCTTCGACGATCTCGGCGTGCTCGCCATGGCCAAGGCGTTCGAGACCCTGCGCGGACCGCAAAAGCCATGGCCGGCGCCGCCGGCGTAATTTCCTTGTCATTCCGGGGCGACGCGAAGCGGCGAACCCGGAATCCATAACCCCTGTGTTGTTGTGCAGGGCTAAACGCTGCCATAGGGAGTATGGATTCCGGGCTCGCGCAAAAGCGCGCCCCGGAATGACGAATTCGAAATCATAGCAAAATATCAGGGAAGGAAATATCCATGACCTACGAGACGATCAAATATGAGGTCGCCGAGCAGATCCTGACCCTCACGCTGAACCGGCCGGACAAGCTCAATGCCTTCAACGCCGCGATGCAGAACGAGCTGATCGACGCCTTCGACCGGGCCGACCGCGACGACGACATCCGCGCCATCATCGTCACCGGCGCGGGGCGCGGCTTCTGCGCCGGCGCCGACCTTTCCTCCGGCGCCGACACCTTCGATCGCGACGCGCGGCGCGGCCCGGTGAAACGATCCGCCGACGGCAAGGTCGATTACAGCGATCCCAACGTGCGCGATGGCGGCGGCCAGGTGACGCTGCGCATCTTCAGGTGCCTGAAGCCGGTGATCGCGGCGGTCAACGGCCCGGCGGTCGGCATCGGTGTCACCATGCAGCTCGCCATGGACATCCGCATCGCATCCGACAATGCGCGGTTCGGTTTCGTGTTCTCGCAGCGCGGCATCGTTCCGGAAGCCGCCTCGAGCTGGTTCCTGCCGCGCATCGTCGGCATCGCCCAGGCGCTGGAATGGTGTTACACCGGCCGGGTATTTCCGGCGCAGGAGGCGCTGGCCGGCCGTCTGGTGAGCAAGGTGGTGGCGCCGGACCAGCTGTTGCCGACCGCCCGCGCGCTGGCGCGCGAGATCGCCGAAAAGACCGCGCCGGTATCGGTGGCGCTGATCCGGCAGATGATGTGGCGGATGCTGGGGGCCGACGATCCGATGGAGGCGCACAAGATCGACAGCCGCGGCATCTACGCCCGCGGTCGCTCCGAGGACGTCAAGGAAGGCGTGGTCTCCTTCCTGGAAAAGCGGCCAGCCAACTTCAGGAACAAGGTTTCGTCCGACATGCCGGATTATTTTCCCTGGTGGGACGAGCGCGAGTATCGGTGAGGTCGCTTTCCTGAGAGGGCGTGAAGCAATGCCTCATGTCCCGGACGCGGTGCAGCGTTCTTCACGGTGCACCGTAGAGCCGGGACCCATGGCGATGCGTCGTAACATGGACCCCGGATCAGCAGCGCACCGCTTTGCGGAGCGCTGCGTCCGGGGAACGTTCTCGCACTGTCACTATTCCTCGTCCACGCCCGGCGCCTTCCTCAGCATGAAATGACCAAACGCCGAAGCGATCGGCTTGGCCGGATCGTCCTGCCAGGCCTGGGCTTCGAAAGCGACGACGCGCCGGCCCTGCTTCACGATCGATACCCTGGCGTAGCTGTCCGCCGCGCGGCCGGAGCGCAGGTAGTTGATCGTCAGGCCGATCGGCTTGGGCGGCGCCAGCACGCCGAGCTCGCGCGTCACGCCGACAATCGCGGTGGTTTCAAGGAAGGCGCCGGTGATGCCGCCGTGAATCGCGGGCAGTACCGGGTTGCCGATGATCCTGGGCGCGAACGGCATTACAAGCGTGGCATCCTCGCCGAGGCGGATACCGAGACAGCGCGCGAACGGGCTGTTCGCGAACGGACCGGTTGGATCCTCCGGCGCTTCGAGCGTCGGCGCTGCGCCGTCGTTGATCGGCAGGTCGGTCAACATGTTGGTCCGGTTCGCGCCGACCATGAAGCAGGCCGTCGCGGTGGCGACCGGATCGTCCTCCGAATCCTGGTAGGCCGTCGCGCGTACGAAGGCGATCGAGCGGGTGACGCGATAGCACAACGAATGCGCCTTGATCACCAGGCCCGGCGTCGCCGGCTTCTGGTAGTCGATGCGCAGGTCCAGCGTGGCGATCGCCTGGGTCCCGTCGAGCGCGAGCTGGACGGCCATGCCGCAGCTCTCGTCGAGCATGGCGGTGACGACGCCGCCATGAACAACGCCGGTCTCGGTATCGCCGACGAAGACCGGACGGTAGGGCAGGCTCGACCAGGCCTCGCCCGGGGCGACGCGGTCGAGCCGAAGCCCGCTGATATATCCATAAACCGAACGGCGCGCTTCAACGGCCTTGGCGAGTTGGTCAAACGGCAGTGGCGTGGTCGGTGATCCGGGCATGCAGACGTTCTAGACCAACCTCGCGGCGTGAGCAAAGCATTGCCGGCCCGACATCGCTTCGCCGTCGGCGGCGACAAGCCCAGGGCTTGAACGACCGGATCGCGCGCGCCGTTCAGTTGGTCTTGAAGTCATCCGTCAGGATCGGCCCGAACAGCACCCAGCGCTGGCCGTCGAACTGCATCATCTGGAACTGCTTGTTGATGCGATAATCATCCGGTTCGGTCGAGGCCGTCATGCCCGGCAGCGCCAGGTCGGCGACATAGTCCCTGACGTTCGTCGCCTGCCTCATGATATTTGCGTGGGTGAGATTGTCGCCGCACTGCCTGATGATCTGCACGAACAGCGCCGCGGTCGAATAGCCGTAAGTAGCGATGCCGCTGTTGGCGTCCTCTGCCGGGGCGTATTTCGCCATGAAGGCCTTGTAGCGCTTCATGCCTTCGTCGTCGGCCCATTGCGGGTCGAGCGGGTCCTTGCCGTAATTGACCGAAATGATGCCCTTGGCGTTGTCGAGGCCGGCCGGAACCAGGGTCTGGCTGACCGGGGTGGCGTTGATGTCGAGAATCTGGACCGGCTTCCAGCCGAGTTCGGCGGCTTTCTTGATCGCCTGCGCGCCGAATTTCGGCGTCGTAATGTTATAGAAAAGATCGGCGCCGGAAGCCTTCAGCGTCACCATCTGCGAGTCGACGGTCGGATCGGACAATTCGTAGGACACCTCGGCGACGATCATGCCCGAAGCTTTCGTGCCAAGGCCGTCCTTCAGTCCCTTGACGTAATCCTTTCCGAGGTCGTCGTTCTGATAGAGAATGGCGATCTTGGCGTTCGGATATTTGGCGAGAATGTATTGGGCGTAGATATGCGCTTCCGACTGGTAGTTGGGGTTGAAGGCGATCGTCCATGGAAAATTCTTCGGATCGGTGAAGCGCGTCGCGCCGGTCGAGGCCAAGAGCTGCGGCACTTTCTTCTCGTTGAGATATTTCTGCACCGAGGCGTTCGGCGGCGTGCCGATGATCTGGAAGGTGGTGAGAACTTCGTCGCCTTCGACAAGCTTGCGCACCTGCTCGACGGTCTTCGGCGGACTGTAGGCATCGTCGTACTGAATGAGATTGATCTTGCGTCCGTTGATGCCGCCCTGCTCGTTGATCATGCGGATGTAGGCGGCTTGCACCTTGCCGATGCTGCCATAGGCCGAGGCCGGTCCGCTGAGCGGGATGGTCTGACCGACCTTGATCTCGGTATCGCTCGCGCCGGTGTCATATTGCTTCTGCGCGAGCGAGGGCGTTGCGAATGTCACGCTGAGTGCCAACGCCATAGCGGCGGTCGATCTGTATAGAGCCATGCTTTGCTTCCTCCCGAAAATGCCGGCGCGATACTTTGTCGCGCCATTGCCGGAGAGCCTATACTAGAAAAAAGCGCGGTGAAACCTGAAGCGGCGGGTTTCACGCCGCTTACGTTTTTGCCGCCCACTGGCGTTCTCGATAGCCAGATCGTATAATTCGGGGCACTTGGCGGTAACGCGGATGTCGATTTTCTCAAGCAGACTGGCTCTCGCATTGGTACTGGCGGCGCTCGCTCCGGGCGGGCAAACGGCCCATGCCCAGGCCGCCCCTGTGAGATTTTGGATCCCAGGCTCGCCCTTCGGCTTCGGCGGCAGTCCAACCGCCGGCCAGGGCTCCAGCAGTTACGGCAACTTTCCGGGCTTTGACGGCAGTGCCGCCCGCGGCGGCGGTTCTTCCGATATGCGCTACAATTTTTCGAACGGCTGGTTTGTCGGCGGCGAAGCCGGCGGCATGGGTTTGAGCCTGAACGGCATCAACCAGCCCGGAGCGTTCGGCAGTGGCCCCTCGCTTGATTACCAGGGCGTGCAGTTCGGCTACAATTTCCAGAACGGGTTGCCCCTCAAGGTCTATGCCGGCTTCGACACCTTGAAATACGATGCCGGCATCGGTGGTCCCTTTGCCGCCTTCGACAGCCTATCCAGCACACTGCCAGGCTATAGCGCGCATGCCGGCGTCGAATTCCAGCCGGCGCCGAACGTCAGCCTGTCGCTCGGGGTCGGCTATACCCAACAGCCGGGGCGCATCGACAGCAGCCTCAATTCGCTCACGCTGCCCGGGGCTTCCTCGTTTGCCGGCAGCGGTCCGCGCTGACGCGCGCTTCGCGAGCCCGCCCTGCCCGCCTCTCACCGCATCGTCAGCACTACCCGCCCGATCGCCTTGCGGTCGATCAGAAGCCGCATCGCTTCGGCGCAATGTTCCAGCGGCAGCCGGTGCGAGATGTTCGGGCGGATCCGCCCCTGTTCCGCCCAGCCGGCAAGCGCCCGCAGCCGCGCGGCGCCCAGGGCCGGATTCTTCCGCGCCGCCTCGCCGGCGCGGACACCGAGCACGCTCGCTCCCTTGATCAGCAGCAGATTGGTGCGGGCAACGCCGATGCCGCCGGTGAAGCCGATGACGAGAAGCCGCGCGCCCCAGGCGATGCAGCGCACGCTGTTCTCGAAGATCTCGCCGCCAACGGGATCGAACACCACATCGGCGCCGCGGCCGTCGGTGATGCGCTTGACGGCATCGCGGAACGGCTCGCGCCCGTACAGCACCAGGTGATCGGCGCCGCGCGCCTGCGCCGCCGCGAGCTTGTCCTCGCGGGAGGCGGCCGCGATCACGGTGGCGCCGAGCAGCTTGCCGATCTCGACCGCGGCCAGGCCGACGCCGCCGCCGGCGCCGTGCACCAGCAGGACTTCGCCGGGCTGAAGCTGGCCGCGATCGATCAGTGCATGATACGCCGTGCCGTGCGCGGCGAGAAACGTCGCGCCCTCGGCATAGTCGAAACCTGACGGCAACGGCGTCAGCTGCGACGGCGTCACCACGGCCTCGTCGGCATAGCCGCCGTGACGCAATTTAAGGATCACCTTGTCGCCGACCGCGACGCCGGCGGCGCCGGCGGCGACCTCGACCACCTCGCCGGCGGCTTCCACCCCGGGGGTGAACGGCAATGGCGGCTTGAGCTGATAGGTGCCGGCCGCCATCAGGATGTCGGGAAAGTTGATGCCGGCGGCATGAACGGCGACCCGGACCTCGCCCGGCGCCAACGGCGAAGGCGCAAAGCTTTCAAGACGCAGGCGCTCGGGCGGGCCGAGTTCGTGGCAGACCACCGCCCTCGGCATCAGGCCGCGCTCGCTTTCCGCCGTTGCAGCGCTTCGCGGATCAGCGGCATCCGGTCATTGCCGAAATACATGTCGGTCTTGTCGAGAAAGATGGTCGGCGAGCCGAATCCGCCGCGCGCCATCACCTCGTCGGTGTTGGCCTTGAGCTGATCCTTGACCGGCTGGGCGCCGATCCCTGCAAAGAATTTCGCCGGCTCGATTCCGACGCCGGCGCAGATCTCGGTCAGCACCGCATCCTGCGAAATGTCCTTGTCAAAGCCCCAATAGGCCTCGAACACCGCGCGCGCGAACGGCACCATCTGCGGACCGAGATAGATGCAGCCGCGCATCGCCTTGACGCTGTTGACCGGAAACACCGTCGGCGGCATCTTGATCTTGAGCCCGGCGGAGCGCGCCCAGTCCGCCAGGTCCTTCTTCATGTAGTCGGCCTTGGCCGGCACCGGCGTTTCCCGCGAGGCATAGACGCTGGGGTTGATGGTGTTGAAGATGCCGCCGACCAGGATCGGCCGCCACGAAATCTCGGCGCCGAACTCCTTGGCCAGCGGCTGGATGTTGTGGAAGGCTAGATAGGTCCAGGGACTGGAGCAGTCGAAGAAGAATTCGATCATGGCGTTTCCTTTTTTGGTTTCGTTGCGTCTTTCAGCAGCCCTTGTCTTATGGCGTGCTCTCCCGTCCGTCATTGCGAGCCAACGGGTCGCGCGAACGCGCGCCCGATGACAAGCTCCGCGAAGCAATCCATAGCCACAAAGAAAGATTGGATTGCTTCGTCGCTTCGCTCCTCGCAATGACGGCTGATTCTCACTTCTGTCCCGACAGCTCCTTCGCGGCCTGGCCGAACATGTTGCGGCGCGCCTCCTCGTCGAATGGTTCTTTGACGAATTTGCCGATGGCGAGGCCCGCCTGCACCTGGGGCCGCGCACGGATGTCGGCGTACCAGCGCTTGATGTTCGGATAATCGTCGAGCGTAAAGCCCTGCGCCTTGTGGGTCATGGTCCAGGGAAAGCAGGCGATGTCGGCAATCGAATAGTCGCCCGCCAGATAGCTCCCGGTCTTGCCCAATTGGGTATCGAGCACCCGATAAAGCCTTGCCGCCTCGTCGCGGTAGCGCTCGATCGCATAGGGTATCTTCTCGGGCGCATAGAGCGCAAAATGCCCGTGCTGGCCGAGCATCGGGCCGAGCCCGCTCATCTGCCACATCAGCCATTGCGTGACATTGGACCGGCCGCGCATGTCCTCAGGGAGGAAACGCCCGGTCTTGTCGGCCAGATAGATCAGGATCGCGCCGGTCTCGAACACCGAAAACGGCCCGCCGCCGTCCCCGGGCGCACGATCCACGATCGCCGGAATCCGGTTGTTCGGGCTGATCGCCAGAAACTCCGGCTTGAACTGGTCGCCGGAGCGGATGTTGACCGGAATGACCGTATAGGGAAGCCCGGTTTCTTCCAGCATGATCGAGATCTTCCAGCCGTTCGGGGTCGGCGCGTAATAGAGGTCGATCATCGGGACAGGTCCTGCGGGGCTGCCGCATCCTAGCCTGCGCCGCCGCCCCGTTCCAGTCGGCTTCTTGGTCTTGTCGGGCGCAGGGCGAACATGGCACACAGACCCCCAATCAGGACCCAAAGGGGGAGGCCGATATGCTGTTTCCGACCACGATCGCAGGCTCGCTGCCGAAGCCGGAATGGCTGGCCGAACCCAACACGCTGTGGGCGCCCTGGAAATCCAAAGGCGACGAGTTGGCCCGCGCCAAGCGCGACGCCACCCTGCTGGCGGTAAAACTGCAGGAAGACGCCGGGATCGATATCGTCACCGAGGGCGAACAGTCGCGCCAGCACTTCGTCCATGGCTTTCTGGAGCAGATCGAAGGCATCGACTTCGCCCACAAGGTCGAGATGGGAATCCGCAACGACCGCTACAAGGCGATGGTGCCGCAGGTGGTGGCGCCGCTGCGGCTGAAGGGCCGCGTCCATGCCCTCGAGGCCGGCATCGCCCGCACCCACACCACCCGCAAGCTGAAATTCACCTTGCCCGGCCCGATGACCATCATCGACACGATTTCGGACAGCTATTATGGCGACCGCGTCAAGATGGCGTTCGCCTTTGCCGAACTGCTCAACCAAGAAGCCAGGGCGCTGCAGACCGACGGCGTCGATGTCATCCAGTTCGACGAGCCGGCCTTCAATGTCTACATGGACGAGGTCAGCGACTGGGGCATCAGGGCGCTGGAGCGCGCCGCCGAAGGGCTGACCTGCACCACCGCCGTGCACATCTGCTACGGCTACGGCATCAAGGCCAACACCGACTGGAAGCAGACGCTGGGCAGCGAGTGGCGGCAGTACGAGGACATTTTCCCGGCGATCGCCAAGAGCCCGATCCAGCAGGTCGCGATCGAATGCCGCAACTCGCGGGTGCCGCTGGAACTGCTGGGGCTGCTGACCGGCAAGGTGGTCCAGGCCGGCGTGATCGACGTCGCCAGCGACACCGTGGAGACCGCCGAGGATGTCGCCGCGGTGATCGACGCCGTCTCGAAATTCGTGCCCAAGAGCAACATCGTCGCCACGACCAATTGCGGCATGGCGCCAATGCACCGGGATATCGCCGAAGCCAAACTGATGGCGCTCGGCGCGGGGGCGCAACTGGCACGGCAGCGGTTCGGGTAAGAGTGCCGTCATTACGGGCGCATCAGTCCGCTGCTTCGCTTTTGGCGGATGATGATGCTTGGAGGTACGCGCTGCGCCGCTTCACGAAAACCGTCATGCCGCGCGAAAGCGGGGCATCCAGTAATCCGCGAGGTCGAGATTCAATCTCTGGCGGCGGCGATTACTGGATCATCCGCTTTCGCGGATGATGACGGCCGGGAGGTAAGCGATCGGCTCCGCGGCGCTTGGATGCAGCACCGGCCTATATCCAGCGCGGAACGCGCGCAGCGTCGATGGCGGCGTCAGCAACTGTGCGCCCGTGATGACATCCCGCGCTGTGCGGTAACCAGCCGGCGACCACTGCAACGCCCGGCCGCGCACCATCAGATAGCTCTCCGACCCTCCCTGCAGCATCGCGCCGTCGGGCAATTTGTCCGGGGGCAGCGGGAGGGCGTGCAGCCGCTTGTTGCGGCCATCCAGCCGCTCGCGATGCAGCACCGCGTCGATCTCCGGCGCCAGAACATCCGCAACACCGTTGCCCGCTTCCCAGGCCGCGCGAAACCGGTTGGCGTCGTCGCGGCGGCAGAAGAAACATGGCCGATGGCCCGCGGCGAAGGCGGTGGCCTCGTCGAGAAAGAACAGCTCGGTCCAGCTGCGGCCGCCCATCACCTTGCGCCGCCGGCCCCTGAATTCGCAGACGCAAGCGAGCCACGCCGGATTCGACCAGCGCTTGTTCAGCAAGGTCCTGGTGGCGGGATCGTGGATGATGCCGCGATTGCCGGTGAACATCCCGCGATGCGCCGTCGCGATGATGTCTCCGGTCGGCGTAACGCGGTTCTGCAGCGGCATTTCAGCTGCCGAGTTCGACCGCAGTCGTCATTGCGAGGAGCGTCAGCGACAAAGCAATCCATTCGCCAGTTGCTGGCCTCGCTGGATTGCTTCGCTTCGCTCGCAATGACGGTTTCCTCACGCCGCGCCGTCGCGGATCGGCGGCTGGAACGACAGCGCGGTGTCCCAGGGAAAGAAGATCCAGGTGTCCTGCGATACCTCGGTGATGAAGGTATCCACCAGCGGGCGTCCCATCGGCTTGGCATAGACGGTGGCGAAATGGGCGTCGGGCAGCAGCTCGCGCACCAGCCGTCCGGTCTTGCCGGTGTCGACCAGATCGTCGACGATCAGCAATCCCTTGCCGGTGCCGCCACCGAGCTGTGCGGTGTCGGCCGAAATGCCTTTCAGGATCTTGAGGTCGCCCTGCTTGGTGTGATCGTAACTGGCGATGCAGACGGTATCGATGATGCGAACACCGAGTTCGCGCGCGACGATGGCCGCCGGCACCAGCCCGCCGCGAGTGATGGCGATCACCGCATGAAACGGCCCGACCTCGTTGAGCCGCCAGGTCAGCGCCCTGCAATCCCGGTGAAACTGGTCCCACGACACCGGAAAAGCCTTGCCCGCGCGCTCCTGCGCGCTCAGCTCCGGAATGATCCCCGCCATGATTCTCTCCTACATCCTGCGAATGACAGCCGTGGCCGTCGCGGTGGCAACGATCTTGTCGTTCTGGAACAACTCGCCGCTCAATTGGCAGACTTCCCGGCCGCGCAGCACCACGCGGCCGATGGCTTTCAGCGGCCCGACCCTGGCGGGGCGGTGGAACTGCACGTTGAGACTGACGGTCGGCGCGAATTCGCCGGCGTCCAGCGTCGCGGTCAGCGCCGGGCCCATGGTGTCGTCGAGCATGGCGGCGAGAAATCCGCCCTGCACATTGCCGGCCGGGTTCAAAAACTCCGGCTTCGCCTCGAACGTGACTTCGACCGTGCCGCGCTCGCCGTCGATCTCTGCGAATTCGATGCCCAGCGTCTTGGCGCATGGCGGCGGCGGCAGCCGGCCGTCGACCATTTTCCAGAAGAACGAATTCTTGTCCACGGCGCCCGCTCCCGCTCTGCCTCGACGACCGCTGCCCTAGCGGACCACGTTCAATCCCGCCAGCATCTCCTTGACCGCGCCCATCGCGGCGGCGAGCTTCTCCGGGTCGCGGGAGCGAACCACCAGATTGGTGTTCGGCTTCTTGTCCTCATCGACAAAGGGATAGCTGCCGATCATGGTGTCGGGATGGGCGTTGGCGATGGCGCGCAACGGCCCGCCGATATCGCCTTCGCGGGCATTGGCGCGAACCGTTTCCGACAGCATCCGGACCCCGGATTTCAGCTTCGGCGCGACGATGTCCATCATCGCCTGCATGATCGTTGGCACCCCTGCCATGACGATGACATTGCCGATCTTGAAACCCGGCGCGAGGATCGTCGCACTCTGGATCAGTTCGGCGCCGTCGGGAATCCGCGCCATGCGCAGCCGCGCCTCGTTCAATTCGCCGGCGCCCTGGAAGCGCTCGCGAAACCGAGCCACCACCTCGGGATGATGGTCGATGCCGACCCCGAACGCCTTGGCGACGCTGTCGGCGGTGATGTCGTCATGGGTCGGGCCGATGCCGCCGGTGGTAAAGACATAGGTATAGCGATGACGCAGCGCGTCCAGCGCCGCGATGATCTCAGGCTCTTCGTCGGCGACGACGCGCACCTCCTTGAGGTCGATCCCGATATTGGTGAGGTATTCCGCGATAAAGCCGATATTCTTGTCCTTGGTGCGCCCGGACAGGATCTCGTCGCCGATCACCAGAATTCCCGCGGTAACAATATCGTTCATGACCTGTCCTCGCCGTACCGGCCGGTCCGGCCAAAATAGCCGGAAAATGCCCTTGCACACCCTCACCTACGCAACGCCATCGAAGCCACCGATTTTGCTGCCGAAATAAGCATCCGCCAGCCGCTTTTTCGGGCAAGGTTCCGGCCCGCCCCCGCAAATGCTCCAAGCGAATGCATATCGCGCTGGCCCGGCCCTTGCTACCATCCCTTTCAGTCATGCACTGTCCCGCATGGCCTCGAAAAACAGTCGGGATATATGGCAGTTGCGTTCGATGAAATGAATGGGCCCGACGGCGACCTCCGTCCGGCCTACCAGGAGCTCTCCCGCTGGCTGAAGGAGACGCCGCCGGATGCCCTGGAATATCGCCGCCAGGAGGCGGAGCTGCTGTTCCGCCGGATCGGCATCACGTTTGCCGTCTATGGCGATGCCGAAGCCCAGGAACGGCTGATTCCGTTCGACGTGATCCCGCGGATCCTGGCGGCGAAGGAGTGGGCCGTCCTCGAAAACGGCCTGAAGCAGCGGGTCCGCGCCCTCAACATGTTCCTGCGCGACATCTATCACGGCCGCGACATCCTGCGCGCCAATATCATTCCCGACGACCTGATCTTCCAGAATCCGGTATTCCGGCCGGAAATGAACGGCCAGGACGTGCCGCACGATGTCTATGTCCACATCGCCGGCATCGACATTGTCCGCGTCAATCCGGAAAATTTTTACGTGCTGGAGGACAATGCGCGCACGCCGTCCGGCGTGTCCTACATGCTGGAAAACCGTGAAATCATGATGCGGCTGTTTCCGGACCTGTTTGCCCGCCACCGCGTCGCGCCGGTGGAAAAATATCCGGACGAGCTTTTGTCGGCGCTGCGGTCGGTGGCGCCGCTCAGCGCCGCGGCCGAGCCGACGGTGGCGCTGATGACGCCCGGCGTCTACAACTCGGCCTATTACGAGCATTCCTTTCTGGCAGACAAGCTCGGCATCGAACTGGTCGAGGGCCGCGATCTCATCGTGAAAAACGATGAGGTGTTCATGCGCACCACCGAGGGCCTGAAGCGGGTCGATGTGATCTACCGCCGGGTCGATGACGACTTCCTCGATCCCCTCACCTTCCGCCCGGACTCCGCGCTCGGCGTGCCCGGACTGATGTCGGCCTACGCGGCCGGCAACGTCACGCTGGCCAACGCGGTCGGGACCGGCATCGCCGACGACAAGGCGGTCTACTCCTACATGCCCGAGATCGTGAAGTTCTATCTCGGCGAAGAGCCGGTGCTCAAGAATGTGCCGACCTGGCGCTGCCGCGAGTCCAAGGATCTCGCCTACGTGCTCGACAATCTCGGCGAGCTGGTGGTCAAGGAAGTTCACGGCTCCGGCGGCTACGGCATGCTGATCGGCCCGGCCGCCACCAAGGCGACGATCGAGGCCTTTCGCGACAAGCTCAAGCGCGAGCCGGAGGGTTTCATCGCCCAGCCGACGCTGGCGCTGTCGACCTGCCCGACCTGCACCGCATCCGGCCTCGCCCCCCGCCATGTCGACCTCAGGCCCTTCGTGTTGACCGGACGCGATCACGTCACCATCGTGCCGGGCGGGCTGACCCGGGTGGCGCTGAAGGAAGGCTCGCTGGTGGTGAATTCAAGCCAGGGCGGCGGCACCAAGGATACCTGGATACTGGATGAATGATATGATCGATGTGAGCAAGCTTGGGACTTGCGGAGCACCTTGCCTGCTCCCCTCCCCCCTGCGGGGAGGGGTCGGGGGTGGGGGTCCGCAAGCACAGTCTTCGCGGCTCACCCCCCTCCCTGACCCTCCCCCGCAAGGGGGGAGGGAAAAGAACTGAGCCGCCATGCTGTCGCGCACCGCCGAAAACCTGTATTGGCTGGCCCGTTATGTCGAACGCGCCGAATACCTCGCCCGCACCATCGAGGCGACGCTGCGCGTCACCGCGCTGCCCAACACCTATATCGGCAAGACCAATGAATGGGATTCGGCGCTGCTGACCGCCGGCGTCAGCGCCAG
>Ga0182030_10003706_pt1 | contig 32668 bp, 24 predicted proteins | sample 812S3MmetaG_FD_121299 | JGI IMG/M metagenome (GOLD analysis project Ga0182030, IMG submission 121299) | Permafrost microbial communities from Stordalen Mire, Sweden - 812S3M metaG (Illumina Assembly) | ecosystem: Environmental > Terrestrial > Soil > Wetlands > Permafrost | place: Sweden... | reverse complement strand
GGTGCAGACCAGGTTCTTCGGCAGCGCGGCGCCGGGAAGATAGCGCGCGTTCTCGCCGGCGGCGTTGACGGCGTCGCACAGCTCGCGACGCCGCGACCAAAGCGCGACGTCGGTCGTCTCGCCGGCCTCGCCATGTTTGTCGGCCAGGAGCTTGGCCAGCGCCGTACCCCACGCGCCGGCGCCGAGCACGGCGACCTTGGAGGTCATCGATTCCACGTTATCACGCTATGCTCCCCGCCGATGTGCGGTCGCTCCGTCAGCCTCGTCCTCGTCGCGACGGCGATCGCTTCCCTCGGCCTCGGCGCCAGCGGCTGCTCGCCGAATTCGGTGTGCAAGATGGGTGGGCCCATCAACGACGCGTCGAACCGCACCCTCCGCCGGAACATCATGGCCTTCGGCCTGAGCCAGTTCTGCCAGCAGATGACGACGCGCAGCGCGCCCCTCAAGCTCGCGCCCGACGCGCCCGTGACGGGACGCTTCTTTCCCCAGCACTGCCAGCAGCAGGTGCTCGACAACGGGGACCTCTGGGTCCAGTTCGACGGCATGGGCTACGCGTTCACCAACCTGTCCCGGAAGGTGACGTTCTCGTCGGCCGCGAACATCCGCTACGACCAGGACTTCCGGTGCGCGGAAGACAACTCCATCTACGCGTACTTCGACACGCGCAACATCTCGCCGCCGGTCTTCCACGTGATGCAGATCGAGATGCCCGGCGCCAACCTGCTCCAGAACTGGATCACGCCGTACGCCGACAACTTCGGCCAGCAGATGGTCTCCGGTCAGCTCGGGCAGGGCTTCACGGTCATCCAGTTCGACGACGGGGGGCAGGACTTCGACGTGGGTCACCTTCCGCTCGGGCGCCGGCCGATGCACCCGTACAACATCCACGGCAAGGACAGGGTCACCGTCGAGAGCCTGCGCACGCAGGTCAGCGGCGGCGAGCGCGACTTCCTCGGCCCGATCCGCGTGGAGGACGGTGGCCGCGCCATCTACATCTCCATGCAGCTCGACGGGCAGCAGGCCGTGAACGTGATGCTCATGCCCAAGGCGCAGGGCGACGTGGCGCTGCAGGCCTACCTCAACGTGGGCCCCGCCGGACCGCTCCCGGCGCCGACCGTGATGACCGACGTCGTTCGGTACGGCATTCAATACCAGCGTGCAGTCCCGGTCCCGGCGGGTATGTACTATGTCGTGATCGACAACACGACCACCGCCGTTCAGGCGGCCTTGCCCTTCGGCACTGCGTCCGCTGCGGTGGTCAACTATGCAATCCAGATCGGTGACGCGCCTTGACCACGGAAGAGTCTTCCAGCGACGACGACCGGAGCAGCAGCACCCCGCCGGCGGACGGCGGAGGGACGGACGGCCTCGACGCGAAGGAAGCCGTGAACGGGACGTCGAGCTCGCGGTCGAAGGCGGACGCGCACGTGGCCGATGCGACCGAGGCGGTGGGACTGGACCCGTCGGCACCCAAGCGGTCGCGCCTGCTCCGGTACACGTACTGGGCAGTGTGGTTCGTGGTGCTCCCCATCGTCCTCGCGTGCATCATGGTCTGGACGCTGACGCCTCCGAGCGGCGCCGAGGTCAACGGTGTGCTCGGGTGGATCCAGAGCGTCGTTCGCGCCCAGCCGGTGCCGGTGGGCATCGTGCTCTTCACGGCGTTCGAGATCGCCCTCTGGGGCGCGCGTCATCAGCTCCCGCTCGCGCGACACGCGCACGCCCCGCTCCGGGGTGACGTGCCGCAGCACCTGCGCGGGGTGTTCGAGCGCGCCCGCTCGCTGCTCGACGAGGCGGAGATGATCCTCGGCAAGCACGGCAAGGCGGTCGTGCGCGACCTCAGCGGCAAGGAACGCGAGCAGGTGCGGGGCGATCTCGAAGCGCTCCGCGAGCAGATGGAGCGCGTCCCCTTCGACCAGGAGGCCTTCATGACGGCCCTCACGCGCGCCGACGGCGAGGTCGACGTGCGCCTGGGGCGGTGGCGAAAGAGCGAGGTACGGGAGTACGTCGAGGCCATCCTCATGGCGGTCGCCGTCGCCTTCGCGCTCCGCGCGTTCGTCATCGAGGCCTTCAAGATTCCCAGCGGGTCGATGATCCCGACGCTGATGGTCGGCGACCACATCTTCGTGAACAAGTTCAGCTACGGGCCGGCCATCCCGTACACCAACGCGCGCGTGTGGACGACGATGCCGCCGCACCGCGCCGACGTGATGGTGTTCGCGTTCCCGGAGCACCCGGAGCAGGACTTCATCAAGCGTGTGATTGCGCTGCCGGGCGACAAGCTCGAGGCAAAGAACGGCCATCCCATCATCAACGGCTGGGAAGTACCGAGCTGCCGGGTCGGCTCGTGGTCGTACAGCGACTACGACTCGCCCATCACGCGCCACGAGGGGGACCTCTACGTCGAATACCTCGGCGACGAGTCGTACCTGACGTTCTACGACCACGCCTCGGGCGCGTTCCCCGAGTACCAGGGCCCGTTCTTCGCCAAGGCGGGGGAGGTCTGGGTCATGGGCGACAACCGCAACAACAGCCACGACTCGCGGATGTGGTTCGGGGGGCAAGGCGGCGGGGTGCCGTTCGCGAACATCCGCGGGCGGGCGCTCTTCGTGTGGCTGAGCGTGAGCGACAACGGGATCGACTGGTCCCGCGAGTTCGCGCCGGTGATGGGGCGGCCGCGGGTGCCGCCGGCGGCGCACGCGCTCGAGCCGCAGCTCGAACAGTGTCTGAAGAATCGCCCCGCCGTGACCAACCCACCGCAGGGGTAGCCGATGAAGTGGTCGGTTGTGATGCTCCTGGCAGGACTGGCTTCGGCGTGCGCCAGCGCGCAGGCCACGGCGGCCAAGGATCCGATGCGATGCGAGCGTGATCCGGCGTGTGCGCGTGCGCGTGGCTCTTTCCCGGATTGCACGAAGCAGTGTGTCGACGACCAGGAGTGCGAGAGCCGCTGCGAGCAGGTGCAGCACGGGGTCGACGGGGTGGGGCATCCGTGAAGCCGCTGGTCTGGGTGCCGCTGCTGCTGGCGACCGCAGAGGCCTGCGTTGCCGGAGGGGCGGGGCCGAAGACGGCGTGCTCGGGGGATACGACGACGTGCCTCGAGGGCTCCGTCGCGGTGCAGGGGTTCACCGCGACGCCGACGCAGGTCGAGGCGAGTCTCTTCCGCGAGTTCCCGTCGACCGGCGCGGTGGCCCTCGCGACGGTCCCCATCGCCGAGGATGGGACGTGGGCATTCAGCGGCCTCGACGCGTGGGAGCACTACTACGTCGAGGTGCAAGCGGGCTTCGGCCAGTCGCAGGACATCGCCGGCTTCGTCGGTCCGCTCACCGTGCCGGTCAGCGGCGGACCCGTCGCCATCCAGCTGAAGCCGGCGCAGCTCACGGTTCTCGAGCAGGCGGCTCCCGGCGCGCCGCTCCAGATCCAGTCGGCGCTGGCGTATCTCTTCGACTCGTCGACGGGCGCCCCTCTCCAGGGAGCCACCGTCTCCATCCTGATGGGCGGCACGGCTGTGTCGATGCCGTGGACCTCCGTCCCCGGCAGCGCCAGCGACGGGTACTACGTGGGCTTCGAGGTGTCCCCTTTGCCGGCCCAGGCGACCTACACGATCACCTCGTCCGTCGCGGGCGCGAGCGCCCCGACGACCTGGCAGCTCGTCGCGAATCCGCCCACGTTCACGCCGACGCTGTTGGCCCCCGCGGCCAACGCGACCGTTCCCGCGGATCAGCCGCTGACGGTCTCGTGGACCGCGCAGCCGATGGCAGACGAGGAGCAAGTCCAGCTCTACGCGCAGGTGAGCGGCGCCTGGTCCCCGGTCTACGAGCTGCCGGCGCCCGTCGATGAGGACGGCACCACCGCCACGATCCCTGGGAGCTACCTGGCTCCGGCTGGCCAGCCGCTCCTCGTGAACGTCGCCTTCGTGCAGGCGAGCTGCCCCGCGTCGGCCGACGGGTGTGTCGTGGGTGAGCTGATCGTGCCCGCGCAGATCACGCCTCAGTAGCTGCTCTCACCACGCCAGGCGAAAATGCAGGGCCTTGGGCCGCGTGAGGGCCTCGAAGCCCAGGGGGCTCAGTCCGACGCCACGCCCCGAGTCCTTCCAACCGCTCCAGGGCAGGGCTGGATCGAGGTAGTCGCAGCGGTTCATGAAGACGGTCCCGTGCTCGAGGGCCCGCGCGAAGCGGGCGGCCCTCTCGCGGTCGCGCGTCCAGACACTCGCGGTGAGGCCGAAGCGCGAGTCGTTCATCTTGGCCAGGCCCTCTTCGTCGGACTCGACGGCCATCACGGGGAGGATGGGGCCGAACGACTCCTGCCGGAACAGCTTCATCGAGTGGTTGCAGTCGGCCACCAGCGTCGCCTCGAAGAAGCGCCCGCGTCCGTCGACCGAGGTCCGCTTGCCGCCCGCGAGGACTCGCGCTCCGCGTGCTCGCGCGTCCTGGACGAGCGCCTCGAGCTCGGGCACGTGCCCCGGCTGGGCGATGGGCCCCAGCGTGGTCTTGTCGCTCATGGGATCGCCGAGGACGTACGCGCGCACGAGGGGCTCGGCCATCTCTAGGAAGCGCCCGTAAACCGACTTGTGCACGTACACGCGCTCGACCGCGCAGCAGCTCTGTCCCGCATTGTAGATGGCGCCGTCGACCAGGCTCTCGACGGTCTTCGCGAGATCGCAGTCGGGCGCGACGTACGCGGGATCGTTGCCGCCCAGCTCGAGGCACGGGTGAACGAAGCGCTTGGCCGCCGCCTCGACGATGCGGTGGCCGCCGAAGATGGACCCGGTGAAGACCACGTGGTCGACGCGTTCGTCGCCGACGATGCGCTCGCTCGACGGGTGGTCGCAGTCGAGGGCTTGCACCAGATGCTCCGGGCCGCCGGCCTGGGCGAACGCGCGCGCGAAGTGCTCGCCGCACAAGGGCGAGCGCGGGCTGTGCTTGAGGAGGACGGCGTTCCCGGCGAGGACGGCCGGGACCACGCAGTTGACGGCCGTGAGCAGCGGGTAGTTCCAGGCGGGGAGATCGAAGACCACACCCAGCGGCTCGCGCACGATCCGCCTCTCGAAGCCCGTGAGCGGCGGGAGCACGACGTCGGACAGCGCGGCGTCGGCGATCGACATCATGTACCGGGCGCGCGACGCGCAGGTCTTCAGCTCGCCCACGGCCTGCGAGAGCGGCTTGCCCATCATGCGCGTGATGTCCCGCGCGATGGCGTCGGAGTTCTTCTCCATGTGCTCGACGGCGCGCTCGCACAGCGTGATGCGCTCGTGCAGTTTGCTCGCCTTCCACGTGCGCGCGGCGTCGTGCACGCGGTCGAGGGTGGCGCCGATGAACGCCTCGTCGGCAAGCCGCACCTCGCACGCGGGCTCTCCGGTGAACGGATTGTCGACGACGAGGGTGCGCGGGTCGCTGCTGCTCATGGATGAGGGAGCATAGCCTGAGAGGGGTGGCTCTTCCGCCCGTCTCCCTTCCGGCTCCGCCGGGCGTTTCGGTTTCAACAATTTGCTGCGAGGGTGCACAATTAGTCGGAGAGGTGCGCGATGACGAAAGGGATCAGGCTCGCGTGGGGGGCTGCTCTCGCGCTGGCGGTCGCGTGCGGCGGCGGAAGCTCACCGAGCGCCACCCCCTCCGGCGATGCCGGCGACGCTTCCTCGAAGGGCGCGGGTGACGGGGGCTCGGGCAGCGGTGGCGGAGACGCCACGACGGGTGATGGCGCGGGCGGTACGGACGGCGCGACCGTGGACGCCTGGGCCCCGCTGCCTTCGACTCCGGACCAGCCGCGGCTCTGGTACTGGCACCACAGCTACCTCTCGCCCACGAGCACGACCGAGCCCGCACACAGCGAGCAGCTCATCGACCAGGCCGTGGCCGCCGGTTACACCGGGCTCGTCTTCTGGGACTCCGGCTTGACGTTCGCCAATCGCCCTGGATGGGACACGACAAACCTGGCCACCGTCCTTCAGTACGCCAAGGGCAAGGGAATGACCGCGCTCGCCGCGGGCGCTCCCTACGGCTACTCGAACGACATGCTGCAGACGGACCCCAACCAGGCGGAGGGGGCGAAGATCGTCGCGGGCCAATTCGTTGTCGCCGCGGGCGGCGCAGGCAACGTGCTCCAGCCCGTGAACACGCTGCCGCCCATCCTCAACGGCGGCTTCGAGAGCGGCCAGACCGTGTGGTTCGGCACGGGCGACGCACGCACGAGCGTGGACACGACGGTCGCCCACTCCGGCACGAGCTCCGGGAAGATCACCGGCGTCGCGAACGCGTCGGACAACGCGCGCTTCACGCAGGCCATCGACGTGACGCCGTGGCGTCTCTACCACGCGCAGCTGTGGTTCCAGACGGCGGGTTTCTCGGGCAACTCGGTGAACGTCGAGGCGCTCGACTTCACGACGCAGCAGAACGTCACGCTGACGCGGATGGGCGAGAGCATCCCGACCACCGGGACCGATCAGGCGTGGACCGTCTACGACTACTCGTTCAACAGCAGGGAGAGCACCAAGGTGTCGCTCTACATCGGGGTGTGGGGCGGCTTCTCGGGGACGGTATGGATCGACGACGTCATGGCGGAGGAGACGGCGCTGGTCAACGTCCTCCGCCGCGACGGCACGCCGTTGAAGGTCTACGACGCGGCCGCCACCTACACGGAGGGCACGGACTACGCGTCGGTGGTCGACCCCGCGCTCGCCGCGAGCCCGGGCAACTACGATCCGTGGCACGCGCCGCCGACAGTGGCCGTGCCCGCCGGGAGCAAGCTCCAGCCCGGGCAGAAGGTCACCATGGACTACTACACGGTGGTGCCGCAGATCGGCTGGGAGGTGAGCTCCTGCCTGAGCGAGCCGGCCGTGCAGACCTGGAACCACGACAACGCGGTGGCGCTGGCGAAGGTCTTCCCGACGGGCGCGGGCGTCTTCCTCGGCTACGACGAGATGCGGCAGGGCGACTCGTGCGCGCTGTGCCAGTCGAAGAACATGACGGCGGGGCAGCTCCTGGCGTGGAACGTCGAGCAGACGGTGTCCACGCTGGAGGGCGTGTGGGGCGCCGGCACGACGTTCTACTTCTGGGACGACATGTTCAGCCCGTACCACAACGCCGTCGCCGACTATTACGACGTGGAGAGCGACCTCACAGGCTCCTGGGCGGGCCTTCCGCCGGGATCCATCATCATGAACTGGAATCTCGGGAGCCTGACCCAGTCGGTGAAGTTCTTCTCGGGGACGGACACCTCGGTCACACCGCCGCAGCCGCACGGCTTTCAGCAGATCATCGCCGGCTACTACGACTCGGGCGACGGCGCGACGGCGGGGACGAGCGAGATCGCCGCCGCCATGGGGATCAAGGGGCTCATCGGGGTGATGTACACGTCGTGGACCGACGATTACACGCAGCTCCAGCCCTACGCGGACGCGGTGAAGGCGGCGTGGCCCGCGTACAAGACGAGCGCGCCGTAGCCACGACGCCCTTCGGGTGCCGGTGCCGTGTGAGCCGCACGGCCCTACTCGCCATCGAGAACCATGAGCACACGGGGGGTGGCCTTCTCGCCGGCGAGGTAGCGCCCGGTGGCGGTCTTCGCGCGCGTGAGCTTCTTCGGCTCCCCCTCGAAGACGATGCGCCCGCCGTCCTCGCCCGCCTCGGGGCCGAGCTCGACCACCCAGTCGGCGCAGGCGATGACGTCGGGGTGGTGCTCGATGACGACCAGCGTGTCGCCGCGCTCGACGAGTCGCTCGAGGACGCCGAGGAGGCGGCGCACGTCCGACAGGTGCAGCCCCGTGGTGGGCTCGTCGAGCACGTACACCGTCGGCTCGTGGGCGGCGCCGGCGGTCAGCTCGGCCGCGAGCTTGAGCCGCTGCGCCTCCCCGCCCGACAGCGTGTTGGACCCCTGCCCGATCTGCACATAGCCCACCCCGAGATCCGTCATCGTCGCCAGCGGGCGCCCGATGCGCCGGTGGTTCACGAAGAGCTGCGCCGCGTCCTGAGCCGGCAGATGGAGGACGTCGCCGATGGAAAGCCCCGCGTAGCGCACCTCGAGCGTCGAAGGCTCGAAGCGGGAGCCGCCGCACGCCTCGCACGGGGCGATCACGTCGGGCAGGAAGGGCATCTCCGCCACGATGATGCCCTGCCCGTCGCAGGCCGCACACCGGCCCCCGCCGCTGCCGCTGTTGAACGAGAAGCGCGCCGGCGTGTACCCGCGCGTCTTGGCCTCCGGAAGGGACGCGAAGAGCTTTCGCATCTCGTCCCATACGCCGAGGAACGTCGCCGGCACGCTGCGCGGCGTTCTCCCGATGGGCGACTGGTCGACCGCCAGCGCGCGCTTCACCGCCTTGGTCCCCTTGATGGAGGCGAACGGCCCCGGCTGCGGCGCCACGAGCTTCAGCGCGCGACGCAGCGCCGGGTAGAACACCTGACGGACGAGCGTCGATTTCCCCGACCCGCTCACGCCGGCGACGACACACATGCGACCGACCGGGACCCGGAAGGTCACGTCGTGCAGGTTGTGCGCGCGAGCTCCGCCGAGCTCGATCCACGCGTCGGCCATGGGGCGCTTCGGACGCTCGATGCGGGCAGTCTCCTGCAGCGCACGCGCCGTCGGTGACCGCGGGTCCGAGAGGACGACGGCGGCCGGCCCTTCGCAGACGACGTGTCCTCCGTTCCGTCCACCGGCTGGGCCGAGATCGATCACGTGGTCGGCGGCGCGGATCGTCTCCGCGTCGTGCTCGACGACGAGCACCGTGGAGCCCATGTCCGCCAGGCTGCGCAGGTTGCGGAGCAGGCGCTTCGTGTCCCTCGGGTGCAGGCCGATGGTGGGCTCGTCGAGCACGTAGAGCGCGCCGGTGAGGCCGCTGCCGAGCTGGGCGCTCAGACGCAGGCGCTGCATCTCCCCGCCGGAGAGGGTGGACGCGGGGCGGTCGAGGGCCAGGTATCCGAGGCCCACCTCCTCGACGAACGCGAGACGGCGAAGGAGCTCCGCGTGGGGGGCCTTGGCGATCTGGGCGTCGCTGCGCTCGAAGCGCCACAGCCTGGCGAGCGCGAGGGCGCTCGAGACCGAGCGCGAGGTCGTGTCCGCGTACGTCGCCCCGTGGAGGCGGACGCCGCGGGGCAAGGCGGCGAGGCGCGTGCCGTGGCACGTCGAGCACGCGTCGTGCGGCCCCTCGTCTTCCAGCGCCTCCGGGCCGCCTTCGACGCCGGTCCCCTCGCAGTCCGCGCAGCGGCCCTGTTTGGTGTTGAACGAGAACCACCGCGGATCGAGCTCGGGCACGCCGGTGCCGCACGCGGGGCACGCGCGGGCCGTCGAGAGCAGCTGCTCCTGGGTGCTGGCCTTCACGCTCGGCGCCCCCTCGGCGACGCGCAGCGCTCCGGCTCCCCAGGTGAGCGCGCGGTCGAACGTCGCGCGGTCGAGCGACGCGAGCTTTCCGTAGTGCACGATGAGGTCGATCGTGTGCTCCTTGGTCTTCAGGAGCTTCGGCGGGGGATCGATGGCCACGATCTTCCCGTCGACCCGAGCGGTCGTCACGCCGGCCCGGGACGCTGCGGTGAAGAGATCGAGGTACGTGCCCTTTCGCGCGCGCACGGCCGGCGCGTAGACCGTCTTCGGTGCCGCTTCCCGGGAGCGCGCGAGACGCTCGAAGAGGGCGTCGGCGCTCATCGGCGCCACGACGGCGTCGCACGCGGGGCAGTGCAGCTCGCCGACCTTCGCGTAGAGGAGGCGCAGGTAGTGGGCGACCTCGGTCACGGTGGCCACGGTGGAGTTCGCCCCGCCGCGCGAGGTCCGCTGCTCGAGCGCGATGGACGGTGGGACCCCGGTGACCGAGTCGACGTCGGGTCGCGGGAGCGTGGGGAGAAACTGCCGCGCGTACGGCGTGAGCGTCTCCATGAAGCGCCGCTGTCCCTCGGCGAAGACAACGTCGAACGCGAGCGACGACTTGCCCGAGCCGCTGGGTCCCGTGACCACGCACACCTGGCCGTGGGGGATGGCGCAGCTCACCTCCTTGAGGTTGTGCTCGCGTGCGTGCGAGACGGCGATGACCGGGAGGACCGGCGGGCGCAGGGAGAGCCTTGCGTCGTCGCGGTCGACCTTCTTCGAGGCGAGGTCGCGCAGCGCGACGCCGGTCCGCGTGTCGCTCTGGGCGATCTGCTCGGGGGTCCCGACGCCGACCAGCACGCCGCCGTGCGGGCCACCCCCGGGCCCGAGATCGAGCACCCAGTCGCAGGCGCGGATGACGTCGAGATCGTGCTCGACGACAACGACGCTCGCTCCCTCTTCGACGAGGCTGTGCAGCGCGCGCACCACGTACGCCGCATCCTCGGCGTGCAGCCCCGCGCTCGGCTCGTCGACTACGAAGAGCGTCCCGCTGGCCTGCTCGCTGAGAGCGCGCGCGAGCTTGAGCCTCTGGGCCTCGCCGCCCGAGAGCGTCGAGAGAGGCTGCCCCAGCGACAGGTACCCGAGCCCCACCTTGACGATGGGATCGAGCACGCGGCGAAGGACGTAGTCCCTGGCATCCTTTGGATCGAAGGCCAGAAGCGTCTCCTCGACACTCATCGAGAGGACGTCGGAGATGCTCTTGCCGCCGTGCTTGATCGCGAGCACCTCCGGCTTGAAGCGCTTGCCCTGGCACACTGGGCAGAGAAGCTGGACGTCCGCGAGGAACTGCATCTCGACGGTCTCGTAGCCTTCGCCCGAGCACTCCTCGCAGCGTCCTGCCGGCACGTTGAACGAGAAGTGCGCCGCCGTCAGTCCGCGCCGCAGGGCCTCCGGCTCCGCGGCGAAGCGCGCGCGAACCCGGTCCCACGCCTTGACGTAGGTCGCAGGGTTGCCGCGCGCGGTGCGACCGAGGGGGGACTGGTCGACGAGCACGGCGCGCGAGAGCGCTCCCACCCCCTCGAGCGCGTCGTGCGCCCCCGCCTTGTCGACCGACAGGTCCCCCAGCGCGCGCGCCGTGGCCCGATAGAGGACGTCGTGCGCGAGCGTCGATTTGCCCGAGCCGCTCGGACCGGTGACGGCGCACACGACGCCCAGCGGAATGCTCACGTCGACGTTGCGGAGATTGTGCTCGCGCGCCCCGCGTACGCGCAGCCAGCCCTTCGCCTCGCGTCGCGCCCCCGGGGCGTCCTGCGACGCCGCCCAGGCCCTTCCGGTCGGCAGATCGGTACGCTTTGCCAGCTGCCCCGGCGTGCCATCGAAGAGGATGCTCCCGCCGTGCGGACCGGCGCCGGGCCCCATCTCGATGACCCGCTCGCAGGCGCGCACGATCGACGGCTCGTGCTCGACGACCACCACCGTGTTGCCGGCACGGGCCAGCTCTTTCATCACGTGCGCCAGCGCGGGCACGTCCGTCGCGTGGAGGCCGACCGTCGGCTCGTCGAGCACGAAGAGAGTCCCCGTCAGCGCCGCGCCGAGCGCCGTCGTGAGCCCCGCCCGCTGCGCCTCGCCGCCTGAGAGGGTGCGCGCCTGTCGGTCGAGCGTCAGGTACCCGAGGCCCACCTCGTCGAGGAAGCCGAGCCGCGACGCGAGCTGCTCCTTCACGCGCTTGCCCTGCGGATTGCGCGCCTCGAAGGCGCGGGTCCGATCGAGCGCCTCGCCGACGGTCAGCGCGTGCCAGCCGCCGAGGTCGAGCCCCGCGACGCGGTAGGCGAGCGCGGTCGTGTTGAGCCGCGAGCCGTGGCACGCGGCGCACACGGTGTACTCGCGATAGCGCGAGAGGAGCACGCGCACGTGCATCTTGTAGGTGCGCGTCTCGAGCCACGCGAACCAGGCACGCACGCCCGGGAACTTGCCGCCGTGCCACGTGCCTTCGCCCGCGAGGACGGCCTCGCGCTGCGCTCGCTGGAGCTTGTCCCACGGGACTTCGAGCGGAATTTTCGCCTTCTTGCAGAACTTCTCGAGGACTCCGCGCTCCCACGTCGTGCTCGGGCCACTCCACGGCTTGATGGCTCCGCCTCCCAGCGTCTTGCGCGGGTCGGGGATCACCTTGTCCCAGTCGATGGCGATGATGCGACCGAAGCCGCGGCACGGCTCGCACGCGCCGAAGGGCGAGTTGTAGGAGAAGAGCCCCGGTCGCGGCGGATCGAACGCGCGCGCGCACTTCGGGCAGACCAGGCCGCGGGCTACGGTCAGGTGCGCCCCGTTCTCGGCGCGTAGCTCCGCGCGACCGCCGCTCCGTGACCACGCGGCCTCGATGGCCTCCTGCAGGCGTCGCGCATCACGCGCGCTCACGCCAACGCGATCGACCACGACCTCGAGACGCACGCCCGGGCCCGTGGCCTCGCTGGGTCGCACCTCGTCGATCTCCCGCACGGCGCCGGCGACGACGAGCCGCCGGTAGCCGTCCTTCGCGAGCCTCTCTCGGAGCTCCAGGAACTGCTCGGCGTCGTCGACGCGAACGGGGTACGTCACGAGGGCGCGACCGCCGTCGAGCGAGGAGGCCAGCTTGGCCGCCGCATCGCGCGGGGTCGTGTCGACCGCCTCGAGGTCGCAGTCGGGGCAGGTGGGGGTCGCCTCGCACCCGAAGAGCGCGGCGAGGTACGGCTCGAGGTCGGCCATCGTCGCCAACGTCGAGCGGCTCGACTTGACGGGGGCGCGTCGGTCGACCGCGACCGTGGCCGCGATGGGGGCCAGCTCGTCCATGGGCGGACGCTCGAGGCGCTCGAGGAACTGCCGGGCGTACGGGCTGAAGCTCTCGACGAAGCGCCGCTGCCCCTCGGCGTACAGCGTGTCCAGCGCGAGCGACGACTTGCCCGAGCCGCTGGGCCCCGTCACGGCCACGAGCTGCCCTGGCGCCAGCTCGAGGTCGACGTTGCGAAGGTTGTGCGTACGGGCGCCGCGTAGACGGATCGGCAGCATGGGGGAGGCCACTATGCATCCGATCGTTCCCTTGTGCAGGTGGGGAACCTGACAAGGACCTGTCAGGATCGGCTGAGCCGCAGAGACTGAGCGGCAGAGAACACGGGGGCCGGGAACGGGAATGGGGGAAGGATCACACCCCGGGCAGGTCCAGGCGGAACGTCGCGCCTCCGGCGCCGGGGACGAGCGCGATCGAGCCGCCGTGCGCTGCGGCGATGCGGCGGGCGAGCGCGAGGCCGAGGCCCGTTCCCCCCGGGCGCGCCGTCACGAGGGGCTCGAAGATGCGCGCCGCGATACTCGACGGCACGCCGGGTCCGTCGTCTGCCACGTCGATGACGACGCGAGCGCCCTCGCACCGGGCCCGGGTGGCGATGCTCGGTGCACGCGGCGCCGAGGCCTTGATGGCGTTGTCGTAGAGCGCGTGCAAGAGCCGGACGAGCAGCCCAGGGTGCGCCCGGACGCGGAGATCGTGCGGCTGCAGGGCATCCTCCCACCGCGCCGCCTCGGGCCCGAGGTCGTCGCGCGAGGCGACGACGACCTCCGCGAGCAGTACCGGCTCCGAGTGCAACATCTCGCCGCGGGCCAGCGCCATGAGGTCGTCGACGATGTTGTGGGCGATCCGTGCGTTCTTCTCGATCTTCGCGACGTGGGGCAGGGTCGCCGACGCGTCGCCCTTGGTCGCCTCCTGCCGCGCCACGTAGGCGCTGGCGGAGATGACCTGGAGCACGTTGCGGAGCTCGTGGGCGACCTCGGCCGCGATTTCGCCCACCACAGCCAGGCGTTCGCGGGCGTCGTCGTCCGGGCTCACCCATCGAGAGCGTAACAGATGCCCGCCGTACGGGAGGACGTCGCACTGGAGACTGAAGCCCGAAGCCTGTAAGTTCTTAGCCCGAGGGCTCCCGCTCCCTTTTTCATGCCCGCCGTGCAATCAGAGACCAAGATAGGCATCGGTACCTTGCTCGTCGGCAAGTACCGGGTCATCTCGGAGCTTGGACGAGGGGGTATGGCCGCGGTTTACGAGGCGGAGAACCTCACCATCGGCAAGAAGCTCGCCGTCAAGGTCCTCGCCGCGGAGCTCGCGAACTCCGCCATCGTCATCGAGCGATTCTTCCGCGAGGCGCGGGCTGCGGCCAGCGTGAAGAGCCCGCACATCGTGGAGGTGTACGACTCGGGGCGCCTGGAGGACGGAAGGCCGTTCATCGCGATGGAGCTCCTCGAGGGGGAGTCGCTCTACGACCGCATGGCGCGCGTGCGGCTCATCGACCCGCAGTCGACCGTTCGCATCATCGGCCAGGTCGCCAAGGGGCTGATGAAGGCGCACGCCGCGAACATCGTCCACCGCGACCTCAAGCCCGAGAATATCCACCTCTGCAAGAGCGAGGAGGGCGAGGAGATCGCGAAGATTCTCGACTTTGGCCTGGCCAAGTTCTACTCGCCCGTGAAGACCGACGAGAAGACGGCGCGGCTCACGCGCGAGGGCGCTGTGTTCGGAACCCCCGCGTACATGTCGCCGGAGCAGGTGAGAGGGCAGGGGAGCGTCGATCATCGCGCCGACCTCTGGGCCCTCGGATGCATGACCTTCGAGTGCCTCACGGGTCGCCCCGTCTGGAACACGGACCAGGGAGTCGCGATGACGTTCGCGGCCATCGCCGCGGCGCAGCTCCCGGTGCCGAGCCGGATGCGACCCGATCTACCGCCGTCGTTCGACGTGTGGTTCCGCAAGGCGCTCGATCGCGATCCCGACAAGCGCTTCCAGACCGCCAAGGAGCTCGCCGAAGATCTCGCCAAGGCGCTCGGGGCGCACATCTCGTTGGCCAACGCGGGCACGCCCAGCCAGATCGAGCTCGACGCGCTCTCGCGGAGCCCCGAGGCGATCGCGGACCTAGAGGAGCGAGGCGCCGGCTCGTCGCGCTCCGGCTTCGTCGCCGACGACACCGTGAAGGTGGGGGGCAGCGAGCCGCTCGACCTCCTCCTCCTCGCGGCCCGCGATCCGGCGCTCAGCGCGACCGACCTCCCGCCCACGGCTGCGCCCGAGGGGCCGCCTCCGTCGCAGGCGCGCACGGGTCGGAGCTTCGCGCGCGTCGGCGTGTCGTTGGTGGTCCTCGCAGGGGCTGCGGCTGCGGCCTGGTTCGTCTACGCGAAGGTTCTCCATCCAGCGGGTGTCGTGCCCGCTCCGACCACGACCGTGGCGAGCGCGGCCCCGCAGACGTCGGCGTCGACGTCCGATTCCGCGGTCGTCACACCGCCTCCGCCGGAGCTCCCCAAGTGGATGACCACGATCGAGGAGGGCCAACAGCTCCTCGCCGGGGGCGACGCGGACGGCGCGCTGCGCAAGTTCAAGGAGGCGTCGGACGCCGGAGCGGGCGCGGTCGCCAAGTCGTTCCTCGATCAGGTCAAGCTCGGCGCGGCAACCACCGGTCCGTGCAAGATGGTCGCGTTCTCGCACCCTCGCCTCGGCTACGGCGGAAACCTCGGGCGGCCCGCCGTCGCCGTGACGTCGAAGGGCGCCGTGGTCGCGTGGACCGACGACCACGAGCAGCCGGGGCACGACCACGTCTATTCGGTCCTCCTCGATGCGTCCGGCCGCCCGAGCTCGCGCCCCCGCGATCTCACGCCCGAGGCCGACTACGCGATGCGGCCGTCGCTGACCGCGGTCGACGACCGCGTGCTCCTCCTCTTCTGGGACAAGGGCGGCCGCGAGCCGGGCGTCCGCGTTCGCTGGCTCGACGCCGACGGACGCATCGGCGGGATGAGCAGCGTCGTCGGCGCGTCGAAGCCGGGCCTCTTCTGGCCGGCCATGGACCGCGCCGCCGACGGGACGTTCTGGCTCGTCTGGCAGCAGAGCCCCGACAAGGAGGGGCACGACATCTTCCTCCGCCACCTCGACGCCGATCTCAAGCCCATGGGCGCCGAGATCCGCGCGACCGACTACGAGCCCGAGAAGGGCAAGTCCCCCCGGGTGAGCGCGCCGAGCATCGCCGTCTCCAGTACGAACCTCTTCATCGCGTACGCCCTCGAGCAGGACAAGCAGCACATCATCGAGCGCATGCGCGTGCCGCTGACGTCGCCGGACCTGACGACGGGGTTGCAGGGGACGTCGAAGGCCAGCCGCCAGATCGGCGAGGTCACCGCGTCGAACGAAGACAAGGTGGGCGGCGACTACCCGAACATCGCGTGCACGAAGGACATCTGCCTGCTCGTCTGGCACGAGATCGAGAAGGGCGCGCAGGCGGCGCTCCTCGACCCGGCCAAGGGCACGATGCTCTGGCGCAAGCGCTTCGCTCCGCGCGGGGGTCATCCCGCCGTGGCCGTGTCGGCCGAGGGGCTCGCCGAGGTGGCCTACTACGAGTCGGGCCGCGTACGCATCGCCACCGTGTCGCGTGACGGCGTCGGCACCACGAGCACCTTCGCCAAGGTTACCGGCGACCAGCCGCGTCCCTGGATCGCGCCCGGGCGCGCGCGGGGCGAGTGGTACGTCACATGGCTCGACGTCGAAGCAGGGCACACCGAGAGCTTCGTCGCCAGGCTCCAGTGCCGGAATTGAATGCAGGCGCCGCCGCTGCGCGAAGCGCTCTGGGTCTCTGCGGATGTGACGCTGGCGGTCGCGGGCATCGCCATCGGCCTCCCCGAGCGGTGGCACACGACGCTGGTCGGCTTCGTCTTTCTCGCGGTGACGTGGTCGCTCGTCTGGCGGAAAGACGACGATAGCGTACGTCGCTCGGGCCTCGCGCTCGGCGGCCTGGTCATCCCGGGCAAGCTGCACCTCGCCGGGATCGCGCGCGAGGCGGCCGTCGCCTGCGCCTGGGCCTTCGGGCTGATGGCCATCATTGCGGTCCCCTTCTTCTTCGGGTGGCGCGCGTGGTGGCTGCACTTCATGCCGCGCCTGCACTTCTCGCTGTCGGTGAAGCCGCTCGATGCGGCCAACGAAGTGCTCGGCCAGCTCTTCGTGATCGCGCTCCCGGAGGAGGCCTTCTATCGCGGGTACCTGCAATCGCGCCTCGACCAGGCCTGGGTCCCGCGATGGCGGCTCCTCGGCGCCACGCTCGGGCCTGGCTGGCTCGTGACCGCCGCGATCTTCGCTCTCGGGCACGTGGCCACGGTGCCCTTGCCGACGCGGCTCGCAGTGTTCTTCCCGGCGCTGCTCTTCGGCTGGCTGCGCGCGCGCACCGGCGGCATTGGCGCGTCCCTGACGTTCCACATGCTGTGCAACGTGTACTCGCAGGCGCTCGGACGCGGCTACGGAATGTACTGAAGCACGCGGGCTGCTAGGCTCGGCGCCGTGCACGTCGCCATCACCGGAGCGTCCAGCGGCATCGGCGAAGCCCTCGCCCGCGAGTACCTGCGCCGCGGGGCCTCGCTCACCCTGGTCGCTCGTCGCCGCAGCAAGCTCGAGGCGATCATCGAGGGCCACGCGGACCGGTGCCGCGTCGTCGAGGCCGACCTCACAGTCCACGAGCGCGCGTGCGACTGGGTCGACGCCGCCAGCGAGACGCTCGGCCCGATCGACGTCCTCGTCAACAACGCCGGCGTGCAGATCGTGGGTCGCACGGTCGACACCTCGGTCGACGACGGCGAGCGAATGCTGCGTCTCAACGTCCTTTCGCCCTTCCGCCTCACCAAGCATGTGCTGCCCGGGATGATCGCCCGCGGGCGCGGCACCATCGTCGACATCGCGTCGATGGCCGGCATCGCGCCGACCCCCGGCATGTTCTATTACAACGCGTCGAAGGCAGCGCTCGCGGCGGCGTCCGAGTCGCTGCGAGGCGAGCTGCGCGGCAGCGGTGTGCACGTGATGACGGTGTACCCGGGCCCCGTACGCACCGCGATGGAGGCGACGGGTCGCGCCGCGTACGTCGAGACGACGATGATGAAGCTCTTCACGCCGACGGGGGAGGCCACCGTGCTGGCTCGCAAGATCGCGAACGGCGTCACCTCCGGCCGCGCGCGCATCATCTATCCCGCCACCTACGGGGTGTCGCGGCACTTCCCGAACCTCACGCGCTTCTTCCTCGACCGATTCACGCCGCCGCTCAAGGCGCTCCCCCCCGGAGGCGAGAAGGCATGACGCGGTTCGAGCTGCCGCTGGTGGTGCTGGATCGCGTCATCGCGACCGCGCTGGAAGAGGACCTCGCGTCGGGGGACATCACCACCGAGGCGTGCATCGCTCCGGAGGCGCACGCCGTCGCGCACGCGGTCGCCCGAAAGCCCATGGTCGTCTGCGGCGGCCCCGTCTTCGCTCGAGTCTTCGCCGCCGTCGATCCGTCGCTCGCCGTCGAGATGCATGCGGAAGAAGGAGCCGGCGCCGGGGCGGGGACGCGCCTCTGGACGGTGCGCGGCCGGGCCCGGGCGATCCTCATGGGCGAGCGCGTGGCGCTCAACCTGGTGCAGCGGATGTGCGGCGTGGCGACGCAGGCGAGGACGTACGTCGACGCGGTCCCGGCGGGGTGCGCGACGCGCATCACGGACACTCGCAAGACGACGCCCGGTCTCCGCGCGCTCGAGCGCTACGCCGTCCGGGTGGGCGGCGCGCACAACCATCGCGACGACCTGGGCGCTGCGGTGCTCATCAAGGACAACCACGTGGCCGCGTGCGGAGGGGTGCGCCCCGCTATCGAGCGGGCCCGCGCCGCGGCTCCGCACACCGCGAAGATCGAGTGCGAGGTCGACACGCTCGAGCAGCTCGACGAGGCCCTCGCGGCGGGCGCCGACATCGTGCTCCTCGACAACATGCCGACCGCGACGGTGCTCGAGGCGGTGAAACGCGGGCGCGGCAAGGCGCTGCTCGAGGCCTCCGGCGGGATCACGCTGGCGCGCGTCGCCGAGCTCGCGCGCGCCGGGGTCGACGCCATCAGCGTCGGCGCGCTGACCCACTCCGTGCAGGCGGCGGACGTGGGGCTCGACTTCGAGTGATGGCGGGGACGTCGTGCTAGTCCGTCGCATCGGCCCCGATCTGGAGAAGGCGGCGGCCCTGGTCGCCGAGCGCGGGTCCGCCCTGGGGATCCCGATGCACCTGCTTGCGTCGACGACGTCGACGAACGACGAGGCCAAGCACGCCGCGAAGGACGGCGCGCCCAGCGGCTCGACGTGGGTGACCGAGCAGCAGACGGCGGGCCGCGGGCGTCAGGGCCGCGAATGGGTGTCTCCGCGGGGCGAGAACCTCCTCTTCTCGGTGCTCGTCCGGGTCACGTGCCATCCCTCGCGCCTGCCTCCCATCGCGCTCGTCGCTGGGCTCGCGGTGCGCGACGCTGTGGCGATGGCCGCTCCGGAGGCGGGACCGAAGATCAAGTGGCCGAACGACGTGCTGGTCGACGGAAAGAAGGTTGCGGGTGTGCTGGTCGAGGCCATCACCATGGGCTCGCGTGTCCAGGCCGTCGTGGTCGGCATCGGGGTCAACGTGCACACGCGCGACTTCCCTGATGATCTCGCCGACCGAGCGACGTCCATCTCCCTCGTCTCGCGGACTCCGCCGGACCGCGCGGCCGTCCTCGCCGACGTACTCGCGTGCCTCGACCGCGATCTCCACGTCGTCGTCTCGCGGGGCCTGGGTTTGCTGCGCGTGCGTCTCGAGGCGGCCGATGCTCTACGGGGGCGCCGTGTCCGTAGCGACACCGGCGACGAAGGGACTGCGAGCGGGATCGACGACGACGGCCGCCTCCTCGTCACGCGCGACGACGGCGTCGTCACTCGCTGGAGCGCGGGGGAAGTGCATCTTCTGGGATAGCCGCGGGACCTGGGATAGCCGCTGGACCTCGCCCGCCGTCGTCGGCTCGGTGCTCGCGCCCGAGGGCGGCTGCGGAGACTTGGCGACGGCCGCCGGGAGGCGTCCGTCGCCTTCGGACAGTCCTCGCCGCCCTCGGTCGCTGCGCTCCGATCCGACGACGGCGGGCTCTCTGGAGGGATCGTGGTCCTGCTCACGACCCGTCAGCTCCTGCCGTCGCTTCTCCTGCTCCTGCCCACGGCCCGGCACCCCCTGCTCTCCCCTCTCCTCCCCCCGAGCACCGAGCCGACGACGGCGGGCGAGGCCCACGCCGCCTCTCTCCGTCGCTACGCGCCGAGCTCCAGCGCGTACCACCGGTCGCAGCCGAAGTGCCCCGTCGCGCCGAGCGGCGCCGCGAGCTTCGTGAACCCGAATCGCTCGTACAGCCGCTGCGCCGCGTCCATCCCCGTCAGCGTCTCCAGGTACATCCGCCGGTACCCGCGGGCGCGAGCCTCCTCGATGCATCGCGCCAGCAGCGCCTTCCCCGCGCCGAGCCCCCGCGCCGCCGGCAGGAAGTACATCTTCCTCAGCTCGCAGACTCCCTCCTCGCCGCCCGCCAGCGGACCCACCCCGCCGCCTCCCACGACCTCCCCGTCGACCTCCAGCACGAAGTAGACGGCGCGCGGGGGCGGGTACGCCGCGGACATCTCGTCGACCTCGGGATCGAGGATGGCGAAGCCCGGGCCACGCGCCCCATACTCGGGCATGACCGTCCGGATCACCCGCGCCACCGCAGGATCGTCGTCCGGGTCGATGGGACGAAGGACGAACCCCACGCGCCTCGTCTACCATGGGGTCCCTTGAGACGCTGCCCCACTTGTGGCGCCAGCTACACCTCCGCCGCTCGCCTCTGCGAGGCGGACGGGTCGCCGCTCGTCGACGCCACGTCCCCCGTCGCGTCGAGCCGCCCGCCGGCCGGCGGCGCCCGCTGCCCCCTGTGCGGGGAGGGGATCGTCGAGCGCGACGGCTACTGCTCCTCGTGCGGCCGCCGCGCGCTATCCAGCCGCCCCACGCCGCCGCTCGTCCCCGTCGGCTCGCCGCTGGCCGGGGGCGTCGTCGTGGCCACGCCGGGGGGCGACGAGTACGTCGTGCGCGGGGCCGGCGGCGCGACGACGCGCGTCGTCCTCGGCGAGCCGAGCTCCATCGAGCGCGAAGCGGATCTCCTCGAGCGCATCGGCGGCACCGGCCCCTTTCCGCACGTCGCCGAATGCGGGGTCGACGACGTGCACGGCTCCTACCTCGCCATGGCCGCTCCGCCTGCCGATGCGCGCGCCCTGTCCGAGGTCGGCGCCGGGCTCACGCTCGCCACCGCCATCGGCGTCATCCGCGCGCTGGTCGACGCCGCGCAGGTCGTCGAGAAGATCGGGTTCGCCTGGGAGCCTCAGCGCGATGACGTCCATGTTCGACCCGACGGCTCGATCAAGCTCTCCCGCGTGCGCGTGCCGCGGAAGCTCGGGCAGGGCGAGCGACTCGACGCGCGCGCGGTCGTCGAGGCCGTCGGGCCCACCTTCGTCCCCACCCCGGCGCTCGAAGGACCGTCCCGTGCGTTCCGTCTCCTGCTCCCCCACGTCCCCATCCCCGGCGACGCCGGCAACTCGATCAGCGACGTCCGCCGCGAGATCGCCGCCGTCGAGATCGACCTCGCGCCCCCGACCGACGACGGCCTGCGCATCGCGGGCGTCTGCGATCCGGGCCTGCGCCGCGCGCACAACGAGGATGCCCTCGTCTTCGCCACCGGCACGACCGACGGCGAGCGCTGGTCGGCGCTCGTCGTGTGCGACGGCGTCTCCTCCTCATCGCATGCGGATAGGGCGTCGGCCCTCGCGTCGAAGACGGCGTGTGACGCGCTGGCGCAGTCGGCCCGCGCCGGCGACGTGTCCGGCGACGCAGGAAAGACCGCGGTAGCGCGGGCCATCCGCGCCGCCCACGCGGCCGTGTGTTCGGAGCCCGTCGAGGTCACCGACGAGAACCCGCCCGGGACGACCATCGTCGTTGCGCTCGTGTGGCGGCAACAGCTCACCGTGGGCTGGGTCGGCGACAGCCGCGCCTACTGGGTCTCCGACGACGACGCGGAGCAACTCACGCGCGACCACTCCTGGGCCGTCGAGGCCATCGCGCGCGGCGAGGTCACCGAGGCCGAGGCGGTGATGTCGCCGCTGGCGCACGCGCTGACGAGGTGCCTCGGACCGCTCGAGGTCGCCGATCCCGACGTGCCTGTCGAACCGGGGGCGCGCCCGCGCTTCGCGGAGGTGAAGCCCGGCATCCTCGCGCGTGACCTGCCTGGCGCCGGCTGGGTCGTGCTCTGCTCCGACGGGTTCTGGAACTACTTCTCCAGGCCGGCCGACGTGGCCACGCTGGTGCACATCGGCGCGGGGGCCTCGTCGCCCGCGCGCGTGGCTCGCCGCCTCGTCAACCACGCGCTCGCCCGGGGTGGCCAGGACAACGTCACGGCGCTCGTCTACCGGCACCGCTGACCCCCGCTCCTCTTGCCTGGCCGGGTCCGTTTCCCTACCGAGGCGGGGGCCGGCTCGGAGTGTCCACCTAAATCGCGCAGATCTTTCGCGAAACAAGCCGTTGTCTCGTTCGGCCCGATTTCGTATAAGCGCGCGCGTTGCTAGGTCTTCGAATCGCGTGCGCGCTCGGGCCCGGTCCCTCCAGCCAACAATGCAAATCTTCTCGCGATCCCTGAACAAGCTGCCGCAGATGGTCGGCGCGGCCGCCACGCTCGGTCTCATCGGCGTGACGTTCCTCATCTGGTACTACTTCTCGCCCTGGTTCACGCAGGTCGGGTACACGCCTACCCAGCCCGTCCCGTACTCGCACCGGCTTCACGCCGGGCAGCTCGGCCTAGACTGCCGCTACTGCCACGTGAACGTCGAGCGCGCGCCGCTGGCGATGGTGCCCCCCACCGAGACGTGCATGAACTGCCACCAGGTGGTCAAGACCGACTCGGCGATGCTCCAGCCGATTCGCGACAGCTGGGCGAGCGGCAAGCCCATGGAGTGGGTGCGCATCCACAAGCTGCCGGACTACGTGTACTTCGACCACAGCGTCCACGTCACGGCGGGGGTCGGCTGCGTCGAGTGCCACGGCCGCATCGACAAGATGGAGCAAGTACGGATGGAGAAGCCCCTCAGCATGGGCTGGTGCCTCGACTGCCACCGCGACGTGAAGGCGAACCAGACGACCGTCACGGAGAACGGCAAGATGCGCGACGTCTCCGACAGCGAGCACATTCGTCCGGTCGCCCAGATGACGAACATGGACTGGAAGCACGAAGGACGCGTGGACACGCCGCGTCGTCTGGATCCTCCGGAGAATTGCTGGGGGTGCCACCGATGAAACGGTCACCGAATCCGGCGCTCCCGGCGGCGGTCGACTCCGCGCCGGAGTTCCCCAAGGGACACGTCGACACGCCGCCGAGCGACGAGGCGATGTACCTCTCGCGCCGCGGGCTGCTCGGGGCCATGGCGGCCACCTTCGCGGTGGTCGGGGCCGAGGGTTGCCGGCGACCGCTCGAGAAGGTCGTCCCCTACACGCGCATGCCGGAGGACGTGATCCCCGGCGTCCCGTCGCACTACGCGACCGTCATTCAGCGCCGGGGCGACGCGCTCGGCCTGGTGGTCGAATCGCACGAGGGCCGGCCGACCAAGATCGAGGGTAACGAGGCCCATCCGTCGAGCTACGGCGGGGCCGACCTCATCGCCCAGGCCAGCATTCTCGAGCTCTATGATCCGGAGCGTTCGACGTCGCCGCGCAAGGCGGGAGCCCCCGCGAGCTGGGACGACTTCGAAAAGGACCTCGACGCAAAGCTCACGACGTACGACAAGGACCAGGGGGCGAAGCTTCGCCTGCTGATGCCTCCCACGGTGTCGCCGACCGTCGTCCGCATGCGAGCGGCGCTGGCGCAGCGCTTCCCCAAGGCGCGCGTCCACACGTGGTCCGCCGTGGCCGACAGCAACGCCCGTGTCGGCTCGAAGGCCGCGTTCGGCGAGGTCGTCAACACGCTCTACGCGTTCGACAAGGCGCGCGTCATCGTGTCGCTCGACAGCGATTTCCTCCAGACCGAGTCCGGGAACGTGCGCGCGAACAAGCTGTTCGCCGCCGGGCGACGCCTGCGCTCGTCCAAGGACCCGATGAGCCGCCTCTACGTGGTCGAGCCCGCGCGCACGACGACGGGGAGCGTGGCGGACCATCGCCTGCGTCTGCCGGCGAGCGAGATCGCCGGCTACGCTTTCGCCCTCGCGGCCGAGCTGGCGAAAGCCGGCGTCCCGCTGGGCGACGTGCAGGGCGCCGTCGCGAAGGCCGGAGCCGGGGCCAAGGTTCCGCCCAAGTGGCTGTCGGTGCTGGCGAAGGAGCTCGTCGCGAACCGCGGTCGCTCCGTCCTCGTCGTCGGCTCACGCCAGCCGCCCGAGGTCCACGCCCTCGTGCACTCGATCCACATCGCGCTCGGGTCGGTCCCGGCCGTTGTGTCGTTCGCGCCCTCGGCCGATCCCGACGAGATGGACGTCGCGACCGACCTCAAGGCCCTGACCGACGCGATCACGGGCGGCAAGGTCGAGGCGCTCGTCATCCTCGGGGGCAACCCCGTGTACGACGCGCCGGCCGATCTCGGGTTCGCGGCGCTTCTCGCCAAGGTCCCCTTCAGCGCGCACGCCTCGCTCTTCTTCGACGAGACGAGCGAGAAGTGCTCGTGGCACGTCCCGCGCGCCCATGACTACGAGTCGTGGGGCGACGCGCAGGGGCTCGATGGGGCGGTCGCCGTGCAGCAGCCGCTCATCGCGCCGCTCTATGCCGGCCGGAGCGACATCGAGCTCCTCGCATGGATGGCCAACGCGAAGGAGAAGAGCGGGCACGAGGCCGTCCGCGCGACGGCAAAGACCGAGCTCTTCGCGATGAAGAACCTGGCCGACTGCGCGCCGTTCGACGAACGGGGCGATGCCGAGTGCAAGGACGCGACGGGTAACGTGGCGCACGCGCACGAGTTCGAGCTCGATCGCGAGTGGAGCCGCACGCTCGCCATGGGGGTCATTCACCGTCCGCCGTCCGTCAAGGCGCCGACCCTCGCGCCGGGGGGCGTCACGACGGCCATCGCCGGCCGCAAGACGGTGGCGCGCGGCACGGGGACGTTCGAGGCGACGTTCGCGCCCTGCGCGAAGATGGTCGACGGTCGCTATGCCAACAACACGTGGCTCCAGGAGCTGCCGGACGGCGCGACGAAGCTGGTCTGGGACAACGCCGCCATCCTCTCGCCTGCCAGCGCGAAGGAGCTCGGCGTCGAGAACAAGGACTTCGTGAAGGTCACGGCCGGCGAGCGCTCGATCACCGCCGCGGTGTGGATCGTTCCCGGTCAGGCCGATCACTCGGTCGCGCTGACGCTGGGCTGGGGTCGCACGAAGGCGGGGCGCATCGGCAACGGCCGCGGCTTCGACGCGTATCCGCTGCGCACGACGGACACGCTGGGGTTCGCGGCGGGCGTGACGGTCACCAAGACCGGCGACGAGCCGTATTTTTTCGCGCAGACGCAGGAGAACAACTCCACCGAGGGCCGTCCCATCGCGCACGAGGCAACCCTCGCCGAGTACCGCCTGAAGCCCGACTTCGCCGAGCTCGAGGCGCCGCCGCCGCGCGCGCTGCCGCTGTGGACGCAGGCCGACTACAGCAAGGGCCACCAGTGGGGGATGACCATCGATCTCAACGCCTGCACGGGCTGCAACGCCTGCGTCATCGCGTGCATGTCGGAGAACAACATCCCGGTCGTGGGCAAGCGCGAGGTGTGGCGTGGCCGCGAGATGCACTGGATACGCATCGACCGCTACTACGTCGAGCGCGCGGACATCGGCGCGACGGCGGAGGAGCCGGCGGTCATCTTCGAGCCGCTCATGTGCGTCCACTGCGAAGAGGCGCCCTGCGAGAACGTCTGCCCGGTCAACGCCACGACGCACGGCCCCGAGGGGCTGAACGAGATGGCGTACAACCGCTGCATCGGCACGCGGTACTGCGGCAATAACTGCCCCTACAAGGTCCGCAAGTTCAACTACCTGAACTGGCACAACGACTCGGTGTGGAAGGAGACCGGCGGCCTCCCCGAGACGCTGGCCATGCAGCAGAACCCCAACGTCACGGTGCGCTTCCGCGGCGTGATGGAGAAGTGCACCTACTGCATCCAGCGCATCCAGTCGGCGAAGATCAAGGCCAAGCGCGAGACGCGCGAGCTGAAGGACGGCGAGATCCGTACCGCCTGCCAGCAGACCTGCCCCGCCGACGCCATCGTCTTCGGTGACCTCAACGACGAGAAGAACCCCACCGCCGTCATGCGCTGGACGAAGACTGATCGCCGCTTTGGCCTGCTGGCCGAGGTCGGCACGCGCCCGCGCACGACGTACCTCGGCAAGGTCCGCAACCCGAATCCGGAGATGGCCTGATGGCTTACTGGGAGCCCATTCGCGAGCTCGGTGAGGAGCCCCTCATCCAGCCCGGGAGCAAGCTGCGCGAGGTGACCCACGACATCGCGAGCGTGAGCGAGACTGCCGCTCCGCGCGGGTGGTGGATCTGCTTTCTCATCGCGTCGAGCTTCACCGGCGTCTTCGCCCTGTGCGTCGCCTACCTCTTCTACCGGGGCGTCGGCGTCTGGGGGAACAGCTCGCCCGTCTACTGGGCGTGGGACATCACGAACTTCGTCTGGTGGGTCGGCATCGGCCACGCGGGGACGCTCATCAGCGCCATCCTCTTCATCTTCCGCCAGCGGTGGCGCACGGCGATCAACCGCTTCGCGGAGGCGATGACCATCTTCGCCGTCATCTGCGCGCTCATCTTCCCCGGCATCCACGTTGGCCGCCCGTGGCTCCTCTATTACGTGTTCCCCATCCCGAACCAGATGACGCTGTGGCCGAACTTCAAGTCGCCGCTGCTCTGGGACGTATTTGCGGTGGGCACGTACTTCACGGTGTCGCTCCTCTTCTGGTACACGGGCCTCATCCCGGACCTGGCGACGCTGCGTGACCGCTCGCTCACCAAATGGCGCCAGCGCATCTACGGGTTCTTCGCCCTCGGCTGGCGTGGCAGCAACCGCCACTGGCAGCACTACGAGCGCGCGTACCTCATCCTCGCCGCCATCTCGACGCCGCTCGTGCTCAGCGTGCACAGCGTCGTGTCGATGGACTTCGCGACGTCGGTCATCCCCGGCTGGCACACCACCATCTTCCCGCCGTACTTCGTCGCGGGCGCCATCTTCAGCGGCTTCGCGATGGTCGAGACGGTGCTGCTCATCGCGCGCTCGGTGTTCAACCTGAAGCGCGTCGTGATGATGCGGCACCTCGAGCTGATGAACAAATTCCTGCTCTTGACGTCGCTCCTCGTCGGTTACGCGTACGCCATGGAGTTCTTCATGGCCTGGTACTCGGGCAACCAGTACGAGATGGCGCACTTCCTCAAGAACCGGCCGACGGGTCCGTACTGGTGGGCGTGGCTCTGGATGGTCATCCCGAACTGCGTCGTCCCCCAGCTCTACTGGTTCAAGCGCTTCCGGACGAGCATCCCGGTGATGTTCGTCATCTCGATCCTCATCAACATCGGAATGTGGTTCGAGCGGTTCGTCATCATCGTGTCGTCCTTGAACCGCGACTTCTTGCCCAGCTCGTGGGGCATCTTCCGGCCGACGATCATCGACGTGGGCGTGTTCGTCGGGACGATAGGCGTCTTCTTCACGCTGTTTCTCCTCTTCATGCGCTGGCTCCCCATGGTGTCGATGACGGAAGTGAAGGGGACGATGCCGCAGGCGGACCCGCACCGGCACTCGGAGGACGAGGGAGCTCACGATCCCGTGAAGATCGTCGACGAAGAGCCGTCCGGCGCCGGTGACCTCGTTCCCGAGGGAGCCGAGTGATGGAGACGCGAGCTCGCAAGACGCGGCGTACGCCGTCGGTCATCCTGGCCGAGTTCAAGTCGGCGCACGAGGTGCTGCACGCCGCCGAGAAGGTGCACGAGGCGGGCTACGTGCGCTGGGACGCGCACACGCCGTTCCCGGTCCACGGGATGGACAAGGCCATGGGCCTGAAGGACTCCCGCCTGGGGTGGATCGTCCTCGCCTTCGCGCTGACGGGCCTCTCGGGCGCCTTCGTGATGATGCATTGGATGAACGGCGTCGATTACCCGACGATCGTCGGCGACAAGCCCGCTGGCGCCCCCGGCACGCTGCCGTCGATGGTGCCCATCCTGTTCGAGCTGACCATCCTGCTCTCGGCCTTCGGCGCCGTGCTGGGGATGTTCGCCCTGAACCGCCTGCCGCAGCACCACCACCCCCTGTTCTCGTCCGATCGCTTCCGGCTGGCGAGCGACGACCGCTTCTTCATCTCCATCGAGGCCGACGATCCCAAGTTCGATCTGGATGCGACGCGGACCTTCCTCGAAGGGGCCCACGCGCACACCGTCGAAGTGATCGAGGAGGACGCGTCGTGAAGCGCATCATCGCGCCCTCGCTGGGCATCTCGCTCGCGCTCCCGCTGGCGCTCGTCCTCGGAGGCCTGACCGGCTGCCGCGAGCAGACGAGCGACGACCCGCCCATCGCGCCCGAGCGCAACATGTTCGACACCGAGCGCTACAACCCCGAATCATTCTCTGACTTCTTCCCGGACCATCAGACGATGCGCACGCCGATGCCGGGTACCCTGGCGCGCGACCGTTACGAGGACGATCCCGAGGTGGCGACTGGCCTCTTGCCGGACCGGTCCGGGTACGTGATGACGATCCCGCAGGCCTTCGTGCAGCGTTCGGGCGGCATGGAGAAGCTCGCCGCGCGTGGTCAGGAGCGGTTCGCCATCTACTGCGCGCCTTGCCATGGCCTCACGGGCGACGGCAAGGGCATGGTCGTGTGCAAGCGCGACAAGGGCACGGGCCCCTGCACGGACACGCGCGGCTTCCCGCCGCTCCCCTCGTACGAGGATCCCCGGCTCCGGGCGATGCCCGACGGACAGCTCTACGCCACGATCGCGCACGGCGCGCGAACGATGCCCGCCTACGGCCCGCAGATCCCGATCCCGGACCGCTGGGCCATCGTCACGTACGTCCGCGCGCTCCAGGTGAGCCAGATGGCCGCGGTCACCCCATCCCAACCGGAGCCGAAGAAGTGAGCACCCCCGACATCGCAGAGCACGTGTCGACCGGCCGTGAGTACCGGATCACGCCGGAGTCGCGCTGGTTCGGCGCCTGGAAGATCGCGGCGGGGATCGGCGTTGTCGGCGCTGCAGCGGCTGCCTACGGCTACCTCGGCAAGGTGATCCAGCCGGACCGGTTCGCGTTCGCGTATCTGTTCGCGTTCTTCGTCCCGCTCAGCCTGGCGCTGGGAAGCCTGTTCTTCGTGATGGTGCAGTTCATCGTGAAGGCCTCCTGGGGCGTCACGGTTCGGCGTGTGGCCGAGCTCTTCATGCGGCCGATGCCCATCTTCGCGATCCTGGTCATCCCCCTCGTGCTCCTCCTTCCGCAGCTATTCCCGTGGCTCGGCGCCAGGCATCCGGCAGCGGAGCCCCACAGGGAGGTGGCGGCGGAGCACGCCAACCCGGCCTCGCACGCCGAGCCGTCGCCGGTCGAAGAGGCGCGGGGGGATCCGGCCAAGGAGCCGGCGGGCCTTCGCGATCTCCCGGTCCACAGCAACAGCCAGATGGAGAGGGCGGAGGAGGGCGCCGAGCACGCCATCGTCCAGCACAAGGCCTTCTACCTGAACAAGAAGTTCTTCCTCGGCCGTCTCATCGCCTACCTCCTCCTCTGGAGCTGGCTGGCGCAGCGCTTTTTCGGCTGGTCGACCGAGCAAGACAAGACGCGCGCCCTCCAGAACACGGCAGCGGCTCAGAAGTTCGCGCCCGTCGGTCTGATGATCTTCGCCGTGACGCTCACCTTCTTCGCCTTCGACTGGTTCCTCTCGCTCGACGCGACCTGGTACTCGACCATCTTCGGCGTGTGGTTCTTCGCGCAGTCGGCGCTCTTCAACATGGCCTCGCTCATCCTGATGACGCTCATGCTGCGGCGGAGCGGGCTCCTCGGGAACGCCGTGAACGTGGAGCACTACCACGACATGGGCAAGCTCCTCTTCGGGTGGATCGTGTTCTGGTCGTACATCTCGTTCGCCCAGTTCTTCCTCACCTGGTACTCGAACATCCCGGACGAGGTGGCCTTCTTCCACAGGCGCTGGCATGACAACGGCGGCACCTGGAAGGGCGTGAGCCTGTCGCTCGTCGCGTTCCACTTCTTCGTCCCCTTCTGGTTTCTGATGTCGCGCAACATCAAGCGAAAGCTCCCGCTGCTCGCGACCGGCGCGGTGTGCATGGTGCTCACGCACGTCGTCGAAGTGTACTGGGTGGTCATGCCGAACTTCGGGCCGCTCGAGCCGAGCTGGATCGATCTCGCGTGCCTCGTCGGCGTGTTCGGCATCTACATCGCCACAGTCCTCCGGGGGATGGAGGATTATCCGCTCGTGGCCCTGGGCGATCCGCGGCTCGCGCGCGCTCTCGAATTCGAAAACGCATAGGCGAAGGGAAGACGATGGCCTCGGACAAGCAGGACCCCCGGGTCGGTCTCATCTTGCAGGTGGGCGTCCTGTTTATCGTCACGCTGATGGGTACGCGGGCCTTTCTCCAGGCGTATTTCGACCGCATGGAGCGAGCGGAGATCGGGAGAAAGGTCGGCACGCCCGACTCGCTCATCGACCTTCGGGCCGAAGATAAGCGGGCGCTCAGCGGCGGCCCGATGCCCATCGACAAGGCGATGCAGATGCTGGCGGCGAAGGGGCGGCTCAACGCGAGCCCCGACATCATGCCGTCGGCCTCGAAGGACCCCGCACCGCTGGAAGGGTGGAGCAAGCTGCCCGGACAGGTTCCTCCCGCGTTCGCCTTGCCGCCTCCCGAGCTGCCTCCCGCCCCCTCTGCGAGCGCAGCGCCCAGCGCCTCCGCAACTCCGTCCGCAGCACCTGCCCCGAGTCAGAAGCCCCATCAGCCGTGATGCATTCCTCCCTCCCTTGCCGCGTCATCTCCGCCGCCGCGCTGGCGTCCAGCCTCGCTGTGGGCGCCGGCGACGCGCGCGCGCAGCAGTGGAAGGACGACCAGACCGGCGGCATAGCGAACACGACGCCGACGGAGCTCCAGGGGGTCGACATCGTCGAGCACCTCGGAGGCTCCCTCCCGCGCGACGCCGCGTTTCGGGATACCGACGGCAAGCCCGTGAAGCTCGGTGACTACTTCGACGGCAAGCGTCCGACGCTCTTCGTCTTCGCGTACCACACGTGCCCCATGCTCTGCAGCCTGGTGCTCGACGCAGCGGTGAAGTCGCTGAACGACGTGCAGTGGACGGTGGGCGACGAGTTCGACGTCGTCTCGGTGAGCATCGACCCGAAGGACACGCCCGAGACGGCGACGAAGAAGCGAGCGCAGGTCGTCTCGTCGTACCCGCGCGCGCGAGGCGACACCAAGGGGTGGCACTTTCTCACGGGCGACGAGGCGAACATCCGCAAGGTCACCGACGCCATCGGCTTCGAGTACCGCTACGACGCGCGGCAGAAGCAGTACGCCCACCCCGCCGCCATCTACCTCCTCACGCCCGAGGGGCACGTCGCGCGCTATCTCTATGGTATCCAGTACCCCCCGGGTGACGTTCGTCTCGGCCTCCTCGAGGCCACCGAGGGACGCTCCATCTCCACGACCGATAGGCTTCTTCTCTTCTGCTACCACTACGACCCGCAGGGCAAGAAGTACTCCCTGGTGGCGATGAACGTCATGCGCCTGGGCGGCGCGGCCACAGTCCTCGGCATGGGGACCCTCTTCACGATCATCTGGGCGCGTGGGCGGCGCAGGCGCAAGCGCCTGGCCCTGGCCACGACGTCCACGGCCGGAGTGCATCCGTCATGATAGAGCCCAGCGCACCCGCTACTTTCCAGCTGCCGGAGCAGATGTCGACCGTCGCCGCCGACGTCGACTGGCTCTACTATTTCATCTACTGGCTGAGCGTCGTCCTCTTCGTCGGCATCGTCGGGGCGATGGTCTACTTCGCGTGGAAGTACCGCGAGCGGCCGGGTCACAAGGCCGTGCCGACGGGGCACAACCTGCCGCTCGAGATCGGCTGGACGGTCGCGCCGATCTTCGTACTCGTCTTTCTCTTCCACAAGGGGGCCGAGGGGTACATGGACATGACCGTCCCCCCCGCGAACGCGATGGATATCAAGGTCAACTCCAAGCAGTGGGGCTGGGAGTTCGTCTATCCGAACGGTGGCACGGACAACGAGCTGCACGTCCCAGTGCACAAGCCCATCAAGCTCACCGTCTCGTCGAGCGACGTCCTCCACTCGTTCTTCGTGCCGGCCCTCCGCGTGAAGCGCGACGTCGTGCCGGGCATGTACACGAGCCAGTGGTTCGAGGCGACGCACACCGGGCAGGACGACATCATGTGCGCCGAGTACTGCGGCGGCCGGAGCAAGGACTCGGCCGGCAACCAGCTGCCCTTCATCCAGCAGACGGGCCACTGGTCGATGCACTCGATGCTCCACGTCGAGACCGAGGAGGACTTCACCAAGTACCTCATCGGCATCGGCGACCCGTGCGCGTCCTTCACGGTGAAGGGCCAGACGTGCCCCGACAGCGTCCTTGTCGCCCAGGGACGCAAGATCTACGAGAAGAAGGCCTGCCAGGGATGCCACACCACCACCGGCGACAAGCTCGTCGGTCCTTCGTGGAAGGGCATCTGGGGCAAGACGGAGTCGACCGACCACGGCACGGTGACGGTCAACGAAGGCTACGTGCGCGAGTCGATCCTCCAGCCGCAGGCGAAGATCGTGACGGGTTTCCCGCCGACGATGCCGTCCTTCAGCGGGCAGATCTCCGACCAGGAGATCGACGAGGTCATCTCGTACATCAAGTCGCTGAAGGAATGAGTAAAGAGGAGATTTCGCGCCATGGCAGCAATCGACATCCCGGTCACCGGTAGCCACGCGGAGGACGCTCACGGCGATCCCCACGCCAACTACTTGAAGGCGACGCACGGGATCCGGTCGTGGCTCCTCACGATCGACCACAAGCGCATCGGCCTGATGTACCTGACGATGGTCAGCCTGGC
>Ga0182030_10003705_pt1 | contig 32670 bp, 12 predicted proteins | sample 812S3MmetaG_FD_121299 | JGI IMG/M metagenome (GOLD analysis project Ga0182030, IMG submission 121299) | Permafrost microbial communities from Stordalen Mire, Sweden - 812S3M metaG (Illumina Assembly) | ecosystem: Environmental > Terrestrial > Soil > Wetlands > Permafrost | place: Sweden... | reverse complement strand
TCTTGTGCAGAAGACCATTCTCCTCTTAAGTCCATTAGGATCCTATAGCTATCAAATGTTACCCAGGCTTGTCCATCTCCCACTTTCATTTCACCTGACTTATAAGTCTTGATTATATTTTCTACTTCAGTAATAGTTTTAGCTTCAAGACTACGTTTATCTTTCTTACTAGCGTCCTGATATCCTTTAGAGTTAATAAGTTTTTCCATCTCTGACTTAGATATAGCATCTCTTATTCCTGCTAGATAAGCTGACTCAGGAGACCAATCTTTAAGTACAGAGGTATTAATAGTAGTTCCAAATGAATTAATAGGAAGTTTATCTTCATTACTTTTATTATACTCCATTGCATAAGGTCTTCCCAGTACTTCATTGGCTCTCTTAATAGCAGCTTGGTCAGTCCTGTGAAATATACCTGTAGAACCTATACCTGAGTTTCTTTTATGAAAGTCCTCTTTTTTGTTAGCATACTGTGCAAGATCCCCATAGAACATATAGTCTAGTTCTATATTATGAATCCAAGCATTAAGTGTATAACCCCTCATGATACCTGCTAGAATCTCAGGATCACTTAGTTTATTAATAGTGTCTTTATAGATAGTATCTGCATTATCTTTTATATGTCTGATTAAGTCATCAGCATAGAACTTAGACTTATTCATAAGCTCTTGGTTATCCTTTGTTCTATCTGCAAAGTAATCTAGAATGTCTTTAATAAGACTAGCTTTTAGCCCGGGATTACTGTTTAGAAGATCTTGAGCTAATTCTCCATCTAGTTCATAAAGCTTGTTCTTAGTATCTTCTGATAAGACCCCATCAAACATTACAAAGTTCTTTCCTTGTTCATAGTATAATTTAATATTCCTAAGGGGACTATCTTCTGAGGCAGATCTCATTTTGTTGATTCTAACTAACTCAGCAGAGATATAGGGAGTAATTAAACTTACTAAATTAGCATCAGCCTCTAGTGGTCTGGCTATAATCTCATCATAATCTATATAGTTCTTTCCTGAGGTGCTTCCTTCTGAGATTATATTACTTAGTCTTGTTACTAAGCTTGTACTCTTGTCTGAGTGCCTAAGATTCTCCTGGGTACCTCTCATAACCATCATATGAAACTCAGTTAGGAACTTAGAGAAAGTATCAGAATCAAATGAAGTAGCTCCTTTATCTTGTCTCTCTCCTTCTGAGGTTAGCTCAACTCCACCTAGGGACTCTAGAATAATCTTATTAACTGGAGCATTAGCCTGAGCAGACTTTCTTCTTACTCCACCATTCTCCATATCAAATAGAGAGTTCATAAATCTAGTAACAATAGGAAAAGGATTTCTTTTAAAATCTAAGTGCTGCATACTAGGATCAGCTATTAGATCAGCATATGTCTTAGCTGCATTAATAGCATTCACTTGCTTGGTTAAAGTTGAATTTAAAGTATGCTCATATTGTACATTACCTGCTGCATTAGTTACTGCAAAGTTAGAGTACTGATCAGAGTATTTATTCTGAATTCTTTGAAGCTCATTGTACCTACTTCTCTGCCCCTCTAAGATAGTACCATCTTTTAACCTATAATCATTTGTAATGATATCCAGACTATTAACTATAATACCATTCTTTTTGAGAGCTTGTAACTTATACTTAAAATAATCTGCAGGTATCTTTTTTACTTCTTCTCTAATCTCTGGAGTATCATCCAGCTTCATTCCAATAGCATTAAAAAATTCAAAGTTATTATAAGTCTTTACAGGAAAATCATGAAGTACTCTGTCTACATCTAGATAATTAATATTATTCTCAGCTGTTTTAATATAAGTAGTCTCTCTAGTAGACTTAAAGTTATTATTCCACTGACTACCTATTTTATAACTATCATAAGAGGCATATCCTGGCTTAGCCATAAACTGTGTCTTACCAGAGATATTAACAGCATCTATAGTAAGCTGAACCAGAGGAACTCTGGAAAGAGAAAAATCATTCCAGAACTTAGTCCACATTAGAAATTCAGAACCAGATGTAGCATCAGGAGATCCTAACTTAGATAATATCTGAGGAACCAGAGGAAAAGATCCCTTGGAGTTTTCTTTAACTAGTCTATCATGCATTTCCTGAGGAGACTTACTTCCTTCCAAAACTTTAGATAATCTATTCCAGGCTGATACAAAGTCTGCTAGTTTACTTACTCCTATTTTGTTATTAATAGTATTTCCTTGCTTATCTACAGCATGAAGAGACCTGACTAGATAAGCTGTCTCATCAGATGCTAGATCTAATAGACTTCTTGCATTTCCCAACTTATCTCCTAGAGAATCTCTAGAGCTAGCATCCTCCTGGGATTCATCATCTACAAAGTATTTATCTTCAAAAGCTAGATACTTACTCATTTTATTATGATAAGATATCAAGCCTTTATTATCAGAGGTTCCATTTGGTTTTTCTACATCTCCAAAGTTGTCTAATGCAAAGTTGATCATATCAACCTTCTTCTGGAGTTGTAATTTAACTATACTATTAGTTTCAGCTTCAACTTGTTTTATAAACTCATCTTTGTTATCAGCTAAAACTCTCTTGGCAAACTTATAGGCTTCAGTTCTTTGTTTAGGATCTGCTACTACTGAGCTAGTAAAGCTAGCCTTTCCTGCTCTAGCATTCTTAAAGTCTATATAGTGAGAAAACAAACTATCTACAGTGTCTACTAGAGTAGTGCTATCATCATAAGATAGACTCTCTTCACCAGTGACTGCTTCCAGGCCTTTATTAAGTACATGAAAGTTAGCATTAGCTTCATTAAACGTATACTCACTAAGATCTCCTACATGAAGCTTTCTATATAACTCGTGAAGTATAGCATTAGCTTTATCATCTGCAGTTAAATCTCCTATAGTAGTATTTCCAAATAAAGCTTTTAGAAAGTTCCAGATTCTTCTCCAGATAGAATTTCTTACTGTAGCTTTAGGATCTGGCTTTTGTCCATTAAGTATATACTCTCTAAATCCTTCAGCATCATGCTCCTCTAATTGTTTATCAGATGCTGTTTTAAAGTCTTGTTTTTTACCAGTATAATCTTTGAAACTTCCTGACCTAGTTCTTCCCTCATTATAGATAGCTTGTTTTTCTTCTTTAGTTAAGAAGGTCTGAGTAAATCCATGGTATGCTTCATGATATAGATCAGAATAGTCTGCACCCTTATATAAGTTTATAGCATGCATTGTCCAGGAGGCTATTCCATCAGGATGTCTGGTATTAATAGCATTGAACATTACATTAACAGGAAAGTGCTTAGCTAGAGGTGACTTATTATACCAGGTTATAGCTTCTGCTATCTGTGCTTGGGTAGCTTTAACATCTAGTCTTTTTACTCCCTTAAGTTTATTATACTCATCAAAAAGATCTTTAAGTCTATCTATGGAGTTTTTATCTGGTATTCCTTTCTCCACTTCTTTAGAGCCCTTAGCTTCATTCTCTTCCTTAAGTTCCGGGAGAATCTTTGCCATATCCTGAGTAACAGGTTGAAACTCAAAGTGTGGATTAAGTGCAATAAGCTCACCATTAGCATTAGGCTTAAAGTTTATGAAAGTATGATCAGCTAACCAGCCTGTTACTTGACCCTCAGGTGATACTTTATAATAGGGAGTAGGGTTTTCACTAAGTATAGTTTTACCATCTACTTCAGATAAATCAAAGTCTTTAAAGCTCTCAGGAACACTAAGTGAGTAATTATCTATGTATACTCCTGGACTAACATGTTTCTCATATAAGCCATTATCTCTTTGTACAATAGCTCCTTCATAGAGCTCACTACTTATATCTCTATTATTTCTACCATCTAGCACTCGCTTACCTTTTGCTTCAGTATCTTTAACTGGGATAGGATGTTTACTTTGCAAGTAATCAGCTATTTTACTACTACTAGTAGGATCCTCAAGATCAAGAGGAGTACTATTCATAGTTACAGTAAGCTTACTATCTTTTAGATACAAACCTAGTTTAGCAGGATCAGATTGGATTAACTTACTTACATATCTGTATTTGTCTTCATCACTTAGTTTAGTATCCTGACCATCTACTATCTTATGAATATCTCCAGTTAATAATCTAGAGATCTTCTCAGCTAGTGGCTTATCAAATCCTTTTCTTTGAAGTGGGATAACAGTATCTATTCCCTTAATAGTGAAGTAAGTTCCAGATTTCCAGATATTAGGATCTTCTCCTTTACTTAGTACTGGATTAAAAGGATTCTCTTTTTGATCAAATCTTAACTCAGATAAATTAGTTTTAGTCTCACGGGATTCTTTTACATAACCCAGTGTACCATCAGTTATAGTATTCTTAATAAAGTGATTAGTCCTGTCTTTGTTTACATAGTCTTTTATGGCTTGGATGTTAGCCATTTGACTTTGTAATAGTTCTTCAGCTTCTGTTATAGTAACAGGATGACCTAATCTCTTAGATAAAGCATCAGCTACTTTCTGAATTGCAGGTAACTTACTTTTAGTCAATGAGTAAGTATTACCTGTCTTAGTAATAGATCTCATAAAGTAATATGCAGGCTTTCCTGTAGATGGAGATGTGGTCTGGGCTTGATCATCAAAATGGACTAGATTGCCATCTATATCAGTTAAAGCTAAAACTACATTGGAGTTTAAATGATTGCTCTTAGCAGTTTCATTACTAGCTATTAGTCTTTGATCTCCAGGATAAAGATGCTCATCTGGAATTCTACTAGAAGCCATGGCTGTTAAGAACAAACCACCTGCTCTCATACCTGGTAAATTAAGATGAGAACTATCCTGATCTACAGGAAGACCTTTTATTAAGTTAACTATGTTTCTCTTGACTTTATAGTATAATACTTTCTCAGGATCTACTATGTTCTTCTCATATTCTTCAGGGGTTGACCCTATGGCTTCTTGTCCTGTGTCTGAAAATACTGAGATAGGAACTGCCTTTTCTATATCACGTAATGGAGTAATAGTCTCTACTAGAGCCTTCTCTAAAGTACCATCTAAGATGTCTTGCTTAAGTCTTTCTTGAGCTTGCAGATCTCCTTGCTGAGCCAATGGATCATTACCTACATACTTATAGGCTCTATCTATATAAGCAAAGTTCTTTTCAAGTGCCAGGATAGCAGGATAACTATCTGCAATATGATCTCTAATCTTAGTATCTAGTGCTTGTACATCTCTTATTGCTTGAGGAAATGCCATTACATAACTTATAGCCCGGGCTGGATCTTTAGTTCTTGATAATGCTGAGTTATACAACTCTTGTGTTAAAGCTTCTACATTAAACTTCTTACCACTAGAAAGACTATTATTTAGTACTCTGGTAGTATACTTTATTAAACTCTTGTATTTCTCCTCATCAAGTGGACAATTCATGATATATTAGTTTAGCACTCTGTTTCATCAATTAGATCATCAGCAGCTTCTTGATTAGAAGTTGGCTTAGCTTTAGCTTCTTCTACAGCAGCTTTATTAGCTGGATTGTTCTCTTGTGCTTTAGTATTAGCCTTGCTCTCATTAAGAAGAGTAATCTCATCTGGAGTAGCCTCAGGGACTACTGTAGGTAATACTTTAGTAGTTTGATACTCCACATAATCCTGGACTTTATCTTTAGATACCCAGTGTACTCTGGTATCTCCTTCAAGTGGAAGAACCTCTAGTCTGGAAGCAGTTGTCTTAATTACAACAGCTCTACCTCTTGGACCAAATTGTTGTTTGTTCTTCATGATTAACATATCACCTGTTTTTATGTCTGCAAAGTTAACAACTCTACTTAGTTCTGCTTCTTTTATAGAAAGCATTTTAGCAAACACAGTGTAATCATAAGTCTCAAGTCCACTACTTAGTTTACTCATGATATCTATAGTGATATCTTGTATATCAGCCATATCTTTGGCAGTATTTATTCTCTCTTGTACAGACTTCTCAAGCTCTGCTTCTGCAAAGATAGGCTTAGATGGACCTTCATATAAGGGATTAGCTAGCTCGTCTTCTGCATAACCTGTAAACTCCTGTGGAGTCTTTTTGAATCTCTTAATAGAATCAGCTTCTCTCTTCTTAAACTTGTCTAACTCCTCCTGTGATTTAAACCTGTTATTTATTAATAAGTTATCATTGGTTGAAGTAAAGACTTTATCTGCAATATCTATGTACTTAGTACTACCTATTAGAACTGTATTGCCTTCAGCAGCTAGTTCTTTTAATCTGGCTTTAATCTTATTATCAGTAACAGGATCTCTTTGTGTTTTAAGAAGCTCTTCTCTGGTTAATTTATCATATCCTGGACGTTGTCTCATAATATCTACTATGATGTCATCTCCATCTATAACATTAGCATGACTCTTAGCATAAGTAGTTTTACCAGATCCTGGACTCATATATACTATTTTACCTTCCCAGCTAGGATGTAACTCTTTATCTGATACTTCTTTTTCACCTATAAAGATTGTAGTAGTATTATCTCCCCATACTCCATCTGTTTGCTTAAGAGCTTCTAGTGCTCTAGTAACTTTACTATGAGCTATCATTAATGTCTTAGGGGATGCTAATAATGCATCCTGATAAGCTAATTGCATTCTGTTTGTAAAGCTGGAGAAGTTCTCCCCTCCTTCTGGAGTTTCATTAGAAGTAATCCAATGCTCTTCATTAAAGGTACCTTCTGGTTTACCATCATACTTTCCTATGTTCCAGGTAGCTAAATGAGGGTTGGTCTTAACAAGTACTCCAGCTATAGCAGCAGCAATATGAGCAGTCTGCTGAGCTCTCTCTACATCAGATGCTTCTATAGCAGTCATTCCTTCTTGCTTAGCCCATTCTCCTATTTTCCTGGCCTCTTCTCTTCCTCTAGCTACCAGATTAGTATTTTCAATGCCATTTTCTTTCTCCTGAGCAGTAGCTGTATCTTCTCCATGTTCTACTACAGTAGTACCTGCTATAACTGTTGGTTCAGCTTTACCTGCACCTTTAGGAAGAGGAATAGTAGATATCTCTGCCTTAGACTCTTCTTCTTGATCCTCTTCTAGGATCTCAGGACTTATGGTAGCATTATATTTTGCTACTATATCTTCTTTAATAGGATTACCCTGGTACCATCTTTTAAAAGGAGAACTTAGAGATATCTCATAATCACTTAGCTCACTTACATCAGAGTTTATATCATCTGGAGCTTTATCATTCCAGGCCTTGAAAGCTGTTACTAGTTCTGCCTTAAGACTAGGTGGTAATTGCTCTACAGTTGTCTTAGAAGTAATAGGAGACTTAGTAGGTTGTATTTCAGCTTTACTCTTAGTAGTTCCAGGAATAGTACTACCTTGAAAAGCTCTATCTATCTTAGTAGTGAGAAGACTAATAGCTTCATCTAATACAGGACTATTATGAGCTATATCAAGTTGTTTTTGTAAAGTAATCCTAATTTGTCCTGTAGCACGAGTACTCTTAGCAAACTCAGGATTAGCCATTACTTTATTAATAAAGTCTAAATTACTCTTAGAAGTATCATTAATAATCTCTCTTAGCTTAGTAATACCATCATCAAATACAGCATCTTTAAATAGACTCTCTGTAATTACTTTATTAAGAACTTGGTGTAAGATATTAGTCTCTATGGGAGTCACTCCTCCTTTGAAGTTATCTGAGGAATATCTAGTATCTATAACTATTCCTGTCTTAGGATCATAAGATCCAGGAGATGTGGCTGTATTAATAAAGTTAATATTATCTCCAGGTCCTAGAAGAGTACTTAATCTTTGAGCTAATGTCTTTTCAGCAAGTGTAGAATACTCACTAGCTATTACTACACCAAGTACTTTATGAGCTGGTACCTGAGTAGGTTTAGTTATATCAAAGCCATATTGCTTAGCTAAGTCCTCATGCTTTCTGGTATCAGTCTTATCTTTAGTTTTATAATCAGGAGTAAAAGAGAAAGAAGTAAAGGTAGGTTGACTACCTGCAGTAGCAATTTTATGAGCAATATCCTCTATATCTTTATCAGTCATCTTTCCAGAAGATGATTTGGATGTAAATGGTTTAGTCTTTACTTTGTTATAGATATCAACAAGACTAAGAATCTTCTTCATCTTATCACTATCAGGAGAGATGAGCTCATGAGTCTTAGTATCATAGAAGTTACTAGGAATCTTCTTACTATTAATATAATCATCTACATCTCCAGGATATACATAAGCTCCTTCATCATAGACAGCATTCATAAAGTCATTGTTCTCTTTTCTCTGGAGGAACTCACTTAGAGCTGTTTCTCTATATGTCCTAGTCTTCTCTTCTGTATCAGACTGTCTAGCATTTCTTATCTTCTCAGCCCTATCTAAGAAGCCTGATATATAGTCAGGATCAGCCATAACATTAATAGCTCTGGCTGCTTTGTTATGATCATCCTTAGTAGCAAAGAAGTGTTTTAAGTTCTCAAATGTGTTATTAATATTAGAATGTAAGATAGTCTCATCATAGTTACCTGCAAGAGCCTGGATATATCTCTTATAATTAGTATATAGATCTCTGGTAGTTTTATCTACTTCATCTTGTCCTTTAGTAAAACTATCCTGATGATCTAAAATATTATTATGTAAATCTACTAATGCTGATAACTTATCTTGCTTTTGTTTAAGTTGTCTTTTACTCTCAGAATCAGTAGCTTCTTGATCAATTTCAATTTCGTTCTTGAGAGCTTCTATTTCATGTTTTCTTGCATCAGTATCAAAGAGTAATTTAAAGTCTGTAAAAGGAGCTCTAGTAACAGGCTTGATCTTTTCCATATCGGTTACTATGTCTGACATTCTAGTAAGAGTATTATCATAATCAAACCTGCCAAAAGTACCCATCATCTTAGCATACTCTATATAGTTGTGAAAGCTCTTTTCAGTAGTTTTCTGCTCATCAGTACCTTTAACAGGGTATTCATTATAAGGATTAAGTACATTCTTATTATAATAATCATAATGAGATTTAACCTTATCTATATTATCACCAAAAGAATTAAGACCATCTCTCATAGTCTTCATTTCCTCAGGAGTAGCATTAGCTTTATCAAAGGCTTGAGCTAACTGCTTGTCATTCATTTGACTAAGATCTTTTATGTGATCTCTTAGCATACCCTCCTGACCAGCATCTAGAAGTGTATAGATATGATGAAACATAGCTTCTTGTTGGATATCTACTGCAGACTTCTTATGACCTGTAAGCATAGCATCAGTTGCTTGTTTCTGTCCCTCTTGTTGCTTTACAAAGTTTCTATCCATGGCATTAATAGCCATTGCAGGACTACTACCTACTGCATTATATGCATCTAATGTATCTTTCTTATACTTTGCCTTGGCTTGTTCATGAGCAGCTATATCATTAGCTTGCTTCTGAAACCAGCCAGAAGGATTCTCTCCATATGTATCCTTAAAAGTTTCTAAATCTGTCTCATACTTTTCTCTAGCTTGTTCATAGTCAGCAGAAGCTTTTGCTGATATAGGTTCTCCTGGAATCTCTGGCTTAGGAGCTTTAGGAAACTCTGGAGGTTTAGGTTTTGTTTTTTCATTAATAGTAGTAACAACTCCCTTATAGATAGAAGGAATCATCTTATTAAATATAAGATGTTGAGGAGCATCTAAAGCAGCTTTCATAAAAAAGCCCTGGGAAAATGTATTTAATCCCTGAGAAGATATCTGAGATTTTGCTCCTTCAAGCATAGAAGCTAGATAACTTTTATGACCTTGTACTGAAGGATCTAAGTTAGGTTGTTCATAGTAATCTGTAGCAGCCTTAGTTGCTACATCCATAGCATTCATACTTAGACCTAAAGCTGTCCCCTCTATAACATGCTTAAGACCATACTTAGCTAAAGTAACTGGATTAAGAGCATCTTGTAATCCTTTAAAAGAATAATTACTTACTCTCTCAAAAGTCTTTTTACCTGCTGCATCAAACTCTCCTCCTATTATTCTAGTACCTGCTTCTGCTGCTGCAGCTGCTGTCTCAGGAGTTATTGGAAGAATTCCCTTAAGAGCTGTATCAAATACTAGTCCATTAGTAGCATATAGTAAAGCAATATTAGCTAGTGTGGCTGTATGAGATCCTGCTAGTGCTCTTGACTCTATATCCTTGGATGTATTAACATCTGGATCCTGACCATACTTATCACTATATTGTTGAAATAGATCATCTCTTATCTTAGTGTATACATCAGCTCCACTCTGTCTAGCCATAACAGTTGTGAACTTAATTTTACTAGCATCCTTCCATAGAGCTGCAGCTGATCCTTTTATATTAGCAAAGTTCATTAAGAAGTCAGATACTCCTGTAGTAGCTTGTGCTTTATTATATAAATTAGTTAGATTACCTATTGGATTAAGTTGATCTAAAGCAGCTCTGGCTATTCTACCAGCTTCCCCAGTTGCTCTTTGGGCCTCTACTACCTTTTCTGCATCACGGAAAGTGTTAATAGCCCTCATACCCTCAGCCATAGCCTTTGATGTCTGAGCTGCTTTCTCTCCAAATAATGCTGCTGTAATGGGAGCATCCCATCCAGCTGTTGCTGCTGTAGCTGCACCTAACGCTAAAGTCTCACCTGCAAACTCTCCAAGCATTCCTACTATAGTTCCTGTATCTAAAGCAAAGTTAGTAAGAGCACTGGCAGCACCTGGTCTAGTAGATTGCCCAATAGCTGTTCTTCTAGCTATTTCATTAGATGATTTTAAATCTATATCTGTAGAAAAAGGATTAGTAGTAGGAAGCATAGACTTTAAGCCTACTAGAGCAAGTCCTCCCCATTGCTTAGCCATCCTTTCAAAGTCTTGGAATCCTGTAGACTGTTGATTATATATTTGCTCATTATCTCTGAATGGAGAGAATCCTAGTTTAGAATATAGAGGGTGTTCATAGTATCTTTCAAAGTTAGCACCATTAGGTCCTGCATTATAAGAGAAAGCTTGACCTGCTAGTGCAGGATCTGAAGGAGCATTCTTAGTAAATAAATTAGAAGCAATAGCTCTATTAGCACTATCATCAAACCTGGGAGATTGCTGTTTAGGGAGTTGTTGCTGTTCAGTCTGTTGCTGAAATCTTTTCTGCTGATAGTCTTGTAGCTTTTGTCCTAAGTCTGTAACAGGAGCTACTGGTACAGAAGTATCCTGAGATGGAGAGGGAACTGCAACATCAGGAGTTTGAGTTTCATCTGCCATTATTAGTATTGTTGTGTTTGTGCTGAGCTACTTTTTGCTTATACTGTTGATTTATCTCAAACTGTGTCTGGAATCTTTCATCCCAATAAGCAGTTGCATTCTGCCCACCTACACTAAGATCTAGTCTTTCTCCATTTATAGGGATGGTATTATAGTTTCCTGTATTAGGATCATACTGTCTTAACTCACCAGATGCTATGTATCCCCTATCATCTTTTCTTAATGTATAACGTCCTGCATCCATAAAGTTCTTAGTCTGAGGTCCCTGGTTTAATAAGATATCTTCCTTCTTAGTTTTTAAGCCTTGTATGTAATCATTATCTGCTTTATCTCTTGGGATTAAAGCAGTCATTCCTTCTTTGGATAACTGATCTACTAATCCTTTAGTTAATCCAGATATATTCTTTGTACCTTCTTGTTTCTTTAACCAGTTATAAGAAAAAGTCATATGGACTCCTGTCATATCTGGATTACCTGCAGCTACATTTTCTACAGTAACATCATTCATTGGTCTATTAGGATCAGTAGGATGATAATTTGTCTTAAGATCCTGAGTATATACTTTTAATATTTGTCTCATTGTAGCTTCTGCATCTGATCCAGAGCTAGTAGCAGATTTTATGTTTTCAAATCCATTAGCTCCTCCAGGTACTACATGGATAGAGGGATCATTATTATAATAATCTAAGTTTCTTTGGAGAGATAACATTCCTTGCAGATTAGCTGAATTAAAATTAGCTCCATCTACTTCTCCTCTAACAGCATTGGCTCCATAGGCACCCCCTACTCCTCCAGTTATACTGCTACCATCCCAAGATTTAACTCCTATATTGTCTAAACTATAAAGCTGTCTATAGTCATTTTGTGTTTCTGAATAGATTTTATCTAGTTGTTTATGATCTGTAATCCCATATTTAGCTGAGTATTGTTGTGCCCACTGTTCAGGTGTATTAATAGTACCATCATTACCTACAAGAAAGTGTAGACTATCTTTCTTTTGTTGGGAATATTCTATACTACTAGCTTTAGTATCTAAATAATTTAATACTTTCTGATTATTAGTTTTTCCAAGTTTTTCAAATCCTCCCCACATGTTATAACCCTCATTTACTTCTTTTTGTCTTTGAGCTAGAGTTAGTTTATGACTATCATCTAATATGTCAAAGTTCTTACTAGTATTCTGAAGAGCACGTTGATATGTATTACTCCAGTTATTACCTGACATAGGATCTCCTTTTATCTCAAAAGTATGAGGATCTATATTTCCTTGGTAAATATCCTGTAAAGCTAGCTTAGCTACGTTCTTTAGTGATTCACTAGAACTACTAGCAGGATCCAGAATACCTTTATAGTAGTCTGTTAAGTTCTGGACATATGCAGAAGAGGCATGCTTTGTTATATCTTTTGATCCTGTAGTGACTCTATTAAGATCATCTAATACAGGTCTTGTCTGATCACCTGTAAAAGTACCCATGAGAGGATGATTAGGATCTATTGGAACTAACTGATTCTCACTTAGACCCCCTCTGGTATTTGCATACTTCTGCTTAGCTTCAAATTCTAGCTTCATGCTCCACTTCATCTGTTCTAAGTCAAGTTCTTGTAGTCCTCTTTGTTTTAACTCATCTAGGGCATACATATGATGTAGTCCAGCCATTGCATAAGGATTCTCTTTTATTTCAGATGAACCATGGGTAAGTGAATAGTCTAAGGCAGCATCTTTAAGATGAGAAGATATTAAGTAATTAGCAACTGCTCCATTTACTCTATCTCTCAGACCTTGATTACCTATTCCTAAAAGAGCAGACTTATCTGTTAACTGTAAAGTTTTTTCATGTAAAGCTTTAGCTTGTTCTGCTTGTGCTATTTGAGCATCAAAAGAATTTATGTAGTTTTGTGTTTTCTTAGGATCATTAGTTGTACCATTATCTAGTTTTTGCTGATGAATATCCATCTTAGATTGAGCCATTGATATAGCTCTATCTAAACCATAAACACTTTTAGTAGCTTGATTAGAAGTAGTACTTAATGCATTCTGTAAATAGAAGTTTTCTGCAGCTTGTTCAGACCCATACTGATCAGCATTATTAGTAGCAAAGTCTTTCATTGCAACATAAGCTTTAGTCTTATACATGGCTTGTATCTTAGGATCATCTTGTAAAGATCCTGTTATCATATCAGCTAATGCAGGCTCCATAGCTAGGCCATTCTTATCAGTTACTATCCATTTACCATCTGAAGAAAATGAAGTCCTGGATATATTTATATCCATATTCTTAGCTATATTTCTAGCTTTTCCTGCCACATCTACATAAGGAGTAAACTCAGGATTCTCCATATGCATTCTTTGTTCAGGAGTAGCATTTCTAAAGTCACTCATTTGGTAATGAATAGCTTTTATAGCTTCTGGATTAAATCTACCACCACACTTTTCTTCATCTGTACAATTTTTAAAGCCTTCTCCTCTTTGTAATGCTCCATAAGCATTCTTAGTAAAAACCATATCTTTATGAATATTCTGATCATCTATAAGAGGCTGAAATACTTTATAAGCTGAATCTACATTTTCCTCTAAAGAAAGATCCATTCCAGATAACTTCTGAATATGATCATTTACTGTCTTAAAGAACTGGTCCCTTCTATCTATATTATCTTGTCCTAATAAAGGAGCATTTAAAAGACTACCATAGAGACCACTTATCTTATTATAACCAGCTTGATATTGTGACTCCTTAGTCTGTAGTGCTTGTTGGAAAAAGTTAAAGTCAGGATTAAAAGGTTGAATCTGAGGTATATAAGTTTGATTATTTAAGTAGCTTGGCATGATGTCTGGTTATTCAGTCTTCAAATATAACTAATAAATATTTAATACTTGTTAAACTTTATTTATTTAAACCTTACACTTTATAAGTTTAACTCTTAGATGTTTAAGAATGTCCTGGATATCCTGATGGAACATTCTCTACATCTCCTTGACCTACTTCTTTTTCTCTACCAAATAAGTCCTTCCATTTTACACTTGGATCCTGACTCTGAACATTCTTAAAGTAAGCTGCTTGTTTATCATATTCAGTCTGATTATACTGGGCTCTAATAGGAGTTCCTTTATAGAAAGACATATCTCCTCCAGTAGGAGGATCTATCTGAAAGTTAGGATACATAGTATTAAGGACTTGGGCTTTAGCTCTATTAGTTACTGCATCTATATAAGACTGTCTAAGGTTCTGCTTAGCCATAGCTTTTGCATTATCAAAGTTATCATTAGCTGCAGTTGTCTTATCATATAGACTAGTTGCAGTAGCTGCATTAGCCTCATTGGTTCTATTCATAACATCAGCTTGTATACCTGCAAATCTATTAGCTTCTCCTACATTCATATTATTATACTTACCAAGTACATTAGCTGCATTCTTAGCAGCATTACCCTGGATCATACTTGCAGTAGCAGCATATTGTTGAGGATTACCAAATGCAGTGGCTCCTTGTGTTGACATATTAGCAGTCTCTGCATTCTCAGCTAGTTCCCTGGAAGGATCATAGAAAGTAGGTGTAGGTACATAAGGATTGACTATAGGTGCCCAGGGTAGTCTCTTTTTGAGTCCCATAAAGTCACTAGCAGCTCCTGCAGTCTTAACTACATCTTGTAGCCACCAAGGTGCATTCTCTGAAGGACGTACTCCATGAGGAATATAACTAGTATCCAAAGGCTTCTGTTCTTCATCTTGTCTAGCTGTAAGAGTCTGAGGCTTATTATCATTTGCAATTAGACCTTGTCCAACTGTAGTATTACCAAACCAACCATCTACTTTAGAGATAGGAGATTTATTCTTACCATATGTCTCATCAGATACTCCAGAAGGAGTTAGTTTAAATCTACTTAATGCAGAGGCATATTTAGGATCATCAGCTAGGTCTTGTAGCACTCTATAAGAGGATTGAAAGGACTTGATATCGTCTTCTCCCATGGGATCAAATCCTAATTTCTTAGCTGCATTCTTATAGGTTGTATTTTTTTCTCCAGTATCCCAAGTTCCAGATCTTAGTTTATCCTGAGGATAAGACTTCTGAATATCAAATATATGTTTCTGAGCCTTTACTAAAGTATTAACTACATCTTCTTCACTATCATTTCTACCTTTATTTTCTGGAAGTTGTTTCCATCTATTATAAAGTTCATCTCTTAACTCCTTATTATTAGGATCTGTAAAAGTACTTTTTACTAGATCATAAGACTTATCAAATCTTTTATTTCTCTCATCTGTAGTCTGTGGATCATTAGTTACTGATCCTTGAGGAATAGTCCTTGCTTGTGTAGAAGCTGGTTTTCCTGGAGTAGAGTTAGCAGGAATAGTTTTTAGTACTTGTCCTTTACTATCTTTTATAGTAATAGTCCCATCTGTATTAGTAGTAGCAGTTGTTCCATCATCAAACTTTTGGACATTGCCTCCTGATGCATACTCAAGCATTCCTCCATATTTTAGATAAGGATTCTTTCCTTTAATTATAGTAGTATCAGAAGGAATATATCCTTTAGCATAAGGTCTAAAGGAAGAGGGGGCTTCTTGATCCTCTCTTGGTTGTAAAGCATGTGTACTAAAATCAGGATATACATTTCTACCTGGATACCAGGTAGGAGTTGAAGGAATATAAGCTCCAGGAGAAGGAAGATTCTCAGTAGTTGGCTTAGTAGTAGTATTATCACTAGATAAGTGAGCAAGGGCTGGTACTATTCTTCCTGGTACTTTAGATACTTGTTTAAGTAGCCATGGTGCTTTACTTGCTGCCCAATCAAGACCTGCTTTACCATACTTACCAGCAAATTCTGCAGCTGTCATTACCCCTGCACCTACTGCTCCTGTTCCAGCAGCTAGAGCTTTAGCTCCTGCATAGGGGATCTCTGGAAACACAAGAGGATCTAATACTACATCAAGTAATGCTTTTGTACCAGATCCTATACTAGGATGATATCTCTGTATAGTTTCTCCAGGTCTTTCATAATAACCTGTCATAAGATTATTAACTTCCTTCTGAGGAATAGAAAGTAAATTACTAAAGTAATCTCCTACCCCATTAGAATTACTAGGCCATAATTTATTATAAGCTTCAGTCATTCTTGGATCTGGAGTATATCCACTCCAGGGTCTCCTAAAGATATTAGATGAGGCTGCTCTATTCCAGTAACCAGTATCATAACTATGAGTAGCATTTCTATCATCTCCTTGACCTCCATCTTGCATTAATGCATTACCTCCATTAGCCCAATCTTGTTCTCCACCATGAAAGCTATAAGGAAATGGAGCTGGTTGTCCACCATTCTCCATAAACATACCATATCTTCCTTGTGTAGGAGGTTGTTGTGGCTGTTGAGGTTGTCCTTGATTAGGGGCTTTTAGAGGAAGAACTTGAGAAGGATCTACTGCTACATGAGCTAGATAAGGAAGAGCTACTGCAGGTATTCCTTGAGGAAATCCCTTACTAGCCTCTTGAGTCAAAGCTAGTTTACCTAACTTTAGGTTATAATTAGCTATCATTTGCTCTGCAGTCTTAATTTGAATAGGATCGGTAATAGTAGGATCTGCTAGTGTCTTTCTAAATTCATTAATATCATACTGCTTAGCAATATCTGCCGGAGTAATAGCTTTACCAGTAGTCTTACCAAACATAGCTTTCATCTTAGGATCTCTTATTTTCATCTTAGAAGTATCTGAGAAAATAAAGCTATCATCTGGAAGGCTGAGTGGGGTTCCACCCTGAGAATGTCTCTTACCACCTATAGTAAAGTGTGCAGCTAAACCTTGTATATCTGGGATATATGCTGTCTCACCTTTTTCTGCTTCCAGATTACTATCTTCTCTATTTACAGGACCTAATGTTGTTCTATCCTCTAAAGGAGGAGTAGCCATCATGTTAGGTTTGTAAATAGGATATATTAAGTTGCCTGTATTTTGATTACTTACAGGACCTTGACTACCAAAGGCTGCTACTGGAAGTTTCTTAAGAAATCCTCCATGAGCTGCTTTAGGCATTGTAACTTTTACTCTTCTAAGTGCCATATTTACAAAGATATTAAATTCAGTCTAGATAGGTAACCTCACCACCATTGGCTCTAATATTAGCTATCTCATCATCACTAAGATACATCTCTCCTCCATCTTCAAAGGAGCCACCACAATTATAACAAGGTTCTCCTCCCATCTTTCTCATACCTGGATTACCCATAAATTGTGTGGGAACATCTTGGTCAGGACGGAACATTCCAGAGTTAGTATCATAATCACCTCTAGATCTCATATTCTGTGGAGTAGAACTAAATACCATATCAGCATGAGTTCTATTTTTAAGTTGTTGCTCTCTGGCTAGTATGTCTCTCTGTCCTAGAAGTGAAGTAAAAGCATTCATACCAGCTATTCCCCAGTTCACTGCATCTTCTGGATTAACCTGAGTATTTCTTTTTAAATTAATAGTCTGTCCAGGAACTTCATCTAAGGCATGATTATATCCTCCTGGAGCTCTTCCTGCTGGACCTATAATATCTCCCATTTGTTGATTACTAAGATTAACAGGAGATATACCACTATTTATATCATTCCCATAAATATCTGTATTACTATTCATAGCAGTTCCATCCTGAGCATAATATCCTCCACCATATCTATAAGTAGATCCTAATAATCTATTAGAAAATCCTTGTGGTATATTCATAGGTGCATTGTAGTCTTCAGCTCTTGGTCCTGGAGGCATAAAATCACTGAACTGTTCTTCTATTCTAGGAGACGGATAAGGTTTAATGTGACCATTATCATCTATTGATCCTGGAGCATCTAACTGTTTAGGGTCTATCTCACCATATCTACCATGTCTACTAAAGTTAAGATCATAGTTACTATTAGAGTTCTTGTTTATACTGGAAAGATATTGCCCTGGTTCTTTTATAGTTGCCGTCCATCTAGATCCTGTATTCATAGGAAAAAGATTAGATACTCCTCTTCCTGAATTTACTCCATAAGTACCAAAGTTAGGATCATGGTGCATACTAGCTCTCCTAGTATAATAATCTCTTGCATACTCTTCTGGAGATAACTCCTTATCAGAAGGTTTATAACCATAGTTATTACCACCAGTCTGGAAGAACTTCTGATCTCCTAGTTTAGCTGACATAGCTAGAAAATTACCTACATTACTTAAATCATTCTGAGGAGAGTTCTTAGCTGCATTATAAGCATTAGAATAACTACTCATATTAGCATTAGAGTTATTAGGATCAAACCCCCAATCTTGAGATTGTCCTGCATTCATACCACCTCCAGATTGTCTAGTAGGAGTAGTATCCATAAGAGCTGTTCTTTCCCAGAAGTTCTCTCCACCAAAGTTCATAAGCTTATCCCATGGTTGATGTAAATTAGTTACTGAGCCATCTCCTCCATAGGCTTTCTCTTCATTTCTATTACTTGGTATATAAGGAACTACACCAGAAGTATCATGTTGAGGATCACTAATTGCATTCCATATATCTGAATCTTTGTAAGGAGTAGGTAAATATGCTTGATTGTAGTGTCTTAATATATTTTCTTTTGTCCTATTATATAAAGCGACATCTTCTGGTTTATGAAGATTTTGCATATCAGGAATATATCTAGGGACTCTGGTAGCATCTGCAGGATTAATTATTCCTACATTACTTCCACCTGGTTTATCATGAACATCTCCTCCACCTTCATATGCCATATCAGGATTATAAAATCCCCCTTGTTGCATAGTGTTATTTCCACCTGGCTCATACATATACTGATCAGGCATAGTTTGACCACCATCTTGCTGTTTCTTAAAGTGATTCTTAGCATTAATAGCAAACTGTCTTCTAGCTCCAGTACATGTACTCTTAGTCATAGGAGTACACCAGCCCTTATGTTTTGGATTAATGTGAAATCCACCTTTCTTATTCATTCCTGCTGTATCATCTGGATATAACTCAGCATGAGATTGTATACCATCTGGAGTATGATAAAATATAGCATGAGGAATCATCTCTTTGTGTAGAGCATCCATGGAAGTATTCTTAAGCCATCCTAGGAATGCATTCTTCTTGTCTTCAAATGGATCATCTTTAGGATCTCTAAGAGGTTGTCCTCCTTCTTTAGCCATCATAGATGGAATAACTGAAATATGACTATTAGAATAGTCTTTCTGATGTCCTCCCCAAGCCATACTTTGTACCTGAGAATAGTATTCTTTAAGATGTTTAAGTTTAGACTCTTCTGTATGATTAGGATTATTCATCCCTCCTATTTTTCTGGAAAATGTATTCTTCATAAGATTAATATTAGTTGGGCCTCCATAGGCATGATTAGGATGAGCTAACATGCCAAAATATCTCTTTTGTGCAGGACTAAGTGGTTTACCATGAGCAGTTCCATCATGAAGCATCTCTTCACTTTTTGCCTGAGAAGGCTGACCTCCTTTTTGTAATTGAGGTGTCTCCACTACTGAAGAACCTGGAAAGTTATAATTCTGATTAGGATACATCATTTGTTCATTACCTAGGTTATCCATTCCATGGACTGCATAATTAACACCATTCATAGTAATATTTCCTGAAGGTATCTTAACAATTTCTCCAGGATATTTATATTGTCCCTCAGGAGAGTATAACATATCATCCTTATTATTAGGAGATAACTTTCTGGGAATTGCTCCTGAATACTCTATCTTTATCTTTCCTTTATTACCTATAGCCATTATCTAGTATATCTCTTTAAAGTTTGTGCTTTATTTGGTTTCTCTTTCTCTTCATCCTTAGCTTCGTTAGCATTACAACAGCCATCCGGATCCACCTTATAATTAGGTATATTAAGAGTCCTAAATAATAGGCAATCATTGTCTCCATCTTCAAAATATTCACAGTGCTCACAACGCACTTTTCTTATTACATATCCAGCTTCTTTTGGAGTGGATCCTCCATGTTCTTGTCCTTTATTCTCTGGATTAGGAGTTCCTGTACTATATAATCCACAGGATCCTTCAGCTACTATGTGATCCTTAGATGTAAACTCTAGACAAGAAGATCCTGTAAACTTCCAACAGGTAGCACACTGACTAGCATTGTGGGGAACTTTAGGATCCATATAAATAAAGGTACTTCTGTCCATATTATAAAGTTACAATATTATCTCTTAGATAAAAGATTCTTATTCACTATTACCTTGGTAATGAACTTCATATTACCAGATACTAGTTTCTGGAGTACACACTTCACTAAGTAGTGCCTGAACTTCTTTCTCTGGAATGCTTGCTTCTGGTAGTTAAGATTATTAGGATTAAGTGTTCTTGTATATCCATTAGAATCCCATAACCAGATATATCTTTCTGCATTATCAAACTCACCTCTGTCATCTGTAATATCCCAGAAAGTTTGGAATCTATACTTTTGTTCTACCTTGTCATATAAGATAGCAATAGAATTAGCATTAATAATGGGATATCCTAGAGTGCCATATGCATTATTCTTAGGAGTATCATTTAGCTGGAGAACTCCAGATACTTGCTCTGTATTATATATGATAGCCTGATCAAAGTTAGCATCTAAGAAGTGAAACTTATTATAACCATTAGTATCATACTTATAGACTTCCAGATAATATTCTATAGATCTTAATGTATTAACTGTTATTCCTGTAGCAGCTACATACTCTAATTCAAATGGGAAATCTATACCATAGAAATTACAGAAGCTATCTACCCTTACATTATGTTTCCAGAAAGTACTTCTGGGCTCAGTAACTCCTAGATAGTTAACTGGCTGATTTACTATAGTTACAAAGTAGTTCTTACCTGGGACTATTAAACTAGGATGCCAGTCATGAAAAGATAACCATTGCTTTTCTTTAGGATCATAACTTATAGTCCATGATGCATCCTGGAATAGGGTAGGATCTCCTAGTTCATAAGGGGTCACGCCATCTAAGACAAATACATCCTGAAAAGGACTTAGTGTACCATTAGAATTAAGACTACCCAGAGGATAATATACTACTCTTCCTGTGCCCTGGTATAAAGGAAGTAACATAAAGTCTCTCTTAGAGAAGTATATGATCTCTATCTGGTTATCATATACTGCCTGACAACCTATACCAGCCACTGGATTATCTGTAAGAGGATAGTTAGGAAAATCATTGGTTAAAACATAAGGTAGATACTTCTTAAGCCAGAACTTAACTCCCATGTATCCTATGTCGTTTATACCTCCTGCATAGTTAAATATCTTACCCTGGTTCTCTGACATCCAGAAGATACCCATGGGAGTATTAATTACAGATAGTCTATTCTGACATGATCCATATTCTAGAGCCTCTTCTGTATTAATAATACTTTGCTGAGGTTGAGAAAATAATCCACCATCTCCTATAGTAAGTTTAGTACCAAGAGCTGTCTGTAACTGATCAGTACCTTGGAACATGACTGGAGAGTCTGTCTCAAAGAATATCATAGCACCACTCTTATTTATATCTTTGATAGCACTTACTTTACTCTTAAAGTTATAGTAGTTATTAGGCAAGAAAGATCTCCAATAATCTTTTGTCTGCTCCATGTTTTGAGGCAAAGAGAAGATTAACTTCTTAGGAAAATATCTATAGCATGAATAGGCTATAGCTGGATCATAGATATTAAAATTCTGCTGGGATCCCCAGGAGATAAAATTAGTAAACATTTTGCCTACACTTAGTGAGTAATCATACTTAAAGAAATTACCTGACTTTATAATCTTAGGATCAAATAAAGCTGGTAAGTCTGTATAAGAATAAGGATCATAAAACCTCTCAGCATCAAGATCTCCCCAGTCCCTTAGGTCTGTATTTACTTCACTTTCTACATAGAAGTCTCTTACTCCTGATTGAAATAAATAGAAGTATGCATTCTTTAATTCAAGTGTAAGAAATACATTATTTATTAGTCCTTTTAATATACCAGTAAAAGAACTTGCACTATTTTGCCCACTTCCTAGTTGTCCATTATCTAAACTAGCCTGAGCTGAAGGTAATCCTTGAAGAATTGCTGGAAAATTAAGAGTAGTTATAGCACTCCATACTCCTTGTAAAAAACTAGAGAAATCATACTTAGTAAAATTTGCCCAAAAAGTAGGAAAGTTTACCATATACCTTAGGGTATAATCAAACTCATATCCATCAGGTTGATTATATAACCAGTCATAAAAATAGAAGAAAGTATTCTTCTCTGTGTATCTAGACACGTAAGTATCTCCTCCAAAAGTTACATCTGTGTTGGGGAGTACTAATGCGGTTGGTGTACTAGGAAAAGAACATGATATAGGAATCTCTCTTAGAGATCCCATCTGACTATATTGATTTTCTAGCTCTACTTTAAGTGCACCATAATAAGAAGTAGTCTGGGTATTGAAATTATTAGTTGTAGAAGCTGGGGTAGCATTAGATAACCCATGATTAGCAACTGCTGTACTTATAGAGTTTATAGTATTATCACCTCCTGATGGATTAGTAATAGTATTAGGTCCAATATCAATAGCTACAGCTCTTCCTCTATATAAATTATTTATCTTGTATTGACTTCCAAAGTCCTGCAGTTGGTTCTCTAAATAGTTAGCATTCTGGATAAGCTTCCTAGTATTTCCAGGAGCAACATTACCTCTTGCAAAGTTGCTATACCAACCATGAGATCGATACTGGTAAGCATATTGCTGATATGGAACAATTGCTTCTATTAGATTCATTGCAGCATCTGTTCCTAAACTCCAGTAGTGAGCAAATGTTATTATTCCTGAAAAGGCTCTAACTAGAGGTCCTTGGTAGTCTGTTGCTCCCCAATCTGAGGTTGTACTAGTATATCCTGCAGTAAATCCGGGTGATCCAACTCCTGCTGTATTTACAATAGATAATGCACTCAAAGGATTTAGGGGATTATACTCTAAATCATTTGTGAGTGAGAGATTGTTTCCAAAGAAGGCTGCAGATAATATGTTAAGTAGTGAAGAGGTTGATGTACCAGGTATTGCTTCTATTCCTGCAATACTTGCATAATATGTCTCTAGAATACCCGTATTATATACCTGATATGCAATATCCAATCCTAGATTATTAGAACCTGTTGTATTATCTCTAGGTTGATTTATTACTGTAGTTTTTTTACCTCCAATAGCAAGAGAGGCTGCTCCTAATCCTAATAGTGCTGCTACTATAAAGGCAGTATCACCCATAAGTTTCTCTTTAGGATGAAGAGGAACAGGGCTAAAGTTACCAGTTACTATACCTGATATTTCACCATAAAGTTTAAGCTCAGGAGTAGATAAGAAAGGATTCTTAAATTGAGTATCAGGAGAGTGAAAAGTAAATACACTCTTACTATATTGAGTAGCAGGATTACCTAGTTGTATAAGTTCAGTAAGACCATTATAACCATGTGGATTCTGAGTGAGATTATTAACGTCTATAGTAGTAAGTGTTGGATCTGCAGATAATGAGTTATAAGGATAGTTCTGATAAAGTCCTTGTCTAGTAGAAGTACCTGGAGTCAGTGCATACTCACGCATATTGTTAAGCATACCTTTAGCAATAACTGTCTTGTTACCTTCACGGGTTCCTCTTAGTAACTCATAAGCTACTATGTTAGTAATAGGAGTACCATCATTATAAAGAGGAGGTCTTACATTTTCTACTCTTATTCCTAAGAATCTATAGAAGGCAGCTCCTGTATTATCTACTCTAAAATGGTTACATACAGGCACTCCATGAGATTGAGGAGTAATGTTAGTAAGAGATTGATCAGGCATCTTATGATGTCTAATAGGTTGACCACAAAGATCTATTACAGGTTGTCCTGGAGTATTAGCAGGCCAGGATTGTCCTGAGGCATTCCATACTGAAGGTTTATCATCAGGATAAATATCTGTAGATTGCCAGTATCCCATATAACCACATCCTACTTCTACTCCACCATCAGGAAGAATATTAAGAGGTTCTACATTGTCTATATAAGCTGTATTATTAGTCTGCCATAGTTGAGTCTCAGTTGGGGATAATCTATCATGCAGATTAGAAGCTACTAGATCACTTGGCATACTAGGTCTTCCTGGTATATGATAAGAAGATGATTTTACTCCTGTATTATATATCCATCTTATAAAAAAGGCATATACCTCATCTCTTAGATAAGAAGTGTTATTACCACCTTTCTTGTAATAGTCTGCAGGATACTCTACTGATACCCATTTAAGTACTATACCATTAGCAAGGGGCTGATAGTTAAAATCAAAATTAGTTGTAGGAGCTACTCTTATTAGATAGTTAGCAATAGGATACATTGCTTCTGACTTCTCATACTCAGGAGTTATAACAGGAATAAGCTCAATAGGAACTTTAGGTCTTGTATTATCTATAATATCAATATGAATAACAGAACTCTGAGTACTAAAAATACCCATATCTGTAGCTACAGCTTGTTGATTAATTACACTTACTAGTACTAGTTGAAACTCACTAAAGTAAGTTCTGTCTATAGTATTAACATTAACCAGTAGTGATCCAGATTCATTTTGGTGACTAAATATAGGTTGAGTATTAGAAGGGAGAAAATAATCTGTTACTACCTGTCCATTCAGAACATAAGCCATAACTACAAAGTAAGATCCATTAAAAAGATTACCTCCTGAGGTACCTATTTCTACATTTAGGCAAGGTACTGTCATTAAGCTAGCTAATCTAAGCTTATCACAATCCAGTACAAAAGGCTTTGCAGGTGTGCCATCAGCTGGAGTTATTCCATCATTGGTTACTGGAACACATATATAACAAGTATCTGGATTCTGATTAGGATCAGGTATGGTAGTATTTACACATATATAGGGAGGAACAGTAAGATTAAGAGTTCTATCTGGATTATTCCCATCAGCAAAATATACTTGATAACTACAGTCAAATTGTTGTTTACAGACTCCTGATATTAAATTATCTGTATTAAAATTTAAACAGGAAGTATTAGTCTGGGATATTCCTAAAGCTGAATTATATTGAGGAGTAAGATAGGGTGTATAAGTACAAGTGTCATCATTAAAGATTCCTATCTCAGAATTAGTATTATCTGTAGAAAAGATAACCCAAGAAGAATCTATTATGTATACTACTCCAATTACTGTATAGGGTACTGCTTGAAATAGACACTGTAGATTAGAAGGCTCATTGCCTAGTGTAGTAAGATCTCCAGTAGAAGATACAGGAGTAGCATTGCGGGAATGTACCCATGCGCCTTGAGGTATAGCAGAATCATTAAGATCTTTCTGTAAGCCTTTTGTAAACTGATTACCAGTATTAGAGGATGTATTTTCCTGTTGACTAGCCATTATACTTGATTACCTTGTGCTAAGTTGTTATCTACATTTGGAAAAGACTCAAACATCTGATAATATTTATTGTACATGGCACGTCTATTAAGAGACCACAGTTGTTGCATTTCAGAGAAGTTAGGTGTATTCACCATACTAAGTGCATTATTACGTGCAGCCTTAAATCTAGGTTCTACTATAGACATTTGTAGCCTAACATCTGTTCCATCCATAGCTAAGTTCTCCAGTATTCTCTGTTTTAGCCCGTATTCATAATAATCATTTAGGAGAGGATGATTAGGAACTAATAAACCTCCTTCATCATCAACCATATCTCCCATATAGTTTAAATACACATGAGCACAATCTAAATTAGTAAATAGGAATCCATCTTTTAGCCAGGCATGATTTCTAGGACCTAGATTTCTGAACCCCCCTCCTAGAGGAAATTCACCATCATTAGGAATTCCATTAAAATGATTATGAACATGCTTATTAGGATTAGTACTATCTATAAACTTCAGAGGTTCAAAGATGTGACAGGTTTCTCTTCTTCTATTTACTATTTGTATTAATCTATACTCATCTCCACACTTAGTTAGACAAGCTGGGGTTACTGTATTTCTTAACTCAGTTGGTTCACAAAATAAGGGAATAGGGTCTACACCACAAAGATGAGGATCCTTAGGATCTTTATAGAAAGGTACAAAAGGATCATTAGAAGTATAATCATTAAGAGGTCTTAGAGGTTTAGTATAAGACATTCCTGCATCTGTAGGAGGCCAGTCTTCAATATGAGTTCCCTGAGGAATAGGAATATCTATCTCAAACTTACCACAGATTAATGCAAAGTTCATTACATGAAAATTATCAGGTAATCTTACTTTACCATGGTCTAGTTCTAGTACTCTTTCTTGAGGCTGAGATATTCTTAGCCCTAGATCATAAGTAATTCTCTGAGCTACTTTATATAGAGTCTGAGGATCTATCTTACCTTCTAAAGATAAACTCTTAAGATCTACCTTGACACTTTCTAGTAAAGAGTTAAATGATTGATATTTGAGAGTATAATTAAAGTTCATATCTTATGGAGTATCAAAGATTAGCGGAATTGTGACTGCTTATTATCTGGCAAATCAGGTGGCATCTTCACTGTCATTCCCATATCATTTAGAACAGCTTGTTCTATTTGTTCAAATAAGTATTCTGGTACTAATATATTCTCATCTTGTCTACATCTACAGGGATCATCAGTACAGATATAGGGAGCAAGATTACCCTCAAATATTCCTTCTACTTTTACTGCTTCCCAATCTAGATTAGGAAAATATAATTTCTCATTAAGATACCAGTAGTATTTATTCTTATTAAATCTAAAGCTGCTTGTCTTTGTCATAGATGCATAAGTAGAGGGGGTTGTAGGATACACTTCTTCTGTTCCATCTATAGAGGAGACTAATCTAAACAGAGGCCCAAAGCTTGCAAACATAACCCCTGGTATTTTTAACTTAGTCTTCATTATAGAACAATCACTCTTTATACCTCCACAGCATGCCTCTACTCTATCTGATTCTATTAATTCCATACAAGGAATACTAGCAAAGAATCCATTAAATTTTAATATTAGATTAGTATTATCCTGCTTCATAATGAAAGCCCTTGCATGCTTTATAACAAGACTATATAAGAATCTATCTGTAACAAAGGCATCTTCTTTTACTGTCTTAGTTATGTTTCTTATTCTTGATATGGATTCCCCAATAGTAGTCATTCTTAATCTATTTTAAACTCATTGTATGTTCTTATATCTCTATTATAATCTAAGAGTTCAATATGCTTTTTCTTCTGAGCCTTAATCTTCATCTTATAACCTATCTTGTCTAGATTATGAAGAGTCTGGTACTTTTCCCAGTCTAATGGATACTCTTTAGAAACTAATCTACTAAACTGTCTTACAGGTTTAAATCTCCAAAGTTTACGATCTTTAACATAGTATCTTCTATCCAGATTAGAATAGTAAATCTTACCCAGCATGCCATTAGTATGATTATTAGTATGAATAACAACTTTACCAGATTTCTTAGAAGCCTGAAAGTTTACATTCTCTTTTTTAGCAGAAGGACAACTTACTATTTTTATAATACCCATCATCTCAGGTAGTTCTATACCATCTGGATTATCTATAATGTCTTCTTGTAGATTCTGATGATGTGTAGTAATTACTTTCTTAAGAAAGGATATATCTAGAGTATCATACTTACCTGGATACTTCTTTTTTAGACTCTTAATAAGTTTGGGAAGATCAATAGATGACCATGATTTTCTTAGTCTTGGAGCTGTAAGATCTGGTTTTCTGAACTCTGGCATCTGATAAAGATAGTTATAAATCTTATAAGTTTAAATCTACTCTAATATGAAAATATCCCAGTTTTACCCGGGATATTTTCAGCAATAAGTCACTGCTAGACCAACAAGCTGCGACTATTATCTTAATATCAAGGAGCTGTTACAGTCACAGTCCAACCATAGGTAGAAGTTAAAGCAGCAGCTACTGCATTAAATATTGTTAATGGAAGATTAGCTGCAACTACTTGTTGTTGGGTTAATGTAACAGCTATACTAAGTACTCTTGATCCTATGAAGTTTCCACTTAGAACTACTGGAGTAAAATTATCCATATTATTATTTGAAGCAGTTAAACTTACATAAAATTGTAAATCACAATTAACTACTCCTGTAGTAGGCATTTGTTCTGTATGAGCTACCATATATGCTATGGCTCCAGTAACTTGGGTACCAGTACTTGTATTAACTGTTGATGTGATATTTAAGTTCATATTATATAGTTTTAATTAAAATGCTGTCCAAGATGAACCATTCCAAAAGTACGGAGAATGGGCAGTTAAGTCATATACCATTAGACCTTCTGTTGGTGAAGATATAGCGTTCTTTTGAGTTGTAGTCATTCTTGGAAGAGTTACTCCCTGAGTTGTACTTACAATATCAAGTAAGGCTGAAGTATTTGGAGTTGTAGTTCCAAAACCAATATTACCTCCAGATACTAGTAATCCATAATTGGTACCTCCTTGAGTTGCACTAAAAAATCCACCTATATTAACTCCTGTGTTTACTGCTGTTGATTGGAAATAACCTCCATAGTTTGTATTAGCAGAAGTAGATTCATTATTACCCCATACTCCTATTGTAATAAAACCATTAGTTGATGTAGTAGTTCCTACAACACCAGCAGATGTTCCAGAAACACCTCCTATAGCTTGTCCAAAAACTCCATAAGCTCTACTAGCCCCAACACCTGAAGATCCTGCAATTCCATAAGAATTATTTCCAGCTCCTCCTATTGAGTTAATTCCTGTAGAACTACCACCACCTGTATCTCCAGCAGTTACCTGAATCCCTGTACTACTATTGTTAGCTAATACAGTATTAAAAACCTCAAAAGTAATAGAATCTCCTGCATCTGTTCTGTTTGTTGCTCTTACAAAACCCATACTTTGTCCAGCTCCACTAAACCTTATATCTGACCATCTATCAACAAGTGTTATGTTCTGATTTCCATATCCTCCATCATCTCTAAATGCCATTAAGTCAACAAGTCCACTATTTTGAAGTCTAGTAGTATAGGTTGAAGATGTGCTTCCAAATCCTACTACATGAAGTGTACCTAATGGAGTGGCTGTGTTTATTCCAACTGAACCTGTAGATGTTATTATAGCTCTTTGAGCTTGATTGGTCCAGAATGTAATAGGGCTACTTACTATAGTTCCTATATTTAATGGAGATGAAGATCTTAACACAGATGAAGATGCTATATTAAGACCATTAGTAGTTATAAATGTTGAACTTAGAGTAGCCAAAGCAACTGAAGCTATATCTGATGCTACATAGAATTCTGTTTGACCTACTGTACCTGCAGTAGGATTAATAATAGAAATAAGTGTATTTCCATTAATCCCTGAAGTTCCAAAAGAAGCAAGTTCACCTCCTGCTAAGGAAGTGTTATTTCCTACTTGTAGCTTTATAGTAGGATTAGATTGTGCTATTCCAAAATTTCCTGTAGAACTTATTCTTGCATATTCTGTAGAATTAGTCTTAAATACTAAAGCATCAGATCCAGTAGTTCCTAAAAATCCTCCACCTATACTGGAATTTCCAGATAAAGACCAATATAAGGAAGATAATGAAGGTAGATCAGAGGAAGACAGTGCTCTAAATGTTGGTGCAGATGGCCCTCCGCTTAATGGTCCTGCATAAACCAGATTAGCATTTTGATTTACAAGTGTAAAAGATAGAGAGGGAGTACTTGTTGATGTAGCTACAGAAGTAGCAAAGAGTGGAGACAAGTTTCCTGAACTAAAAGAAGTTACTGTGCCAGTACCTGCAGGAAGGTCAGCTAAAATAATAGATCTGAAAGTAGGTACTCCTGAACTTCCATTAGGAGAGGCATAAAATAAGTTCTGGGACTGACTTACTGCAGTAAATAATAGAGAAGGGGTTGTAGTAGATGTTGATACTGAAGTAGTAAATAGAGGACTTAAATTACCAGAACTAAAGTTTGTTACTGTACCAGTTCCTACTGGTAGATCTGTTATACTTAAAGTTCTAAAAGTAGGAGTTGCTGCACTACCTGATACAGGACCAGCAAAGAAAGTATTAGTAGATTGAGTATTTAAAGTAGCAGTCAGAGTTCCTGTAGAAGTAACTGGACTTCCTGTAACCATAAAAATAGAAGGAAGGGATAATCCTACACTTGTTACACCAAGAGATCCCGTAATACCTGTAATTATAGATTGAATTACTGAAGTAAGTGCTTCTCCTGTAGTAATATTTAAGGGAACACTTGGAGTTCCTGTATATGTAATACAATCTGTTAAGAAAATCTGACTACATGGATTAGGAGTAATGCAGGGAGGAGTACTAGATGGGTTAGGAATAGTAGTTAGGTAACTGTCCTTGCAACCACAGTTGGGAAACAAATTAGGTGATCCACATTTTATACAACCCATAACTCTTAGTTTTTAATTATTAAGTTAATGCTACAAAGTGCCAAGTAGCTCCATAATAAGCCCATAATTTACCTCCAGTAGTATCTATAATTACTGGAGTTGCTCCTGTAGGTAATACAGTAGGAGGAAGTGTTGGGGTTCCTGCACAATTAGGAAGATAGACAAACCCAACTTGTGTAGTAGTAGCAAGTGCTGAACCTGTAGCATTAAATATAGAGTTTCCATTTGTATCAAAAGTTACTCTCTTTACATTGGGAGTGCTCCATATATTAGTAGGTCCTGCACCACCTGTAATATTTAATCCAGTAAGTGCTTGCAAAGTAGTTTGTCCAGCAACTTGAACAGGTAAAGAGGGAGTAAATGATGAACTAAGAGATATGAAGATGGCTGCTGCAGAATCTGATTGTATTGCATATCCTGCTTGTGACCTTATACCGGTTGTTGTATTATTTACTGAAAGATAAGTATTATAATTCTGATTATTAGTTACTGATACTAATTCATTATTAGAACTGATTGAGCCAGGACCAATATGAAGTAATGTAGCTGGTGTTATCTGACCAATACCCCAATTACCAGTAGGACTAATTCTACCTGCTTCTACTAAGTTAGTATAGAACCTCATTGGATTACTATCTGCAGTTCCTATTTGGAAAGATCCTCCATATGTAATAAGAACACTAGATAATGCAAGTTGCATACCAGAAGGAGTAAATAATGTACTATTAGCATATAATCCAATATTAGCACTATCAGATGTTACTAAGAAGGCAGATTGAGCTACATTACCAGATGTCTGATTTACTACTGTAGAAGCAGTAAGTGCATTCTGATTCTTGGATACAGTCTGTAATTCTGTACTAAGAGCAGGTCCGGATCCTACATGTAAAAGAACAGTAGGAGAGGGTTGACCTATACCTACATGCCCACCAGATTTTAGTCTTATACCTTCTACAGAATTTGCCTTTATTACAAAGTCTGTATTATCTGTAGTACCAATAAAATTAGTACCAGCAGTAGTACCAGCATTGCCTAGAGTAGACCAATACAATATGTTTAAGGCAGATAAAGGAGTATAAGTGGCAGTTCCAGTACCTAGATCTGCAGTCTGAACTATTGGAATAATATCTGTGGTAAGCCTTGTATTGGAGGCTAGATTAAACTGAGTTACTAATTTGTTTGTTGGCATGATATTTAAGTTTTAGTTTTTTATATTTTATATTATTAAGTACCTAATAACCAGTTAGAGCCATCAGGCTGTCCAAAGAATACTTCTGTTCCTGGAGAAGCATCAGATCCAAACTGAACCCAGATGCCTTCTCCTAATGTCATTACTGTTGTGAAAGGACAAGTAATAGGATTAGTACCTGTTGTATTAATAATAACTCTTATTAGATAACTTGTACTACTTGTTAATTCAGAGAATGTACCTGTAATTAACTGACCTACTGTAATTGGTCCATTAATTATATTAGTTGATAATGGAGATGTGCCTGAGGTTGTCCAGATCTCTACTGTAATATTCCCTGCAATAGATATTGCAACTGGACTATTAAAGCTATAACTTATAGAATTAACAGTTGGAGTAAGAGTAAGTGCTGGACATGAAGTACTATTAACTAATGTATATAAGATTTGTTTCTCGCAGGTTAATCCAGTTGTTGGATTAGTAACACAATCAAATAACAAGAGTGTATAATTAGTAGTTAAACTCATATAAGAGTTTAGTGTTATAGTTACTGGAGTATTATTATTCAGTGAACTTACAACTGGTATAGATATTGTCTGAGTATTTCCATTACCATCTGTAATAGTAAGAGGACTACCTGTGGAAGAACAATCTACATAGCCTGCAGGAATAGAGCCCGTAAAGTTTACTGTGATTACTCCAGATGCAAATGTTGCTATCATATTAATAACAACACTACTACATCCTTGATTACAGCACTCAGCAAGATTAGTTACTGCTGCTCTAAGATCACATATAGTTAGCCAGGCATTATTAAAGCTATCTGCTAAATTAGTAACTGATAAACTCCATCCTGGAATACTTCCCATAGTTGTACTTGGAAGAGCTAATGAAGGCGATTGAGCAAGATTAGAACATGGTACTGCAG
>Ga0182030_10003704_pt1 | contig 32673 bp, 35 predicted proteins | sample 812S3MmetaG_FD_121299 | JGI IMG/M metagenome (GOLD analysis project Ga0182030, IMG submission 121299) | Permafrost microbial communities from Stordalen Mire, Sweden - 812S3M metaG (Illumina Assembly) | ecosystem: Environmental > Terrestrial > Soil > Wetlands > Permafrost | place: Sweden... | reverse complement strand
CTCGAAGGTAAACTTGTTGGTTTTCATGTCATCGTCTTCACGTCGGAGACTACATGCCGGATTAGGCCAAAGTCACCTGAATAGTTTTGCCCCGACCCAGTTGTCTGGGTAAGCGCTGGGAAAACTTGGCCGAGTACAAAGTTTGGCGCACTAGTCGCGATCCGATCAAAGAAATTCCGGATTCGATCGTCTGGCGGTCTGACCGCCAGATTTGCAAGGGTACAAAGGTCTAAGTCACATTCGAGGGCTGAAGATCATCCGCTAAATTATTATGGTCCAATATTTGACAATGCCAGCGATCTCTCCTTCGCCTATTATTAGCTATTTTCGCATTTGGTGATCAGCAGAGGATGTTGAAACAGATATGGCCAAAATAGTCTGTCAATGTGTCAGACAGATCAGATCAAGAGTAGACCCAGCGCTTTCAAGCGTCTAATGAGTGCTTCCGCGGTAGGCGCTGGACCTTTTGCAAAAGTAATACTCCCCTCTCAGACTTTTCCCGCGATCGATAATCATACATGATAAGGTATACTCCTCCTTTCGTCCAATATGTTTTTGCTTGTACTTCCTAAATTTTGTTACTCATTATGGAAAAAGTGTGGGTTGTCATGTTGTATCTTATCTATGCTACGAAAATTTTTTGTCAAAGTAGTGTTTTTATTGTTTGGAAAATCGACTACACCACTGGTGCTACGGCGATCCTAGCTCCTATTGTTGCGGTTCTGGCAAGCTTCTCTGTCATGCATGTCCTGGCCCACTGGAAGGGCATTCCTCTCATCAACTTTTATGCTGTCTCGGCATATATTCTTTGGAGGTATGTCTCTCTTGAATGATCTTGGAACCTTAGGCTAAAGCGTTCCTAGTATGATATTGATAGTGCTTTGGTATCAACCTACGTCTGGTGCAGGAGTCAATGAGTACTTTGTTATCACGACATCGATCGACGGAATTTTTGTGATCATTTCCCTCGGCACAGCCGGTTTCAAATACATCGGCCTCGGTCCAGCGAACAAGCAGAGCAACGATGATGAGGAATCAATGACTAGATCTACACCAAGACCACTGGGTCACAGTCACCCTAATATCCGATGCCTGACTCCACCGCTTACACACGGGCTTGACAGTCAATTTCCCCACAACCCGTTGGTTGCTCCCACCATCAGACTACCGATGGAACGTATCAGCCCACAAACCGGTGTTCCAGGGCTTCGACTAGGACACCTTCCTCTCTATAAGGACATTACCACACGAGAAATCACCGGCGTCGATAGAAACTACAACATGGCATCGGAGATGGCTGCCCTCGAAACAGTCAGCCAAGAACTGGCAGAGAGCTTCTACTTGAATGACACAGTCGGGAACGCAATAAGGAATGAAACGGAAAGATCACAATCTCGCGATTATCGGGGTCCTGATGCATTGCAGTCTTTAGCACGACTTCCCGACCATAGCAGCCCACAGAACTGGGTCCATCCAGCATTTCGAAGCCATCGCGCCGAACTACTCCCACCTGGTTCAACTGCTTCGCATAAGGCGATAACGACCCCTAGCGATCCTATCAGAATAGCAATCAATAATAACATGTTTTAAGAATGAACTTTGATTCAAGATAGCGCACTGTGAACCTTGCAAACATAAACTATATGGAGCTTAGACTATTAAAACTATTCAGATAGCGGGACATAAATAACCCTGTACTCCATGGAGACCAATTAGGCAGGGAGCCGTACCAACAGTGCGGAAAATGAGGTGTGATCTCGTGGCTTATCTCAAAGAGGGGTATGTCCAAATCAATGAAAATCTCATTTACCCGGCAGTGAGAAAAGACGAAAGAGGACATTATTCGACGCCCCTAGTAGAAGCTTAGACATGGGCTGACTGACATCCAACAAGCCAAGCATTTGATCCTAAACAGTCACAAAGTCCTATATAGGATAAATATATTTTTAGTTAACCAACAAATACGCCGCGCGCGCCCTATGACAGGTGTATCAAGCGACAGGGGGTATACACCAAGATCGTGAACTTAGGAATTATATGTGCAAGCGCTTTCAAGGGGGTGCGCGTTTAATCAAGCCAGGAGATTGAAATCTCCTGGCGTATAAGATATTTCCTTCTTCGCTGTGACTTAAAGCAGTGCCCAACTCTCCCAACCACTTGATTTTTGATCAAAAATCGTTCACTCAACCCCTCTCTTACATATCGGAATAACTTAAGAAAAAGTGAAGAAAGCTCCGTCGAAAATGGAGTCCCCCTCGAACGATGACCTTTCCAATTTACAGAGAGTCCTCCCCGAGTTGATCTTAAAGTGCTTCCTGGGCGAGACAGCTAGCTGCTTGCAAATCAGCCAGATCCGCAAGTGGCTAGGAGCCAAATATCGCTGTCAGGTATCGGAAAGCTCTATTCTCAATGTTCTCACACAATATTCGAAAGGGGAAAATCCTATTTTTATGCTACATGAGCACAAATCATCTGCATGGACCATTCGACCAGGCCAGGAGTCTGACCTCCGTTATCAAATGCAGCTCAGCTGCCACTCAATGCCGGGGATGAGGATGGCCAAAGTAATGCGTCTCAATTGCAAGCACTGCATGAGGACTTTCGAACATGATAAAGACCTCGTAGTGCACCTCATGGAACATCGCCATCTCAAATCAACGGACCAAGCCGAAACTCCTCTTGCGGCTAGCACTTCTATCAAACCCAATCGCGGCTACATCAGCCGTCTTCAAACACCACAGTCTCCTCCAACACCCCTTGGCTCGGACAAAGAAAGAGCAGGTTCAACAACTCCCCAGACAGCGAATGCTTCTGTTGCGACATTATTCTCGGAAGTATTGCAGAAAATTGACTCATGCACAAGAGAGAAGGACTCTGTTATGGAGGTCGCTGCTAGGCGAGATGAACGAGTTCAAACCAGCCTCCGATCGCGGGTATCTCGCCTACTCCAGGAACGAAATGTAGCAGTAGGCGATCTCGAGACAGCCCAGTCAGAAATGTCTGTACTTGAGAAGAAGACACTGGATCAAGAGCTTATAATAAAGGGGCAGAGATCATTCATCGAGGAATTCCAGTCTCGACTGACCAAGTTGGTGGCTGAGAAGGACGAGGCGATCAAACTTCGTGATGTGACCATCAAAGAGTCAAAGCCCTCCACAGGAGACATGGTCCACCTGAGCCTTGAACCAAACAAGCCATTCCATCTCACAACAAAGGCATTTATTATGGCCGAAGATGAGCGCATCAAACAAGCACCAATAATCGTTGACTCCAGCCAACTTTTCAACTTCATCCCTGACTCCTTGGTGCTAAAGCTCGGTCTAAAATCGCAACTCGGAAACAAGTCGGTGTTCAACATAGGCGGGCGTCTAGTATCGTCGAATCAGTACTGTCGGTTTGAAATAGAAGTCGCGGGCGTTAGCGCAAGCATCAATGCAGCGGTGGTGTCCTCTATTGAACGATCATCGATACAATTGGGACGCATCTGGATTGCAATGGTCAATCTATTGGGAGACTTCGAGAATTGCAAATACTACATCCCGGATGCCAAGGGCAACCTACTTAAGCTACCCATAGCTATCCAAGACGAGATTGATGTCGAAAGTTATTGGAGCGCACAGACTGACGGTGAACGGAGCGCGTTGGGCGATGGGAGGGATGAAGAGCATGATGATCTTTACGAAGCCGGTTACGTTGATGTCAAATTTGCTGAGAGCGAAGTCGAAATGGGAGGAAACGCAGTTGATATGGTCGACGACGAATCTTTTGTGGAACCTGTCGAAAACGAAGTTGAGATGTTAGATTGCGAAGTTGAGATCATTGGCCTGGACAATTGTGTTGCAACGGAGACCGAAAATTTCGACGAGTTTCAGTCGACTGAGCAGCTGGCAACAGATAAGGAAGTGAACAAGAATAGACTGGACACAATCGAGGTCGACATTGGGACTAATCACAAAACCTCGTTTTCTGCAACCAGAATCTGCGCCGTCGAACGCATACTTGCCGCGAGGCCGCGAGACGACGAGATACACAGTGGTGCAATCTCGCTGAAAGAAAGGGATGGGTACAATCTCCGCGAGAAGACCGACCGTCCGGAATACTCTTCGATTTCGCGCATCCAATCAGACAGTATTCTCAAGGCTGTCACTCGAGTTCGACGAACCCAAGCTGGAGCCTACTTCACGGCACCCGTTACACACCTCTGGCCCGAAGTCGCCGACGCGTACACCGAGAAAATCTCTCACCCTATCGACCTAGCAGTGATCGAGAGGAAATTGAACTTACGCAGTTATGCCTCAATTGAAACCCTGAGGGACGAGATTCACCTCCTTCACAGCAATGCCTTGGAATACAACGGGAGTGAGGATACAGTCACAAAGGCCGCACTCAAAGTGAGAGATAACCTCCTTGCTGCCATCCTCAAGTGTACGTAGCAACAGAGCAGATTTAAGCAGAAGCCGCAAGACCGGCTGAAGGATGTTGCTCTTGGCGAGCTCGGAGCGTGGTATGCGGGAGGAAGCACACTGAGGAATTTGCGGAGGTGGAACTGCTGGAGAATACATCTCATTTGAATATTGAATTTACAATGTATTTGCGAGTAATTGATGCTATATGAACATGGGAAATTTGAAGCCGCAAAGTGCCTATCACTTCGCTGTCATGGGTTTGCGACCGTAGACTACGAAGCTGAAACTAGTTTAGCGTTCTTTCGTCACCTACTGGGAAGGCCACTTACACTGGAATGGATGCTTCCAATCCCTTTTGATTAATCTCCTTCTTCACACGTTCCACGATTTCCATTACCTGCTCCTTTGAAATTCCCAGATATCTAGTCATGGGTGCCATGGAAATCGGCTCCAGGCAGTCCAGAAGGTTGGTACGACCCCACATTCCCATTTCAGTCTTATCATTGATAGGCCATTCGAGCATGATTTCATTCACATCTTCATATCCTGCTTCCAACAAGAGTTTCCTGTATTTCGCCGAACAGTCCCAATCTCTCCCTGATTCCCAAGCTACGCGGCGAAGCATATTCGACCATCTCTTCATTTCGGTCCCAATAGAATCATCATTAGTTCGAAAGGAGAGCGAGATATCTTGGAGCTCTAAGAAACCACCGGGTTGTAATGCATTGAAGGTCTGTCTAATAACATCTGCTGGCTTTGCTGCGGAGGAGAAAGCAAAAGATAGCATGCGGCCATGGATAAAATCAAATTTTGTTTTAAAGGTCCAATAAAGTTCGAAATCATCCACTTGAAAACCTAAATTGGGCGGTATCCTATGACTTGTTAATAGAAGGTCAACGAAAGTATTGAAGTAGACTCACCATTGAGGTTGATTGGCGCTTAAATCAATCCCTAAAACCTGAGCACCGGGATTTTCATCAGCAGGAGAGAGGTTAGCTTTATTGTGGCTGAAGCTTGGGTTTAGTACCAAAATTCACTGCCCAGATTCCGGTACCTGTGCCTATATCCAAAACTTCCCCTCCTCTTCTTTGAAGCTGTTCATCTATAGGTGCTAAATATAGCCTTTGGTTGAGGGTCCTTAGCCAGAGAGAATGTTGGAAATCTTAACATTGGTCAGGTTCTGTATGGCTTCAGGGAAAAGATGCGTTACCCAGTCTGTCATTCTCCTTCTATTGTATCGTGAGCAAGCTTCGTGATTCTTGGATCGAGTGAGGGCGTACCTCGTCATTAGGCAGTAGATATTCTTCCATTCATCAGAATTGCCATCGTCAAATGAAGGGCGGATCACTTACTGTTTTCCCTATATGCATGATATGTTCGTCCGTTTTCTTCAATGGAGTTAAGGAACTCAGAGTCCATTGTTATCGTAGATACTCTCTGTGGATTCGTATCGGCGAGGCCTTCATCAAACTAACTTAAATAAGCATTGACAGCATGAAATGGGAGTGCAGAATTACATCCAAGATCAAACGATGATCATTGTCAATTTCTGGGACGTCCTCAACGTTTTCGTTTCCACCCTCAGGATTTTCCCCGGGCACATCTTCGTCAGACAGTGAGAGATCAGTATTGATGAATTGTTCCATAGCAATGTACCTGTTCCTCTAGTTTTTATTGATGATGTGAGGTTTGTGCAGAAGAAAAGCAGAGTGAGATTCTAAAAGTACGAGGTTGATAGACGTGAAGTAGCAGATCGAACGCATGTCTCAGATGGGCAATCTCAGTGCAACCCGCTACTGGGGATCATGATCCAGATTAAAACAGGACAAAAGTGGGAATTCTGCCTCCTCGGCCGTGCCGAGACCCATGAAAGTGACAGGGGTTCACTGACACTCTCTTCGGGGTGGAAGGGGGTACGTTCCGCAGCTGCTTGCTTTCGAAGCACTGGCGTCAATCGCCCCCTGCGAGCCGTCCACTTCTCAAAGGCCGCTATTACATCGAAAGATGAATCATGGCTGAATCAAAAGATCACCCGGGGCGCTTGTGCGGGTTGAGTATGGCTGGGGTTGCCGAGTAAGGTAAAGTTGAATTGCGCATATTTGTACTATTTCCTCCATGAGCGCAAAAAAAAACCATTAAGTAGCTTCAAAATTCAAGTCTCCAACCATAATGATTCTCTCTCAATACCTGCAACGCACCCATGTCTCTCCCCAAGCAATATTCAATGATAGGTTATTTGTAACACTTCATACAATGTACTCGCTACGCGGAAATCCCTTGCCATGATGCATGTTGGAGGGCCTACCCTTGTCAGCCAAGTATTTTCAGAATATCAAAGGGGGCTGACCAGCTGATCCCGTTTGGATGATGACCATTTCGTTAGAGCAGCTTGCGCAGACCACAGAGTGGTCATGATAATATTATTAATCTATATGTAGGAATCAGGAAATGAATCTCCCGAGAAAAGATGTCTGAGCTCAATACTCACTTCTAAAGCTACAATGTAATCGATTGATTGTTGCGAATAAAAGAGTAGAGAGACGAAAATACCGAAGGCAGTAAGGCAACAGAAAGTGGTGCTTCCTAGCAGTACAACGCGCACATGACCTTCCCAAGGTGGTTTAGAGTTCAGGAGAAGATGTAGCTGAAGTACAACGATAGACAAATGTACTGTCACTGAGAGGGAAATAAGTGCAACCCCCAACGCCTTCCAATTCATGGCGTACTTCAGTGCGCAGAGGACAGACGCTGACGTAGTATGTAATGACCAAATGATAAGCAGAATGAGCGTTTCCCGGCGCTTGAGACCATAAAACAGAAACAGAGGTGTAGTCTTAGATGAATAAATTAGCAAGGCCGTTGCTCAAAGAACTGGATGACTTGCCTGCATTGTAACTATCATGATGCTAGCCAAGGGGTAGAGAATTTGCAATACCTTCTTATTTCGAGTCGTAGAAAAGGCCAATGCCAATGCGTTAAGAATGAATAAGATGACATATATTATCATGGTGGATTTGGCGGCCAGGTTATTGTGCCATTTTTTGCGAAAGACCACACAATGAACGCTATAGGTAATGAGGCATATGCAGCCAGCAACTAACGAAAATATCAAAGATCGATCTGAGGCGGACATATTTCCGAGGATTGAGATAGCCTAAAGCAGAAGATCGAATGCGATCTGGTAAGGCGAGGGGCAGACGTGAGGCAAATCTAAGAGGAGCGGTGAGCAAAGAAGAATTGAGAGAGGTCCTTTATACCCTGAAGGTAGACTTTTGTGGGAGTGGGACATATCGAGACCGATACACAATATCATGAAGAGTCAATAAATCTTATGCCATAAGAAGTAATGACGAGCAATCAGACGATCATATCCCGATCTTCACGTATCTTGTGCCTAGCATGGAAATGGCGCCGCTAGATTGAATCTGGCTTTGTGCCATTCCCAACGTCTGGAAACAATCGAATCCGGTCATAAGAGACTGGGACAGGGCTGAATCCCAGGAGAATATCAAACCGGAGCTTCCTACTGGATCGCAAGCTATTCTAGATACGATGACAACAGGCACTCGCCAGGCCCAAGGCTTTATTCGATACGAAAGGGGCCGCGTTGTGAGCTAGTCTAAAGGGGGACCAAGACTTCAGCCCCTGTCAAAGTCTTGGTCTGTTTTCAGGTTACCGCATGCATCTGACTTGCCTTCCTTCCCCCCTCAAAAATGGAAATCCAGGAAAGTGGCACATGCGTGTTTGATTTTGGAGCCTGCTCGATGGCAACCCTTGGCCATGCCAGCAAGGATCAATGCATCCTTCATGCAAGCAAGGACACCGTGATCCGGTTTTCGATCAGCTCTCAACAGCTTTGTGAGGTAGACCTCGTTTTTCATCCCTTTCGCCGTGATTGCAATCTTACATACCACGAGTACAAGATAATATGCGCCTTTCCCCTTGGGACGCCCAAAGATACGTCATATAAGAGTTCCATCATTGGAATTGCTCATCGCTTGTATGAGAATCACTTCATCCAAAACGCGGGATTCAAACTTCAATTATTGGAAGAGGAGTAAGTATCTAGACACTTTCCAACTGTTGATACTGATTTAATATATAGATTACGAACAAGTCCTCTTCATAAAAGGAAATGGCCAGCAAGTAAAGAGACGTCGCTCAACCAAAGCAAGAAAGTTCGGGGTAGTGACAAACTTCGACCTCCCAACAAAAAAATCATCTATAGAAAGTCCCGGGTTAGCATTGAGAATGTGACAGATAGATTCATACCGTGGACATACGGAGAGGAATCCATCCAAGCCATTCAATCATCCTACCGAGAGGCGCAGAATTCTGGTAGTGTTCAATCTCTGTGGCTGCCTCAACTGAAGCAGAACGCATCTAGCTCAACTTCAATCAATCGGTGGGACCCATACATGATCCAAAAGGACTGGCTCCGCCATGCCGAGCTTGATGAGGAAAGACTGGTACGATTGTGGACTCACATCGATTGGGTCAAAGAAAGGGTGCCTGAAGGGACGCAGTGGTCAGAAGAAGTGGCCAAGCATCACCTAGCTCCGACGGAAATATCTGACATTCTTCGTGTCGCATTCAATCACTCTTCGGCGAGCTCCAACAGGCGCCTTTGGACGGCGGACAGCGAGCATGAGGCATCTTCGGCACAGTCGACTAATGGCCATATTGTGCCACACATTTGGAGGGCAGCCCTTAAATTGTTTTCCAGAGCCAGCCAATCAGAGGAGAAGTCTCTTGTACTTCAGCGGGTAACATCGGTCACTCGACTGGTAGCGTTTGCCTTGATGCAGGTGTCGACGGTAGCTGGCGAGGTAGCCGGAGAGGTGGTAAGGGCATCCCCAGCGTTCACCATTCACGCTGACATAGAAAGAACAAAGAGCCCACACAGCCACTATGCGGCGATAGAGATGCTTGGCGGAGGAAGAACGCGGCATGCTCTTGGTGTTGGGCAATGTCGCACTTGCCCGGCTGGAGGGGTCGAGAGATTGCACTATATCTCATGTTGGGTAAGCTCTAATTCAATATTTTGCTGTCACCGCTAAGAAACTCTGAGTTGAGAAAAATGGGGAGAGTAGACTGCGCGACTTATTCCAGAGGGCTTTACCGGTGGGTGCTGGGGAATTTGTAGCCTTGTTAGATTCCCCAGAGTACTCGAATGTCGTTTCAACCTCGGGCAGCTCCCCTGGTGTAATTGAGATAGTTAGGGAGCAGCTTGGTGGATACGTGAGGTCAGTTGCGTTCGATAGATCACAGGATCCACGAACTTACAGCTCGAATAGTAATAGCATAATTTGTCGCGCTCTCGGATACCCAGACACTTATCTGGACGTTACATATCTCAAGCCAACACAACTCATAGAGCCTAGATTAATAGTTCCACCTATGACCGCAATTCAGAAAGCGCCTTGGGGAAATTATCTTCAATCACAATCGACAGATCAAGAAGATGTGGAGGTCACTAACGAATCACTTTGTCCTCCACAAGGTCAAACAGAGAACAACACAGGAACCAGTAAGTAATGAAATTTGATAAAGAAACAGAAGCTAAAAATGCAAGATATCCTCTCTCTCAACCTTGAAGACTTGCCCAGCTTTCACGTAGGGGAGGCTTTCTTCACGCTGCCTTACTTGAGCCCAGCTTTTCCGGCGCCTCGGCTGCTATATAAAGAAGATCCACAGCCGAGCTATCTTTGACAACAAGGTCGGCTTCATGATTGATATGTACCAATGTTTTCAATGGCAAAATGCTTCCCTCGAGTATTGGTTCGACCCCCCAGAACTGCACAGCAATTATGTCGGCCGAGGCCGATATCAGATGCGCAATTGTTGGACCCCGAATGCGCAGTACGTTGCAATTTTTGTTCTTCGAGGTCTTGTTCCATATTAGCAGTCATCCGGAAACCTTCGAAATACTGGCCTCTTCAAGCCCCAGCGCAGTGAAGAGCGGCTTACAGGCTTCTGGCAGTCTTTTATCTACGCAGTATTCCTCGCCCTCTTTCTTCCCCCGCTCAAATCTCGCATCTGTGAGCATCGTTCCCAGATTTTCTACGATTCCATTGATTCCATTGATTTGGTTTAAGTCTTGACGGGAAAGATGGAGCTTGTCGAATCCACTCATAGATAGGGTTTCGCAGTTTTCTTGGAGGTCTCGTAGTGGAGGAAGATGGAGGAAGGCAGGCCTTTGTATATTCAGCGTCTTGATGTCTGCGCTTTTATTCAGTTATTATCTGGAATCAATGGAATCGCCCTCCTAAAACTCACTCGCTTCTCAAATTAGACTTACTTGTGACGTGGAGAATAAATTTTGCCCTGCAGCATTCGTTATCCTCTTCTGGAGGCTCACGAAGCTAGCGAAACACGTCATGTGATCATGTGATTACTAGGTAGTAGGCTGAGCGACCTAAGGGGAGCCTCGTCTTAATAAATTCGGCGTGGTATCTCTCACCTTATTTCATTTATGTTCCAACCCCCCCTCCCCCCTTTTTTAACAGGCTTTTGAATATCTACACATAATGTCTGAGCGTACAATTGACGACGAGATTTCCGAGTTTGGTGTTGCTACGGTGGGAACCATCGACTCGCATAAACTCGAAGTAGGGTTCTTGGAAGTTAAGAAGCGTTATTTACGACAGACGGAGCTAAAGTGGAACACTGAGTGCGATGCTGTAGTAAGCGATTTCGAAACTGTGAGTGAACTGGCCAAAGACATACGTACTATACTTATGAAGTAACAGAGACTCAAACCAAACATTACGATCTTGCGCGCAAAAACCTGCCACAACCGCCGTTTTGTCTTCTTTCACGAATATCCGGTGGCATCTAGCGCCTACAGACCTGAACACGGTACAGGAAAATACACAGTGGCAATCGTGATAAGGGACGGGCCCGGACTTCCTCATTTTTGCAAAGGCTCTCACAAGTCGAACGAGCTCGATTTGAGCACACCGTCTAGGATCTCCGCCGGGCAAGGCTCTGTGATAGTGTTTGATGCTACCATAGGGCGGGAAGATCCTCTTGTCAAAGGCGTCGGGTGGGCTGGAATCCTCTTACTGTACCGAGACGGCGATGCGAGGACTTGACCGCGCTAAATGTGCAATAGGAATTTTGATGTGCATAGCGTTGGTTAGATAGCATTTACAGTTCACGGTCAAATGGGGTATTGGTGGCGTCGTCAAAATTGGTTCCTACTATCTACCCGTTAAACTCAATCAAGATGCTTCAAATATACGCAGATCTAGGCAAGAAATGCCTCCAATTCTCATATGTGTAGAATATGGCTTCACATATTGCCAGATGCAGTATCATTAAAAAAATTCCAATCATTTGACAAGTAGCTCCACTTATCCACACTGCTGCTAGATCCTGAGCAGTACGGCTGGAGGAATTCGTTTGGTAGATTCAGAACTCCGCCGTATTCACAAGCATTGAACTCGTTCCAGTACTGCGATTGATACTCCGTATCACTTGCCCCAGGGAGTTGTGTGGGGCCAATGCTGTCATTTCTAGAAGTTGGAGAATTGAGGTCGATTGTATTTCGTGCTGGTGATGTATCGTTGGCCGACTCGTTGGGTAATAGGCGATTGATTGAAGTTGCGAAAGTCTGGGTTGCTTCAGGCTCGTTTTCGGTAATGCATGGGCCTTCTTGCATGCTTGCAATATTGCCAATGTCTGTCTAAACCTTAATGTCGTTCAAATACCAAATTTATATCATTAGTCTAAAGATTCAACTGACTTGGAAGAAAGTTTTGGTCATCTAATGACCCGTGCTGAACGCCAATGTTGACGTAGCTTTGGGAAGATCGAGCCCTTTCCATCATGGATCCTTTTTGACCTGAGCAGGGTTGCCTTTCGTGGCTGACTTTCGCGGCTGTTAGTGAGATGATGAAGAGAGCCATGAGGATGCAAGGATACCTTCCATTTGCTTAGGTCTTCTGCGCTTTGGGCTTTGAAGTATTGTGTTGGGGATTTCATTGCTGGACAGAGAATCCGTTACTATGTCAGAAGGATCATCTTTCTGGCCTCTGCTTCATTTGGATTAATGCCCAAACGATCTCATGGTCCCAGAAAGACAAACTAACTCTTTTAGTTGTTGCTTCAAATCTTCCTTAGCTTTTGAGTTTAAATGCTCCTTTAAGGCCAGTGTCCGCAGGCGCTTTTGTTGGCGATCACTGGTGCTTCCATCTTTCAGCACTGGACAAAGTTGAAGATGCTTTTCAAACGTGTTGAGGCGATCGAATTTTTTCTTACACCCGCATTCAACATCGCAGACCACATCTAGTACACATGTTAGCGGCTTTATGTGCTTTGAGGACCGGCTCGTCGATGACCATACGCTTTTTAAAGTGTCGGAGCCGGTGGGAGTTTCTACTAAATGCCAGGTTTTGACATTCGGAGTGTGGGCATTTGAATTTCCCAGAAGCAACCCGGTCTTCGGTTGTCTTTAGAGACTGCCGGCAAATTGGAAGCAGAGCGCGTTGAAGCTGGCTGAGAAGATTGATGATGAGTTCCTACCCGGAATGAGTTGAGCTAAAGCAATGATATTTCCGGTTGTGCGCAAACCTGGTTCGGCTCGAAGTGCTTCTTGACTAGATCTCTCGACTGAAATACTTGCGGGCAATGAGGGCACCCCCATTGAAGCGAATGATCACTCATATTGGTCAATGTGAATAGTAAACGTTTGGTGATGTCCTGTACACATTATCGCCTAGTCCCTAGCTCCCGTTTCAACCTCGCTAGATGCTGATCAGCAAAATAATAAGTACACTCCCACACGTACGTATGGACATTTGAGGCTAAAAGCCCTTCGCTCCGCAGGGATTGACTCCATGTGCAATCCCCTTGGGGGCAAGCCAAGCCCTTGGGGGCAAGCCCTTGGGCAATCCCCTTGGGTGCAAGCCAAGCCCTTGGGGGCAAGCCAAGCCCTTGGGGGCAAGCCAAGCCCTTGGGGGCAAGCCCTTGGGCAGGCCCTTGGGCAATCCCCTGCGTTTGCGCAATCTTCTTGGGGGTATCCTCGAGGAACGGAATTTATGAAAATATATCAAGACTTGCGATTCCTTTCCTCAACTCGTTTGATACTGTATAATCAACTACATTTATTATACTCAGCATACCAAACCCCCACAAGAGTAAGTCAACCAAGACATATCCGAGTTCTGGGTTCTGCTCAGCATCGACTATGGAGCACAATTATACACTGAACCCTTCTATCGAGATTTTGCTTGATATGATCGAGAATGGTAGCAAGGAGAAAGAAGTGCAAGCCCTCGTGGAGAATGTGTTGTGGACTGTCTACCCTGCTGTCGATTATTGGTTGAACCTGACCAAGTACCAACAAGGAGCTACCGAACCAGACGACATAGTAAGGAAACTCATCAGTTATACTGGTGGCTGGGCACCTATCGACGTCATGATGGTCGAGTTAAAGCGCATCAAGGAGGACACTTCTATGAAAGCATTTAACTCCGTCGCTGATTCATTGCTCGACGATCATATGGCGGAGTCGACTAATCCGGAGGGGTCTACTCTTTTTGGGATGGTCGGGATAGGGAAACATGTTGTGTTCTATGAGAGAGTACTCCCTCGTCACAAGTTGAAGCTGCTCGTTGATCGGCCACTACATTGGTGGGATGATTATCTAACCATTCAGTATTGGTTCAATTACACCAAGGAACATGTTACCAAAATCCCTGCGACGGCTCCAACAGGACCTTCATTGATGACTCCAGCGGGGCCATCACTAGGCACGTACCCTGCTAGCTACAGTGCTGGCCCCGTCAGGGGAGGCTTCGACTACACGGTCACGTACCCCGTTAGAAAAGCCTCATCAGGACACGGGGATGACACGCAAGGCGAAGCCGAAGACGAAGTCGAAGAGCATTACCCTGACCTACCATATGACGCAATTCATGTTGAGGTGACGGTTGAGACTATGCAAAGTGGTGACTTGTTTCATTTCTATTATGGAGACAGACACTACGGAAAAACAGAGGCTGAGTGGGTGCAGAGGGAATACAAAGTGGATGGTAAATCCTGTGAGTACTATCTTTACACTGGGAGGTCCACCGGGAAAACTTTCTGGACTGAGTCACTAAGGGATCTTGCGCCATATGAGCCAAGAAAGGAGACAAGAAAGGAGACAAGAAAGGAGACAAGAAAGGAGACAAGAAAGGGGAAGGAGAAGAGGCATCATGGATAGTAAATTACACTGGGAAGATGCAAGCATTTCCGGACTCACTCACAGGTTGCTGAGCTGTTTGAAATGTGAAAGGGGAAGGAGAAAAGAAAGAGAGCAAAGGGGCTCAAAGTTTGTTTTGTATTGACATTCTGCGTTCATAATATTACTCGACGGCCGTATCTGAAGAATAAACAAATTCTATCGCATTGACCCCACTACCAAGCTCTACCTCCCTTCCCAGCCAAGATTTTGCGGATTTCCGTAGTTCAGCCGACGAAAAGCCCAAAATCCAGACACCTTCAGTCTGTGTAATAAGCCCATTGCACGCGATCAAAGATAGCGTTAAAGTCCCAAGTAACCTCTGATATATTTTGCTCACACCGATCCGCGTCAGAGATGTCGCAAACTTGTGCGGTCCCCGAACCCCATTCCATTCTCCTCCGATTTGTGACTACAGTTATCCCTTTAACTTGTGATAGCCCGGGACGTGCCACCGGCACGCAACGTGGCTTAGTTTTTGTAACCACGAGGTCTACAATCCACTCGTCTTCTTCAAGATCGTAGGTCTCGCCAGCTCCAGTCCATTGTCCAAGCAAGTCAGGATGACTTTTTTCATTGCCTGAGCGGAAGAGAAGGCCGGTGACCTGCCCGGTGCAACGGTACTTTGTCATGACTGTGTTGATAGATGCTTGGATCGACTGGGGCCTTCTCTTCAGCAGTAGCTGAGATTTGAACTCGCCATGCTTTTTGATTTGACCGAGAGGCATTTGTGGGGGTGTGGTCTCGGAGAGATTGAATGCGTAATTTACTGGGCGAGACCAGGTTGACTTCGAAAAGGCTACAGTGGTTGTTGGTATAACCCCGAAGCAGTTCAGTTGTTGAGAAGAGTTCTGCGACCAAGATCAGCTATTGATAAAGAATATTCGGCGGCTGACAGACTACGTAACAACCGCAAAATCCAACGATATATCCACCGTTCGAAGCTCTATATTCAACGCACTCGAATGATATATTCGACTTCATTGGTAGTTGGGGCAAGAGGTCGCTAGTCCGAGAGAGGTCGGTGGTAAACTGTACATTGTTTAGAGCATGTCATCAAAAAGACAATAGTACTTACTTGCAAATGACAAACTAAGGAATCAACCTTATAAACTTTAACATTAACAATATGCTCTCTGCCATCGAGGAAAAACGACAGGGAAGCAGCATCATAATCAGAACCCCACATGCTTTCGATGCCCGTATCATAAACAAATCGAATGCCTGTAATACCGGTATTTAATCCTAGAGGGGCGTATATTTTGATTGCCACAACACGGCCATTCTCCGGTTTGATGTAGAGGGTCGAGGCCGGGGCAAACGATTCGCTCTGTAAATTGTGCAAAGCAGTAATATCTTCATCATGCATAGATGGTATGGGTGAAGGGTAAGGAGGTGTCCAGAGAACATTCTCAAGTATGTTTGATTTCCGGAAGTGCTGAGACATTCTCACAATTCGAATGGCCTACTGATATTAATAAACCACGTCGCCATCAGGATTAAATATCTTACATCAAGGCCAAGAGAAATACCCCTGAGGTTCTCTAGTCGCCACTTACTTATCGCGACTCCACTTGAACGATCCAGCAACGAATGCGGATACACGTCGAGTGCGACTGTCTCAATACCTAGTGAACTGGAAACAAGCCATAGAAACTTGGGCGAAATTGCAGGGTTAAGGTGACCGCTCTGTCTACCTACGATGTAGCCTATGTCAACGGACTTGCCATCACTGAACGTAAATATGAGGCCCGAGACCAGTCTCCGATTTGAGACAAATACATATGATGGCGTTACAGCACAAAGCTCAGACCCTGCAGGCCTCTCACCCCAGTATGCATATCTCTGCATCTGTTCTCGGCAACCTCCAATGTCGTATTTCAGCGCCAAACAGCTCACAGTGGAGGAGGGTCGCTGAGCGGGTATGCGAGGAACAAGGTCACCGCGTAGGACTCGGCCAGGCTCCTCGATGGTTTGAATTAGATCGATCAAGTTAATCGCGAGTCTCCAAATCCTCTTACGATTTCGTAGGCTCATCTTGTTCGGGCCATCCCTTATTTCAGACTGGATTCTAAAAAACCAATCTTGCCAGGAGCCTAATCCTGGATGATGAATTGATCGCGCAAAACCAGTCTCGCCGTAAACTCGAAACCTATCCTCCCAAAAAATGAGTGGCAGATGGCAAAAGTCTCCATTATATTGCCGACAAGTCTGTAGCAAGTGGGTAATGTCGCGGAATGAGAGATTGCACATGATTGAGTGGAGGATCTCATTTGGTAGGGATAGTAATCCACAACATGATGCGGAATGAGAAGGTTGAACGCGAGAAGGTTTGCGCCGAGATGGGACAACCTCTTTGAAGTTGAAAAGCAAAGGATCCGCTAAAATGGTCGGGTTGGATTCATAAGCCGCGACCAAGCCATGTTGAGAATATCCTCGGTCTTCGTCGTTGGATCGTGGATTCAAGATATCCTCGAGATAATAGTCGTGCCCCCAATTCAGAGCACGAGCATCCCTGTAATAATGGCAACTTTCAAAGATCCTGAATAGGGTTTCGATGCTGTTGACAAGAAGCTTTTTCTGGGCGACTTCTTCGAGTATGGTCCAGCAAGCGGCGTGGAATGGGTAGCAGGAGTCCTCGTCCATATCCACGGTACGTCGAATACAGAATCGATTGAGTGCAGGTACAGGCAGGAGATAGGGTATCGCATCTTCATCGATATAGCCGTTGCCACTGAGAATTGGATGGCTATTAATACAACATACTACATCGCAGCCGACGTTACTCTCTCAACTTTCTTGCTTGTAGGGTAACTTACATGCGCGGATGTCTTTGCACCAGCCAGGATAATCGCTATCATTGGGTGCTAAGATCAGACCACAAATGGAGCAGGAGTCGCCCATGGCTTGCAGAGAGTATCAGGGGTTTAAATGTTCGTAGATGAGTTGTAAGCTGGGGGCCGGTAGCTCAATGCTGTTATTCGATTGCAAGGTCGTGAACTTCGCTGGCTGAGGACTGCCTTGTCGTTTCGCTGGGTGGAGCTAATATGGCTGAGTCAGCTTTCACAATTACACCATTCTTCTCGCGGTACATAATTCAAATTGTTTCTCTATAAGCTATCAAATATCAAATAAAAACGACAAATCCACACAATCCTATTAATCAAAACACAATAGCAAAACTCAAAACCAAATGACGAAAGCCAAAGAAGTCAATTGCAGTCAAAGACAAAGAAAGACAAATCAAGGTACTAATATCTCTTGACCAATATCATCAAATCTGCTCCTCCTATTGTCCTACTGGATGTTGCTGTTGCATGAGACTCTGCATCATTGGCTGCATCACCGCCATCATTTTGGTCATCTCTGCCATCTGGAGCTCGAATTGCGCTATTCGTTCATTATCGATAGGCGGTTTCGCTTGAGGGGTCCGGTCAAGCTTTATTCCTTGCATCCTATCTTGAACAAACAAGCTTTCATCATTTTCCTTCTTCCTTTGGTATCGAATCCTCTTTTTGGCTTTGGAGCTCGGAGGTTCGCACAACCAAACTGGTTCCAAATTCCGTTCTAGGAAGAACTCCTCAAGAAGCTCGTCTGCCCTATCCTTTCCAACCACATTCCTCAAGGCCGATCTACTCAAGACGTGTTCTGTACCATTGAAGAAGTATCCCTCAGCAAATTTGACGAGAGCATAACCAGGTGGGTAACGCTCTTCACTTTTTTGAGAGCCTGAAGCGAAGCCTAAGACCTCAACGAAAGCACGACGATCTTTGCGAGTATAAATATCTTGAGTTCTTGTCATGATGTTCTGCTCATCCTCCGGTAGATTGAGATAGGCTTGTTCTGCCTCATCACCCACCTCAGTCCCTCGCATTAACTTGATTGGATTCACTTCATCTACTTCGACAAGGAATTGGCATCCAACCACAATATCTTCCTGAGTGGCCTTATTGGTCCTGGTATAGGGACGCAGCCCGAGTATTCTCTCACCGTACAAAGTATATCCTGGTACACATTTAACAAGCGATCGAGACGGTGGAGTCCAATTGCGGGACTTTTTCGTTCCGGGCGGGCCAGAGGAATCCCCGGTATCAGTTGGATCGGTGCCGGACGGGTTTTCGGTGACGGGAGCATCTTTGGGGATAGACTTCACCCAACCTCCACCGGCGAGGGCTGTGAAGCTCCAGGAGCCTGGGTACCCGTTCTTTGTATTCAACTTCTGGATAGCGGCTTCGGCGTTCACCATGAAACTTATGGCTTCTTCCCTCTCCTTTTCAACAATAGGCGTTTTCTTGAAATTTTGAAGATGCCGTTTGGCTAGCAGCCCTTGAGAATGGTACGGAAGGTAGTCGATTTCGAATTGAGATAACTTATCATCCTTGACCCCGTCGCGTTTGTTCTGCTCCCGGATCTTATTCTGGTATTGAGCAAGTTCGGCTTGAGAAACCTCTTGGTTCTGAGGATCAGCTAAAGTCTTTTGTATAAAAGACGTGGCGGATTTGTATATCGCTTTGATGGCATCATTGGGTTTGATTTTATTGCTTCCACCTGTTTCGTCTACGTCAGAACCTGTCTCATCTCCACTTGTAGTCTCATATGCATTTTCGCCGAATTCCTCTCCATAGAGGTCATTTGCCGATGCCACACCTCCTACGACGTAGTTCGCGCCTTCGAGGTCGTATTGGGCTTTCTCATCCGGATTATGCAGAACCGCGTAAGCTCCTGAAATCACTTTACTTGGGATCAGCATTCATAATAATTTGCCCAATGCACAGACCATGACTCACACTTGAAGCAATCTTCTGCATCAGGATATTTGTTTTTATCAGGATGGGTAAGCAAGGCAAGCTTCCTATACTGTGCGGTTATCTTGCCAGCGGTGGCCGTGTCTTTCACATTAAGCAGTTTGTAGTAGTCCTTTGTTTGGCACTTTCGAATACGCTCGATTGCTCTATCCTCCTTTGGAGTGTAGGATCTACCTTTGCCTCTTTTCGGCAGTTCAGATGGGAGAGTTGTCGCTGGTGCTTCAGACTTAGGTTGAGGTGCCTTGGGATTCCATGGGGTGAACTTTTTTCCTAGATCTGCGGCGAGGTCGTCAACCGTTGGTGGCAGGTAGTTAGACATTCTCTGCTAGTGGCAAAGTATCGGCATGCAACTGGAGACCAGGCTTGATATTGCTGAGTGGATGCACAATAAGTTTTTATAACTTTCAATATCATGAGTTGGAGGAATTCGCGCTGTTTAGTCTTAATGGAAAGTCTTATTTAAGACCTTAAAAATTCCTCTTCTGATTTTTTTCCAATTCAAGAATTTCTTGAAATTTATTTAGTAATTGGAGCCGAAACAGATGTTAAAAATCTCCAAGGTGTAATTAGGGCCTTTCTAAATCCTGGAAGGTGGTGAATACTGATCCTCCAGTTCTCTTTCGACTCCTAAGCACTTTCCCTCTGAATCGCATCACATCAGATCGCCGTAAGATCGAGCTATCATGATTTCCACTGCCTTCATAGCTTTGCTAGTCCTCCTTGGCCAGGGAATTGTTCAAGCAGACCTCACCTCATCCGCGACGTTCACATCAGCCACTGCAGCTCACTCTCCGAGAGGGTGCTACCTCGAAGCTTCACTACCCTCTGCCATGCCAACATCAAACTTAGGAGGCCAAGGAGGATTCATGGGCTCGAGTCTTCTTCGTACCGGCGCAAGCTCCACCGCGACTTGCTCGCCCTGGAATACAACAGCTCTATCATGCCAACAACCTCAACCAAACCCAACCGCCGGTCCCGGTCCTCAATTTCGCAACACTTCAGCTTCTTCGTGGCCAACCAACTCAGGGATTCCTTCGTTAACCTTTGATCATGGTACGCCTCCTGGGGTTTCACCGACAGTGTCGCCATTCTCATATGCCAATTCCGCAATGCAGCCATCTGTTCAGATTTTTAGTCCAATCGCTTTATTCGTAATAGGGCTCATGAGGTTGGATGTTCTTATCTGAGCAAGAGGGAGGTCCAACTGGGAAATAGCAGCGGGGGAAGGAAAGGGAAGGAGGTGTGGCGCAAGGGCGGTTTGAATTATCTACTGGATACCAATTCGCTTCCAAGATAATACGCACAGACTTGCTGCATTTATTAGCTTTAGAATGGAATATTAGGCGACAAAGGGCATTCCAAGATCTTGATCACCCTGGACTCCGCGGTGACTTTTAGCGACCCTGCTTCTAATGACGCTGGAGGACAAGAACTCAAGATTATAATAATTTGACGTGCACTTCAAGGTTTAAATTGTCCCAAAACTTGTTGTATTGACTAATTTCTACCTTCCTTCCCTCCATCTATCTTAGACATAAATGCCTCCCTCGAGTATCCCGTCTCATTGGTATTCACCCAATCCTCCCGCAGATTAAACGCCTGTGGCTGGCATATTTTCTCCGGCGAATTGAAGCGGAGGAATACGAGACTCCGCCATTGGCTCGCATATTTTCTCTCTCAAAGGCGTCACAGGCAAGGGCGCGTCAAGCCGATAGAGTGGGAGGGAAGTAGTGGGATACCACGGGCTAGAAGGCGGGGGCGGAGCGCCACCGGCGTTGACGAACCTTGGCCCTGGCCCCGCTAGTTCGCCGGGTATCGGCATTGGAGATAAGCCGATTCTCATGCCACACATACAGCGCATATTGACAAGCTTTTGGCGACATGTTACAGTAGGTCGATATTTAAAAGGACTGTGAACTTACCTTATAGTGAACAACACTTAGGCCAGATGTTGTAATTCAGGTAGTGAGAAGAGTGATGGGGAGGCGGTGATGGGGAGGCGGTGATGATGAGATGGGGATTCGAGAAGACAAATGGGGGCGTTCTAAGCTCCTTTTAACATAATTTGGGGATTAGGTGGTTTTGCCCAAAGAAGCTCAATACGTCTATTTTGTGACCGTCCACCTAAATTGGCAAAGGTACGTTGGAATTTCTAAAAAGTTCCAAGGGCGGTCCCAATCCTGTTTTAAGGTCATTCAAGCTATATTTGTTTCAGGATTTCTTAAGGAAAGCCATCTGCACTCCTTGTCAAGTAATTTATGCAGTTTGGATTGTTCTCAAGGTACGAGCTCGTGAGACATAAATACACAGAGGCCCAAATTCATAATAATTATTCACAGTTACGCTTGCTTGCATTAGGCACACTCAAATATCAGTCCCCTCAATGAGACATGCACAATGCCGAATTCATCCATCCGTCTAGCCTCCAGTGTCTATAGCGACGATTTTTCGCTCGAATATCTTGTTCAGGAGGTGAACGAGTCTCTAAAGCTATCAGAATTAATCTCCATCGAGCAACTGGCAGAAGAGAACAAAATGTTGAAAAGAGAGCTAGAATTATGTGAACGGAACTGGGACGGATTAATGACATTCTTGGACGAAATTATCACTCTCTTCTTGCTGATTCAGACTTCCTTTGGGGAGATGGAGAGCAGGTTCGCAAGCGCTGAGAAGGAATGGTTGTCAGCCTGGGGGATTGGAAAGGGTTCTGAGCTCGCGATTTGGTTCTAATTGGGGATTTGGTAAATCAATTTTATAATATAACTCCTCACTTAAGGTCACAAAGGCTTGCGCCCAGAACCTCTACATATAGAATCTACACTCAGCGTAACATTCCGGTTATCAGACCCGTTCAGATATCATCCTCCTCATCCTCCTCATCGTCCATGACCTGGCCTTGTCTCTCCAGATGAGAGCCCGCATCACCTCTCTCCGAAGGCCCTCGATTATCAATGTAGTTGAAAAGCATGCACACATAATCAGCCAGGGCGGGGACCGAGCTAGTTAAAATAATTTAGATTTGCTGCTCTCGTGGGAAGGAGAGCAAGCTTACCTCAACTCAATACTTATCCTAAGATTTTGGTCAGTCCTGGTACATTGCCAATAGCGAGTGTAACTTACTGGTTTCGAAGATTGATAACATCATTTTTGATATCACCGAGCTCTTGACGAAGCTGTGAACACTCGCATCTTTGGGGAATGAGCGGGATGTTTGGCTGGACAGAGCAGTCGTCAATGAGGTCGAGCCACGGAATATCGTTGAGATCGGCCGGAGCTTGACGCTGGTTGGGAGGAGTCCTGAACATGATGGAGCTTTGAGGAGTCTCCCTGAAATTACTGGTACTTTGGAAGTGGGTTCGACCTCGAGAGGTTGGTTGAGCAGGTAGCGAAGTGGAGCTCTGCTGCAGATTGTCGGAGTACAGGTTTGACAATTGACGGGTTTGAGGGACCTCAAAGTCCAGCGCCGGTAGTAACGAGGCCGGTAGCAATGAGTTCATGTGCTGATTTGAAATGTCAGGCCATCGGTCATCGGCGGCAACCCATTCAGGACATTCGAAAGATTCCTCGGGATGGGAAGATATGTACTGTATCCATTCATCTGTTGTGCGCTCCATTTCTGCTAAGAAATGATTTGATCAAGTAAACAGGAAGATGTGATCATGTAAAGAGAAAATAGAGCCCACATCCTGAAGGGAACTTTATCTTATAGCCTCTCGCATATGCATAAGAAATCTCGCTATGGCTATTGGTTCTCATCAATGTTGGTTTCATCCCTGAAGTATGCAAAATTAGAACACTGAATAGGTTCAAACTAGTTTATTGCTGCATGAGACATCCCTATTCAGTTCCATATGTTTACCCGGGGTATTTACCGTGTCGATCGAAACTTCTAATCGGGCTAGCATCCCCCGATAGACAGGGCTGAGGGGAAAGTCTAAGCGCTCTAATTCAAGAATGTTTCTAGCGTTGTCAGATTGAGCGGCAGTCAATCAATTGGCTCGATGGGCACACTTTACGAACCCATATCATCACCAGCTGCACTAGCGTTGTTTTGGGTTCGGCCTAAGGTCACACACAGATAAGCATGTCACCAGGTCATCGGCACTAACGCGGGTTTCGGCACAATGAGGTGAATCCCACAAATCACACGATTGTTTTCAAGGATGCCTGAGGGCTGCGCTCGGACTTCAGGTTGAGGTCGCCTGCATATATATGAACAAGGGGTCCTTATTATGCAAGATTGTGCTGCGCCCAGATAAGCACAGAATTTATTCTAGGCGTTCAGGAAAACCATATGACTGACACTGAACCCGACAGTTTGGTTTACCCTTGAAGAATTCTAAACAGTAAACTGGGCAGTGTGGTCGATGTGATGGCCGATGTTACACTGCTATTTCGATCCAAGTAATGGCAGGTATAAGACAACCTCTGCAACGCCCATGTGAGTCAATCTGCAGGAACTTCTTTTGCAGACAATATGAGCTCACCATCACCACAGCCGATAAGGCGATCTGAGCCCGAGGGAATTACCATAACATCGAACGCCGGTGCCACACTATTCTACCACGATGAAGAGGTTATCGCTTCGTACAACACTCAACTCGACACATCCGCTCAACACATTACATCCCTCGAAAAGAAGCTACGTAGCATCACCAGAGACTACGAGACGACACGGAACTCACTGTACGAAAGCCAGGTTGCTCGGCATACTGAGGCTTCTACCCGGATGACATTACAGCGTCACCTACGACTCGAGAACCAACGAGTCGCCGAATGCGCACAGTCATATCAATCTCTTCAACTCCAGTACAGCCAAATGTCAGACAGTTCTCAGAATATCTTCGCAATGAATGAGATGCTGCGTCAGGAGGTCGAGCATAACAAGCATATCATTGAATCATTGACGGGACGAATCTTGGAGTATGAAAATTCTGCTCAGAGAGTCCTCCAGTCCCCAAGAGAGGAGCAACCTTGGACGTACCCCGAGCCGCCGTGCACCGAACCTGTGTCTTCTCCCGGATACACATTCGTTGATGAGTCACCTCTCATTCCTGCTATGCTGTTGGAAAGTAAATCGCAGTCGGGTGGGAAGAAGAAGGGGAAATGGACAAAGAACTCGAGGACAGGAGGAGTTTTAGTGAAGGCGGAATGAGGAGGTTATGTGTGTGCAAGGAATAGTTGATGGGTCTAATTTGGGTTTGATTTTGGAGTTGTTTTAGGTTTTGATTTTGCACGCTATAGACTTGAATGGAATGATGCATTACTAAAAACCCCAATTAATTTTGACTGTTTATTTTTTACCTCGTGGCTTCAACCACTTTTGATCTTGGGAGCTTGAATAGGAACTTTTCCGAATAGGTTGGTCCAAGTTAAACAGATGGCTTTTGTGGATGATTTACTCCTTAAAGTATATATTAAGCCCAGGAAACATGATGGATTTAAGCCCACAATTCAGAAGTCTTTGTTCTCTGTCCTCAAACCAATCCAATAAATCGTCAAATCATGCCCCGCATAACACGGTCATCTGCCAAGCCGCAGCGCTCGGACAAACCATCGCGACCAACCCCTGTCGACCTTGAGATAGCCCGTCATAAAGGTACATCGGCCGCCCTCGAAGCGACTCCAGATCGGTTGCAAGCATCTAAGAGAGCGCCAGTCCCGAGTCCAGCGGAAAGAATTCAGGAGTTGACAAGAGAGAATGGACAGCTCAGAGTGGAGATCAGGTGCCACCATCAGAAGCAAGACGCCATTAAGGTCCTTAAAGGGAGGTTCAACTTCGCCTTTGGAGAGCTTGAGCAATCGGTTGCAGAGTTTTATGAAGTGGAGAGAGAAATTGAAGATGAGCGGGATCAGGCCACAAGACATTAGACTAGTGTGGGGAGGTTGATGTGGGGATGGGCTTATAGGGCCAATGATACTTCTGTTTTATGATATTAGCGCTTGATTAGAAAGACCCCCCCTTTCGTTTAAACATTCGCGCCTACCGCGACAAGTCATACAGCGGCATAAGCGCTCAACGACGAAGACGTTCAAATATGCGTGAACATTTTCTTTCATTCGGCGAATACTTCTTAGTCCAATTCTATTCATATCTACTGAAAAGTTGTTGTCTCACGTCAGTCCGATTATTATCCTGGCTGAGTATTTTCCAAAATAGATTGGACTGAATAGGAGCGCTAGTTGGCACTGCCCCTTAACCGCGTTTTAGATCGTGGTTACAACAACTATAAAGGCCGAGTCAATGAGCAAGAGCACCCGTAGAACCAACGATGGCAACACACGATTCCAATTCAGAGGAGAAAAGGGATACAACGACTTTGAAGAAGAGGAAGAATGGATTGATGAAGAAATGTGAGCAGATGAGAAGAGTATGCGATACAGAGGTGGCAATATTTGTTCTTGATAAACCTGCTCGCCAGCTCTATACCTACCAGTCGACGATTGATGATAGGTGGCCCCCATCCAAGGAGCAAATGGTAAGAAGTTCCCTAACGCTTCTGCCACCCTCTCTAATACCTCAGAAGGAAACCGATTACCAAAATATCGAAGATCTTTTCCCCAGCGACTTCGAGACAGTTAGGGAGGACCACGGTTCGAAGAGTCTGCGGGAAAACCCTCCTGACATACGCCTTCGAAACGTCCCCCAGAGAACGAGGTTCTCGCATGATAGGAAGCCAAAGACAAGAAAGAGACACAGACGCCAGATCAGCGGTCTTCCACACTTTGTAAAGCTGGGGTCACCATCTCCTCCAATACCTTCTGACTTTATCAAGAGTCTAGCATTACGACATCAGGAGGAGATTGCTTGCGGCCAATCACACTCTCCGTTGTCCTTTGGTCTACGTGCTTTCAGTCCCATATGAAGGAACCAGAGTGCATTGGGGTTCAATTTCTGACAAGATCTGAGGTGGAGAGGTATGCACGTTTACTTTAGAGCTTTTACACGTACTAGTCCTTTTTTTTCGGGGTTGCAACAACGGAGTCAAGCTGCAACTAGTTATTTTTAATCATACTTTGTTGGTTTCATCTATATCGAGTGGTGATCGGGGTTGCTGTAACCGTCAACTTCCAGTGTTTAAATGGCTAGGGGGTGATGACTCTGATTGCTTGATTAGTATAATGAATCCTATTCTGATCCAACTATTTAGTTTTAAACACCGATTAATCGCTGAGGTCTATTGTTTACCCCCTCCCTTTCTGTTAATACGTTCATCATCTTTTAAGATCTTGATATTTCATTTTCTCTGATCAATTACTTAGCATGCCCTGGAAGACTTTCATACTATTACTGTCCGCCTTCGGGGCACGTGGAGAGTTGATGAATCCTAGGTCGACAGATGATACTACTGGCTACCGTTCTGTTGTTTACTACGTCAATTGGTGATCTACCACCCCAAGATACGATGAGAGGAGAACTGATCCTTGTGGATAGGGCAATTTATGGGAGAGATTTCATGCCTCAGTCTCTACCAGCAGCCAAGCTCACTCATGTGCTCTATGCCTTTTCAGACGTCAATCCAGACACTGGGGAAGTGTGAGTCCTCGTTTCGCTAAGGCCTGACGACGTCCTGACCTCTCATATTTAGATACTTGACCGATACTTGGGCAGATACCGATATCCATCTCGATGGTGAGATTGGAAATGAGACTGGTCATAATCTTTATGGGTGCTTTGAGCAACTTTACATTCTTAAAAAGCAAAATCGAAAGCTCAACATCCTCTTGTCTATTGGGGGTTGGACCTATGCTTCGCACTTTGCGCCTGCGGTGTCCACGCCACAGGGCCGCTCCACTTTTGCATCGACCGCCATTTCTTTGATAACAAACCTTGGCTTAGACGGACTTGATATTGATTGGGAGTATCCATCAGATGATGGTCAGGCCAGCGATATGGTCGTCTTGCTGCAGACCGTTAGAGCTGCGCTCGATGATTATGGGAACTCACTTGATCCACCTTACCATTTCGAACTTACTGTGGCTTGTCCTGCCGGACCATCGAACTACGAAGCATTGCGTGTGACAGACATGAACCCATACGTCGACTTTTGGAATCTCATGGCGTACGACTATACTGGATCGTGGGACAATTTCACCGGTGATCAGGCAAATCTGTTTGCCTCTCAGGTCGATCCAACGACGACCCCATTCGATACGGAAACTGCAGTCAATTATTATATCTCGAAAGGTGTTGCCCCCAACAAGATTGTGCTTGGTATGCCTATCTATGGCCGGTCTTTCGAGGCTACTGAAGGCCTAGGGAAATCATTCATTGGCGTTGGTGCTGGTACCTGGCAGCCCGGTGTCTACGACTTCAAAGACTTACCTCTTAGTGGGGCAACGGAGGTCTACACCAATGAGACAGGATCAAGCTACAGTTATGATTCGGGCAAGAGAGAATTAGTCAGCTATGATACGGTTGTTGTGGCGAAGCAAAAAGCCGCTTGGATTCAGCAAATGAAATTGGGTGGAGCAATGTGGTGGGAGAGCAGTGCTGATGGAGTTGGTGACCAAAGCTTGATCCAAAACGTTGTGGAGGTTCTCGGGAGTGAAAACCTTGAAAGTTCTATGAATCAACTCTCATATCAAAATTCCAGTTACGACAACCTGCGAGCTGGCATGCCTGGGCTGTCCTCTTCTCCGTCGACTTCTCCTATTGCACCCATTGCTTCTCCTACCTCCACCACACTACAAAACCCCGCTCCTTGCGCCATCCCCTCTAGCATAGTCATATCGCAGCCGTCCACATCAACACGGACCACTACCATTACATCTTCATCAACATCAACAATCACAATATCTTCAGTTGTGGCAACCGTCACCTCAGCAAGTTTCGCATCCCAAAGTTATACAAATCTCACAAGTAAGTTCGCCTTTTACCTCACAACCAAATGCTAACTCAAAAAGCCACATCATTATCAAGTAGTCTACATAATTTGACGATATGGGACCACTCTACGACCTTCGAGACATCAACGCGTTCATCAATATTTGTTTATCTTTTGGTTGATCCCACCATTTCCATTATTATTACTGCTGGAGGAGCTATTCAGACCCTAGATGGGGGGGTCTATAGCTTAGGGTCAGACCTAGTACTTGTTACTCTCTCTACCGGGTCTCCTGTTGTTGTTACTGTCACAGCTCCGACCGTGACTGGTTCTAGTACTAGTTAGTGACAAATCCACATATTCTACACTTTCGGGTCCGTCCGCGATCGGGAGTTTCACCTCAAATCAACATACAACCTCAACTGAACGTGCAGGCTCCAAACATTAGCACGACAGATCAAGTTGTTCTTAATTGCTTGCGGAGACTTCTTTTAAAGTGGACTTGGTGGGGTGCAGGTTTGGTGGACTGGGTGATAATGAGATTGTACAAGTTTATAAACCCTTCAGGAGGCATTTTAGAAAGAATGAACATAGTTTCCAATCTTCTGCTAGATTTTTCAACCTTTAAGTAGATTTTGTTCAAGTAGATTTGTTTCAATTTATGATTATCAATCGATTCGAGCGTTCATCTATCTCCATAGCCTTCACAAACTCATCCAGACCAAATATTTCCATTCGCAAACCGCTGATAGTAAGAAGAAGAATAAAAAACGCTTTGATCACCCCCATGGACAAAAAATTCTTGCTCCATCTTGCAAGCCCAATCAGGATCTTCTCGAATGGATTGAGGTATAGACCGGAGGTGGAGATTGGTCTTGGGAAGTTGGGGATCGATGATGCTCCACTACCCTCTCGGTAGGAAATGGAGATCGGTCTTGAAAAGTCGGGGATTCATAATGCCCAATTACCCTCTCAGTAGGAAGCTCAGCGTAAGATGAAGGCTGACTTCTCGATCGAGTGAATGGCTCTGTCCTTTCGCACTGGCAAGAGTGATGGTAGTGATGATACTCGTAAATAACAACCGATGCCGGGGCAGGAGATTCTGCCTTCTGTGAGCCTCGCTTGATACATCTGGAGCATATCCCTGGTTTTGGAATGACGCCCGGAATGAGAGGATGGCGTGAGTAATAAGAGCTTGAACGTGTTTTCCCACAGATCGAACAAAAGTGTTCCATGTTTTGGCGGCAATGAGTGAATCGACTAGATATTCAGCGAATTGATATAATAGCTTTAGGAGGTCTTACGACGGAAGTCTGACGAATCCTAAATTTAGGCTGGTCTGACTGTACTAATGAAGTGGATTATGTAAATTTCAGAGTCAGAAAAAGGGTAGTGTGTGACTAACAATATATCTTTTGATAGCCCCAGAGCAAATCACTGAATAGGTGAGCGCGCCTAAAGAGGGGGAAACGCCTCTTCAGGATAATGCTGATATAAGGTGAGCCCGAATCGTGATAATTGAATGCTATTCAGGCTACTTCGAGGTCTCCCCAAACTCTCTGACTATAAATATCTCCAATGACTTCCGTCCCCTCAACATCCTGCCCACACAGCGGGACTGTGATCACGTGATGAAACCCTGCGACCACAGCCACTGGCTTGGCTTGTACAAGCGCGACAGCGAGACCACCTTCACCCATACTGAGCGGGCTCAGAACTTGCTTCACGACCTTCCATATTCCGAATCCCAAAAACCATCACTCTTTGTTCTTATTGGAAATCGTAGAAAGAACATAGCTCTTCATGATCTAGCATCAGGGAGCATTCGCAAGAAGTCAATTGGTCCTCGTGGGCATGGCGAGATCCATCTCTACAATGACCCATCCAGCATTTTCAGCGACAGACCAGTGCTTTTTGCCGACGGTGACTTCCCCACGCACCAGAAACTAGAAAAGATCCCCCCCACATGGAAGTGCCACAGAGCCTCCAGCAATATTTTGCCAAGATTGAGAGACGGGATCCTTCGTGATTCTAACCTACTAAATGCCACGGATACTCTGTACTTCAGACTCCTCTCTCCTTTCACAGATGTCTTCTGCTTTTTCGCCGCTGACCTCGGAGGCTTACCTCCAATCGTTGACCGGGTCGCAAGTTGGCTCAATATGGGCCGGGCCTCGACACTACCAGCAACCACGCATCCACGCATTGTGATTGTGACCGAATCAACCGTCTCCGAACCTCAGGAGAACTACTTCTTGAAGCGGTTTCTTCGCTTACTCCGTACGAAGACGCGGCTAGACATCTCAACCCAGTTCGCTGGAGTACGTGTGCTGAGCCTACTCTTAGAAGGGGACATCTCATCACAATCCCGCCATAGAAGGCTCAGAGAATGCCTAATGAATATGTCAGATCAGACCCGGTTAGCCAGGATAGAATCAAGAACTCTGTTCTCTGCCCAACATCTGGCTTCATTCTTAAAGCACGCCTGTTTGCAGCTTGACGAGTCCCGGCAACCTTTCAACTTCATCGAGACCGCCCGTCTCGACCATCCTCCCGCTTCGGATTTGACAGAGCACCTAACCAACTTCCTGTCAAAGATCACAACTCCTCAAAAGCTCAAAGATTTCGCCATTCCCCTCATCGCATCTTCCTTATTGTTGGATTCTTACCCCCCAGATATGCATCGTGAGTAAGCTCTAAGGAATTACAACAGACGCTGACTCAGTACAGTTTTTGACCCACTTGGCGTCTTCCAAGAGTTGTATCAGGATGCTTGCTATACTGCATGCAAACGTGGCCTGTTCGCTCAAGAAGGATCTGCCTTCCTAGCCGTACCCTCTGGCTTCGTCAAATCTGTCGAGGCGGCCTTCGCAAGCGATTTCGAGGATCTCGATTATTGCAGGACTGATTATACATCGGTCGATCTGCACCGTCGGCTGTTAATATATTCCAAGGCTGAATGCCGGGATCTTCGCTCAGATGACACCTGTCTTGTCTGTCTTCGGAGAAGACCGCAGTATGGCCTCCCATGCGGGCACTGTATCTGTGAGAACTGCGTAAGGGTCTTTGGGAGACGAAGCGAGCACGATCCCTGGCTCTTTGAAGTCAACGACTGCTTCTTCTGTGGGATGACAACTTCAGGGGTAGTCGTGAAGACGCTACCCAAGACAGCCGGGATCCGTATTTTGACATTGGACGGGGGCGGTGTACGGGGATTGGCGACCTTGATATACCTGCAACTTTTGCAGGATCGCATCGGGCTGCCATATCCTGTTCAGGAGAACTTCGACATTGTTTTCGGGACTAGCTCTGGCAAGTAGTCTTTCTCAAATGCCTCAAAATCATCCATGCTGACAGGATTTTAGGTGGGATAATTGGTCTTGCTTTGTGTGCCAATGGCTGGTCGGTTGAGCAGTGTACCAAATCCTTCGAACGACTTGCAGAATTGGCTTTTCAGCCACGTTGGTTGCCGCCGCGTTGGTTGCCCGATATACCACTCCTCTCCAACGGGTTGAATTTCCTCATTTGGTACCTTTTCGATGGCCGCTATCCAGCAGACAACCTTGAGGCAGCCCTGCAAGAAACTTTCGGAGATGACCGAAGTATTTTGGACTGCTCTAAGGCTACCGCAACGGGTACTCGCATTGGCCTTCCGGTGACCACGATTGGAGACACTTCCACGTGTGTCTTCACCAATTACAATGGTGTTGGTGAGCGGCCTGCAGACTCCGGTGAGCCTGTTCATTCCTCTGAATAAGGTACCCAACTTACGCTGTGATTAGGTTATCATGTTCTGCGCCCCAGGGATGGCTTTGGACGGGTTCCACTGTGGGAAATGTAAGAATCACCTGCGCTCCTCGAGACCATGGCTGATGAGAATAAGTGCAAGATGCGGCTCTGCAGCGCCATTGTGAGTGTTCCAAGCCCCAGGCAGATTCCCCGACTAATGGTAGCGGAAAGTTATTTCAAGCCAAAGCACGTTCCTGGGTTAGGAACGTTTCAAGATGGAGGTTTGCAGCATAACGATCCCGGAAAACTAGCCCTCGAAGAGGTTGCAGTACTATACCCATCCATAGATGAGCCTAGTCTTGTGGTCTCGCTGGGCACGGGATCCCCGCGTCCAGCTGACGTACCACAACTGTCGCGCTATCGAGGGTTCCTGAGAGATGGCTTTATTCCTAGACTCTTACGAGCATTTAAGCTTTCGATGAGCAATCTCGACGGCCACAAGTTCCGGAGTCGCCAGAGAAGGGGCCGCAGAGAGCAATATTTTCGATTTGATATCGAATTCAATGGTCCGGAGCCTGGACTGGATGACACCACAAAGATGGAAGAACTCAAAACCGCGGCTCGATCAAGCATCTATGGATCGAAGGAGCTGGACCGACTGGCGAGGTGTATCG